>Ga0105252_10000006_pt1 | contig 330681 bp, 270 predicted proteins | sample EasRivMeERMZT100_FD_89675 | JGI IMG/M metagenome (GOLD analysis project Ga0105252, IMG submission 89675) | Soil microbial communities from meander-bound floodplain in the East River, Colorado, USA - East River MetaG ERMZT100 | ecosystem: Environmental > Terrestrial > Soil > Floodplain... | reverse complement strand
CCTTCGCACCCCGCACGTCGTACACCACCACACTCACCTCGGTCTTCCCACCCGGCCCCGTCTCCGGCAGCCGGTACTCGATCTTCGTCGCCGGGTTGAACGGGTTGGGGTAGTTCTGTCCCAAGCTCGCGCTTCGTACCGGCACGTACACGCCCGCCGTCTCGTGAATGAGTCCTGGCTCACCCTCCAACCGGTACACGTACTCGGTCCCTTCGCTCACCGTCCCGTCCAGCCACCGGACCATCCCGTCCGCGCTCACTCCCACACTCCCCGACACCGCCGCGAACGAACCCGTCTCGCCGTTCTCAAGCTCCGCACGGCTCACACTGAACACCCCGCCCGCCATCTCGGGCACGATCCACTGCAGCTCCACGCCCCGTTCCACCCGCGCGAACGAGAAGCTCACACCCCCCACCGGGGTCGGCACCACGGTGTCGTAGTTGCCGTCGTTGAAACGATTGGCGTGGAATCGCGGCCACGGTGCTTCCTGCGGGTCGTAGGCACCCGGAAAGTCCCACACGTACACGTAGCGGTCCCATCCGGCCGCGACGATGTTGACGTCCCCGTCTCCGTCCATGTCGGCGATGGCGGGTGTGGCCCGCACGGCGTCGTTCAACGCCAGCGGGAATCCGTCGATGGGCTGTCCGCTCGCACTCCATGCGTTGATGAACTTCATCTCGTCGCCCAGCACGACGTCCGGCGATCCGTCGGCGTCGATGTCGGCGATCACCGGAGACGATTCGGTATAGAGCTGCGGGGCATAAACCACCGGCCACCCCGGGAGGTCGGCGCCGGTCCACTGCACGGCGTACAAGTTGCGATTCTTGCTCGGGATCACGACTTCGAGCCTACCGTCGCCGTTCAAGTCGGCGAGCGCCGGTGAGGGCGCGAACGTGAGCTGGTTCTGGAAGAAGCGTATCCACATGGTGGTGCCGTTGTGATTGAGAACGTGGACGTTTCCTCCCCACTCGCACACCACCATCTCTAGATCGCCGTTGTCGTCGATGTCCCCTACCGCGATGCTACCCGAGATGTCGGAGTTGAACTTCTTCGGCCACCCCGGCATGTTGCTGCCGTTGTTGTTCACCACGTACACCGAGTCTCCCTGCGTCCCCAGGATGATTTCGTCCACGCCGTCGTTGTCGAAGTCGGCGATGGCCGGGCACGTGTACTGGTACACGCAGCCCGGGAAGGTCCTGAAAACCCCCTGGGTCGCAGGGTTGCTGTCGCCGTCGCGATACTCGGTTCCGTTGGGGTGCCAGACGTAGAGCACGCCCTTCTCGTCGAGTGCTATCACTTCGCGCGTACCGTCGTCGTCGATATCGCCCGCGACGAGCGCGGCGCGAATCGCGTTTTGGACCGGGCGCGGCCATCCTGCCACCACGTTCCCCTGGTGATTGAAAACGAACACCTGCTTGGTGTCGCGCGACGCGGCCAGAATCTCCAACCCGGGTGCGGCGTCGATGTGGGCCAGCGCCGTGTGGGACACGAACGAGTTCCCCTGCGTGCTCAGGAGCCCCCAGGTCTGCGCGTTGCCGTCTCCGTCCACGAGCTCGACGCCGTCGTGGTGCCAGGCGTACATCTTGCCGTTGCCCTGCACGATCTCAAGGTCGCCGTCGCCGTCGATGTCGCCGACCACGGGCGAGCTGACGGTTTCGTACGTCATCGCGATCGGCCAGCCGTCGACCTGCTTGGGATTGGTGCTGCCCGCGTACACGAGGGACGGCGCGCTCTCGTTTCCGGAGCCATCCACCGCAGTCGCTCGATAGTAGTAGCGCGTCGTCGCCTGCAGATCGCGATCGACGTAGACGGTGTGGAGCACCGGATCCGGAGTCGCCAACACGAACGGACCGCCCACGCTGAGCGAGCGATACAAACGATTCCGATTGGCGTCGGGAGAAGTACTCGCGTCCCAGAACACTTGCAAGCGATCCGAACCCAAGCTCGGATCGAACAGAAGATTGCTGGGCGGTGTGGGCGGGCGCAGCTCGAAGATCTTGGTCCAGGTACGGCCGAACCCGTCGGTGACGGCGAGTTGGAGGTCGTGCTCGGTGGACACGTCGTTCTCGCGCATGAGAAAGCCTTCGGTGTTTTGTCCGTCGCCGGCGCCCGGCACCTGCGGGTAAACGTCGGTCGGGTCGGTAATCACGAAGGCGCTTTCGAGGTCGGAGGCAGTCGCGGTTAGGCCGTAGGCGGCGCCCGTGCCGAGATTCTTGACCCCGTACAGGAGTCTGAAATTCTCACCCGCTTGGTTCACACCGTCACCGTTACCGGTGGCAGAATCGTCGATGCGCAACACGGTGAAGTCGAGGTTGGGCGCGTGCACGATCCGGTTGAACCGGTCGGATCTCACTTGAAAGCCGAACAGCTTCACACCGAGTGTGAAGTCCGCGGGCGTTCGGTCGGCGATCACCGAGCCGAAATGCACCAGGAACCGATCCTGCGCGGACGCGGTCTGTCCCGCTCCCACCGAGCCCACCACCGCGGTACTGTCGTACACCGTCACTTCGGCGGCGAGCGCGCGCAAGACGAGCGATACGTTGGTGGCGTTGTTTTGTGCCGTGTTCTTGACCGACACCGTCAGACCGACCGTCTCGCCCGCGTCTATCTTGCCGTCGCCGTTCCCGATGGTGGGAAGAATCGCGTCGTCGTCGATGATGACGTCGGCGAAACCGAGGAAGGGACCGGGCACGCTGGCCACCGGGATGACGCCGATGTGGCGCGCGCGGTTGGAAGCGGTCACGTTGACCACGATGTTGCCGGCCGACTCCGAGGTGATAAACAGCGTGACGTCGCCGTTGGCGTTGGTCATTCCCACCTCATAGTCCTCGTCGCCCTTGGAGAGGCACACGCGCGCGTTCTCGACCGCTCCCCCGGCGTCGGCGACGTGCACGGTGATGGGATAGGTTCCGAAGCCGCTCGTGGGCGGGTAAGTCACCGTGAGCGGATCGGCGTGCGCCGTCCACAGCGACATCTCGGGGTCGGCCAGGATGGTGTAGATGTAGTGCGTCCAGCGGTCGCCGTTGTCGGCTTGCATCGCGAGCGGCGTTCGCGGCTCGCGCGAGCGCGCGACGGCTTCGCCGAGCTGTACCACGCCCTCGTTGAAAACCAGCTCATAGTATTCGTTCATGTATGGCTGCGATAACAACGGATAGGCGCTCTCGTTCGCGCCCACCACCGACACCGCGCCACCATTGGGATTGAGGAGGAAATGCTCGGCGAGGCAGTAGTAGGTGTACGCGACGACGGTGCAATTCAAGAGGTAAAGGTTCGAGAAACGGTTCGCGTTGGTGAGCGCGTCCGCGTCCGCGTTCACGACCGTTCCCTGTCCCACCGACATGTTGAATCGGAAACCGTGGCCCACGTGGTTCACGTGGTCGTAGCCCTCGTTCAGGGCGGCGATGACGCCGGGCGCGTTCTCGGGGACCGCCGGCGGGTACGGCGCGTAGTTCTCGTACATCTTGTCGACGGAAAGTGTGGGGTCGTTGAGCGCGGTCAGCCACAGGAATTCCGCGAACGAGGCGCCGTCCTGCGCGATCGACTGGTTCCCGTTCCAGTCGGTGGGGAACAACACTTCCGCGAGCAGGAGCACCTTGGCGGTGTACGACGCGTCGACCGGGGTCTCGTAGCTGATCACCTTGCCGACCAAGACGTTGGCGGTCGCAATGTTGGTGGCGGGCAAGCGGCCCGTGTAAACCTCCTGGTACAGGTCGGGGTTGTCGGCGGTCTCGCCGAAGAACTCGTCGTGGTCGGCATTCCAGTCCCCGTCCAGGCACCCGTAATACATGTCGACGGGAATGTCGCGCGAGCCCAGGTAGACCGAAGCACCCAACCGCACCGGAATCAGATTGGTGTCGCCGCCGAGCAGCACGTATTCGATTCCCCACTGCTGGTAGGCGTCGATGACGAAGGTGCGAACGGTCTCGGCGAGGTCGACTCCGTTCGGGTAGTTGGCCTCGATCCATTCCACCGTGCGCACGACGGTGCGAACACCTTTGGCGGTCTTCCAATCCGCGAGCACTTGGAAAGACGCCGCCAGTTCGTCGACGGTGACGATCACGTAATCGACCGGGCTGCCCTCGAGCGAGGGCGCGGACGTGGGAAGGAAACCGCCCCGACGCTGTTCGACGCGACGCTCGGTGGCAAGGTAGCGGGCCGCGTCTAACGGATTCTCGACCAAGGCGGAGAGCCGCTCTGCCACGCCGTCACGGAAGCCGTCTCGAAAGCGGGTGCGTCGCGCGACGGACGCGAAGTCGTCACCGACGGTGGTTCGAATGCGAAGCGTCGCGCTCTCGGAGAGCTCGATCGCCTGGCCGCCGTCCACCAGACGAATCGGGTACACGGCGAAGCTCGCGATGGCGTGGCCGTGCAAATAGCCGGTGCCGAGATACACGGCAGGACGAGCGGGGAAAACGTCGGCGTCGGCGCTCCAGTCGTTGGCGGCCACATCGCGCGGTCGCGTGCCGTCGGTCGCCACCGCGTCGGGCACGAGGGCGATACGCACACCTTCGCCGACCCGAATCGCGGGCAGCGCTTCGTACTCGAAGTCCGCCACCGTCTCGCCTTCGGGCAACAACACGCTTACGAGGCGGTACGGCAGCTGCGGGCGACCGGAGTCGGTGGTGTAGAAGAATTTGCGATCGCGAACCACGATGCGGTCGGTGGTGGAACCGCGCTCGATCTCGACCGACGACGCCGGCAGCTCGACCACTTGCGAGAGCTCGCCGGAGCGCGCGGGGAGCGCGCCGATCAATATGAGGAGCAGGGAAACGGAAAACGCGGGGCGAAGTCGAAGCTCAATGGTGCGCACAAGCCCTCCGACAATGCTGCAGTCCCTAAGATGCACGCCCTTGCCCAGCGCGCACGAACGTCGTCACCGTGTCGAGCGATTACGATCGATGCAACGGTGTTGGTAGATCGATGATGTCTAACGATTGGGGGCGGCCGCCGATCCTGTGGGCGGAACCTTGGCCTCCGAAACAAAGCCGGTTGTCACCGGCGCGACACATCACTAGATGGTGCTGGATTATACCGCGGACGGGCGTCGGCCGTCAACGCGTGGCGACGCCGCAAAAGTCAGGCGACGGCGGGCTCGCCCCCGCGGAGGACTTCGGTTCGGAACTCGTGGCCTTGCACCCATACCCGAATGGTGTCGCCGTCCCGCGCGTCCCCGGCCAGGATGGCGCGCGCGATGCCACCCTCGATCTCCTTCTGGATCAGCCGCTTCAGCGGCCGGGCCCCATATACCGGGTCATACCCGCGGTGCGCAAGCTGGCGAATCGCCTCCGCGTCGATCTCGAGGAAGAGCGCGCGTTCGGCCAGCTTGTGCTTGAGCTGGTCGATTTGCAGGCGCGCGATCTGCTCCATCTCGGCTTCGCCCAGCGAATGGAAGACGATCACGTCGTCGATGCGGTTCAAGAACTCGGGCTTGAACGCGGCCCGCACCGCGCGCATCACCGACTCGCGCATCTCGTCCTGGTTGCGAAATGTCTCCTGCGAGGTGCCGAGGTTCGACGTCATGATGATCATGGTGTTGGCAAAGTCGACCGTGCGTCCCTGCCCGTCGGTCAATCGACCGTCGTCGAGGATCTGCAGCAAGATGTTGAAAACATCCGGGTGCGCCTTTTCGATCTCGTCCAAGAGCACCACCGAGTACGGCTGGCGTCGGACCCTTTCGGTCAGATAACCGCCTTCTTCGTAGCCGACGTACCCCGGCGGGGCGCCGATCAATCGCGCCACCGAGTGCTTTTCCATGTATTCCGACATATCGACGCGGATCACGCGCCCCTCGTCGTCGAAGAGCGTTTCCGCGAGTGCCTTGACCAACTCGGTCTTGCCGACCCCGGTCGGGCCGACGAAGACGAACGACCCCACCGGCTTGTGCGGATTTCCCAGGCCGGCGCGGACGCGCCGAACCGCTTCGGACACGGCTTCGATCGCTTCGCGCTGTCCGACCACGCGCTCGGAGAGCCTCTCCTCGAGCTTGAGGAGTTTTTCGCGGTCGGATTCCATCATCTTGCTGACGGGAATCCCCGTCCATCGCGCCACGATCTCCGCCACTTCTTCGGCCGTGACCACTTCGCGCAACAAGGCGCCGTTCTTCTGGAGCTTTTCCAGCTCGACGTTGGCTAGTTCGAGTTCGCGCATCAATTTGGGCAGCGTGCCGTAACGAATCTCCCCCACCTTTTCGAGGCGGTTCTCGCGAATGGCCGCGGATTCCTCGCGGCGCGCGGCCTCGACCCGCTCCTTGATGCTCCGGATGCGATCGATCACGGCCTTCTCGGCCTCCCACCGCGCGCGCTGCGCCTGGTACGTCTCGTTCAAATCGGCGAGGCGTTGGTCGATCTCCTGTTTGCGCTTTTTCGAATCGGCGTCGGACTCCTTCTCGAGCACCTTCTTCTCGATGGTGAGCTGCGTGATCTTCTCCTTCATCGCCATGAGCTCGGCCGGCATGCTGTCCAACTCGAGCTTGAGACGCGACGCGGCCTCGTCAATCAAATCGATCGCCTTGTCGGGAAGAAAGCGCGAGGTGATGTAGCGGTCCGACAGTCGCGCTGCGGCCACCAACGCGCCGTCGGTGATTTTGACGCCGTGGTGGACTTCGTAGCGCTCCTTCAAGCCGCGCAAGATCGCGATGGATTCCTCGACCGACGGCTCACGCACCATGACGATTTGAAAGCGCCGCTCCAGTGCGGCGTCTTTCTCGATGTACTTGCGGTACTCCCCCATCGTGGTGGCACCGATGCAGTGGAGCTCGCCGCGCGCGAGCGCGGGTTTGATCATGTTGGAGGCGTCGAGGGATCCCTCGGCAGCGCCCGCACCCACCAGCGTGTGCAGCTCGTCGATGAAGAGAATGACCTGACCCTCGCTCTGCTGGACGGCCTTCATGAGGGCCTTGAAGCGCTCCTCGAATTCGCCGCGAAACTTGGTTCCGGCTACCAGCGAGCCCATGTCGAGGGCGAGGACGCGCTTGTCGCGCAGCACGTTGGGGACGTCGCCGTCGGCGATGCGTTGCGCGAGTCCTTCGACGATGGCGGTCTTGCCCACGCCGGGGTCGCCGATCAGCACCGGGTTGTTCTTGGTACGACGCGAGAGTACCTGGCTCACGCGCCGAATCTCTTCGTCGCGGCCGATGACGGGGTCCAGGCGACCTGCGCGCGCGCGTTCCGTGATATCGACGGTGAACTTCTCGAGCGCTTGCAGCTTCGATTCGGGGTTGGCGTCGACCACGCTCTCGCCGCCGCGCAGGCCCTTGATCGCTTCCAGGATCCGGTCGCGCGACACGTGGATGGAATTCAAGTATTCGCCGACCGGCGACTTGCGGTCCTTCGCCATCGCCAGCAGAAGGTGCTCGGTGGAAACGAACTGGTCCTTGAGACCCTTCGCCTCGCTCACGGCTCCCTGCAGCGCGGCGCGGAAATCGGTCGATGGGTAGGCCTGGCCCCCTTCTTGGGTCGCGACCGTCGCCAGCCGCTGGCCGACGGTCTCGAGCACGCGCGCGGGGTCGATCTGCATTTTCTGGAAGAGCGCGGGCACCAACCCGTCTTCCTGCTCGACCAGGGCCTCCAGGAGGTGCCACGCGTTCACCTCGGCATGGCCTTTCAAGAACGCCGACTCGCTGGCGTCGCTGACAGCACCCTGGGCTTTCTCCGTGAACTTATCGAGTTTCATAGTTCAAACCTTCCAGCGGCAAGATTTGGCGGACGGCGGGAAGCTCTCGCTAATTGCGCTCGAAGCGCCGGCAGTCCCAGCCGCGCGGCAGGTGGTAGCGGCACTGAATCAAGGCTACCTCATCGTTGCTGAACTGCGCCACCTGGGGTGCGACGCCCCCGACCATGATGTGCCCGAAGTCGTCGCTGTGGTTGAGTCCCAGCACGTGTCCCATCTCGTGGCGCGCGACCACTTCGAGCACCGACTCGGTGGGCGGGGAGTACGTGGTGCGAAACTGGATGAGTCCGCGCCGCGGATACCAGTCGGTCGTCCACTCGGCGACGCCGTAGTTGTCTTGCGGCAGGTCGTCGACGTACGCCGTCTCGACGCCGTCCGAAACACCCGTCGTCACGACCGTAAACGCGTCCTCTCCCAGGATCGCATTGAATTCCGCCGCCACCCGCTCGATGGTGGCGCGATAGTCGAGCCCGCTCTTGGTGAAGGCGCGCACGTACATCGTAACCGGAAGTTCCCACCGTCGTGTCTCAGCGCCGTGCGGGTTCCCGGCGATGTCGGTCATGTGTCGAAACCAGGTGAGAAAGTCGGGGTAGTGAGTCGTCTCCAACGCCAGCGCGGGCAGCAAGAACAGGTCGATGCGGTCCTCGTGGACGACGGCGTACGGGAGCGTGTAGTCATAGTACGCGCCGACACTCGCTCCCCCTTCGTCGCGTACCACGATGAAGTCGTTCGCGAATCCCAGCTCGGCCAGTACCCACTCGCCCGCGGCGTCCGAGCTCGCACTCGACAGCCCGAAACTGACCACAGCACCCCCCACCGGAAGGTTGGTACGCGCGTCGCGGACGTGGCCGGAAATCCGCATTCCGCGCGTGACGGCGGAGGGCGTTTCCAAGAGCGGCGATTGGTTTCCGAAGTCGTCTTCGGCGCGTATTGCAACGTGTGTGTTACGCGCAGGCTGCAGGCCGGTGAGTGTCATCGACATGACCTCACCCGCGTTCGCGGGGTCCGGTACGCCGGGTCGCTCACTCGCGAGGTTCCAGTCTTGCTGGGTGAGGATGGGTGTGGGGTGGGTTCGCACGCGATACTGCGAGGCGGTCCCGGCCATCCCGTCGCGTCCGACCGCGATCCATTGCAGATCGACTTCGCCCGGGTTGGTTCCCGTTTCGAAGAGCAAGATGTCGATCGCTGCGGGCGGAATCGCATCCGGAATCTCCGTGACCTTGAGGCGCCACTCGCGCGTGATCTCGTTGACGCCGTCGGACGCGAAGGCCCGCACGATCTTGATGCCGGTCGCGACTGCGTGGTACGTGAATTGTCGCTCCTGTGCCACCAGGGTACCGTCGACGACAAATCGATATATGACCGGAGCTCCTTCCGGGTCCACGGCCAGGACGCCGAAGTTCATGTCGTGGTTGATCACGAGGGTCGGATTCCCCTCCAGCGGTAACGAGGCGGTAAACGACGGCGGACGGTTGACGGGTGCTTCGCGCACCAGATGCCACTCGATGAACGACGTGTACTCGCCGTCACGAACGCTTCCCCGGACGGTCACGACCCCGGTATCGATCACCGCGTACTCGTAATCCGCGGCGTTCGCAACCACGATGCCGTCGACGGTGAATTCGGTCGACAAGGGATCGCGGTCGGGGTCGAACGCATCCAGGCGAAAGTCGACGACGTCGCCCACGTAAACGGTGAGGGACTTGCTGCCGGGCGAGTAGGACTCGACGACGGGGGGTCGTCCGACGCGGGTGGGGTCATCGGAGCTGCACGAACCCTGGATCGTCGCCACGCCCAGCACGAGGACGAGCGAGATTCTACAAGAGGGATTCATAGGCGCGCAGTACCCGGGGCGAGGGCTTGCGCGATGGATCGAATATACCGCGTGCCCGGCCCGGACGACAAGCTGCTAACTAGGGTCGGACGACCTGCTAGCGGTACGCCAGGGCGGACACGATCAGGCCGAAGACGAAGCCCCCCGCGACCTCTCCCCATGTATGCCCCACCAATTCCTTCAGCGTCTTGGGGTCGATGTGGTGGGTGTGGCGGAGCTCGTCGACCAGGTCGTTCACCACCCGGGCCTGATTGCCCACCTCCTGGCGCAACCCGGCCGCCTCGAACATGAAGTAAAGACTGAACAAAAAAGTGACCGCGAACAGCGAGGAGCTGACACCCGCGTAGCGCGCGATCCCGATGGTAAGGGTGGTGACGAGTGCGGTATGCGACGACGGCATGCCGCCGTTGTCGAAGAAGCGCAAGAGGTTCAAGCGCCGTGTGCGCATGAGCTCGATCAAGACCTTGAGCGCCTGCGCGGCGAGGCCCGCCAGCAATGCGGCGACGGCGACGCGGTGAATCATGTCGGACAAACTCCCGGAGCGCGTGAACTTCTAGAAGCCTCGGCGCGTAATTCGCCCGACGCAGCGGCAGGTTTCGTTGACACGGAAATCGGCGCTTATTTATCCTCATATGGTGCGGGAAATCAAGGTCAAAACCGCGGTCATGACGCGCATCGGACGTCACGACGAGGCCTACGCGACGCTCGCCGCCGATGCCGCCGTCCGGGCGCTGGCGGATGTTGATCCCGTTGCGATCGAGGCGGTCTTTCTCGCCTCTTTCGCGCCGCGCGAATTGTGCGGCCTCGCGGACCCCGCCCGCACCGTCATGGACGCCATCGCCTCGCGCGCGCCATCGCTGCGCGCTCCCATCCGCGGTCCCTTCAAAACCGGCGGCGAGGCGATGTTTCACGCGCTCGAACACATGCGCGAGGAGAGCGGCGACGTCCTCCTGGTCGGGTGCGAAAAGATGACGCACTTGGACGCCGGAACAGCCGCGGGCCTGCTCGCGCCCCGCGTGTCCGACCCGGTCGAGGAGCGCCACGGCGCCACACTCCCCGCGCTCGCGGCACTCGCCACCATCGCATACGCGCGCATCCACGGCGTGCCGTCGCGCGCCTTCGACGAGGTCGCGGTCAAGAACCACACCCACGCCGCCAAGAACCCGCTCGCGCACTTTCAGCGCGCGGTCACCGCACAGGAGGTGCAGGCGAGCCCGCTCGTCGCCGATCCGTTGCGCCGCCATCACTGCGCGCCCATGTCGGACGGTGCTGCCGCGTGCGTGCTCTCGCGGGACGGCGGCGCGGTGCGAATCCGCGGATGGGGCGCGGGCCTCGATGCGCCGCGATTTGCGGAGCGCGCGCGACCGGAGACGTTCCGCGCCGCGCGCGTCGCGTCGTCGGCCGCGTTCGCGATGGCGGAGCGAACGGCACGCGACGTCGACGTGGTCGAGATTCACGACGCGTTCGCGCCCTTCGAGCTCATGAATCTCGAGTCGATGGGGTTCTTCGACGCGGGGGAAGCGTGGCGAGCGCTGGCGCGCGGAGAGCTGTCGCCGGGCGGGTACCTCGCGGTCAATCCGTCGGGGGGGATGAAGGCGCGCGGGCACCCGATCGGCGTGTGCGGCCTCACCTCGGTTTACGAAGTCGTCGCTCAGCTGACGGGCATCGCGGGCGCGCGGCAACACGCCGGCGCAGGCGTCGCCTTGATCCAGAGCGCCGGTGGTGTGGCGCCCGATTGCTACGTGTTCATCCTGGAGGCCGCCGCATGAGGGGAAAGTTCGTGCGCGAAGCGGTGCTGGTTTTCGTCACCACCGTGCGCGTCAATCCGTCCGGAGTTCCCTATCGGTTGGGACTGGCGATCGCGCGCAGCGGTCGTACGCGGCTCTTGTGCCGCGTGGAGGGTGCGGTGCGCGAGAGCGGCCGCGACCGCGTGTGGTTGGAAGAGTGCCACGGCATCGTGGTGGCGCGCCCGCTGCGGGGCCGCTAGTGCGCGCAGTCCGGCTTCACACCCCAATGCTCGAGATCGACGAAGAAGCTGATCGCGTTCGGGGCCACGTCGCAAAAACGGTCGTCGATCGCCGTCAGCTCTTTGGGCACGGCGATGAAGGTGTAGGGCTGATCGTGGTAGATGATCTGCTGCGCGCGGTTCCACAGCGCGCGCGCGGAAGCGGTGTCCGTCTTTCGCAGCGCCTGTTCGATCAATCCGTCCACTTCCGGGTTGGAGTACGAGACGAAGTTGAATCCCTTGGGACGCATCGACTGGGTGTGGAACAAACCGGTGAGGTCGACCTTGGTGGTCGCTTTCCACTCCACCAACGCCGCGTCGTAGTCGGTCGCGAGTATGCGGTCGATGTATGCGCTGTACTCCATCACGCGCAGGTCGACGCGAACGCCGATTCGTTTCAAATGCGCTTGCACCAAGGTGACGACGTCGATGCGATTTTGGGCGTCGTTGACGAGCATCTCGATCCGTAGCGGCTTGCCGTCCTTCTCCAACACGCCGTCGCCGTCGCTGTCCTTATAGCCGCGCTCGGCGAGCTTCGCGCGCGCGGCGGCGGGGTCGAAGGGGATGGCCGCTATCGAAGCGTCGTAGGCCCACAACACCGGCACGATGGGACTCGTGCACTCGGTCGCGTATCCCTGCCACACGGTGCGAATGATCTCCGCGCGATCGATGGCCATGGTCAGAGCGCGGCGCACCTCACGGTCGTCGAGCGGCGCGCGCTTCTCGTTCCAGGCGATGAAGCTCATTCGTCGCGCGGGCACGGTTTGCACCACGGCGTCGCTGCGGCTCTGTCGAATGGCCCCGAGGTCGCCGGGTTGCACGGCCTCGAGCAGATCGATTTCGCCCGCCTTGAGCTGGGCCACCAGCGTCACCGCGTCGGGTACGAACTTGAACACCACCCGATGCACGCGCGGCTCGCTGCCGGCTTCGAAGTAGCGCGGGTTCGACTTGAGCTCGAGGTACTGCCCCGACTCCCAACGCGAAAGCAGGTAGGGGCCGTTGCCGACGGGGGCGCGGCCGAAGGGCGCGGTCTTGATCTCCTTCCGCGCGACACTTCCCAGTATGTGCTGGGGAAGAATAACGCCGTCGTTCGCGTCCATGAGTTGATAGAGGTAGCGTTCCTTGAAATGGAACACGACCGTGCGCTCGTCCTTGACTTCGACATCGCGAAGCTTCGCTTTGATGCTGGCGCTGGGCCACGCCACGGTGGTGTCGACGTGGAGCTCCCACGTGAAGCGGACGTCGCGGGCGGTGACGGGCTGGCCGTCCGACCAGCGCGCGTCGGGTCGCAGATGGAACGTGATCGCGAGGCTGTCCGCGCTCCAGGTCCACGACGAAGCGAGCTGGGGCTTGAACGACATGAAGTCGTCTTGCTCTTGCAGGAGCTTCAAGAAAACGAGCCCGGCAATCTGATGGCTTTCGGAGGCGATGATCGCGATCGGGTTCAGCGTCTTGGGCTCGGCGCGCGTTCCCACCACCAGCGTGCGCGCATCCAGCGCCGCTTCGGCGTCGGTGCGCGCCGTCCGGACCGCGCACAGCGCGAGCGCGGCAGCCACACACGCCGACAAGAGCGACACGCGCCGGTTCGTTTTCAAGACTTCGCCTGCCCGGTTTGGATCGCGCGCGTCTTCAGGTAGAGAATGGATCGATACATGGCCGTGATAGCGGCGAGCAGGAATCCTTCCACCCCCGCCCGCCAGCAGCCTTTCGAGAGATAGTAATTCAAGAACGCCCCCGCCGGTAGCACCAGCGGATCGAGCGCGCGGATGCGCCGTCTCGCCGCGCGGTCGCGGGCCTCGAGGGTCGTGTAGCGATTGAGGCGCTGGACGCTGTCGGAAATGGTCGGGTGCGTGTAGTGGTAGAGCGGCGCCGAGAGCGTGGGCGTGTCGTCGTCGACATGATAGCTCTCGTGCACGGACACGTCGGCGACTCGCACCGCGTCCTTGCGAAAGAGGCGCAGCTGGGTGTCGCGCGCCCACGGTCCGACGTCCATCCATCGGCCCAGAAACTGGTTCCTGCGGCGAATCCGATACCCCAACCGCAATTGCGATCCGGAGACGACCACGCCCTCGATCTCGCGTGCGAGCTCGGGGGTTGCTTCTTCGTCGGAATCGCACACCAACACCCACGCGTTTCGCGCCTGCGAAAGCGCGAAGCGCCGCTGCTCCGCAAAACCGGACCACGGGTGCTCGATCACGCGCGCGCCCAAGGAGCGCGCGATGCGGGCGGTGTCATCGATGCTCTCCGCGTCGACCACCACCACCTCGTCGGCGAACGAGAGACTTCGCAGGCATCGCGCGACGATGGGCGCGTTGTTCTGGGTGAGGACGAGGGCGGAGACGGGGGCGCTCACGCCGCTTCGCCGACGGCTTCGGGCGCAGGGCCGGCGTCGGCGGCGCCCGGCGTCACGCTCGCGATCGGATTGAGGCGCGCGTTGTAGTTCTGGATCGATTCGACGTGCACGGGCCCGCCGGTGACGGTTTGGAGTCCCAGCACGAGGGCGTGAAACCCGGCCATGGTGGTGATGCACGGCACTTTCATCTTGTTCGCGGCCAGTCGAATGAACTTGTCGTCTTCGATCGCCGCCTTGCTCCACGCCATGTTGACCACCAGCTGGATGGTACCGTCCTCGATCATCTCCAAAAGCCCGTAGTCTCCCTCGCTGATCTTGTGGATCTCGCGCACCGGGACGCCGTGCGAGCGTATGACGCGCGCCATGCCCGGCGTCGCCACGATCTTGTACCCCAACTCGCGCAGCGCCTTGACCGGAAAGATGACCTTGCGCTTGTAGCGATTGGCGACCGAGATGAACACGTGGCTCCCCTTCGGTAAACGGTAACCCGCCGCGAGCTGCGCCTTGATGAACGCCTCGTCGAAGGTCTCGCCGATTCCCATCACTTCGCCCGTGGAGCGCATCTCGGGGCCGAGGATCGAGTCCACGCCCGGGAACTTGTCGAAGGGAAACACGGGGGCTTTCACCGACATGTAGCTCGGCACGATGGTCTCGCCGTATTTCGACATGTCGAGCTTCTCGCCCATAACGACGCGCGTGGCCAGCTTGACCCACTGCACACCGGTCGCCTTGCTCACGTACGGAACGGTGCGCGAGGCGCGCGGGTTGATCTCGAAGCAATAGATCCGGTTGTCCTTGATCGCGTACTGCGCGTTCATCATTCCGATCACGCGCAGCGACCTCGCAATGCGAACGGTGTACTCCTTGATTTCCTCGATGATCTCGTCCTCGAGCGCCAGCGGCGGCAGCACACAGCTCGAGTCTCCCGAGTGGATGCCGGCTTCCTCCATGTGCTCCATGATACCGGCGATGGCGACGTTCTCGCCGTCGCTCACGCAATCGACGTCGACCTCGACCGCGCCTTCGATGAACTTGTCGATCATGAGCGCGCGCGAGCCGCTCGACTTCAAGGCCGAATCGACGCTGGCGAGGATCTCGTCCTCGCTGCGTACCAGCTCCATCGAGCGGCCGCCGAGCACGTAGGGGGGACGCAGGAGCACCGGGTAGCCGAGACCGTTCGCTTCGCGAATGGTGGCTTCGCGGGTGGACGCGAACGCGCACGGCGGGTGCTTGATGCCGAGCGACTTCATGAGCTCGTGGCAGCGCTCGCGGTCTTCCGCACGATCGACCGCTTCGACGCCGGTTCCCAACACGGTCACGCCGGATTGCGCGAGCCGATGCAGGAGCTTCAGCGGCGTCTGGCCGCCGAACTGGAAAATGACGCCCAGCGGTTTCTCTTTGCGCACGATCGCCATCACGTGTTCGTAGGCGACGGGCTCGAAGTAGAGACGATCGGACACGTCGAAGTCGGTGCTCACCGTTTCCGGGTTGCAGTTGATCATGATCGACTCGTAGCCGGCGTCGCGCAGCGCCATGGCGGCGTGCACGCAGCAGTAGTCGAATTCGATCCCCTGCCCGATGCGATTGGGGCCGCTGCCCAGGATCACGACCTTGGGCTTTGCACCCCGCGCGCGGCGCGTGTCCGTTTCCACGTCGCACTCGTCGTCGTAGACCACGTAGTAGTAGGGCGTGCGCGCCTCGAACTCGCCCGCGCACGTGTCCACCATCTTGACCACCGGGAAGATCTCCATCGCTTCGCGGGTCCGAATCACGTCGTCTTCGTCGACGCCCCACAGCACGGCGAGCTGGCGGTCGCTGAAGCCAGCCCGCTTCGCTTGCTTCAATTCAGCATGCGGCGGAGGGAAAGAAAGCGAAGCGAGTCTTCTTTCGAAGGCTACCAAGGTGCGAAAGTTCTCCAGGAACCACGGATCGATTTTGGAGAGGCCGTAAATCGTCTCGGTGCTCCAGCCGACGGAATACGCCGCCTTCACGGCGAACAAGCGCATAGAGTTTGGTACGGTCAGAAGGCGTGCCAGCTCGTCGGGCGCGAATTCGATCGAATCCAGCCCCGCCCAATCCGACTCGAGCGAGCGCATGGCCTTTTGCAGCGCCTCGTTGAAGGTGCGGCCGAGCGCCATCACTTCGCCGATGGATTGCATCTGCGAGCCCAGCACGTCTTCCACGCCGCGGAATTTCTCGAAGTTCCAGCGCGGAATCTTGACCACCACGTAGTCGAGCGAGGGCTCGAACGCGGCCGGAATGGTTCCCACGATGTCGTTGGGGAGCTCGGCGAGGGTGTAGCCGAGCGCCAGACGCGCCGCCACCTTCGCGATGGGATAGCCGGTGGCTTTGCTCGCGAGCGCCGACGAGCGCGACACGCGCGGGTTCATCTCGATTATAACCATGCGTCCCGTCATGGGCTCGAGCGCGAACTGGACGTTGGCCCCACCCCAGATACCGACCAGGTCCATGATCTTGAACGACGCGTCGCGCATGCGCTGGTACTCGCGATCGCGCAGTGTTTGCACCGGAGCGACCGTGACGCTGTCGCCGGTGTGCACACCCATCGGGTCCAGGTTCTCGATCGAGCACACCACCACGTGATTGCCTTCGCGGTCGCGCATCACCTCGAGCTCGAACTCTTTCCAGCCTTCCACCGACTCCTCGATCAACACTTCGCGCACGGGCGATTTCTGCAATCCGTACTTCACGATGCGCGTGAAGTCTTGGCGCGTGCGCGCCATGCCGCTGCCGCTCCCGCCCAGCGTGAACGAGGGCCGGATGATGGCGGGCAATCCGAGCGTGTCGAGCGCGCGCGTCGCTTCGTCCAGGGTGTGCACGACCACGCTGCGCGGCGTGTCGAAGCCGGCCTCGTCGCACAGGAGCTTGAATTGGCTGCGGTCCTCCGCGCGCCGAATGGCTTTCAGGTCGACGCCGATCAATCGCACGCCGAATTCTTCCAGAACGCCCGAGTCCGACAGCTCCATCGCGAGGTTGAGCGCGGTCTGGCCGCCCAGTGTGGGCAGCAGCACGTCGGGGCGCTCCTTCTCGATGATGGCCCGGCACGCGTCGAACGTGAGCGGCTCGATGTAGGTCGCGTCGGCCATCTCGGGGTCGGTCATGATGGTGGCGGGGTTGCTATTAATGAGGACGACGCGCAAGCCTTCCTCGCGCAACGCGCGGATGGCCTGCGTTCCCGAGTAGTCGAACTCGCAACCTTGACCGATCACGATGGGACCGCTGCCGATCACCATTACGGATCGAATTCCGTCAAGCCGCGGCATGCCGCACCTCGTTTGCGATCGTCATGGCGTGAATGTCTCCAAGGCAATTAGGGTGTAGTCGTCGACAGCCTCATCGTACCGGAACAGGATCACATCGTACTCCACTCCGGGAAGGAGGGGGCCCTCGTACCAGAATCCTGTTTCACACGGGTGGTGATCGCCGTAGCGCACGCCGGACTCGATCAGGTTACCGTCTCCCTCGACGACCCACATGTCACCCGCCTGTTCTTCCACCAGCACCAAGTTGACGAAGCAGTTCGGGCTCCACGAAAACGTCGGCGTCAGGCCTCCCGAGACCGACACGGTGACTTGGTCGGGGCAGGCCGCGGGTCCCGGTCCCGTGTACGTGAGAATGGTGCCGTCGGCACCCACCGCAAGGACGCGTTCACTCGACACCGCCGCGATATCGTTGAGAAGCGCACCGCTCCCCTTCGATGGCTGCGTCGAGCAGCGGTCGAAGGCCAATATGGATCCGCCGCTGCCGAGCAAGAAGAGATCGTTGTACCCGCGCATGGTGATGCCCGTCAGATCGGTCGACGTCCCCGAGATCTCTCGCACGTCGGGAGGAAACGCATCAAAGTTGATCGCGAGCACGGTACCGTCGTCGCCAACGGCGATGACGTCTTCCGCCGTCGTCCCCAAGATGGCGTTCAAGTTGGACGTGGTCCCGGTCGCTATCGCCGTGACGGTGTCCGGACCCGCGACGAACATGGTACCCGCCGCACCTACCAGGAGCGAACCGCCTCCCGGCGGGATCATCAGGGCGTCCGCCAACGTCTGTGAATCCCCGGTCGAACGAACCGTCCACTCCACGCCGTCGAACACTAGGAAGCTGCCCGGAGGGCCTCCGCCCACCGCAACGAGGTTGTTTGCATCGATTCCGGTCACGCTCCCGATCGGGTCCGTGGTGACGCCGGTGACGGGATCCCAAGCGCCGCCGTCGAATACGAGAATGGTCCCTTGGTCGCCGGTCGCGATGACGTGGTTGCCGGACGTGCCCCACACACCGTGCAGGTCGGCCGCGGTCCCCGAGAACATCGGATCCCAATCACGCCCGTCGAAGCGAAGGATCGTTCCTTCCGCCCCGACCGCGAACGCGTCGTCCGACGACGCGGCCCACACCGCGTTGAGCTCGCGACTCGTCCCGCTCGCCATCGATTCCCACTCCGGACTCGGCGGAGGCGGGATCACCGTGTCGTCGTCGCAGGCCCATTGCCCCGCGACCAACACCAGAACCAACACCATGCGGTAAGCGCGCATGTCACTCTCCGCCTTTTTCAATGCGCTCGCGACCAGCCCTGGACGCGCTCGTGGAAGCGGTCGAAGATGATCCGGCAGTCGTGCGGGCCCGGCGACGCCTCCGGGTGGAACTGCACGCACTCCAGCTTGCGGTGCTCGTCGACGAAACCTTCCAGGGTTCCGTCGTTGGCGTTGGTGTAGGTGACGGTGACGCCCGTCAGCTCGGCGATGTCGTCGCTCACGGCGTAGTTGTGGTTCTGGCTGGTGATGAACACCTGGCCGCTGCGTTGGTCGACGACGGGCTGGTTCGCACCGTGGTGACCGAATTTCAACTTGTAGGTCCGGGCACCGAGTGCGAGCGCGATGATCTGATGCCCCAGGCAGATGCCCAGCATCGGGATGCGGCCGATGAGCCGGTTCACCTGCTCGACGACGTCGGGGATGTCGGCCGGGTCGCCGGGACCATTGGAGACCACGACGAAGTCGAAGTCGCCTTCCAGAATCTCGTCGGCGCGAAACGTGGTGTCGAAGACTTGCGTGGTGAGCCCGAGGCGTCGCACGTGGTCGACGATGCTCTTCTTGACGCCGAGGTCGATGACCGCCGCGCGTCCGCTATTCCCCGAGTGGACCGCGTTCAGCGTTCCGGACACGCTCTCGACCAACCGCTCCGAGCGATCGAGCTTTTTCGAGCGCGCGAGGGCGAGCAGCTCTTCGTCTTTGGAGCCCGCGTGACCGATGGCGGCGATGACCGCGCCCTGGTCGCGCACGTGCTTGGTCACCGCGCGCGTGTCGATGCCGGTGAGGCCCGGGAGGTCTTGCTCCATCATGAAACTTTCGAGCGAGACGCGACCGGGTCCGGGCGAGAAGAACTCCTGGAGGTCGTGGACGACCAACGCGCGCGCCGCCGTCGCCGGCTTCTCGCTGTCGTCGGCGGTCACACCGTAGTTGCCGATCTGGGGATACGTCATCACGACCACCTGGCCGGCGTACGAGGGGTCGGTGATGACCTCTTGGTAGCCGGTCATCGAGGTATTGAAGACGACTTCGCCCCAGATGGGGCCTTTCCAATCGGGACGCGCGGCAGCACCCGTCAGGAAGCCCTCGAAGCGGGTGCCGTCGGCGAGGATCATCTTGCCGCGCGGGCGGTTGCTCATCGCTCCACCCCGCTGCCGTCGCCTCCGACGGGCGCAAAAAAACGCCCTCCCGTGTTCATCGAGGGAAGGCGAGGCGCTTGCATTTGGCTTGCCCCGCGCGCGCGCGGGGACGAGATGTCGTTCAACTCGTGGGATCCCTTCTGGACCTCGCAGGGCCCGGTTAAAAGGACGATTGCGGTAGAGAATACGCCGGTTGGGGGTCGGCGTCAAGAGGCAAAACCCAACCGGCCGCCGGGCTACACGCGCATGCGGAGGCGTCGCTCCGGGTGTGCGACACTTCGCGGCCGGTCCGCAACAAGTCGAAGATTTCGGAGCCCAGCACGTCGATCTCGGTGAACTTATAGCTCTCCTCCCCGAAGCGCTCGATGGTCTCCGTTTGACGCGCCAGCATGCGAGCGTCCTGCCGAAAGATCCGCATCGCGAAGGCGCGCAGAATGGGACGCACCATCCATCCCGGAACCGGCAGGCGATACGAAAACGCGATGAACAGCTGGGTCCGATAGTCCTCGACCGGCGTCAGCGCGGCCGAGATGCACAGGCCCGAGTCGCCCAGGCGGTATTCGACCTGCGCGATCGACGGCAAGAGGAAGCGGTCGAAATGGATCACGTCGCCGCCGCGTGGTGCCAAGAGCTTGGCGACGATTCCCGGCGGTCGCGACTCCCCGACGTACTCCGCCTCGACGCGGTCCTCTAGGCGGCGCACGATCACTTCGATCTCGCGGCGCGCGCGCTCTTCGGAGCGAAAGAGACCGCCGTGCAGGAACGCGGTGTGCGGTACATCGAGCGCGTTTTCGGCCGTCGCGTGGAGCGACGCGCGGACGTCCAGCTGGTCGCGTGCCGTGGTCCACCCGCGCTGGTCGAAATACGGAAATCGAAACGGGTCGCGCGCCGGTTGCGTCTCGGGCTCGCCCCACACCCACACGAAACCCTGCGCCTCGCGGCACGCGTGCGAGGTGGCGCGGCGCTCGTGGGCGCGCACCTCGCCCATCAATCCGGGTATTGCGCGGCACTCCCCTTCCCGATCGAACTCCCAGCCGTGATACGCGCATTGGATGTTCGCGCCGCGCACGCGCCCGAGCGACAAGGGCACGTTGCGATGCGGGCAGCGATCGACCAGGGCCGCAACACCAGTTGACGAACGAAACACGACCACCGGCGTGCCGAAGAGCATCGCGCCCAGCGGGCGATCTCGCAGTCGATCGGAGCGCGCGACCGCGTACCACTCGTCGCGGCGATGCGCGATGAAGCGATGGTCGGTTGTCATCGCGCGCATTATAGCATTGGGGCGTGCGACGGCCGTCGTGATACGCTGGCGCGGTGGAGTGGATTCAGAAAGAAGTCGTGCTCGCGAAGCGAGCGCGCGGCTTTCACTTGATCACAGACGAGGTCGTGCGCGCGCTGCCCGAGCTGGCGCGCATCCGCGTCGGCGTCGCGCACTTCTTCATCCAGCACACCTCGGCGTCCTTGTGCGTCAACGAGAACGCGGACCCCACCGTGCGCACCGACTTGGAGCGGAGCTTCAACGTCCTCGCGCCCGAGAACGCACCCTACTACCATCACACCACCGAAGGCCCCGACGACATGCCGGCGCACGTGAAGGCGGCCCTGATCGGCACCAGCGTCACCGTGCCGATCACGAACGGTGCCTTGAATCTGGGAACGTGGCAGGGACTATATCTGTGTGAGCACCGCGATCGCGGGGGCGCGCGTCGCGTCATGGTGACGATAAGCGGAGAGTCGCGCTAGGGCGCTTCCACGGCCGGAGCGGCGACGCGTCGCTCGCGCGTCGCGGGCAGCAGCAACAGCGAGCCCAGCATCGCGATCGCTCCGCACGCCGGCCACACCGCACGCGGCGCGATGGCAAAAAGTGCGGTCCCCAACACCGGGCCCAGCACCGCGCCCAATCCCCACGAAATTCCCCACGCGCCTTGGTAGCGACCGCGCATGTCCGGCGGCGAGATGTTGGCGACGTGGGCCGCTGCCATCGGGAAGTAGAACATCTCGCCGAGGGTCCAGATCACGACCGTCGCCGCGAGGAGCGGAATCGTCGTGGCGAAACCCGTCAGCGCGAAGCCGGTCCCGAACACCAGCATTCCGATCACCATCACGCGCCGCGCGGGAAGTCGGCGCGTGTAGCTGGTGAGCGGGAGCTCGGTCAAGCAGATGATGACGCCGTTCAAGGAGATCAACGCGCCGAACACGGTGCTCGAATATCCGAGTGCCGTGATCTGCAAGGGATAGGTCGAAATGTGCTGCATGAACACCATCGACGCCGCCATGGTCGATCCCAAGAACATGAGGAAACCGGAGTCTTGGAGAATCGAGCGCAAGGCACTTCGGCCTGCTTGGTGCGCGTGGTGCTCGACCACGCGATTGGGGAGGGCCGCGATCGCGATCCCCGCGTACGCGAGCGACGTCACCGCGTCGCCGACGAACAGCAAGAAGAACGACTTGTGCGCCATCAATCCCCCCACCGCGGGGCCGATCGCGAAGCCGGCGTTGATCGCGAGCCGGTACAACGCGAACGCGGTGACGCGTTGCGCGGGTGTGGTGACATCGGCGATGAGGGCGGTGGCGGCGGGCCGGTACATTTCGGCGCAGAAACCGGCCAGCACCGTGAGCACCATCAGCAGCGCGTAGCCCTCCGCCTGCGAGAGTCCCATCATGACGCTGGCCGAGAGCACCATCGACAGCACGATGGTGTTGCGCCGGCCGAGGTGGTCGGCGAGCCAGCCGCCTACCAATGAGGCGCAAATCGCACCCACGCCGTAGGCGCCGATGGCGAGGCCGGCCTGCGGGGCGGTGTAGCCCTTGCCCGTGAGGTAGACCGCGAGGAAAACGAAGACGAAGCTCCCGAACCGGTTGATCAGCGTGCCGACGAACAGCACCCACACGGTGCGGGGCATGGAGCGAATGTCGGCAAGAAGAGACATCGTGGTTCGAGTGTGCAAGAGTTCGTGGGCGCGCGGGAGTAGTCGCTTCGCGACGCGCGATCATAACGTCGCCTGATCGCGATGTCACGAGTCATCGCAGTCGTCGTGCGCACGCCTTGACCAATCATTGGTTAGCCTCTAGAATCCAACCACGCCCAACAGGAGACCACCACCGACCCACAGCTAACGGCTCCGTTCTTCCGACATCATCGGCTTCATCTCGGAGGTACCGCGTGCTACGCGGTTGGGTCTTCGCGCTCTCGGCCGTGCCCCTGGCCGCCACCGTCTTCGGACTCGAAGCAGTCTCGGCGCAGACCCCTTCCCCCTCCGCCTACGTCTCCCAACACCCCCGGCTTGCGTTCACGCGCGACGAAATACCCGCGCTCCAGCAAAAAGTGCACGACGGCGGCCACGACGACGAAGCATACGAGTACATTCGTGCTCTCGTGACCGTCGATTACCCCAGGTCTAGCCTGGGCGACTTGATGGGCGTAACGTATGGGATGAACTTCCTGCTGAATATCGGGCTCGTGACACACCTCGACGCGGACGCGGACGCGAGGGCCGCCGCCCGGGAGCTGGGGCGCTCGCTCACCATCGCGCTCGCCGACAGCTTCGCTGCGGACGACGACGAGTTCTACGCGCCCATTCGCTTGCGCGCGCTGTGCTACGGATACGACATGTGCATGGAGACCGCCAGCGAGGAGGAGCGCGCGTTCGTGCGCGAGGAGATCGAGAGCTACCTGGACGCGTTGATGCTCGAGTTCAACTTCGAGCGCTGGCTGCACCCGCCGTACACGAGCAACATCACCACCATGATCGGGTCGTCGCTCGGCCTGGCCGCTATTTGCCTCGCCGGTGAAATCGAAGAGGTACGCGTCGACGCGGCGCTGGCGCGCGCGGACTCGTTTCTGACCACGTGGATGCGCCACCACTTGGACCCCGACGGAGCCTGCTTCGAGGGCGTGCAGTACGGAACCTGGGTCATGCGCCATCTACCGTGGTATTCCGAAGCGCGCCGGCGATTCGACGGCTACGACTATTCGCAGATGGAAGCGATCCGCAACATGGAACGTTGGCTGGCGTACGAGATCCTGCCGGAGCGGGGTGCGCGCGTCAACAATCTCAATGACACCGCGTACTTGAACCAGCCCTTTTCGCGCCACAACACGTTCATCGACTGGGCGCTCGCGCGTTGGTCGAGCGGTCTGTCAGCCTGGACATGGGAACGGATCCTCGGCCGTGAGGACGGGTTCAACTGGGGACAACTCGCGGACCGGGCCTCCACCGCGCTCTGGTACCGTCCGATACCCGTCGCCCAGCCGGGCGACTTATTGCCGCCCGCGTTTCTGTGGCGGAGCCGCGGCCTCTACTACTACCGAACGGGCTGGCCGCGAAGCGGAAGCAGCGACGACGTCGTGTTCAGCTTCTATTCGGGCCCCTTTCACGGCGGTCATTCGCAGGAGGATCAGAACAGCTTCACGCTGTACGCCTTCGGCACCCGCCTGTCAGCCGACAACGGCTTCGATGTTCCCAACGCCGAGAGCGAGGCGCACAACATGGTGTTCATCGACGGCAAGGGACAACACCACTCGCGGCAGTCGGTGGGAACCGATGGGCGCATTGCCGCACACATCCTGTCGCAGCATGCCGACTATCTCTTTGGCGACGCCACGCAAGCATACTCGACCTACAGCCCGCTCAACCGCCCCGGCTATCCGTTTCCCGACAGCGATTGGTCGTGGGGATACGACGGCGGTAACCCCGTCGAGTATGCGTACCGCGAATGGATTGTGGTACACGAGGGCGAGACACCTCCGTATTTCATCCTTCTCGACGACATCAAGAAGGACAACGCGATGCGAACATACGACTGGCGGATGCACACCGAGGACAACCACTCGATCGACGCATCCACAACTCCCATTCGCATCGATGGGGTGCGTGCGCGCCTCTTCATCGACGTCTGCTATCCGGCGATCAACGAGCTCGCGGTCTCCACGGTCCGGTTCACGAACCCCAGCGCCGACCCCGACACGCGCGTGCTCGTCCTGTCGAGGGCGACCGACCGTGGTGTCTTCGCGCTCGTGTTGCGGCCGGAAGGTCCGAGTTCCGTCGCGCCCGAGACGCACACGACGACGTTCGCCTGGGGTGGAGTTACCACCCTCGAGTGGCCGCAAGGACTCATAGACGTGATCATGGCCAATGTCGAAGGCGACACGGTCAGCGCGTTCGCTCCCGTTCCCATCGCGACCGACGCGCGGCTCGCTCAATTTCGGTTTCGAAACGGAGCCTTGGCGAACTATGCGATGGCCGGCGTCACCTCGTGCGCGGCGGGCGAACTCCAGTACGTGCGAATACTCGACGGCTCCGCCAGCGTGATCCTGGACGGAAGCACGCTTCACATCGACCGCGCCGAGGCCGAGTTCGTGTTCTACGCCCCCGATGTGACCTCGGTGCGATCGGGCGGCGCGGCGATTCCTTTCGCCCGCGAGGGGGCCTTTGTTCGTAGTCTCACCGGCGCGGGCGGGAACCTACCGCACGACCCGCGACTCCTCGTTTACCCGCAACCGTCCTCCGGGACCGTCACCATCGTCGTCGAAGCAGCGGCGGCGGGGCGACTCATGCTCGAGGTGTTCGACGTCGGCGGGCGCAGGGTGCGCACGCTTTGGGACGGCCCGCTCGCTCCCGGGCACACCCCCTTCGCGTGGGACGGCCGCGACAATTTTTCCCGCGCCTCGAGCTCGGGCGTATACTTCGTTCGCGCCCAGAGCGCCAACGTCACGACGACCACGAAGGTCGTGCTCGTGCGATGACGACACAACTATGGAGAACAAACCCGCCGTGCGCGGTCGCGGCAGCACCATCAATCCCAGCGGTCGTTTCGAGCGCTTCGCTTACGACGATGCCGACACGGACGTCGTCCAGCGGGACGAATTCGACGATGAAACGCCCGCGCAGATTGCCACGGAGTACTTCCGTGACAACACCGCGTCGATCATCGCGCGCAACACGAGTCCCGACGTCGGATTCGAGGCCAGCATCAACCCGTATCGGGGATGCCTACATGGCTGCGTGTACTGTTTCGCGCGGCCGACGCACGAATACTTGGGTCTCTCGGCCGGCCTCGACTTCGAAACCAAGATCTTCGTCAAAGAGAAAGCTCCGGAGTTGCTGCGCGCGAAGTTGTCGTCGCGATCATGGAAGCCGACGCCGTTGGCGCTCTCGGGTGTTACGGATCCGTATCAGCCCATCGAACGCCGACTGCGCCTGACGCGCCGTATTCTCGAAGTGCTGGCCGAATTTCGCAACCCCGTCATCGTGATCACCAAGAATCACCTGGTCACGCGCGACGTCGACTTGCTGGCTTCACTCGCCGAGCACGACGCGGTGCGAGTCGCGATTTCTGTCACCACACTCGACACCGCACTCGCGCGTACCATGGAGCCGCGCACGTCGTCGCCCGAGCGACGCCTGGACGCGATCGCGACCCTGTCGCGCGCCGGTGTTCCCGTGTGTGCGCTGATCGCACCCGTGATCCCCGGCCTCACCGATTCCGAGGTCCCGCGCGTGCTCGAACGTGCGGCCGCGGCGGGTGCACGCAGCGCGGGCTACGTCGTGCTGCGGTTACCGCACGGTGTGAAGGAAATCTTCGAAGCGTGGCTCGGCGCGCACTATCCGGACCGGAAAGAGAAAGTGCTGTCGCGCTTACGCGCGCTTCGCGAGGGAAAGCTCTATCGTTCGGAATGGGGACTGCGAATGAGCGGCACGGGAATCTTCGCGGAGCAAATTGAGGCCTTGTTCGACGCGAGCCGGCGGCGCTACGGGCTCGAGGATCGATCGCACGGACCGTCGACGGCCGCGTTTCGCCGGCCAACGTCGCAAGGGCAGCTGTTCGACTGAGCGCTACCTTTCAGCCACCGCGCGCAACGCGGCCGCGTGTGCGGGCCCGCGCGCCGAAACCGACGACGCCGAAAACTCGAGATCATGCAGGCGACCATCATCGAGACCGTATATCCACCCGTGGACCGAGAGGGATTGCTCGCGCGCCCAGGCGTCTTGCACGATGGTCGTTTCGCACACGTGCAGCACTTGCTCGATCACATTGAGCTCGCACAGTCGATTCACACGCGTGTCATGATCCGCGATGGTGTCGACCAGGTCCGCGTAACGTTCCCGGATATCCTGCACGTGACGAAGCCAATTGTCGATCAAGCCGTGCCGCTCGGCGGCTAGTGCTGCCCGCACACCGCCGCACGCGTAGTGCCCGCACACGATGACGTGTTTCACACGCAGGACATCGACCGCGTACTGCAGCACGGAGAGACAATTGAGGTCGGTGTGGATGACCAGGTTGGCGACATTGCGATGGACGAAGAGCTCGCCGGGAAGCAGTCCCACGATCTCATTGGCAGGAACGCGGCTGTCGGAGCAGCCGATCCACAGATACTCCGGCTCTTGCTGCGACGCAAGCCGTGCGAAGAAGTCGGGCTCGCGGGCGACCTGTCGCGCGGCCCATGCCCGGTTGTTCGCGAACAGGTGGTCGAGCGTCGCCATGTTTCGCGTTATGCGACCACGTCGAACGGAACCACCGGATCGACGTCCGCCTCGTAGTCGACGCCGGGGATCCCGAAACCGAACAGGCGCAAGAATTCCTCTTGGTAGCCCTTGAAGTCGGTGAGCTCGCTCAAGTTCTCGGTCGTGATGCGCGGCCACGTGCGATCGACTTCCGCCTGCACGTCGTCGCGCATCTCCCAATCGTCGAGTCGCAAACGGCCGTTCGCGTCGAGCGTAGGCGCAACACCCGCATACAAGCGGTGTTCGAACATGCGCTGCGCCTGCTCGATGCAGCCCTCGTGGATCTTCTTCGCCTTCATGATCTTGAACAGCAGCGAGATGTACAGCGGCACGACCGGAATCGCGGAGCTCGACTGCGTTACCACCGCTTTCATCACCGAGACGTACGCGGCTCCACCCCTCGCGCGCAAGCGATCGTTGATGGCGCGCCCGGCGCGTTCCAGATCCTCTTTCGCCTTGCCAATGGTGCCGTCGCGATAGATGGGCCACGTGAGCTTCGGGCCCACGTACGTGTAGGCGACACTCTTGCACCCGTCCGCGATGAGATTCGCACTCGCGAGTGCCTCCATCCACGCTTCCCAGTCGTCGCCGCCCATCACTTTGATGGTATCCGCGGTCTCCTGCGGCGACGCGGGCTCGATGGTGACGTCGGTGACCAGCGCGCGGTCGGTGTCGACCGTCTTGCCGTGGTACGCCGCGCCGCGCGGTTTCAATACCGACTTGGCCGCCTCTCCGTTCGCGAGTGTGCGGCGCGGCGCAGCCAAACTATAGACCACCAAGTCGACCGGGCCGATGTCGCGCAGGGTATCGATCACGCGCGCTTTCGCGTCGCTCGAGTATGCGTCGATGTTGAGGCTTCGTGCCGTGAGTCCGGCCGCGCGTGCGTGCGTTTCGAACGCCGCCGAGTTGTACCAACCCGCGGTGGCGGGCCGGTTCTCCGCCGGTTCGCGCTCCAAGAACACGCCGACGGTGGCCGCTCCGCTCGCGAACGCCGCGCTGATGCGAGACGCGAGTCCGTACCCGGTAGAGGCGCCGATCACGAGCGCGCGCTTGGGACCGTTCGCGAACTTGGGGCGCGCACGCACGACGGCGATCTGCGAGCGCACGTTGGCATCGCAACCAACCGGGTGGGTGGTGATGCACACGAAGCCGCGAATCTTCGGCTTGATGATCATGCGTCCACCGGCTCGCTGCGGCGACGCTCCACTTCGCGCACGATGGCGTCGGCCAGCGAGCGCGTGGTGCCGCTACCCCCCAGGTCCGGCGTCAGCCGTTCGCGCTCCGCGGTGGTGATGGTCCGCACCGAGCGGCGAATGCGCGCGTAGGACTCCACGTCGCCCAGGTGGTGGCACATCATCGCGGCGGAGAGAATCATGGCGATCGGGTTCGCGATGCCCTTGCCCGCGATGTCGGGCGCGGAGCCGTGGATCGCTTCGAACACCGCGATCTCGGGCCCGTAGTTCGCGCCCGGCGCCAGGCCCAGCCCGCCGATCAAGCCCGCGGCCAGGTCGCTCACGATGTCGCCGTACAGATTCTCGAGCAGGAGCACGTCGAACTGCGACGGCTTCGTCACCAGCTTCATGGCCAGCGCGTCGACCAGGATGTCGTCGAACTGCACGCGGCCTTCGTACGGTATCGATTCCTGGCGCGCGCATTCGAGGAAGAGGCCGTCGGCCTTTTTCATGATGTTCGCCTTGTGCACCGCGGTCACGCGCTTGCGTCCCCACTTGATCGCGTACTCGAAGGCGAACTTCGCGATGCGGCGGCTCGCGGTCTCGGTGATGACCTTGATCGACGTCACCACACCGGGTGCGACTTCGTTCTCGAAGCCCGCGTAGAGATCCTCGGTGTTCTCGCGCACGATGACGAGGTCGGTTTGTCCGTAGGGAGTTTCGAGTCCGGGTACGGTCTTGACGGGACGAATGTTGGCGAAAAGCGCGAGCTCTTTGCGCAAGCGCACGTTCGCGGACGAATGGCCCTTCGAGATGGGCGTGGTGGTAGGACCCTTGAGAGCGACGCCGCAGCGCCGGATTTCGTCGAGGACGTCGGCCGGCAGCGCATCGCCATACTTGTCGAAGGCGACGGCACCGATCTCCATCGGCACCCACTCGATGGCGGGTCCGGAAGCCTCGACCACGCGGCGCGCCGCGTCGACGACTTCGGGACCGATCCCATCTCCCGGCAACAGGACGACCCGCCGCTTGCTCATTCAATTCCTTTCACGATTGGAAACTCGAACGATGATGTGGCCCGGGCACCGCCGGGTGAGGCGCATGGTAGCACATGCCGGACGTGCGTCAAAGTGCTGGCGAGAGAGGCTTATGGCGATGCGGAGGATATCGTCAACGAGGCGGTTTCACAGCAGGAGCGCACCGCGCTCATGGAGCATTGCCTTGAGCACAGATCGATGACAGCGAGATTCGTCTTCGCAGTAGCAGCCCACGGAGAAGGCGGCGTGACGAGACAATGCCGCCAGCAGATCGAGCATGGCGCGGCTCTCGGGCCTCGACATTTCGGCACGGTACTTTCGGATGAACGTGATCCAAGCGCGCTCGGTACTCGCCGACCGGCCGAACTTCACCGTCTCCATGCTCGGCGCCAGCACTGGCAGCCAAACATCGAAGAAATTTCTCGAGGAGCGCTGGCTGGTGGGAACACCGCGGGGCGGGCGCCGGACCGTCCCGATTCGTAATCCCTCACCGGGGAATCGGTCGCTGCCCAGACGAACTATTTGGATGGCCATTCTAGAAGACGTCCTTGAGCCCCAACAAAGCCTGACATCAATCGCGCGAGCATCACTGTAATCTGGGTCACGGTGGGCGAGCGAAACAGCACCCTCAATCGGAATGTGACTCGAGCGCGGGAGCCAGTCGACTAGTACCCTTTGGGAAAGTCGTCGGTCTTGACGAGGTAGCGGAGCCAGGCCTTGTTGCCCTCCGCTTCGGCGAGGTGCTTCACGCGACGAAAGCCGTCGCCGTAGACCGGGTCGACGTCGCGCGAGAGGCTGGTGCGAAAGAACGAGCTCTCGCGGCCCGGATACTTGCCGAGCACGAGGTATGCGGCGTAGTTGCAGCTTCCTTCCGACCACTCGCGCTCGTTTCGAAAGCGCCCGCGATTGAACTGCCACACGTGCGCGAGCTCGTGCGCGATGGTGTTGACGATCTCCATGCGCGGCATCCCGTACAGGAGATAGATGTGCATCTTTCGGTTCTGCGATTTGCCGAAGACGCGCCAGTCTTCGCGGTAGTCGGTGAAGCCGCGCAGCCCGTTGGAATGGTGGCCGGACAGCGTCTGCATCTTGTCGCGGCCGATCAAATGGATCTGGATGCCGCTGTAGTCGACCTCCATGCCGAACGCCTTCATGTGCCCCGCCACCTCGAAAACGATCTCGAGAATGTCGTCGACGTCGGTCATCGACCTCGGCTTGCAGACGTTGCAAATGAAGCGCCCGTCGTCGTAGCGGGTGCCGCCGCCGGTCAGCTCCTGGGATACGAAGCGACCGCACGAGTCGCACATCGGGGCTTCGCCGTCGTGATGCTTGCAGTACGAATTTCCCCAATAGTCTTGCAAGTACTCCCCGCGCAGCACGTCGTCGCACAAGGAACACTTGAGCGCGATATTATCGATGAAGCAATCGTTGTGGTAGACCTTGCCTTTTTGCTCGCTGTACGCGCCGGTGATGGGACGATCACACACTTCGCATACAAAACAGTCGGGGTGGTACACGCGCCCTTGGGTTTGGAACGCGTCCGAGGCGATAGGCCTTCCGCAGGCCGCGCACGGGGACGATTCGTCGGCCAGTGCGGTGCCCGCAAGCACGAGCCATAGAGAAATGAGCAGCAAGGCGAGCCGTGTACGCATGGTCCTCCAGGCTATTTTATCAGCAAGGAGCGTGGCAAGGAACGCCTCTAAACCACGCGGTCGTTCCCTCCATCCACGGGAATCTGAGCGCCTGTGGTCGCTGCGAACAATCGCCCGGAAAGAGCAACGGCGAGCGCCGCGACGTCGCCCGAGGTGACTTCACGCCCCAGCAGGTTCTTCCTCTTGTACTCCTCGACGCTCATCCCGTACTCGCGCGCGCGCGCGGCCAACACCTCCGGGGTCCAAATGGCGGTATCGAACACGTCGTTCGGATGGAGCACGTTCACGCGTATGCCCGACGCAGCCAGCTCCAACGCGGCCACGCGCGCGAGCTGGGTCAGGCCCGCCTTGGCCACCGAGTAGGCGGCCGCACCCTTTCCCGGCGCGGGGACGTTCTTCGAGGCCACGAACACCACTGCCGGGTCGAGGCCCGCCTCGAGAAACGGAATCGTCTTCTGCAAGAGCAGCCGGTGCGCGTCGAGATTCACCGCCATGCTCTGGGTCCATACCTCCTCGGTGAGGTCTACGATGTGCGCTGACTTGGGAAAGATGCCCGCATTGCTCACCACGATATCGATACCGCCGAAGCGACGCACCGTGTTTTCGACGGCGTAGTCGAGCGCGGTCGAGTCGGTGACGTCGCACACGAACGCCGCCACGCGCGCCTCGCTCCAAATCGACGCCACCTCGCCTGCCACGTCCAGCGCGCTCACGCACGCTCCCGCCTTGAGTAACGCGTCCACGGTCGCGCGGCCGATGCCGCTCGCAGCACCGGTGACGATCGCCACGCGGCCCGCATGCTCGGCAGGCGCGGGGGCGCGCTCGAGCTTCGCTTGTTCGAGCTCCCAATACTCGACGTCGAAGATGTCGTCCTCGGGGAGCGCCTTCCATCCGCCCAGCGATTCCGCGCGCACGATGGCCGGCACGGTGTGCGCGACGATGTCTCTCGCTATGGTGGCGCCGTCCAAGGTTCTCCCCATCGCGATCGTGCCCCGGCCCGGCCACACCACCCAGCGGGGCGCGGAATCGAGCGCCGTCAACGCGCCTTCTTGGTTGCGATCGAAGTACGCGCGATACTCCTTCTCATAGCGCTCGACGCTCGCGCTGAAGTCTCCGTCCGCCACGATGGCCGCGCGCTTGGTTCGAATCACGTGGTCGGGTGTCAGCGGACCGCGCGACGCAAGCTCGCCGACGTCGGCGCGCGACGAGAAGGCGACGTGCAGCGGACGCCCGTCGTGGAGGGCGATCATGGGTGCGCCGGCCGCCTTCGACACCGCGCGCCGAATGCGCGCCAGCGACACCAAGTCGCCGCCCGCGATCGTGGTCGCGTCGGCGCCGTCCTCGTCGTCGGAAGCGACCGGCGCGTGTTGATCGAGATAGTCTTCCGCCTCCGTCACCACCTGGATCATCCGCTCGTAGCTGGTACGCGCGTCATCGCCAAAGGTAAACACGCCATGATGCAACAGAATGATCCCTTCGACTTCCGCCCAGTCGATGTCCTTGGTCATGTCGTAGACTTCTTTGGCGAGAATGAATCCCGGCATCACATAGGGGACGATGAAGATGCGATTGCCGTAGATCTCGCCGATGCGCTCGACACCTTTGGGCGTGTTGGTGATGGTGACGACGGCGTCGGCGTGGGTGTGATCGACGAAGGTGAAGGGGATGGTCGCGTGCAGGATCGCTTCGACCGAGGGGTTGGGAGCGTTGGGGTCGAGGAGTGCGGCGCGCAGCATTTCCATCATGCGCGAGTCGGTCAATGACGCGAGCTCGGCCATGCGCCGCACGATGTCCATGCGCAGCGGCGAAAACCCCCTGCGCTCGATGGTCGCGAGGTCCCAACCGCTTCCCTTCACCCAAATCGCGTCGTGGGAATCGCCGAACAAGTCGGTGGCCTTCGCCTTGACCGAGGTGTTTCCCCCGCCGTGCAGAACGAGGGAGGAATCCTGTCCGATCAGGTGCGAGGTGTACACGCGCAGCGCGAGCGGGTCGTTCGCGAAGGCGCGCGCGTCGTGATCGTTCCAGAGACTTCTCACGCGAGAAACTCTAGCCGCCGGCGCGCTACTTGAGAAGCATCATCTTGCGCGTCGTCTCGACGCCGTTCGCTTCCAGGCGGTAGAAATAAAGGCCGGAGGCGACGCGGTGTCCCTCGGCGTCGGTTCCGTCCCACTGCAGTTCGTGCACGCCGGCTGGGTAGCGTGCGTTGACCAGCGTCGTCACAAAGGCCCCGGCCCCATCGAATACCGACACGTCCACGGCGCCGGCGCGCGTGAGCTCGAAACGAATCGTCGTCGAAGGGTTGAACGGATTCGGGTAATTCTGCTCCATCGTCGCCGGTCCCGCGGGTGTCGCGGGCACGGGCGTCCACAGGGGATCGTTCTCGAACAGGTACACCCAGTCGTCCTCCTCGTCCACGCCCGTGAGATCCAGGTCGCCGTCGTTGTCTCGGTCGTACAGAGTCGCGCACGAGCCCGCCGAGCTGGAAAGCAGTGTCCGCGGATTGATGAAGGACCCGTCGCCGGCGTTTTCCCACAGCGTCCACGACCCGGCGCTATTGCTCGCTACCAACTCGAGGTCGCCGTCGCCGTCGATGTCGCCGGCGTCGATCGCGGGTGGAAAACCGCCCGCCGTCAGCGAAGTCACCGCCGAAATCCCGCCGGATCCGTCTCCAAAATGAATGCCGACGTTGTTCCCGAGCGAGCCTGCGGAAAAGACGTCGACATTATGATCGCCGTTCAAGTCGCCCACCGCGAGCATCCAGGGCAGGCCGCTGGTCGCAACCGGCGTCTGCGGGATAAGGCCGCCGTTGCCGTCACCGAGCACCACGGTGATGGTGCGCGGGACGGTGTAGCTGCCGACGAATACGTCCATGATGCCGTCGTTGTCGGCGTCGGCGACCGCGAGCGACGTCTCTTGGTTCACGCCGACCTCAATGTTAATACGCGGCGCGAAGGTTCCGTCGCCGTTGTTCATGAGCAGCGAGAGGTTTCCGGTGTTGCCGCTTCCCAGCCGTCCGGTCGCGACGATATCGTCCCAGCCGTCGCCGTTCGCGTCCAGCACACCCACGCTGCGAACCTGCTGGGCGGCGGTGTACGGCGTCTTCACGGGAAAAGCGCCGGTACCGTCGCCCCGCAGTACGACCAATTGGTCGTGACCGTGGCAGCCCACCACCACGTCGAGGTTGCCGTCGTTATCGAAGTCTCCACCGTCATTCGGGCTGGGTCCGCAAAGAGACACCAAGAACACGCTCGCGAAACCGCCGCCGTAGAGGCCCGCGCCGTCGTTCATGAACACGCGTCCTTGGCTCATTATCTCGCACGGAACAAATAGATCGCACCAGCCGTCGTTGTTGAGATCGCCGGCGTAGGCACCGTATGCCTGCACCCACGTTTCCCCGCCCTGCCGGGTGGTGTAGCGCGTGAGATACGTCAAGTCCAGCTTCCCGGCGCCGCTCGCCACCCAGAACGACCACGCGTAGCCGGACGACATCGCTTCGCCGGATGTGCTTTCGATGGCCTTGCTCAAGGACACGGTCACGTATTCGCCGGCGAAAAGCGGTGTGGTCGGCGCGAACGTGATCGTGCTGTCGTCGACTTCGATGGTTCCCGTCGCCGGACCCGACCAGCGACCGAACACGCGCATGCTAGCCCCGTTGACAGTCGACGAGTCGATATCCTGATCGAACCTCACTTGCACGATGGTGTTCGCGGGCGCGTCGATGCGCTGGCGTGCGGGACGGATGGTAACCACGTTGGGCGGCGCCGCACCGCCCGTCGCCGCGTGCAGCAAGGCGAGGGCAAGAACCAACCATGCCAGGGGAGTTTTCATGGCGGCGGATTATATCACTCCCCGGTTCGAAGGGAGCACGCGCGATCGAGGTTACTTGAGGAGCATCATCTTGCGCGTGAGCTCGGCGCCGTTCGCTTCCAGGCGGTAGAAATAAAGACCGGAGGCCACACGGTGACCGCCTGCGTCGGTGCCGTTCCAACGCACGTCGTGCGGGCCCGTCGGGTAGCTCGCGCTGGCGATCGCGACCACGTGCGCGCCGGACGCATCGTACACCGAGATTCGGACGAAGCCCGCTTGCGCGAGCTCGAAACGAATGGTCGTGGACGGGTTGAAGGGATTGGGGTGGTTCTGCTCCATCGTCACCGCGGCGATCGGTAGCGGCGGCACGTTGGTCGGAGGCGCGTCGTTCTCGAACAGATACACCCAGTCGTCGATCTCGTCGAGACCGGTGAGGTCGAGGTCGCCGTCGTTGTCACGGTCGTGGAGTGTCGCGCACGAGCCGGCCGAGCTCGCGTTGAGCGTGCGCGGATTGACGAATGTCCCGCTGCCGTTGTTCTCGAACACCGTCCACCTCCCCGACCCGTAGTCGCTCGATACCAACTCGAGGTCGCCGTCGCCGTCGATGTCGCCGGCGTCGATCGCGAGCGGGAAGCTGCCGGTGGGGAGCGTCGTCACCGCAGAGATGCCGCCGGCCCCGTTGCCAAAGTGGACACCGACGCCGTTTCCGCTCGAGTTGGCGGAGAACACGTCGACATTGCCATCGCCGTTCAAATCACCGGCCGCGAGCATCCACGGCTGACCGCTGGTCGGCACCGGTGCTTGCGCCACGAGGCCGCCGTTGCCGTCGCCGAGCAACACCGTCACGTTGCGAGGAATGTTGTAGTTGCCGAGGAACACGTCGAGGATGCCGTCGTTATTGGCGTCCGCGACCGCGATCGAAGTCTCTCCCGACACGCCCGCTTCCAAATCCACCCGGGGCGCGAAAGTGCCGTCGCCGTTGTTCAAAAACTTGGAGGTAAGATTGCTCACGCGACTCGCGGTCACGATGTCGTCCCATCCGTCGCCGTTCAGGTCGAGCACACCCACGCCGCGCACCTGGGTGGCGCCGGCAAGGAGCGGGAGGTGGATCGGAAATGCGCCGGTTCCGTCACCGAACATCACGATCACGCGATCGCTGGTGACGTTCGTCACCACGACGTCGATCTCGCCGTCATTATCGAAGTCGGCGCCTTCGTTGGGGCTGGGCGTGTTCATGTTGACGGGATTGATTTCGACGAATCCGCCAGTGTAAAGACCGGCGCCGTTGTTCATGAAGATGCGCACGTCGTCGGTTTGTTCGCACGGGATGAACAAGTCCGACCAGCCGTCGTTGTCGAGGTCGCCGGCGTAGGCGCCGTAGGGCTGCACCCACGTCTCGGCGGTACCGCGCGTGTCGTAGCGCGTGACATAAGTCAAATCGAGGCTCGCGGAATGGGGCCTGACCCAGAAACTCCAGGCGTGGCCGAGCGTCATCGGCTCGCCGGAGATGTTCTCGATCGCCTTGCTCAACGACACGGTGACGTACTCGCCCGCAAAAAAGGGCTCGCTGGGCGTGAAGGTGACGGTACTGCCCACGACGCCGAAGCTCCCCGTCGCCGGCCCCGACCAGCGGCCGAAGACGCGAAAGCTGATGGCGTCGACCGTGGAGGCGTCGATGTTCTGGCTGAATTGGACCTGGATCACGCTGGATGGGGGCGCGTCGATTCGATGGCGGGTCGGTAGTACCGAACCTACCTGCGGCGGGATGGCCGCTGCGTCCACCGCGAACACACCGACGAGAATCGTGACCAAGCAGAGCGCGAAGTTTCTCATGGTGCCTCGACCTCCGGGTACAATTCTAGCACGAATTCGACCGGGCGCGCGTCGGGCACCATCGACAACAGTCGTCGCAAGACGTCGTCCAAGATCGCGTCCGGACATGACGCGCCGCAGGTGAGAACGACCGTGATCGGTCGCTGGTCGGGGAGCCACCCTTCCGACATCACCACCGCGCGGGTCGCAAGCGAAAGGTGCCGAATGGCCGACGTCGACAACAGGTCGTCGGCGCCTTGCACGAAGTACGTGGGCATCGCGCGCTCGCACAACTCTACAATGTGCGACGTGTTGGACGAATTGTGACCGCCCACCACGATGGCGAAATCCGCGCCGTGCTCGACCAGGGCGTTGGTGGCGTTCTGATTCTCGATGGTCGCGTAGCACAGCGTGTCGGACGTATCCGCAAAGTGATCGCCGATATTCTCGGCGCCGTATCGGTCCACCAGCGCGCGCCGCAGCTCCTGCGCGATCGCGTGCGTCTCGGTGGCCAGCATGGTGGTTTGATTCACAACGCCGAAACGAACCAAATCGTTCTCGGGGTCGAAGCCTTCCGAGCACTTGCGCCCGAACGTGCGCTGGAACTCGTCGCGGTCGCGCGAGCCGCGGATCACGTCGGCGAGCAGCTGGGCCTCCGCCATGTTGCGCACCACCACGGTCGGCGCCGCGCGACGGCTGTGCGAGAAGGTCGCGCGCGTTTCCTCGTGGGTGTCCTTGCCGTGCACGACCACGGAGAAATTCTCGGCCCCGAGTTGCGCGCTGCGCTTCCATACCTTCTCGACGAACGGGCAGGTGGTGTTGTAGCGGTACGCGTCGACGCCGCGCGCCGCCAGCTTCTCCTCCATCTCCAGGGTGGTGCCGAAGGCGGGCACCACCACCACGTCGTCGGGGGCGATCTCGTCCCACGGCACCAACTGTTCGCCGGCGGGGGTGAAGATGAAGCGCACGCCGCGCTCGACCAGGTCGCGGTTCACACTCGGGTTGTGGATCATCTCGGAGAGGAAGAACACGCGTTGGTCGGGGTGGTCGGCGAGCGTGCGGTAGGCGATCTCGACCGCGTTTTCGACCCCGTAGCAGAAGCCGAAGTGGCGCGCCAGCGCCACGCGCAGGCCGCCGAAGTCGAGGATGGTGGGTGCTAAGTCGCGCTTGCGCGGGTCGGCCGCCTGGCGCGCGCGCTTGACTCGCGAAATGATGGAGCCGCGATAGCTTTCAGGGGTTTGGAAGCGCCTGGTCATTGATCGCCTTCGGTTGTCTACCTATAATGGCGCTCCACCAAGGAGGAACGCAACCATGAACACCCGTGTGCTCGCCGGAGCCCTAGGCCTTTCGCTGGCCGCCAACGTGTGGCTGGCGGTTTCGCTATTCGACCGATCGGGCGTGGCGCGCGCCGACGTCACGCCGGCCGGCGAAGAGCTTTCGATCTACATGTCGCACGTGCAAAGCCACGCGCAAAAGTTGGGGCTTTCGATCCAGGCCAAGAACAAACCGCTCGCGGATTTCTATTTCACGGAGCTGGGCGAAATCTTCGAAGTCATCCAGAAGAAGTTTCCCGAGTACGAGGGCTACCAGATCGCCGCGCTCTCGAAGGCGATGATCGACCCCGCCAAGCCGGCGCTCGCCAAGTCCCTCGCGGCCGGCGATTGGGCCACGGCCTCCATCGGCTACGACAAGTACATCGCCGCGTGCAACAGCTGCCACCTCGCGGTCAAACACGAGTTCGTCAAGATCGTCGCACCCAGCGGGAACCCGTTCAACCAGTCTTTCGCGACGAAATGAACGACGTGAAATAGTCCGGCTCGTTGCCCGGCTTCCACTTGATGTTGCACCCGATGCTCGGCATTTGCTGGGCCGGCGCGCGGCTTCCCGCGATGGCGGCATCCAGCGCCGCGCGCAAGTCGGCGCCGGTGACGGGCTTTCCGTTCGAGGGGCGGCTGTCGTCGAGCTGGCCGCGGTAGAACAACGCGCGCGCCTGGTCGAACACGAAGAAATCGGGCGTGCAGGCGGCGTGATACGCCTTCGCGACCTCCTGCGTCTCGTCGAACAAGAACGGGAACTTCCACCCCAGCTCGCGCGCGAGTGCCGCCATGTGCTCGGGTCCGTCTTGCGGATGGCTCTCGACGCTATTCGAATTGATGGCGACGAAGTCCACGCCCTGGGCCGCGTACTCGCGCGCCAGGCGTGTGATCTCGTCGCGCACATGGATCACGAACGGGCAATGGTTGCAGATGAACATCACGACTAGGGTCGGCGAGCGAAAGTCGGCCAGTGTCCACGTCTTTCCCGTCGCGGGCTCGCGCAGCCGAAAATCGGGGGCGGTGGTGCCGATCGGCATCATGTTGGATGGGGTCTGGACCATGTCAGTCTCCTTTGGGTGCTTCCTGCATGACGATCTCGGGTAGCAGCGTCGATTGGTACGAAACCATGCGCGGCTTTCCGTTGATGTTGGCGTAAACCACGGTGTAGCGGCTGTTCGACGTGAACGGCGTCCCCGACGAAGTGAGCGAGATGATCTGGACGCCGGTGCAAACCACGGTCTCTCCATACTGGCGGTAGGTCGCCTCTTTCACGTCGAACGAGACGTATCGCAGCTCCTTCTTCGTGAGCATGTCGATCACGTTCTGCTTGCTCTGAAAGAGACCGTTCGAATGGATATAGGTCGCGTCGGCCGCGAACAGGTCGTCGAGCACTTCGAGATCGACGTCGATCATGGCGTGCTGGCGCTGGGATTCGCGCATCTCGACCAGTGAGACGAGATCGCTATCGGTTCCCGCGTAAACGACGGTGATGGCAATCGCCACCATCGCGGCCGCTAGGGCGCTTCGGATCCAGCGTTTCATTCGACGACCTCCTGGGTATGGGCGCTGCTCACGCCGCGTCGATTATCGCGCGGATGGCTTGCGCTTCGCAACCGCGGAGCCGGACTCGAACGGGTTGGACAAATCGGGATTGGTGAGGAAGTCCCAGTCGGTCAGCGTCTCCAGGAACGCTTCCAAGGTGTCGAGCTCGGCGGAAGTCATGGGCGGGAAGAGAAGGCGCTTGTTGATCAGCGCGTCGACTTGCGGATCCGCGGGCAGGCTGTCCGGTTTGCCGTGCCGGAAGCCGCGGTTGTAGTGGTCCAACACCTCGCGGATGCTCGTGAAGCGCGCGTCGTGCATGTACGGCGACGACTCCATGATGTTTCGGAGCGACGAGGATTTGAATTTTCCCAAGTCGGCGGGGTTGCCCGTCACTTCGCCGCGACCACCATCGATCGGGATCGTGTCCAGGCCGGTGTTGTGGAACGACCCCGTCGCCAGCAGGGTTTCGTCGTGACAGTGAAAGCAATCGCCCTTGCCTTCTCTCAGGAAGAGACGAAAGCCGCGCAGCTCCATGGTGTTGAGGGCTTCCTCGCCGCGCTTCCAGCGGTCGTATTTTGAATTCGCGGAAACAAACGTTCGCTCGAACTGCGCGATCGCCTTGACCACGCGAATCATGCTGATGTCCTTCGACCCGAATGCGGCGCAGAAAAGATCCGGGTACTCTGGGTGCGCTTTGAGGCGCAATACCGCATCGGGCCACGGAAGGCTCATCTCGGTCGGCTCGGGGACCGGCTGCGTCGCCTGCGTCTCCAAGTCCACCGCGCGCCCGTCCCAGAACACGCCGCGCGAGTTCCAGGCCGGGTTGACCAGGGTCGGCGCCTGACGACGACTCTTGTCGCCGTGGATGCCTTCGCTGAAGGGGCGCGTATCGCCGAACGAGTGCGCTTGCAGGTGACACCCACCGCACGAGAGCGAGCTGTCGGCGGAGAGAATCGGGTCATAGAACAAACGGCGCCCGAGTGCCACCCCTTCGACCGTGAGCGGGTTGCTGGGTGGGTTGGGGAGCTCGGGAAAATTTGCGGGAAGCGTCAGCGTGAGCGGTGTCGGATCGGGGCATTCATTGCCGGGCGGAATGATCGGAGGATCTTCGTCCTTGGAACACGCGGCAATTATGCACAACGCGGCGACCGCGATCCCCGCGCCCCATCCGCAACGCCGGAGCCCCGCTACTACTGGGAATCTCAATCTAGAACCCACCGATCGCGACTAGTGGTGGCCGCCGTGTGCTTCGAGCTCGGCCGAAAAACAAAAGAGGCCGTTGGTCTGGAGCTTACCCTGGGCGTCGAGGTTGCCCATGATCACTTGGTTGGGATAATCGGCAAAGTCGTACTCGGTGTCGATTCCATCGCCGGCGTCGCTGTCCTGGTACCAATCGTTCAAGTTGAAATTGATCGTCAATTCGCCTTGCCCCTCGTTGTGGATGTGCAGCGGCGTGAACGGAAGATCGACCGCAAAATGGAAGTGGTGAGGATCGTCGTCGACAACACCCGGGAAGTCGTCGTTGGTGCCGTCGAGTTGGCGCGGGCCCATGTGCGTGGTGTAGGCCGCGGCGGGCGTTCCGAAGTCGCCTTCGAGCTGCATGTAATGATAGCCGAGGTTGGCACCCAGGTTCGTCGGCCACTGCATGTCCAAGTGGAACTGCGGTCTCGATAGATACCGGTCGCGCACGTTGTCGGTCTCGTCGAGACCGAACGTGAACGACACGCTGGTCCACTCCGCGTGCGGGAGGCCGGTGTGCGAAAACGTGTGGGTGGACGGATCGGTGATGTCGTAGTAGTGCAGGTCGGCGATCTTGGTGTCGTTCCCCTCGTCGTCGTGGAGGATCACGTCGGTGATCACGAATCGAAGCGCCTTGATGCTGTACGACGTCCCGGACGAATTCGTGTAGCCCTGATTGTTGAGAATGATCGGCAGGCCGTCGACGTTGAGATTGAAGTACGCGTCCAGCGTGATGGGCACCTCGGTGGACGCGGGGTCGTCGTCGCTGCAACCGAGGGGAACCACCGCGAGAGCGATCGCGAAGCTAAGGAGCATGAGACGGATTGTTTTCATCGTTCTCCGCGTGAAACGAGGGGCAATGGCGCGGGCTCGGGGCAAGAACCGCCCGCTGTGACGTGCCTAAGTATAAGGGAGGACGACGAGTTCGAGCAAGGCGAGTAATCGCTTCGAACTAGCGCTGGAAGCGAATGATGCCGCCGGTGGTTCCGGCGGCGAAGACGCGATCGGACGCGTACACGAACACACCGCCCAACGCGCCAACGGGTTGGGATTGCTCGACCTTCCATGCTGTTCCGTCGAGGCGGAGTGCAACGCCGTTTTCGCCCACCGCCCACACCGTGCCGCCGTCGCGGCCCGAGATCGCGAACAGGTCCTCGGTAACCCCGGAGACCATCGGTTCCCACACGCCATTGTTGATGGTGAGAATGACGCCGCCCGCCCCTACCGCGTACACGCGGTCTGTGTCCGACCACGTGCCGAAGAGATCGGTCGCGACCGGCGAGGTCATCGCCGACCAGGTGCCGCTCAAGCGTTGAACGATGACGCCGGCGCGCGCGACGGCGATCACTTCGGACGGTGTCGCTCCCCACACGTCGGTGTAATCGGCGAAGGGAACCGTCTCTGGATTCCAATCGACACCGTCGAACGCGAGCGCCGTCCCCGCGTCACCCACTGCGACCGCTTCACTTCCATTCTGCGCCCACAGTCCGCGTAAATTCGCGATGGTGCCGCTCGCCATCGTGTTCCACGCCCCGTCGGCGCCGCGAAGGATGCTCCCGTTGTCTCCGACAATGAAGATGTCGAGCGACGAAACGACGAATACGTCGTTGAGGTTGTCCTCGACGCCCGAGGGCGAAAGCGCCCACGCCGTGTTGTCGAAGCGCATCACGGTCCCGCTGTCGCCAACCGCGTAAACGCCGCCCCAGGGTCCGTGCACGCCGCGCAGGTTCGCATACGTGATCGCCGTGCTGTAGGTGTCGTAGGTCCCGAACAGCGTGTGGCGGGTGAGGATTCCGCCCGCGCCGGCGAAGTAGGTGTTGGAGCAATGTGTCTCTCGACTCGCGCCGACTTGCGCGAGCGAAATATCGCAGATGGTGGCCCAGATCGCGTCCAGGTGACCGCTCGGACTGGGCGCGATCGGCTTCCACGAGACTTGGTCGTAGAACAAGACCGAGTCCGCGTCGCCGACCGCCCACACGAATGCGCTGTCGCTGCCGAAGACGTCGTGGAAGTCGTCGGCGCGCGGCGACGTCATGGGCGTCCAGCCCGCGGTGCGGTTCTGCCAGATCTCGCCGCCGTCGCCGACCGCAAACCAATCGCCGGGCTTGTCCGCCCACACCGCGTTCACGTCGCGGGCGGTGAACGACGTCTCCAGCATCCACGGGCCGCCGCCCGTGCTGCGAATCAAAGTTCCTCCCTCTCCCACCGCGATCATCTCGCCGTCGACCAGTCCCCAAACATCGTAGAGGTCGGATGCGGTCGGGCTCGTGACCGATTGCCAGCCGCCGCCGTCGTTCTCGATGATGACGCCGCCCGCACCGACGGCGACCAAGTTGGTTTCGGTGTAGCCGAAGATCGAATAAAGATCGTTCGAGGTGGGGCTGTTCTGCAGCGCGAGCCCCGGGCCGATGATGGTCCCGCCGTCGCCCACCATGAACACCTGGCTGGGCGAGAACCCCACCACGTCGCGCAGCGTCTCCGACGTCGGCGATGCGACCGCGTTCAGTCCGATGCCGCGGAAGTGCCCGATGAGTCCCCCGTCGCCGACCGCCCACTGGTCAAACTCGGTCCAGCCTCCCAGTCCCCGGATGGTCGCACCGTGCGGAATTGGATGCGACCACTGCGAGCTCCACGTCCCCTCGGCCGGCGGCACGACCACGTCGTCGTCGCCGCAGCCGGCAATGCACGCGGCGATGGCCGCGATGAGTAAGGTGCGCTGCGCGGAGCGCATGCTAAAACGCCGGTTTGAACACCATCAACACGAAGGTGACGAGCGGGAGCAACGTGGCGATGCCTCCCCACCGAAACCATTTGGCGAGCAGCACGTCGTACTCGGCGGGAACGGGGCCACCTGCCGGCATCGAATTCACGACGCGCGCGAGGCGTTTCTGCACGGGGACCAACAACGCGCCCCACACGATACCGGTGAGCGCGAAAAGAATGACCGAGACGATGATCCAGGGTGCCCCCGCCTTGAACCATTCGGTGCCCAGGATGCCACCGTTCATGAATAGCAACACGACGCCCGGCAAGGTGAAGACGGCGTCGGTGACGAGCACACCGCGCACGAACATGCGGACGACTTCGGGGTCGCGATTGCGACGGGCGAGGCTGGCCCACACCGCGGTGACGAGGATGTTTCCGAGGAACAGCACCGCGCCCAAGAGGTGCATCATGCGGTTCCAATTGCGCCCAAAAAAAGGCAGGGACAGGACGACGGCGAGCAATGCGCCGATGGTCAGGATGCGATTGATGTTCATCGGCGCATGCTAGCGCCGCGATCGCGTCGCCGCAACCGTTTTCAGCGACCCGAGATGAAGTGTTCCAGCTGCTCGATGATGAACTCCTGCTGCGAAAGCATCGACTTGACCACGTCGCCGATCGAGATGACGCCGTCCAGCCGCTCGCCGTCGAGCACCGGAAGGTGCCGGACACTCTTGTCGGTCATGAGCGCCATGCATTCATCGATGTTCTGCGTGGGCGACACACAGAAGAGTCGGGTGGTCATGATGTCGCGTACCGGAGTTTCCTTCGACGACTTCCCTTGCAGAGCGATCTTGCGCGCGTAGTCGCGCTCCGAAACGACACCAATCAGCTTGCGGTCATCGTCGAGCACCATCAACGCTCCCACGTGCTTCTCCGACATGAGCTCGAGCGCCCGGTATACCGGGGCTTCGGGGCCGACCGCGAACACGTTGCGGCCTTTGCGATCGAGCACGTCGCGAACCGTCGTCATGGCATACCTCCCATGTTGGACGGTTCGAGCGTAGACCCGTCGCTCGGCGTCGTCAATCGTGTTTATCAGTTAGTTATTTGATTCACGAGGCGCTTGTAGGTTGGTCAAGAAATGCGGCACAGCAGGCCCTTCAAGTATTCCGACTCGGGAAATGTCGCGAGCACTGGATGATCGATTCCTTGGCCCAGGCGCCGAATGATTTGCACGTCGCGCGCCGCGTCCACGCCGGCCCACGACACCGCCATGGTGAAGGACGCCGCGTCGACCGCTTGCGAGCACGAGAACGTGGCCAGCAAACCGTCCGGTGCCAGCAGCTGGATCGCGAGCAGGTTGACATCCTTGTAAGCCCGCAGCGCCTTGTCGACTTGGTGTTGATTGGTGGCGAACTTGGGCGGGTCGAGCACCACCAGGTCGAAGCGCCGTCCCGCGTCGCGCATCGCACGCAGCTCTTCGAACACGTCGGCCTGTCGCGTCGCGACCGTGCATTCGCCCGCGCCATTCTTCTCGAGGTTCCAACGCGCGCCGGTGAGCGCGGGCGACGACGAGTCGACCAGCGAGAGCGAGCGCGCACCCGATCGTGCCGCGTACACGGCGAAGGCGCCGGTGTGACAGAACGCGTCGAGTACGTCGCGGCACGCGGCGTGGGTAGCAACGATCGCGCGGTTGTCGCGCTGGTCGAGGTAGAAACCCGTTTTCTGCCCGCTCTCGATGTTGACCAGGAAAGTGTGACCGTTCTCCAGAATTTCGACGTTCTTCGGTGCCTCGCCGTGCACGGGGCCGACCACGGCCGCAAGGCCTTCGCGCGCGCGCGATGCGGTGTCGCTGCGCTCGAACACGCAACGCACACCCGCGAGCGAAGCGAGCGCTTCAATTACCGTATCGCGCGCTCCCTCGATCCCGGCGGTCAGGAGCTGCACCACGATCACGTCCCCATAGCGATCCGCGATCAGACCCGGCAGCAGATCGGCTTCGGCGTGGACCAGACGATACGCATTGAGATCGTCGCGCTGCGCGAGCGCGTCTCGGCGGCGAACGGCGCTCTCGATGCGCGCGCGCCAGAACGACGCGTCGATGGGAGCATCATCCCAAGTTAGCATGCGTACGCGAATGCGCGAGTGCTCGTTGTAGTAGCCGCGCCCCAGGAGCTCGCCGCGCGCGTTGCTCACCTCGACCACGTCGCCGGGAGCGGGACTTCCCTGCACCGCGTCGATGCTATTGCCGAAGATCCACGGGTGGCGGTGACGCGTCGCGCGATCGCGCTGCGGTTTGAGCGTGACGGTGGCCATCACACGTTGAAGCGAATGGTGAGGATGTCGCCGTCTTCGACCATGTACTCCTTGCCCTTGAGGTAGTACTTGCCGGTCGACTTGAGCTTCTCTTCGCTCCCTGCCGCAATCAGATCGCCGTACTTCATGACTTCTGCGCGAATGAAGCCGCGCTGCAGATCGCTGTGAATCGCACCCGCCGCCTCGGGTGCGCTGGCACCGCGGCGCACGAACCACTGCCTCACTTCGTCCTCGCCCACGGTGAAGAAGGACATCAGACCCAGCGCCTCGATGCACTTCGACGTGAGCACGTGCAGCGCGGGACTCTGGATGCCGAGGTCCTCCATGAAGGTCGCTCTTTCCGCGGCGTCGTCGAGGGCGGCGATCTCGGACTCGGCGCGCACGGCGATTTGGACCACGCTCGCCCCCGCCGGTTCGTAAGCCGCTGCCAGCTCATTGCGAAGTGCTGTGTCCGTGATCGCTTCATCCGCGACGTTCAGCGCCACGATGATCGCCCGCCGCGTGAGAAAGGGATAGCTCGCGATCAACGTCGCGTCTTCGGGCGGCACGTCGACGGTGCGCAGCGGCCTTTCCTTTTCCAGCGCTTCGCGGAAGCGGGCGAGCAGCGCTCGCTCCTTGTCGGCGCGGTCGTCTTTGCCCTTCTTGAGATTCTTCTCGATGCGCTCGAGGCGCTTCTCGATGAACACCAGGTCGTGAAGGACCATCTCGTTGTGGAGGAACTCGACCTCTCGCTTGGGATCGGGGCTCCCCCAAATGTGATAGACAGACTCGTCGTCGAACACGCGCACCACGTGGCACAAGGCGTCGACTTCGGCGATCTCCTTCAGGGCTTCACCTTCGGACAGCGATTTTTCTTCAACGCTCGGGCACAAGACGACCTCCAGGCGCGCACGCACCTGGCGCTTGGGCCGGTACAATTCGACCAAGCGATCGAAGCGCTCGTCCTGCACGTCGGCCATGCCGCGCGCGGCGGCACGCGCGTCGGTGTGTCCCGCGAGTGCCGCCGGGCCAACCAGGAGGGAGAACAACGTTTTCTTGCCGGTCTGCGGAAGACCGATGATTCCGATCCTCATAGGTATGTTGGGTTCTCTTGAAGAGGGCTCGCGGCCGGCGTCAGCCGAAGCGACGCACTAACGCGCCTGCGCCGCTGCCAGACCGAGTCGCTCGCGAATCGTGGCGTTCACCACGTCGCCGTCGCGCGTGACCAACGTGTCGCGCACGATCTCGTCGTCGGTCGACACCGCGAGTGCATTGTCCTTGATCATATTCTGCAAGAACGCGGCCACATTGCGCGCGTACATCTGGCTCGCGTGGTACGGCATGGTGGCCGGCAAATTGACCGCTCCGAAGACCCGCACGTTCCCCACGTGCACGGTCTCGCCCGCACGGGTCGCGTCGACGTTGCCCCCGCGCTCGGCGGCCAGATCCACCACCACCGAACCCGGCGCCATCTTCTCCAGCATGTCGCTCGTGACCAGCACCGGCGCCTTCTTGCCCGGGATCATCGCGGTCGTGATGACGACGTCGCTCTCGGCCACCACGCGCGCCATCAGCTCGCGCTGCTTGCGATAGAAGTCCTCGCCCAATTCGCGCGCGTAGCCGCCCTTGTCCTCGGCGTTGCCCGCTTCGACGGGGAGCTCTACGAATTTCGCGCCCAGGCTTTGTATCTGCTCTTTCACCGCGGGCCGCACATCGTACGCTTGCACCACCGCGCCGAGTCGTTTGGACGACGCGATGGCCTGCAAGCCGGCCACACCGGCGCCGATGACGAACACGCGCGCGGGTGTGAGGGTCCCCGCCGCCGTCATCATCATGGGAAACATGCGCGGGAGTGCGTTGGCCGCTATCAGCACGGCCTTGTAACCGGCCAGCGTCGCCATCGACGAGAGCACGTCCATGCTCTGCGCACGCGTGATGCGCGGCACCAGCTCGAGCGCCAGGAGCGCCGCGCCGCTCGATGCGAATTCGCGAATCGCCTCCGGCTCTCCCAGAGGATCCGCCATTCCGATCACGACCTGGCCGCTTCGCAATCGTTGCGCGTCGTCGCGACCGGCGGACAGATTGGCGCCGGCGACGCGCACCTGCACCACCACGTCGGCGCGCGAGAAGACTTCGTCGCGCGACGCGAGCGTGGCACCTTTGGCCTCGAACGCGTCATCGGAATAACCCGACGCTTCCCCCGCCCCGCGTTCGACCACGGTTTGCACGCCGGCCTTCGACAGCACGGCCACGACCGCGGGAACGAGCGCTACGCGGGTTTCGCCGGGAAACGTTTCTCTCGGGACGCCGACGACGATACTTGTGCTATCTGACATCGAAGCCTCTCACCTGCAGTCAGTCCGCGAACGTTACCACGCCGCTGTCGCGGCGTCTACAAACCCATCATCCGCTTGACGTACTTCGGCGCCGGCGTTCCGTACGACAGCATCTGGTCGTGGAGTGTGAGCAAATCCGGGTTCGGATGCTTCGCCTCGTAGGCCTTGCGAATGTCTTCGACTTCCGCGCTGCCGACGAAGTAGGTCGAGAGCTGGGTCGAGGTGAGACACGCGCGGCGCCACTTGCCCGCCGCCTCGCCGTCTTCCTGGAAGCCCTCGTTCATCATCATCGCCATCGCCTCTTCTTCCGTCATCCCCTCGGTGTGAATCTTCTGGTCGATGATGGCATTGATGATGACGCGTAGCCGCATCTTGAGCTGCTGCATGCGCACCTCGTCGCCGCCGAAGCCGGCGTCGGCCATCACCTTCTCGGTGTAGACCGCCCAGCCCTCGGCGAATGAACCGCTCCAGAAAATTGCGCGCACCAAGGTAGGGGCTTGGAAGCGGTTGGAGTGCGTTCCCTGCAAGTAGTGGCCCGGCACCGCTTCGTGCACCGTCAGGTCGTACAACATGTAGTCGTTGTATTCCTTGAAGAACGACTGGGTGCGCTCCGGCGTCCACGTCTCCGGCGTCGGCGAGATGGCGTAGAACGTCTCGCCTTCGGGCTCGAGGGGTCCCGGCGTTTCGCAGTACGCGACCGCGACCCCGCGTTGGAACTCCGGCATCACGATGATTTTCACCGGCTCGTCGGGCACGGTGACGAGCTTTTTCTCGCGCGTGAAGGCGACGGCCGCGTCCAATGTCGCTTCCGCCTCTTTCACGATGGTCTCGTTGTCGGGGCGGTTCTCGGCCAGTTTGTCGAGCACCGCCTTGTTGACGTACTTCATGTCGGAGAGTTTCGCCTCGTCGGTGACGTCGGGAAAGAAGCTCTTATAGAGCGGGAGCGCGGTGTCGTACATCGTCTTTTGCGTCGTCTGCAGATCCGCGGTCGCGCGCGCGTAGATGTCTTCCTTGGAAAGGTCCGAATCGAGCGAGAAGTGCAGCTTCTTTCTCCATTTCTCGTCGCCCAAGCGGAACTCGCCGGTCGAGCGCGGGAGGAGATCGTTTTCGAGCCACGTGCCGTACTCCTCGAGCGCCGCCACGGCCGCGTCGATGGCCGGCTTCAATTGTGCTTCCATCGCGGGCGCCTGCTGGATGAAGGGTGCCAGCTCTTCCTTCAACAAGCTCACGTTGCCTTGGTTCTGAAGGATCGCAGTTTCGGTGAACACCTTGGGCGGGTTGGTCAGCTGCGCTTTGGCGACCGCCAGGGTGGCGGCGATCGCCTGCACGCGCGCCTCCACCGAAGCGAGACGCTGCTCGATGGGCGCGAACTCGCGCGCGACCAACGAGTAAATGGCGCCGCCCATGTTGTAATAGAGCGGATTCCATTCGTGCTCGCGCAGCTCCTCGGCCGAGAAGATGCTGCTCTCCAAGCTGATTTTCATGATGTCGTAGTCGACCGCGTTGACGTCGCTCAACTTGGTGCGGTCGATCTCCGCCAGCTTGGCGAGGTACTCCTTGTTGACGGCGGTCTGGGCGGCGACTCCGGCGCTCGAGCGATCGTTCAGGCGATCGTCGAAACGATGATCTCCGAGTAGCGTGGCACTCTCGGGATTCAGTTCGAGCACCTTTTCGATGTACGCCTTGGCCAGCGTTTCGAATTGGCCGTCGACCTTGTCGGACCCGCAGCCCAGGCACATCGTCATTACTAGCGCGCACAGGACGAGCACGAACGCTTTCATCTCTCGTTTCTCCTTCGTTATGAACAGATGAATCACTCCTGATCGGATTGCGCGGGCGGCGTGCGCAACACGAATAATCGTATCTCGGTCATTTCCTCCATCGCGAACCGCACCCCTTCGCGTCCCTGCCCGCTTTCCTTGACACCGCCGTACGGCATGTGGTCGACGCGCCACGACGGGACGTCGCCCACCACCACCGTGCCCACGTCGAGGCGGTCCCACGCGCGGTGGGCGCGGTACAGGTCGCGCGTGAATACGCCGGCCTGCAAGCCGTACACACTGTCGTTCACCTCGTCGAGCGCGGCGTCGAAATCCTCGAAGGATGACAGCACGGCGACCGGTCCGAAGGCTTCCTTCGCGCATACGTCCGCGTCTTTGGGGACGTTTTCCAACAGCGTGGCCGACAGCATCGCGCCCTTGCGCGTACCGCCCACGAGAACGCGGGCCCCCCGCTCGACCGCGCTCTGGATCCAGCCGTGCAGTCGCTCCGCTTCCCCTTCCGAGATCATGGGGCCGATGAAGGTGTCTTCCAGCTTGGGGTCGCCCATTTTCAACGCCGCGGTCGCTTCGATCAAGAGCTGTTTGAATTGGTCGTAGACGCGCGCGTGCACGATCACGCGCTGCACGCCGATGCAACTTTGGCCCGACTGGTAGAAGGCGCCGAATACCACGCGTTCCACCGCGTCGCGCACATCGACGTCCTGGTCGATGATCACGGCCGCGTTGCCGCCCAGCTCGAGGGTCACTTTCTTCTTTCCCGCGCGCGTCTTCAAGTCCCAACCGACAGCAGGAGAGCCGGTGAAGCTCAACATTCGTATGCGCGGGTCTTCCGCGAAGCGTGCCGCCTTCTCTCCGCGCACCGGCAGAATCGAGAACGCGCCGCGCGGCAGCCTGGTCTCCGCGAGTACTTCGCCGATGATCAACGCGCCGACGGGCGTGGCGCTGGCCGGCTTCAGGACGAACGGACAGCCGACCGCGAGCGCGGGTGCAACCTTGTGGGCGACCAAGTTCAGCGGAAAGTTGAAGGGCGTGATGAACGAGCACACGCCGACCGGCACCCGCTTCCACATGCCCCGGTAGTCGCGCGCGCGCTGCGAGATGTCGAGCGGCAACACCTCGCCGACCATACGCACCGACTCTTCGGCCGCGACCCGGAAGGTGTCGATCAAGCGCGTGACTTCGCCGCGTGAGTCGCGGATGGGCTTGCCCGCTTCCACGCACAACGCGTACGCCAGCTCTTCCTTGCGCTCGTTGAACCGTCGCACGCAGTGCGCGAGCACGTCTTGACGCTCGTAGGCCGCGAGCGAGCGCATGGGCTCCACCGCGTCCACCGCGCGCGCGATCGCGGTGTCGACCGCGGCGTCGTCGGCCAGTGCCACCCGCGTGGCCGCCTTCCCGGTGTATTTGTCGATCACGGCCAGGTCGGCGTTCGCGTAGACGGGGGCGTTGGCGACGTAGCAGGGGTAACGATCCTTGAGCGCGTTCACAGCACGTCGGCTTTGATCATGTTGGTGGTTCCGGGCACGTCGACCGGGACACCCGCGACGATGACCACGCGTTCGCCGCGGAGTGCCACACCCGCCGCCACCACCGCGTCCTTCGCGGCCTGTATCATCTTGTCGGTGTCGCGCGTGGGCTCGATCTTCACCGAGGTCGTGTTCCAGTACAGCATGGTGCGGTGGAGCGTGGGCTCGTGCGGGCTGATGACGGCGATCTTGGTCGGCGCGCGATAGTTGGAAACGTACAACGCCGTCTGGCCCGAGCGCGTGCAGCACAGAATGACACGCGCGCCGATCTCGAGTGCGGTGAAGCAGGCCGCGTGCGCGACGGCTTCCGGGATGCTCTTGGTGGTGTCGACCGCGACCTGCGCGAAACGCGCCGCGTACTCGATGCGCGCTTCACTGGCTTCCGCCACTTCGGCCATGGTGCGCACCGCTTCGATCGGATACTTGCCGGATGCAGTTTCTCCGGACAGCATGACGGCGTCGGTGCCGTCGAAAACCGCGTTGGCGATGTCGGCCGCTTCCGCGCGCGTGGGGCGCGGATTCTGGATCATCGATTCCAGCATCTGGGTGGCCGTGATAACGGGCTTGCTCGCTTCCAGCGCCTTGCGGATCACTTCTTTCTGAATCAACGGGACCTGCTGGATGGGCATCTCGAGGCCGAGGTCGCCGCGCGCGATCATGACCGCGTCGGACGCTTCCATGATCGCCTCGAGGTTTTCGAGCGCCTCGCGCTTCTCGATCTTGGCGATGATGGGAATGTCGACTCCCTTCTCGCTCAAGATGTGGCGAAGCCGCTGCACTTCCTCGACCGTGCGCACGAACGACAGCGCGAAGTAGTCGACACCGTGTTTGATGCCGAAGTCTACGTTCACGAGATCTTTTTCCGTCGGCACCGTCTCCCGCAGCTTGATGCCCGGCACGTTGGCACCCTTGTTCGGCTTGAGCTCGCCCCCCACCACCACCTCGCACTCCACGTCGGTCGCGTTCTTCGAACGTACCTGCAGTTCAATTTCGCCGTCGCCCATCAAGATGCGATCGCCGACACCGACGTCCGTGACCAATGCCGGATAGTTGATCGACACTTCCTTCCAGTCGCCCGGCACCGCGCGGCTGGTAATGACGAAGGTGTCGCCGGAGCGCAGCATGGCCGACCCGGCCGCGATGGTGCCGATACGCATCTTGGGCCCGGTCAAGTCGAGCACTACCGGGACGAAGGCGTCCAGCTTCTTCGCCACCGCGCGCACGTTGTCGATCATGCGCGCGTGGGTCTCGGGCGTTCCGTGCGACGCGTTGATGCGCGCGACGTTCATGCCGGCGTGAATCAACGACTCGATCATGGACGGCGATTCGCTCGACGGCCCCAGCGTGCAGACGATCTTGGTGCGGCGCTCGCGTCCCGCGAGAGTGGTGGGCGGGGCCGGCTGCGTTCGCGACTTGGGAGATGAAACGGCGCGGAATTCAGTCATCGGATCGTGAGCCTTTCGCATGCGGCGCGCATTGTCAAGTGACAACCCGACGCGGCTGCTTACTGCGGTTGTGCGCCGCGGCGGCCGGCCAACGCGCGCGCGATCAGCATGGCCAAGAGGCCTGTCATTGCGCCGCCGGCCACACCGATGAAGGGCACCAGCATGAAGACGAAGAACTCGAAGTCGAAGCCCGCGGGCTGATCCGCCATGGCCTCGACCATCCAGGGATTGTTGGCCGCCAACGACTCCACCCAGAGGGCTTGGATGAGGGTGGAGACGGCACCATTGATGAAGCCGATCACGGCGCCGTGCTTGAGCGCGCGCTGCGGCTCCTTCTTCGCGACCATGAACGCGCACGCCGCGACCACGACGAACCACACGATGCGGTCGACGCCGCGCGGAAACACGCCCAGCACGGTCAGGGCGCCGATGACCGGCCCGAAGATGGAAAGCGACAAGAGCAGCCGCCAGTTCATGTCGTCGGCGCGCCGGATCGGCCACTTCCTAGATATATGGACGCGATCGCAAGCGCGGCGCCCGCAACCTCGATCGGCGTCATCGGACGATGGAAAAAAACCACGTCCCACAAGTACGTGAGCGCCGGTTGCAGCATGAGGATCAATGCCACGCGCGAGGCTTCGACCACGTGCATGGTTCGCGAGATGACGATCCAACCGAGCGCCTGACACAGGACACCGTACGCGACCAGCACCATCCAGTTGCGCAGGTTCGGCACATGGAGCGACTCGCCTCGCACGACCGCGACGGCGGTCAAGATCGCGGCGGTAAACAGGGTCGAGAGGGCCAGGTTGGCCACCGCCGACAATCGATCGGGCTCGCGGCGCGCGCCTCGCAGGCACAACAAAAAGCCCGCGTAGCTGAGCGCGGTCAGAATCCCGTAGATGACGCCGCGGCGGTACTCGGGGTCGAACGCGTCCCACTTGACTCCTACCAACAAGAAGAGCCCCAGCAAGGCCAATGGAATCGACAACAGGAAGCGAACCGTCGCGCGCTCGTGGAACGCGAGCAGTCCTACCGCAGCCATGAAAAACACCTGGAAGTTGCCGAGAATGGTGGCGAGTCCGGGGCCGATGTAGAGAATCGATCGGTGCCAGAAATACAAATCGGCCGCAAAGCACAGGCCCGCGAGCAAGACCCAACGCAGCTGCCGCCAGCCCTTCCACAGCGAATCGCGGCGAACGAACACCAACGGGAAAAGTGCGAGCGCACCGAAAGCGTTCCGATACACCGCGGAGGCAGTCGGTCCGACGTCGACCATCTTCACGAATATGGCGGAGAACGAGATCAGCACGCTGCCGAGGACGATTTGCAGCTCGGCGCGACGCGTGCCGGCGTCGTCGCCCGTCATCGTGACGCCGGCTCGAGTGCCTGGTAGGTCACGTACGCGAACCGATAGCGCTCGCTCGCTCGCATCGCTTGGGCCACGCGCTCGTGGAGATCGGGGCGCCACTCCGTCCACTTGTCGATGAACGCGGTGGCAGCCGTCGCATCGCCCGCCGCCTGCACCGCCAGCGTCTCGCGCAACATGGCCGCGACGGCATCGGGCAATTTGTCGTAGTCAATGGACAGCTTCCCGGTCGCGGCATCGAACGAAAGCGCGCCGTGCGCGAGGAAGTAGTTCCACTGCATGAGCTCCATGGTCTGGTAGACCTGCGAGCGCTCGGGCTTGTTCTTCAGCAGTACGCGACGCACACCGCTCGCGTACAGGGCGCGCCGTTGGTCCGCTGTGTAGTAGCCCATGCGCTCCAGTTCCGGCGAGACGTACAACGACACCAAGTCGGCCTTCATTTCCTCCAGGCTCCCGGCGGCGTGCTCGAGGGCGACGTCGAGATCGCGTCCATCGGAAGTGCGATCAACGCCGAGGTAGTGACCGATCTCGTGCCACAACGTTCGCTGCGAGCTGCCCGCGGGGGTGAGATGCGCAGCGAATGCCGGCATCACCGCGGCGGCGAACGCCGTCTGGCTCCCCTCGAATTGCCCGGAGTCTTCCATGATGTTGCGGCGCAGCAGGATGGTGCGGCCGAACTTGCGCACCGTGCTCGCCTCGTTGGGCAGAATGGTCGCGGTGTTGGCCCCGCGCGATTGTCCAAAGTCGGCCACGATGTCGTACACGCCGACCGGGATGTCCGCTCGCACGCGCTTGTGCGCCTTACCCTGGTCGTACGGCAGCGAGTCTTCGAAGCGCTGCAGCTCGCGCGTGGCGACGCGGACCGCGTCGCTGCGCGCGGGGTCGCGCAAGAGCACGTTGAGCCCGAAAAACGTTTTCACGCCGTAGAGCTCGTCGTCGTACGTCTCGTACGATCCGATCTGCGCGTTGAGCGTCTTGAAATGCCCCGTCACCCACGCGGAATCCCCGGCCGCGTAATCATTAGAGATCAAGTCCCGCGCTCGCGCACGCAAGTAGCCCGCGAAGTCCGCGTCTTCGGTCGCGATGACGTCGGCCGCCTGATCCAGAATCTTGCTGACCTTGGTCAGTTCGTCCGCGTACGCGAGTGCATACGGCACCGCGTAGAAAGCGGTCTGTCCCGGCCGGCGCCCCAGCGCAATCAGCTTTTTCTCGAGATCCGGGTGCGCTTTCGCGACCTCGTGATGCCGGTTCAGTCTCGCGAGGTCCGCGTTCAAATCCTCTTGCGACACGCGTCGCACCACCGTGCGCGGATGGAGAATGGTCTCGCGTTCCTCAGGGTGGGCGGCGAGGAAGGCATCGATCTCGTCTTTGGTAACGTTCCACGGGTACACCGTACCGCCGGGCGCCTTCGGGTCGACCGGCAGCATCGGCCGGCGCACGTTGTCGAGGTCCCGCACGATCGGTCCTTGGTTGGAATAGTAGAGCGTCAGCAGGTTTTGGGTCGCGGCCGGTGAGCCCATGTTCTTGTCGAGATCGGAGAGGAGGATGTACGACTCGGTCGCCTGACGATGGCGCATGTTCTCGTGCAGGCGCTGAAACTCCCGGCCCGCTTCGATCAGCATCTCGACCACCCTCTGCTCCGAAACGGACAGGGCCGACAGGTCGGGCGCAAGGTGGATGCGAAGCGTCTTGTCGACGATGGGCTGGGTCTCCGACGGGGGCGCGTAACCCTGTTGGAGTTCCTGCGCCAACGCCGGCACGGCCGCGAGCACGATCATCACGAGCGCGATTTGTCTCTTCATGGCCGATTCCTTCCTACTCGTTCTCCCAATGGCGATCGACCTCGGGATATTTGTCGAGGTAGCCGCGGAACAATTGCTTGATCTCATTCAGTCGTTGGGGCGTCTTCGCTTCGAATCGCAGCACCAGCTCCGGCAAGTTCGACGACGCGCGCACCAACCCCCAGCCGTCGTCGAACACCACGCGCGCTCCATTGATGTCGACCACACGCTCGAAGTCTCTTTTCAGGTCCGCCGTCAATCGCTCGACCACGCCGTATTTGACTTCGTCGGCGCACTTGACGTTGATGGCCGGCGTCGAAAGATAGGTCGGCGTGCCCGCCATGATTTTGGACAGCGGCTCGTTGCGTGCGGCCACGTATTCCACGAAGCGCAGCCCGCCGTAGATGCCGTCGTCGAAGCCGTAGTAGTTCTCGACGAAGAAGACGTGGCCGCTCATCTCGCCCGCGAGCGCCGCCTTCTCCTCTTGCAGCTTCTTCTTGATGTGCGAATGCCCGGTCTTCCACATGATGGGAACGCCCCCGTGCGCGCGAATGTCGTCTTCCAGGGCCTGCGTGCATTTGACGTCGAACACGATCTTACTGCCGGGAACCCGCTCCAGTACTTGCCGCGCGAGCAGAATCATGTAGCGGTCGGGCCAGATCACGTCGCCCTTCTCGTCCACCACGCCGAAGCGGTCGCCGTCGCCGTCGAAGGCGATCCCCAAATCGGCACCCTCGGCGCGTACGCGCTTTCCCAGCGCTTCGACCGTGTCGGTGCGAGCCGGGTCGGGCTCGTGGTTGGGAAAATCGGGGTCGAGCTCGGTGAACTGCTCGATTACATGGAGGCCCGCGTCCTTGAATATGCGCGGCGCGAACGCACCCGCGGTGCCGTTGCCGGTGTCGATCACGACCTTGAGGGGTCGCGAAATCTTGATGCGCGATCCCACATCGGTCGCGTAGTCGCAAAAAATGGCCGCCTCCGCATAATCCCCGTGGCCCTCCACGAAATCTTCGCGCTCGATGAGGTCGTAGAGGTCCTGGATCTCGGACGCGACCAGCGTGGACGAAAAACCCGCGGCGAGCTTCAGTCCGTTCCAACCCTTCGGGTTGTGGCTGCCGGTCACCATCGCGCCGCCTTCCACCTTGAAGCGATACTGCGCCCAGTACATCATCGGCGTCAGACACATGCCGACCATGACGACGTTGCGGCCGCTCGCGCGCAATCCCTTCACCAGACCGTCCTTGATCTCGACCGAGCCGAAGCGACTGTCGTAGCCGACCACCATGTCGTCGATTCCCTTGCGGGCGAGCATGGTTCCAAAACCGCGCCCGATCCATTCGGCCGTGCGCGCGTTGAGCTCGTCGTCCGACACGCGACCGCGAATGTCGTACTCGCGAAACATCGTTTTCTTGAGCAGCGGCAAGAGTTCCTCCTAGCTAATCGGAATCGGGAGCAAGCGCGGTAATGGTAACGCCGGCGATCGCGCCGTACGCGCGCATCAAATCGCGTTCGCCCAGCGACTCGCTCGCAACGGGTGCGTACACGCGCACGCGAATCGGATCGAGGCGCAAGTCGAGGGCGTCGAGTGTACGCCAGCCGTCGACGTACGCTTCCACCCACATGTGACCCACGAAGGCGCGCTCGGACTCGCCGAACGCGAGCCCCACCACGGGGCGGGCCGGGATGTCGGCCGCGCGAAGCAGAGCGACGGTGAGCAACGAGTGTTCGGTGCAATCGCCCGACCGGGTTCGCAAGACGTCGAGCGCCGACGCGTAACCGTGCTCCATGCCCTTGTTCACGATGTCGGCGTTGACCCACTGCGCGATCGCGCGCGCGAGCGGCCACCCGTTCACGTGCGCGGCGGCGCGAATGCTGTCGGCCACCGCGCGAATCTCCGGGTGATCGGATTGAACGAAGCGGTCGGGCTCGAGAAAATCTGCCAGCGCGGCTGCTTCAATCCGCTCGCGATTGGACGAGTCGCGCGACAGCTCGAGCACCACCGAGCGCGCGTCGCGTCCAAGCTCCTTCTGGTTGGGTCCGTTCATCGGCGCCATGGGCGGGGCCCCGGGAAAGTCGAGTCGCAGTGCCACGCGATCGACGCGCGACACGGGGGTCGGAAAGTTGCCGCACGGGATCATCGACTGCCGAATGATGTCGAAGTCGGGCTCGATCTCGACCGTCGCGAGCTCTTCCTGGGAGACGCGCGCCACTTCGATCTCGATGCCGAGCTGTCGCACCACGGTTCGCGTCGCGTCGCCGGCGTAGTCGTACCAGGTGGTCGAAGTAGGCGTGTCCGCCCCTTCGTCGTACTCGTCCACGGCGGTCACACGGTCTCCGCCTTCGCCGGTCCTCTCCCCGCGCACCATGCGGGCGCGTCGAAAACTTCCGTCCGAAACGTCGAACAGAACGACGGTGGTTTCCGGCGCCGCACCGGTGAGCCACGCGCGCACGCGCTCCGACGCGAGCACCTCGGAGCACGCGTTCGGATCCCACGCGAACACCTTGTCGACGGTGGCCCCGCCGACGTTCGACTCGTATCGCAACGAATCACCGTCCAGCACGGCGGTAGCGGTGAAGTTGGAGAGCGAGCTCTCCACCCGTGCGCGCCGGAACGCGCCTTGGGCATCCGTCATCTCCTCGGTGAACATCATCATCGAGATGGGAGTGCCCAAGCGGCTGAAGCGAATGTTCATGTGGGCCTGGTAGGAGACGCCCTCCTGGCCGCCTTGGTATCGCTCGGTGGCGGTTCCCACCACCGCGCCGCCGATTCGAACCACGAACCACTGCTCGTCGAGGACGGCTTCCACGGAGCGCGCGTCGGTCGCGTGCAAGGCGAGCAACGCGGCCACGACGCCGAAGATGCGAGATGCGATGTGGCGCAACATATCCGGCGACAATACCAGAAGCGGGTTCGGCCCAAAAGAGAAAGGCCCGAGCCTTTCGGCTCGGGCCCGTCCTGGCGCCCATCGCCCATCCGACGGGCGTTACGCGACGTCGACCTTGCGGCCGACCTTCTCAGCACTCTTGGGGAGCGTCACCGTCAGGATGCCGTTCTCCATCTTGGCCTTGACGTTCTCACGATCGATGGCATCGCCGATGTTGAACGTGCGCTCGAAGCGGGTCGCGCGAAACTCGCGGCGCAACACGCCCTTCTCCACCGATTGCTCCGGAGAGCTCTCGGACTTCGCGCCTTTTATGGTGAGAACGTCGCCCTCGACGTTCACTTCGACGTGCTCCTTGGAGAGCCCGGGCATCTCCATCGTGAATTCGAACGCCTGCTCGCTCTCACGGATGTTGGTACGCGGGAGACGTACAGTCGCCCAATTCTGCGGGCTCTCGATATTGACGTCACCGAAGAAGCGATCGAAGGCCGGCAACCCGAGCCGGTCGAATACGCTGTCCAGCTGGGAAGCCGGCGTGATGTACTTGGTGATCTTCATCGTTTTCCTCCGTTATCAGTGTCTCAATTGGATTTCGCTATTCAGGGTGGCGTCGGCCACCAGCGGGTACCTTGCAGCCGCCGTGCCACCCGGCAGGACCCACGTAATTCATTAAGAAGCAATTAGATACAGGGGCCTGTCGCGATCGCCGACCCGCCCGCCAAGGCCTGGCTGACATTTGGCGATGCCAACGTGGCAGGGCTGCTGGTGTTCTCGAGGACGTACCGTCATACTGGCACGGACTCTTCGCCGGGGGCAGGAACGCGGTGCCGCGGCTCCGCCAGGCGTGCGCTCGCGACGATGTTCCCAACCGCCGCGGCAGCCCCGATCGCGAACAGCGCCGAATACCCGAATGCCGCTACCACCAAACCACCGAGAATCGGGCTCAGCATGAATGGAAACGAGAGCGAGTTCATGAATCCGACGTAGAGCGGGCGGCGGTGGGGGGGCGCGGATTCGAGCAGGTAGGTTTGATTCGCGATGAAGCGGCCGCTGCGCACGAATCCATTCAACAGGAACGTCGACGCCACCAGTGAGAAAATCCCCGCGCCCACGAGCGTCGAGGCGCTTCCTATGCGCGAGGCGAGCACGAGCATCGCAGCCGGTGCCACCACACTTATCGCCGCCGTCGTGACGAAGACGATCCGGTTGCCCCTGCGGTCCAGCAGCCTCCCCCAGATCGCGTTCGACAGCACGCCCGCGCCGACCCAGATCGATACGAACACGCCCACACTCGCCTCCGAAAAGCCGAGCCGCGTGTACGCGTAGGTGGCGTAGAACGGGAACGCCATCGACGAGAGTTGGTAGCACACGCGCATCCACAAGAACGTGCGATAGTCGGGCACGCGTTTGAGGAGCCGGAACCCTTCCGCAAGATAGGAGCGAAACGGCGCCGGCCGCGCCACGTGTTTGGCGTCCGGCTCGCTCACGAACATGTACGCGACCACGCCCCCGGTCGATATGACGGCACCCAGGAGGATGAGGATGCCGTAGTCGTGCGGGAAGGCGTGCCCGGACCAACCGACCGCGTCGACCATCGATTTTACTTGCCGATAGACGCCGGATTGCGCCCACATCGCACCCGGATCTCCGCCCAACACCGCCGCGATCACGAGCCCGGCCACGATGCCGAGCACGCCGCCGATGACGCGCCGCCCTGCGAAGAACGCGCCGCGCTTGTTCACCGGCACCGTCTTCGACGTGATTTCCAGGAACGGCACCGCGGCCACGCCGGCCGCGAGCGCGTTCATCGAAAGGCCGGCGGAGACACAAAACAGAATGAGGCTTCGCTGCGACGGATCGATGAGAAAGACGCTGGCGCCCGCCCCCGCGAAACCGACGAAGCGAAAGGCCGCCGCCGCGGTGTAGATCGGCAGCACGCGCTTGCGCGACTGGTCGAGACGGGCGACGAAAACTTGCGGGAGAAACCACCCGGCGAAGAATGCCGCCGACACGAAGCCGACCAGAACGGTCGAGCCTCCGAAGGTGGTGATGAAAACCGGCAGCACGGTGAACGGATCGACGAACGCGTTGCCCACGTTGACGAGCATGCCGTTCAAGATGCCGAGGGTTTGGTTGCGCCGCGAGGAAGGTTCGCCCATGGAGCGGGAAACTAGCAAGGGAACACGCGCGGTAGCAAGCGGCGAGTCGCCTCCGCTATACTGGCGCCGATGATTCGCGGTCTCGGTATCGATTCGATCGAGCTTTCGCGCGTGGCGCGCGTCTACTCAGAGTACGGTGCGCGCTTTCTCGAGCGCATTTTGACTCCTGCGGAGCGCGAGTACGTCGCGCGATGGGCCGACCCGGTGCCGCGCATCGCGGGGCGCTTCGCGGTCAAGGAAGCGTGCATGAAGGCACTCGGCACGGGCTGGGGCGCGGGGGTTCGCTGGCGCGACATCGAAGTGAAACGTCACCCGAGCGGCAAGCCCACGGTGGAGCTCCACGGTCGCGCGAAGGAGATCTGTTCAGCACTGGGGGCAACGATCGTCCACTGCACCATCACCCACACCGACGATCACGCCATGGCGGTAGTTGTTATCGAGTAAGGAAGCATCAGGCAAGCCCCTGGTCGAGCATGGCGTCGGCCACCTTGACGAACCCACCGATGTTGGCGCCGTCGACGTAGTTGCCCTTCCGGCCGAACTGCTCCGATGCGGACACGCAGGTATCGTGCACGCTCTTCATGATCTGGCGCAGTCTTGCGTCGACTTCGTCACGCGGCCACGACATCCGTTCCGAATTTTGCGACATCTCGAGGCCGGAGACGGCCACACCGCCTGCGTTGGCGGCTTTTCCGGGGGCAAACAGAATCTCGCCGGCGTGGAACACATCCACGGCCTCGGGCGTGCACGGCATGTTGGCGCCTTCCGCGACCAGTCGTACACCACCGCGCGCAAGATTCTGCGCGTCCTTTAGACCGACCTCGTTCTCGGTCGCGCTCGGAAACGCGAGGTCCGCTTTGTGCGTCCAGAGCGGATGGTGGTCCTGCTTGGAATCGACGGGCGTGTACACCGCGGTAGGATAGCGGTCCGCGTAGTCCTTGATGCGTCCGCGCCGGTTGTTCTTGAGATCCATCAAGAACGCGAGCTTGTCGCCGTCGATTCCCTTCTCGTCGTAGACGTATCCGTTCGAGTCGGAGACGGTCACGGTCTTCGCTCCGAGCTGGTTCAGCTTTTCGATGGTGTACTGCGCGACGTTGCCCGACCCCGAGACGAGACAGGTCTTCCCGTGGAGCGTCTCCTTGCGGGCCGCCAGCATTTCGGCCGCAAAGTAGACGCACCCGTATCCGGTGGCCTCCGGTCGAATCAACGACCCGCCCCACCCGGTTCCCTTCCCCGTCAATACGCCGGTAAACTCGTTGCGCAGCCGGCGGTACTGGCCGAAGAGAAAGCCGATTTCGCGGCCTCCCACCCCGATGTCGCCGGCCGGGACATCCGTGTCCGCTCCGATATGACGGCACAACTCGGTCATGAAGCTCTGGCAAAAGCGCATGACTTCGTCATCGCTTTTTCCCTTGGGATCGAAATCCGACCCGCCCTTGCCCCCGCCCATGGGAAGCGTCGTCAGGCTGTTCTTGAACACCTGCTCGAAGGCGAGAAACTTGAGGATGCCCAGGTTCACCGAGTGGTGGAATCGCAGTCCACCCTTGTAGGGTCCGATGGCGCTGTTCATCTGCACGCGGTATCCGCGGTTGACCTGCACTTCGCCACGGTCGTCTTGCCATGTCACTCGGAACATGACGACGCGCTCGGGCTCGATCATGCGCTCGAAGATCTTCTTCTTTCGATACTCGGGGCGCGCCTCGAGCACGGGTGCGATGGACTCGGCCACTTCGTGCACCGCTTGGTGGAATTCGGGCTGCGCGGGGTTCTTCTCGCGCATCTGGGCCATTACCTCGGAGACATACTGAGACATGGTACGGGTCGCCATCGTGGCTCCTTTCGGTCGCGGATGCGTGCGAGTCAACCGACGCGCCGCACGCCTAGTCCAGGTTGGTCCGGAAGCACCAACCTTCCCTCTTCGACGCGGACTCCGGAGAACGGATCGCTCGCTAACAGCAGATTGCCGTCCAAGTCCGCGAAGTCGCACAGCGGAGACACGTGCGCGGCGGCGGTGATGCCGAGGGAGGTCTCGATCATACACCCGATCATCACCGACATGCCGTTCGCACGCGCGGCTTCGACCAGCGAGATCGCGGGCGTGATGCCGCCGCACTTCATGAGCTTGATGTTGATCCCGTGTCCCTGGTCGTGGCAGCGCCCGACGTCGGCCGGATCGACGATGCTCTCGTCCAAGATCACCGGGACTGGGCTCAGGCGCTTCAACTCGCGCAGCCCGTCTTCGTCGCCGTGCGGAAGGGGCTGCTCGCAGAACTCGATCTTGCGGCGGTACAACTCGCGCGTCTTTTCGATGGCCGTGTCGAGGTCCCAACCTTCGTTGGCGTCGACCCGCACCGTCTTCCCGCTGCGGGCAATGACGCGATCGAGTATCTCGAGATCGCCCGGCAGCCCCACTTTCACCTTGAGAATGCGATACGGTCCCGCTGCGTCGACCTTGGCGTCGACCACTTCCGGCTGGTCGAAGCCGATGGTGAACGACGTGAGCGGTGCCTTGGCGGCGTCGGCGCCGATCAGCTGCCACACCGGCTTCGCCTCGCGGCGGCCGCGAAGATCCCACAGCGCCACGTCGAGCGCGGCGCGGACGGACGCGTGCGGGCGCAGCATCTCGAACAGCTCGCTGCCTTGGGTGTTCAAGTTCGCGCGCGCCTGCTCCGGATCGACGTCGAGCAAGCGTCCGATCGACTGCACGGCCGCGCGCACGCTCATCGGGCTTTCGCCGTAGAACGGCTGCGGAGCCGCTTCACCCCAGCCCTGCACGCCGTCGCTCTCCAGCGTGATGACGAACACTTCGTACTGCTTGCGCGTGCCGCGCGCGATCTGAAACGGGTGCGCGGTTTCGATGTGAATCGGTTCGATGGCGAGCTTCATCGCAGTCTCCGCATTACAATCCAAGCGCGGCGCGCACGGCCGGCCACACCGGGTCGGCGCCGAAACGCACCAAGTCGCCGGCCGGGAGGCCGGTGTCGTCGCGCGCGCGCCCGAGCGCACGGCGGGCCTCGTCGGTCGAAAGGCCGCTGGTGTTGAGCGCCACGGCGGCCACGAGCGATCGCTTGTAGGGTCGCATCAACGACTCGTAGAGCGCAACGACTTCGGGAAGCGGCGGAATCGCGTGCTCGAATCGTTTGTAGCGCTCGCGCCCCGCTGTGTGCACGAGCACCATCGCGTCGGGCATGACACCGTAGAGTAACCCGAGTGTAACTCCCGCGTAGGCGGGGTGCGTGATCGACCCCTGGCCTTCGACCACGACCAAGTCGGCGTTGCGACCTTCTTCGTCGACCAGAACCTGCGAAACGCCGCCCACGAAGTCGGCCACCACGCGATCGACCGGCACCCCGCGACCGCGCAGCATGATGCCGGTTTGTCCGGTTGCGGCCCACGTCGAGCGCACGCCGTCCGCGCGCGCCGCGCGGTCCAGCTCCAGCGCCACCGTCATTTTGCCCACGTTGCAATCGCTCCCTACCGTGAGGACCACCTTGGCGCCGGTCGTGCAGCCCGCACCGTTCGAGATCACGCGCACTTCCGGCACCCGACGAACGTCCCAGATGCGCGCGCCCGACGACCGCGCGGCCGCGGTCAACGCGGCGTCGTCGGACAGAAATGCATGCATGCCGCTCACGACGTCCATCCCCGCATCGAGGCAGCGCGCAACGTGGGATCGCATAGCAGGCTCGAGATCGCCGCCCGCGGGTGCGGTTCCGACGATTGCGACCTCCGGTCGTCGCGCCCGCGCCTCATCGAAGGCAGCGACGATGGGCGCGTCGCCCCCAAAACCGATCGCATCCCGCACCGAACGACCCGCGTGCGACGCGTCGAGCACGGCCACCACATCGCCGGGTCGGTACATCGCGATGCACGCCGCGGTCTTCGCTTCCGTGGTCGTGAAGCAACCGTCGGCCAGCAACAGCAACCGCCGTCCCTCGATGGAAAACGGCGCGCGCACGATGACATCGACCGGCGACGCCATGGGTGATCAATCGAATTCGTCGACGATCACACCGACCAAGCGGCGCAAGATATCGTCGAGCGTGGTGATGCCCGCCACCTCGCCGTTCGCTTCGCGAACCACCGCCATGTGGCGGCCCCCTTCGCGCATCTGCACCAGGACATCGGAGAGCGGAGCGGAGGCAGGAACCACGTACGGCGGGCGCAACGCGGCGCGAAGGGCTTCGCGGTCGGTCGAGGTCGCGTATTCGTGCACCGAGAGGATACCGACGATGTTGCCGCGGTCACCGCGGTAGATGGGGTAGCGCGAGAAACCTTCGCGCGCGATCACGCCGGCGTAGGACTCAATGGGGGCGTCGAAGTCGAGCATGACCACGTGGTCGATGCGGGTGACGACGTCGCGCACCGAGAGCTCCTTGAGCTCGATCGCGCGGTCGATGAGGGCCGTGGTTTCGGGCGCGATCAATCCCGCGCTGCGGCTGTCGCCGATGTGAAACAGGAGCTCCTCCGTGCTCACGTTCAAGAGGCGGGTCGACGGGTCAGCGGGCAGGAGGCGGGTGAGCGCGTCGGTCAAGAGCGAGAGCGGCTTCGTCACCGGGTACAAGATCGACGACGACGCGCGAACCGCGCCCGCAAACACCACCGCGGCCGGCGTCGCGTAATAGAGGAAGAGCCCCTTGGGGATGATCTGATTGAACACGAGCCACACCGGCACCAGCACCAGCGTCACCACGGTGGCGGCGGAATCGCCGAACCAGCGCGCCGCGAGCGCGGTGCACACCACGGTGCACCCGACCTCCGCCAAGTTGTAGCATACCAGGAGCGTGCTCAAGAAGCGCTCCGGATTCGACGACAGCTCCAACGCGCGCGCGGCGCGCTTGCTCCCGGTGGTGGCGAGGTGTCGCAGCCGCAATTGATCGGCCGCGAAAAACGCCGTCTCGCACCCCGACGCGAGGACGCCCACCGCGAACGCGATCGCCGCTATCAGGAGCAACGAAAAATCACTCACAGCTTCTCCACCCGCAGCTTGCGAATGCGATTCGGTTGCGCCGAGATGATGTGGAATCGCAGCCCGTCGGCGTCGACCGATTCGCCTTCGCCCGGGACCCGGCCGACCCGCCCCAGCACGTAGCCTGCGACGGTCTCGTGCTCCTCGTCGCGCAGCTCGGTCTCGAACACTTCGTTGAAATGATCGATCTCCATCGTTCCCTGCACCACGATGCGGCGCTCGTCGAGACGCTGAAACGGTTGCGCCTTGGAGTCGCGCGCGTCGTGGATTTCACCGATCATCTGCTCGAGAATGTCTTCGATGGTTACTACGCCGGCGAACGATCCGTGCTCGTCGAGAGCGATGGCGACGTGGAGCTTGCGCCGTTGCAGTTCCGCGTAGAGCTCCGCGATGGGCGACACTTCTGGGATGAAGAACGCCTCGCGCAGCCGCGCTCGCAGGTCGTCTTCGTTGCGCGCGGCCATCGGGTCGACCAAATCTTTGACGTGGAGAATCCCGATCACGTCGTCGGGCGTGTCGCCGTAAATGGGGATGCGCGAGCGCCCGCTGGAGGCGAATAGGGACAGCATTTCGTCACGCGGGGTGCGCAGCGACGCCGACACGACGTGGATGCTCGGCGTCATGATCTCCTTGACGATCTTCTGCCGGAACTCGAGCACGTGGGAAAGGATCTCGTACTCGAAGGCGCCTATCTTGCCTTCGCGCCTTCCCATGCGCACCGCGGTCAGCAGTTCGTCCCACTCGTACGACCGCCGTGCGCTTCCGATGTGACCGCGCAGCGTGTCGATCACGGCGTCCGAAAAGCGCGAGAGCGGCACGCGCACGGGTAGAAACAGGGTGTGAATCACCGACAGCGGCAGCGCCACCACGGGTGCCACCTTCGGCGCCCAGTGCATGCCGAGGGCTTTGGGCACGATCTCCGTGAACACCATGATGAGCACCGACATCACGGCGAACGCGAGCCCCAGCCCGCGCGCGCCCAACGCTTCGATCGCGAGCGCGGTGGCGGTGCTGGTCGCGAGCACGTTGACCGCGAGGTTACCCACCAACACGGTGATGAGAAGGGGACGCGGGTGCGCGAGCAGGTGCGACGCGGCACGGCCGCCCGGAGACCCCGCGCCGCGCAGTGCGCGCAACTGGCTCCTGCTCAGCGAAAAGAGCGCGGCTTCGGACCCGGAAAAAAACGCGGATAGCAGGAGAAGGACGACGAGGCCGAAGAAATAGAGTGCGACCTCGCCCACGGCGGCCAACGGCCGGCTATCCGCCGAGCTCGTTCAAGGCGGCGCGAGCCTGCTTGGCTTCTTCGGAGTTGGGATGTTTCTCGATCAGGGCGCGATACGCTTGCTGCGCGAGCCCGCGCTCTTCGAGTTGGTTGTACGAATGCCCCATCTTGAGATACGCGGCGGGAACCTGACGCGCCTTGGGAAAGTCGCGCACGACCTGCTGGAACTGGCCGGCGGCCTCGAGCCAGCGCTCGTTCGCGTATTCGCACTCACCGAGATAGTAGTGCGCCTCGGCGGCGCGAGGGCCCTCGGGATACTTCGTCAGGTAGTCGCGGAACGCGGGTGCTGCGAGATCGTAGTTGCCGCGCGTGACGTCCATGTACGCGGCGCGATACTGATCCTCGGCCGCCTGCGCGGCGGCCGTGGCCGAATCGTTGGTCGTGGGTGCCGTGCCGACGGCGGGGCGCGATCCGCCGGAACCGCGCCCCCCTCGGTTCATTTGCATCTGCTCGTTGTCTTCGATGCGACTCGAGAGAGCGCGCAACGTCTCCTCGAGGTCGGTCAGCGTCGACGCGATGCGCGCCTGCGATGCGGTGCGTTCTTCGGACTCGGCCGCCAACTGGCGCTCGAGCCGGTCGAGCTGATCCGCCATCCGGCGCTGCTCGGCGTGAATGCTATCGGCTTTGAGGTTCGCCTGCTCGGCGTTGATCGGGCCCTTGGCCCATTTTGCGCCCCAACAGCCCGACAGCATCGCCGCCCCCAGGGCGGCCGGAATCAGAAACGCACGCGTTCGACGCAACGAAACCACCCTCTCTAACTACCGGGGACGAAATGGGCGCGGCGATTCTTCGCCCACGACGACTCGCTGTGACCGGAATCGAAGGGGCGCTCTTTTCCGTAGCTGATGGTCGTGACGCGCGACGCCGTGACACCCAACGACACTAGATAATCCTTCGCGGCGTTCGCGCGCTTGTCGCCCAGCGCCAAGTTGTACGCCTTGGTGCCGCGCTCGTCGCAGTGACCCTCGATGGTTACGGACGAGCTCGATACGCGCTTCATCTCGCGCGCGTTCGCCTCCAGCGTGCTCTTCGCTTCCGAGGTCAGGTTGTACTGGTCGAAATCGAAGAAGGCGTCGTTGAGCGAGATCGGCGACACGTCGGTCGGAGTCGTGGTGGGCTCTTCGACCGGGGTATTCGTCTCCTCGACCGGGGGTGGCGCCGACGAACCGGTATCCGGCGTCGGCTCGACCGCTTTCTTGCCGCCGCAACCCATCACTGCCACGAGGGCGAGAATCGTGGCCAGCACCATCAACCGCTTAATCATTCCCATGACCTCCTAAAAGAGTCCAAACCGTATCGTGACAAAGAAGAGAAATCGGGCGCGTCGTCCGGGGCGCAAAGCGCGCTAACTGTAATCGAATTAAGGGCTCGACCAATCGGGATCGGCGCCTTGGGCCAATATTCTCTTACCCCCCGTAACGATGTCAACCACGGAAACCGACTCCTCGCGCCCGCGCTCTGTGCAAACGAGATGTCGGCCATCCGGCGCCCATCTCGGGTCCTCGTGGCTGTGGTTGTCCTTGGTTATGAGGCGGCCGTCGCGTCCGTCCGGGGTGATCACGGCAATCTGGAACTCGGAGCCCATGCGGGTCGAAAACGCGATCATGTCGCCCTTGGGTGACCACGCGGGTGACGCGTTGTAGCCGCCCGTGAACGTGAGTCGCCTCACGTTGCTCCCGTCGCGATCCATCAGATAGAGCTGCGGCGATCCCGCGCGATCGGAGAGAAATACGATCTCGCGCCCGGCCGGCGACCAGCTGGGGCTGGTGTCGATGGCTTTGTTGTGCGTGAGGCGTTGCTGGATTTGCCCCGTGCGCGCGAGCATATAAACCTCGGTGTTGCCGTCCTTCGACAGCGCGGCCAACAGCAAGCCTTGCTTCTGCGACCAATCGACCGCCGTGTTGCTCCCGCTGTAGTTGGCCAGGCCGCGCGACTTGTTATCGTCGAGCACGCGCGTGAACAGGTCCGCCTTGCCGTCCCGAAAGCTCGTATACGCCACTGCCTTGTTGTTATCGATCCATCGCGGTGCAAGAAGCGGTACCGTTTGCCGCACCAGCACGCGGGGGTTGTATCCGTCGTAATCGGAAACAATGAGCTCCCACTTGTCATTGACCTTTCGCGTATAGACGATTTGCGTGGATGCAACTCCGTTTTCGCCCGTTACCAAACGCACGACTTCGTCTGCAAAATGATGCGCGACGCGACGCGTCTCCTTGTCGGTGACCTTGTACTTCTTTCCCCCAACGAAGTCGCCGGAGGCGAGATCGGTCACCGTTCCCTCGAAGCTGACGTCGGGGCCTTCGACGAACACGCGCCCCCGCACCACCACCGCGTTGACGCCCGCGACCCCCGCGGTGGCCGGCTCTTCGCGCATGATCCTGAACAGACCGGTGAACTGGAGGTCCTGCAGCACGATTTGCTCGATGCGTTGCGCGCGCGAGGTTTGCTCGGCGCTGCCGGCAAACTGCGGGAGCCACAGCGGCACCACGAACACGTCCTCTTTCACCACCGGGTCGGGCCAGACGTCGGTTTGCGCGGAAGCCGCTACCGGCAGCGTTGCGAGTATCACGAATGCCATCGAACGAAGCGTCATCGTGTCATACCTTTCGGGGCTTGCCTTTCATTGCGTCGCGCACGCGGCGCGGCGCGTTCTTTCTATGGAGATAATGCCGGAACGAACTTGAAGGTGAAATGCACGCCGACGTACTCGTTGAGGTAGTCGCGCGGGAGGGGGGGAAACGGCGCCGCTTGAATCACCGCGCGCTGGCACGACTGATCGAACAGGAAAACACCCGACGACTGTTCCACCGCGATGTGCGTGATTTCGCCGTTACGGTGCACGCGAAAATACACCACCGCGGTGCGTTCCACCCCTTCTGCGCCGGCCGGCACTTGCCACGCGACCGCGATCTTCTGGCGCATGCGCGCGATGAAGGCGTCGTACGGAAAATCGCCCCCGTCGAACGAAATGCTTCCCGACGGGGCGCCCGCGGCATCCGACGACGTCGTGTCGCTGACGGTCGAGGTGGTGTCTCCGCCCTTGGCGAGCTGCGCGCGCGGGACTTCCTTGGACTTCTTGTCGTCGGACGGTTTGGTCTTGGGCTTGGGTTTTTCGACCGGCGCCGTGAGCTCGTCTTTCGGCTCTTCCTTGGGTTCTTCCTTCGGCTCCTCCGGCTTGGGCGGCGCTTCCTTGGGCGCGGGCGCCGCGACCGTTTTCGTCACCGTCTGCGCCGCCGCGGCCGAAACCAAACGCACGCGGTACGCGTCGCGCGGAACATAAGTCACCTGCTGGAACGACACCGAGACGAACACGAGCAGCATCGCCAGTCCGTGCGCCGCGAGCGATATGACGACTCCCTTGCGCATCACGACTCACCTACCGGCGCCGCCGGTCGCTCTCCATCTCCGTGATCATCCCGACGTCGTCGATCCCCGACGCCTTCACCTCGCCGATCACGGCCATGACGGTTCCATGCAACGCGTCTTTGTCGGCGCGAACGAACACGAGTTCTTCTCCGGCCGATTTCAGCGTCGACAAGGTCGAGGCCAGCTGCGCCTTCTCTATGCGGGCATCATTGACGAATATCTTCCCGTCCTTGGTAATCGAAATCACAACCGCTTCGGTTTCCTTGATCACCGTCGACTTGGCGCGCGGGAGCTTCACTTCGATGCCCGCCTGCAAGAACGGCGCGGTGAGCATGAAGATGATGAGCAGCACCATCATGACGTCGACCAGCGACGTGACATTAATGTCGGCCATATTCGAATATGGGGTTCGCTTCAGCATGGCAACGCCCGATCAATAAGTCGCACCGGTGCGAGCCGGACGCGATGGTGTTCCCGGGGCTCCTCCTGGATTGGCTGCTCGTCGCGACCCGCGCGTCACGATGGCGCCGTCCAATACGCGCGCGATGAACCAATCGAGCTCGGTTTCTTTGCGCCGCACCGCGCGACCGAACGCGTTGTACGCGAACAGCGCCGGAATCGCGGCCGCCAGACCCGCGATGGTCGTCACGAGCGCTTCCGCGATACCGGGGCCCACCACTTCGATGCTGGCGGCACCCTCCAGGCCCATGCTCAGGAAGCTGTGCATGATTCCCCACACGGTGCCCAACAGTCCCAAGAACGGCGCGCCCGCCGACGTCGTCGAGAGCAGGTTCAAGTGCCGCTCCATCTCGCCGATCTCGTTCATCGCGCGTCCCTCGAGTGCCCCCTTCAAGAGCGAGCGTTCGGCGTCGGCTTCGGCCGGGTCGTCGATGACCAGGACGCCGTCCGCGCCCCGCGTCCCGAGGAAGTGCCGTGCTTCCAAAAGCAGCGAGGCCTCGATCGACGGTAGGTAGCGCTCCGCCTCCGGGATCAGCGGCGCTACGCCGCGCTGCACCAGCACGCGCTTCAACGCGCTCCCGCGTTCACGCAGCTTCTTGTAGAGTCGCGCGCGGTCCCAGACCACCGCCCACGTGATCACCGACATCACGAACGTGATCGCGAGGATGAACAGGCCGAACCGACCCGACTCGGCCAGGATTTGCGGCAAGGATCTTCCGATCGCCGCGGGCACGGCCGCAAACATCTCCATATAGCTTCCTTCCTCGATGAATGTCGTATCGCGCGCGGGGGACGTCGCGCCGAATTTTGGCCAAGGTCTAGCACAACCGCCATGGGATGCCTAGAAAAAGTGCCCCGCCCGCGGGGTGGTATGGGCTCGTTTCGTGCATACCCCCGGGGTGGGGCGCGGTTCCCCGAGCTTGTCGCTTCCGGCGCGATAGGCTATATTTTTGGTGGTCCTTTCCGCCCCTGTCAGCGACCCGGCCCCTCGGGAACTTGCCCGTCACGCACGGGAGGTTGTGTCATGAAGCTCCTTCGAACATCCCCCTTGGTCATGTTGCTCTGCATCGCTGCGACACCGTCCTTCGCCTTGAAGAACGGCTACGGCGCCGGCACGGGAGGTGTCGTGCTGCGGGCGAGCGTTCCCATGGGAACCGTGCTCGGCACCGGCGATGGCATCGCCTTCGAATATCAAACCCGCGAAGACGCGGCGGTGCTCGTCTTCAACATCGATTCGCAGGGCTACGTCCACCTGTTACATCCCGCCGGCGAGCCCGAGGTGTCACGCGCGCGACAAACCTACGTAATTCCCGCTGAAGGCCCCGAGCTGGTGGTCGATGCCCAGACCGGCGTGGAGTTCGTATTTGCGCTCGCGGTCGACGATCCGTCTTCGATCAACAGCGCGGAGCTCGAGCGGCTGCGGGGCGCAGAGCCCGTCCACATCGACGGCGATCCTTTCGTGGCCGCCAACATGATCGCGGCCGAGCTGGTGCGCGACGTGCCGCAACGTAACGCGTACTTCGGATACACCTATTTCTACGTCAACGACCGGGTCGAGTACCCGTGCTACCTATGCGGCGCATGCGACGGGACACCGGACGATCCCGCCTGCGACGACTACCGCGTGGTGCAAGCGTTCGACCGTCGCGATTCGCTCTCGTATCCGCTGAAACGCGGTTACGAAACGGTGGCTGCAGACGAACAGATCGTCACCGAGGACGGCGCGAGCGTGGTGGTACCCGAGGGCTCCGACGTCGACGTCAACTTCTATCCGTACGGCGTCGAAGCGCGCGCGGTGGATCCGTTCTACACGAGCTTGTGGAACGACACCTGGTGGTACGATCCGTTCTACTGGTACGGACCCTATTATCCGTACTACGAGCCCGGCTGGTCGTTCTCGATCGGATGGGGATGGGGTTGGGGATGGTGGGGCGGTTACTACTGCTCGGGCTGGTACGCGCCCTGCGGATGGGGCTCCGACCCCTGGTGCGACTACGGCGGCGGCGGATCGTATGCGACGCCCGAGAAGTTCAAGGCCAAGTACAAATCCGATGCGTCATCGCTGACCGCCAGTCGCAACGTCGCGGCGCAACGCGACGGCGACTTGCGCATCGCCTCCAAAGACGTTCAGAAGTCGTTGTCGCGTCCGACCCAGTCCGCCATGCGGTCGAAGACGAGTGGCATCACGAGATCCACGTTCAACTCCAAGGGTAAAGGCGCGAGCGTCGGTGTCCCGCGCGTGAAGACCTCCGCGGGCGGACGCTCGTCGGGCCACATCAAGGCCGGTGGCCCTGGAACGCCGCGCAGCGGCGGGACGGTGCCACGCGTCAAGTCGACGACCGGAGGGAGCTCGTCGCGCAAGGGGGTCTCGAACGCACCGCGCGGTGGCGGCGGTTACAAGTCGCGCGCTGTCGCGCCGAACACCCGCGGCGGATCGCGCCAGGGCGTGGGTCGCGGGTCCTCGTCCGCACCGAGCATGAAGGGCTCATCGTCGCACTCGCGATCGTACAGCGCTCCCTCCTCGCGCGGCAGCGGGATGTCGCGTGGCGGCGGGATGAAGAGCAGCGCACCGAGGGCGTCGGGCGGTGGATCCCGAGGGCGCGGCAAGTGAAGGAAGCGATCGCCTGAAGAAAAGAAAGAAGGCCTCCCGAAACTGGGAGGCCTTCTTCTTAATCAGGCGCGTTAGAGAGACGCGTCCAGTCGCCTATAGAACCTTGTAGCTCTTGAGGTCGAGATACTTGACACCGTCGACCTTCTTGACGACGGTCGCGATCTCGACGTTCTTCGCCGCCTTGTCGCTGCGAAGGTTCGCCACGCGGTCGCTGTTCCACAGCGGATAAACCTTGCCATCCGCGGTCTTGAACATGGGAGAGCACTCTGCGGTAGCACCGACACCGCAATGTCCGCACTCATACGTGCCGGTGAGAACCAAACGCTTGTCTTCGCGATAGGGGACGACATCGACCGCGGCCGCCGCCGTCTGGGTCGACTTGTCGCACGAGGCCGATGTGCCCGCGGTCTTTGCGGCCGCATCGCACGACTTCCCCGCTCCCGCGGTGTGAACCGCAGCGGACTTGTCGCACGAACCCGCCGCTTGCGCAGCGCCCGCCGACTTGGAGTCGCAGCAGCTTCCGCCGCCCGCGGTCGTCGTGGTAGCGCTCATGGTGGCCGCGAATGCGGCGACGTTCAATACCGGCGCGGCGCCGGGAGCAACCACGGCCGACTTGATCATCGACTTGTGCACGTTTCCTGCGGTCGTCGCTTTCGCGCCGTCCTTCGCGCAACACGACGCCATGGTCGTCGACGCAGTCGTCGCCGACGCCTTGGCAACATCCTTAGAACAATCCGACGACGAGGCGGCCGATGCCGTCTTCGCCGTCTTGTCACACGCGAACGCGAGTCCGGCGTCGCCGGCCCCGACCAACGCGGCCGCCAGCCCGAATGCGGCGACGGTGCCGAGGGTCATAATCTTTCGTGTCATTTCCAACGCCTCCTGAGGGTGGTCGATTCGGAGTGAGCCCTTGAGCGGGTCACCCAATGATTAACCAAAGCGGGTCAGCCGTCAAGCGGCTGGGTTGCAAGTTCTACACCGGCCTGGGCGGCAGGTTTCTCGCTGTTTTCGCGTCAGATCGAAACCGTCTCTCCAGCCGAAAACCGCTTCCCGTCCTTATGTATGCGGCACGCCTCCATGTGCGCGTCGTGCTCGAAGCACAGCAACCACTTGCCCGCTTCGGCACGCTCCAACAGGGCCGACTTTTCCGCCATCACGGTGACCGGAAAAAGGTCGTAGCTCATGACATAGGGGGTTGGAATGTGATGGTGGGTAGGCAATAGGTCGCCGCAAAAAAAGAGTGCGTTCGTCTCCCCGCCGATGACCGGGAGCTGCTGTCCGGGTGTGTGCCCGCCGAATACCAGGAGCTCGAACCCGGGCGCGAGCGTCCAAGGTCCGCCATAGAGTCGAAGCACGCCTTCGCGCTCCATCACCCGCAGACGATCCTCGTAGTAACTCGCCTTGTCGCGAGGCGTGGGCGCGAACGCGTGCTGCCATTGGCTTCGCTGAACGTGGTGCGCGGCGCGCGGAAAAAGCAGGCGCCAGTCGTCGCCGTGCGGCTCCACCACGCCGGCTCCGTGATCGAAGTGGAGGTGTGTGAGTAGAACGTCGGTGACGTCGGATGGTTCGACTCCTGCGGCGCGAATGGTATCGGCGAGGTGGTCGGTGTCTTCGAACGCGTAGATGTGGCGATTCTTCTCGCTGTGCCCCGCACCGGCGCCGACGTCCACCACCACCGTTCGTCCATGCCCGCGCGCAAGCAAGATGCGCATCACCATGGGGACACGATTGAACGAATCGGGCTGGATCAGGCGCTCCCACATGGTCTTCGGCACTACGCCGAACATGGCACCGCCGTCCAATCGAAAGCGACCTGCGACGCACGTTCGAACGTCCCAATCGCCGAAACGCATGCGCGCACTATAACACGCGTCGAACGGAGCGGCAAATCCGCCGCCGCTAAGCGCTCTCGATCTGTACCGCGGTTCCGTAAACGAAGAGCTCGGACGCTCCGTCCGAGATGTCGGTGGAGGAGAAACGAGCGCCGATGATCGCGTTGGCGCCGCACTTGGTCGCTTCTTCGCGCATGCGATCGAGCGCCTGCTCGCGCGCTTCGGCCATGAGCTTGGTGTACTCCCGTATCTCGCCACCCGTGATGTTCTTGAAGTATGCGAGGATATCCTTCCCCAAATGACGCGCGCGCACGGAGCTCCCCTGCACCAGGCCGAGCACCTTCGTGACGCGGTATCCGGTTACCGCTTCGGTTGTCACGACAATCATCGCTCGACCTCCTGGTAGGGATCGTTCTTGCTCTCGTGATAGCGCTCGCGCACCACCGAGATGAAGATTACGAGCAACCCGACCAGAATGAGCATCACGCTGATTCCCTCGTAGGTGAAGAGCGACGGCGACTTGAGGGCGCGAAAGACCCCATAGCCGAGCACGGCGAGGATTCCCGCCACCAGCAGCACGAAGCCCACGCGTCGCTCGCTCCGACGATAGACGCTCTCCCAATACCCCTTCCAGAATTCGTCGTCGGGCGGGCGCAGCCTGAGCTCGTCGGTCATGCGAACGATTCGGCCCAGCGACGCGAGCTCGCGACGGCATTCGTGGCACTCGCCGACGTGGGCCTGGTAGTGCTGCGCCTCGCTCGCGCTGAGCTCGCCGTCGAGCCAGCGCATGCCGTCGGACTGGTAGCGCGTGCAAAGCGGCTTCAAAACGCCTCTCCCTTGCGCCGGCGCTGGCCCCGCCCGGCGCCCTCGATTTCTTCTACCAACACGCGCAGCGCTTGCCGCGCGTAGAACAGTCGTGACATCACGGTCCCAATCGGGATGTCGAGCATTTCGGAAATCTCCTTGTACGAGCAGTCTTTGAAGTTCTTGAGCACGACGATCTCGCGATGGTCGTCGGACAGGCGCGCGACGGCCGCGCGAACGATGCGCTTGCGCTCGTCGCTCTCGAGCTCCTCGAGCGCGGTCGGCTGCGGCGCGGCGATCTCACGGTACGAGTTTTCGTCGTCAATTGAAACCTCGACGCGTCCGCGCCGCAGGAAGTTCAAACAGTGGTTGCGGAGCACGCGGTAAAACCAGGGATAGAACGGGCGCTCTTCGTCGAAGCGGGCCCGGGCCTGATACACCTTGACGAACGCCTCTTGCGAGAGGTCGCGGGCGTCTTCCGAATTGCCGACGTAGCCGTACGCGACCAGATAGGCGTCCGACATGTAGCGGCGGACAAGCGCTTCGTAGGCGCGCTTGTCGCCCCGCTTCCACTGGCGGATGATTTCGCGCTCGTTATCGAAGTTCAACCGGAGCTCCGGAAGTGGCGACCCGGCCAAAGCACGCGCGCTGGCTTCCATGCGCACGGTTACACGCCGGGTCCGGGGAAAATTCGCGTCGATTTGCAGCGTGATTCTACGATCGCGCCGAAGCGCTTGCTACGAAAACAATTGCCAATTTTGGTGTGGCAAGGAGCGCCGCTCTGGGGTAACGTGTCCACGCCGACCACCCGGCGCGCCCGTACGGGCGCGCGTCCCGTACCCCAGGAAGCGTCCATGACGGCGATCCGAACCTTTCTCGACGCCCACGTCGCGCGCATCGAACCGCTTTCGCGAGACGTCAATCTCGCGTATTGGAACGCGACCATCTCGGGCCGGCCGGGAGATTTCGACCACTACGCCAAACTCGAGGTCGAGCTTCAGAAGGTCTACACCAACGCGCGCGAGTTCGAAGACGTCAAGCGCTGGCTCGAGGCCGCGGGCGAGGACGACGTGGAGCACCGCCAACTCGACCTTCTGTATCGCACCTACTTGCGCAATCAAATCGAACCCTCGCGCATCGAAACCATGACGCGCTTGTCGAGCAAGATCGTGCAGTCGTTCGGCACCTATCGGGCTCGTGTCGACGGACGCTCGCTGACCGGCAACGAGGTGCGCAACGCGATGAAGCAGAGCACCGACCCCGGCTACCGGCGGCGCGTGTGGGAGTCCGACAAGGCGGTCGGGAGCCAAGTTCGCGAGGAGTTGCTGGAGTTGGTTCGACTTCGCAACGAAGTCGCGCGCTCGCTCGGCTTCGCCGACTATTACGTGATGTCGCTGGAGCTGTCGGAGCAGCGCGCCGACGACCTCGCCGACCTATTCGACCGGCTCGACGCCGCCACGCGCGAGCCCTTCGCGCGAGCCAAGGCGGAAATCGACACCGCGCTGGCGGCACGCTATGGTGTTGCGACCGGCGATTTGCGCCCCTGGCACTACGAGGACCCGTTCTTCCAGGAAACACCGCGCGTGTTCGACGTCGACTTCGACCGCTACTACCGGGATCGCGACGTGGTCGAGACGGCGCGACGCTTCTTCGAGGGCATCGGGCTGGAAGTGCACGATATCCTCCAGCGCAGCGACCTATACGAAAAGCCCGGCAAGGAGCAGCACGCGTACTGTCTCGATATCGACCGCCGCGGCGACGTTCGCGTGCTCGCCAACGTTCAGCACGACGAGAACTGGGCCGGCACCATGCTGCACGAGTTGGGCCACGCGGTTTACGACCGCTACATCGACGCGTCGCTTCCCTTCTTGTTACGCGAGCACGCGCACGTTTTTGCGACCGAAGCCATCGCGATGTTGTTCGGACGGTTGTCGAAGGACTCCGACTGGATCGACCGCATGGTCGGTGTTCCCTCCCCGGAGCGCGACCGCCTGGTGCGCGAGTCGGATCGCAACTCGCGGCTTTCGCAGTTGATATTCGCTCGCTGGTGCCAGGTCATGGTGCGTTTCGAGCGCGCTCTGTACGCCGATCCCGACGGCGATCTGAATCGCGTGTGGTGGGATTTGGTGGAAGGCTACCAAGGCGTGCCGCGCCCGGACGGCCGCGACGAGCCCGATTGGGCCGCCAAGATCCACGTCGTGTCGGCACCGGTCTACTATCACAACTACATGCTCGGGGAGTTGTTCGCTTCGCAGCTCGATCACGCGGTGCAAACCCGCGTCCTGCAATCGAAGAACGGCCGCGCATCGCTGGTGGAACAACCGGCCGTAGGCGAGTTTCTGCGCGAGAAAGTGTTCGCGGCGGGAAAGCGCTGGCGTTGGGAAGAGTTGGTACCGCGCGCAACCGACGAGCCCCTCAGCCCCGACCACTTCGTCGCGCAGTTCGTGCGCTGAACGCTGTTGTGCGACAGGACCCGCCGCGCAGACTCAGCGGTCGTACTTGGAGATGAATTCTTCGGCTTTTTGAACCAGGTCGCGGTTGCCGACGAACACCGGCGTGCGCTGGTGCAGCGCTTCCGGCTCCACGTCGAGGATGGGGCCACGGCCCGTCGAGCCGTATCCGCCTGCTTGCTCGATGACGTACGCCATCGGCACCGCCTCGTAGAGCAGGCGCAGCTTGCCGACCGGCCTCTTGGGGTCCTTGGTGTCGGCGGGATAATAGAACACACCGCCGCCGAACAGGGTCCGGTGCACGTCCGCCACCATGGAGCCGATGTAGCGCTGCGATAGCGACATCGAACTCCCCTCTTCGCCTTGCAGCCAACGCGTGTAGCGACGCACGCCTTCCGTCCAATACTTCTCGTGTCCCTGGTTGACGCTGTAGTACTTCGCCGTCGACGGAATGCGCACGTTGGGGTGCGACAGCAAGAACTCGCCGATCGAGGGGTCGAGTGTGAATCCGTTGACGCCGTGGCCGGTCGTGTAGACGAGCATGGTGCTCGATCCGTACACCAGGTATCCGCCGGCGACGATCTCGCGGCCGGACTGCAGCACGTCTTCGAGGCGACCCGGTCCCGATTTCGAGCGACGACGGAATACCGCGAAGATGGTCCCCACCGCGACGTTGAAATCGATGTTGGTCGACCCATCGAGCGGGTCGAACACGAGCACGTATTCGCCCGTCGGATACGGCTCGGGAATCGGAATGATGTCCTTCGATTCTTCGGACGCCATGCAGCACAAGCGTCCGGTGTGATCGTTGAGCTGATAAATGGTGCGTTGCGCGTAGACGTCGAGTTTCTGCACTTCTTCGCCCTGGACGTTTTCGTGGCCGGCGGAACCGAGGATGTCGGCCAGCCCCGCGCGCTGTGTGCGGCTGGCGATGAGCTTCCCGGCCAGCGCGAGATCGTAGAGAAGGTTGGTCAGGTCGCCCGACGCGTCGGGAAACCTCTCCTGCTCCATCAAGATATGACGCTCGATGGTGATGACGCCGGCGGCGGTTTTTTTGGTGGTTTCAGGCTGCATGACTACCTCGGCGTAATGCTATCACGTCGCCGCTCGTCGAGTTACCAATACCAGTTCAATTGGACGGTGAGGCCGTAGCCGAACACGTCGTCGAAGGGTGGCGCTTCGATGCCGATGTAAACCACGTGCATGGCGCCTCCCAGCGACATATGGGACGTGATACCGGCGTCGTAACCGGTAGCACCCAAGACCGACACCCCGGTGGCGGATTCGGTTGCGCTGACGTTGAAACTCGGCGACGGCTCGAGTTCCGCGCGGCCACTACCCACTCCCAGCCCGCCGCGTAGAAAGAACCCCGTGCCACCGGGAAAGTACGTGACCGCGCCCGTCGCGGACCAGACCGTGACGCTCCAAGGCTCGTTGTCCTTCGCCCAAGCCCACGCTTCGACGCCAACCAGCAGGTCCTGATTGAGGGCCCACGCGACGCGCGCGCTGCCCGCACCGGACTGTTCGGCGCGGCGGTCGTCGTCGTCCGGCCACGACCACGAAACCGACCCGCCACCCAACCCAAAACCGACCGCCAACCCGCTGCGGCCCGGCTGCTCGGCGCGCGCGGCTGACGAAATCAAGGACGCCAGTAGGCACAGTGCACCCGCGAGGCCGAACCTGGCGCGCCTGTATCCCACCCGTGCTTACCGGCTAGAAGCGCAGCATGATGCCGACGCCGATGTTCTGGAAGATTTGGTTCTCGCCTTCGACCGGCGCGCCGCCGCCGGGGGGCAGCAGGAGATTGCCGGGCGCGAAGTCGCCCATGCACATGACGTACCGGTACATCGCGTACGCGCTCCAGCTGTCGGCCAGTGCGTACTGGATTCCGATCGACGGCGCGATCATCATCCCGCTGGTGTCTTCCATCGAGTTCTGCAGCACGTTTTCGATCGAGATGTCCTCCGCCGTGGTTGTGAAGTAACCCACGGCCATTTCGGCGAACGGATTGGTGCGCGAGTTGGGCACCGCGACAAAGCGCGCCGAGCCGCTCATGGTCAAAGTCGTGATCAAGCCACCTTCGACGTCGGCCACTCCCACGAAGCCGATCTTCGACTTCGACTCCGTCGAGTTGTTGTCCCACGATGCGTAGGTAAAGTTGGCTCTCACGTCGAGCCAAGGGAGGACGGTGACCCCACCGCCGGCCCCGAATTGGAAGGCCGAATTCCAATAGTCGTTGAAGACGCCGGGGCTCGAAGGCAATGCGCCCGTCATTTCGAAATAGATGTGATACTTGTGCGGGATGCGGAAGTACTTCTGTTCTTCGGGTGGGGCTCCCACTTGCGAGTGGGCGGAGCCCACGATGACGAAACCCAGGAGCGAAAGTACCATCGAACTCAACGCGCGTTTCATCGATTCCATTCTCCTAATGCTTCGGCGCGACCTGCGCGGCGCGCGCGCCGTATACTCCACTGTGTGCGACGATGGAACGGGAGAGCCGGTCCTGGCTCGGACCGGCCCTGGTCTGGGCGTGTCCCTCACGTTTTATAGGCGCGAGAGCATAGCGCATCGCCGCGCGGCCTTGAAGCCCAAAAACAGACCTACTCTCCGGTGAGCTTGCGCACGATCCGCTCGCCCAACCCTCCGGCGTGCTCCCATTTTTCTTTCAACTCGGTAATCACCCGACGAGTTGCGTCGTAGCCGATCTCGATCATCTCCGCCGCGTGCTCGAAATCGAAGGAGCTGTAGGCGTCGACGTTGGGGTGCACGACGAAGTCGGCCTTCGCTTCGGAGATGGGAAAGTTCTTTCGCGCCATCAACCCGGTCACTTGCACGACCAGCTGCATGATGTTCTGCGGGCGTCGGTAGGTGGGATCGATGGGAGCCAAGTGCGAAGCGAGCACGAATTCGGCACCCAGTTCCTGAGCGGTCTCGACCGGCAGATACTGCGAGAGACCGCCGTCGACGTAGTACTCTCCGTCGATCTCGACCGGCAGGTAGATTTGCGGAATGCTGCAGCTAGCGCGCACCGCGCGGGCGACGGGACCGGTTCGAAAGACCTTTCGATCTCCGGTCACCAAATTGGTGGCCACGATGCCGCACGGGATCGACAAGTCCTCGAAGTGCAAGTTGCCGACTGTCTCCCGTACGAAGTCCTCGATGCGCTGGCTCGAGATGAAACCGAGCCGGGTCAAACGGATGCTGACCAGCTTCCGCCAACTCATGTTGGTCGCGACCGCTTCCATGGTCGACATCGGCATGCCGGAGGCGTACATGGTGCCGACAATGCTCCCGCCGCTCGTCCCCGCTATGTAGGAAATGGGTATGCCGGCTTCGACCAGGGCCTTGATCACACCGACGTGGGTCACCGATTTGGCGGTTCCGCCGCTCAGCGCCAATCCGAAGGAAGGTGGTTTCATTCGGATTCCCGGAAAAAAATGCAACGGTTCGCCGGTTCGGGGCGTCTAACGGGCATACATCGCGGAACATTGGGAACCGATATCACGGGAGCCGCGTATGTAGTCAGCAAGGAGGGGTGATATGAAGAACTTGGCGATTGCAGCATCGGTGGGGACGATCCTAATCGGTGCCTATTCATTTGTATATGCTTGCAACGAATCCCGATCCAAAGACACGGCGAAGAACGGTGAGGCCAAGCAGACCACCTGGTATGCAGCGGACGCAAGCACGACGCCCAAGTCTGCATTCGCGATCGATACCAAGGTCGTGTGCGAGACTGTCCAGTCGATGGCGCCCATCGCTATCGAAGTCGAGGTACCGGCCGAGGCGTTTCAGATCGCCCGCGTGGTCCACATTCGCGGCACGGCCCTGAAGCACTCTGTCGACGAAACGACCTCGTCGGTCGAAGCCGTCAAGCGCGCCGCCAAGGTCGCCATGACGCTCGGGCGCGCCTTCGTAACGACGGTGGGCGCGGTATTCGGATCGTTGGTCGACGCGGCCGTTGACGCGACGTCGTCTCTGGTCTAGCTCGCCTTACTTCTCGCGCCGCATGCCGTCCGCCAAGAAATGGCGATAGCGCTCGGCCATTTCCACCAGGGGTAACCCCACGACCTCGGGCACCGCGTACGGGTGAATCTCCGCCACCCGCTTGGCGAGCGCGGGAAAGAGCTCGCGCACCGTCTTGACCACCATCATCGATTCCGCCTCTTCCACCACGTCGTCCTCCCACCGATAGACGCTTCGACACTCGGGGAGCAGGTTCACGCACGCTGCAAAGCGCTCTTCGACCAACGCGCGCGCGATGCGCCGTGCGTCGGCCATGGTGGGCGCCGTGATGAGAACGACGATGTAGTCCGAACCTGCCATATCAGTGCAACCCCACGTGCCTCATTAACGAATGGACCCCGAAGTATAGCAACACTCCGGCCAGTGCGCTCAACGAGTAACGTCCTTCCGGGTGCTGGTTGATCTCCGGCATCAGGTCGGTCGCCGCCACGTAGAGGGCGATCCCGCACGAGAGCGCCAGGCCGATCCCCTTTAGATCCTGCCCTAGCACCGACATACACGCCGCCCCGAGGAGGGTGGCCGCCGCCAGCAGCATGGCCGCCTGGCGGGCGCTTCTGCGCGTGCGCCCGGCCGCCAGCATGAGCGATGAAATCGTCACGCCTTCGGGAACCTTGTGCAGCACCACGGCGAGTGCGATCAACACACCGAGCGCTGGGGTGACGAGAAAGCCCGAAGAAATCGCCACCCCGTCGAAGAACGCGTGCAGCGACAGACCGACCAGCGCGGTGGTGCTGACACGGGGCGCGATGAAGTGCTCGGTATGGGTCTCTTCTCCGAAGTGGAAGTGCGACGTGAACGTGTGCTCGCAAAGGTGAGCGAGCGCGTATCCCGCGAGCACCCACAGCGGCGCGCTTGCCGCGAGCTCGAGGCTCTCGGGCAAGAGGGTCACCAGCGCGGCGGCGAGGATGTAGCCGGCGCCGAAGGCGATGATGTGGCTCAAGCGACGCTTCGACAACCGCCCGGGGAGTGTCGCCACCATTCCTCCCGCCAAGGTGGCGCCTGCCGCAAGCAGTGAAAATACAAGAATGAGTGCCGAGGAGCCCATAAGAACGCAGTCGACGCCGTCCCCGAGTGTCGCAATCCAATTATTTGGAAAGGGATAGCGCGTCGAGGCGGTGGAGGATACTGGAGCGCGTGCGGCCGATCAACGTGAATTACGGGACCCGAAGGGCCCCGCATTACGGACCTAGCGGGACGTGCGACCGGCTGGACTCATGGCCTCGCCGAGAAAATCCGCGAGGACGTTGCAGCACACCACGGTGAGGCAGATCATCAGTCCGGGAAAGACGGCGATCCAAGGGCAGTCGCTCAGATAGCTCTGGGCGTTTTGCAGCATGGCGCCCCAACTCGGCGTCGGGGGCTGGATTCCGAATCCGAGGAACGACAGACCGCTCTCGATGATGATCGCTTGCGCCAGGCCCAGCGTCACCGCGACCAGCACGGGTGCGGTGGTGTGCGGCAACAGGTGGCGCACGATGATGCGCCGGTCGGGCAGCCCCATGGTCCTGGCCGCGTCGACGAACTCGTGCTCCTTGGTCGACATGACCACCGCTCGCACCAGGCGCGCGACTTCCATCCATTGCGTGCAGCCGATCATCAGACACACGGCCGGAATGGACACCTTGGGCGACACCACACTCGACAGGAACAAGATCACGAAGAAGACCGGGACCGCGAGCACGAGATCCACCGCGCGCATGAGCACGGTGTCGATCCAACGGCCGTAGTAACCCGCGATGCCGCCCGCCGCGACCCCGATAACGAGTGCCACCAGCATCGCCAGGAAGCCCACCGCCAGCGAGATGCGCCCGCCGTGCATCACGCGCACGAAGATGTCGCGACCCAAGTCGTCGGTCCCGAAGGGGTGGGCGAGCGAAGGAGGCAAGTATTGGCTGGTGAGATCGATCTTGTCCTTGTCGTAGGGACTCATCAAGGGTGCAAACACCGCCCCCAGCACCACCAGGCTCATGACGATGAACGCGGCGTACGCGAGCGGGCTGCGCTTCAACACCGAGCTGAAGTAGTTGCGCTCGCCGCCACGCGTCGCGCGCGTCGGCATGGAAAGAAGCGTGTCGCGCAGCGGATGTACCGTCTGCACGACCTGCGCGCGGGGCCTGCCGCTCCTAACGGGCGAGTCTAATACGGGGGTCGAGAAAGCCATAGATCGTGTCCGCAATTAGATTCAAGATCGCGATGAGCGCCGACGCGATGAAAATGATGCCCATCAGTCGCGTGTAGTCCTGGCGCAAGAGTCCGTCGTAGAACAACCGTCCCATTCCCGGCCAGGCGAATATCGTCTCCGTGATGATCGACCCGGTGAACAGCGCGGGAAGATTCAGCGCGATCACCGTCAGCACGGGAATGGCGGCGTTGCGCACCGCGTGCCGGAACACCACCGACCCGCGCGTCGCACCCTTGGCGCGGGCAACATTGATGTAGTTCATGGACAGCACGTCGGACAGGCTCGCGCGCATGTAGCGACTCCAGCTTGCTATGAACAAGAGCGAGAGCACCAGCGATGGCATGAGCAAGTGTCGCAAGTGATCGAGCACCGAGAAAGGGACGCCCAGCGCGAACATCCCTGCCGACGGAAGCAGTCGCCATTTCACCGTGAACAACATCATCGACATGAGCCCGAGCCAAAACACCGGAATTGAAATGCCGAACAGAGTCACCATCATGATGACCGAATCGAACTTGGTGTAGCGCTTGAGCGCCGCGACGATCCCGCCCGAAAGCCCGAACAGGAACGCCAGCAAGAACGCGGCCCCCATGAGCTCGAGGGTCGCCGGCAGGCGCTGCCAAATCATCTCGATTACGGGCTCGCCGGTAACGTACGAATGGCCGAAGTCGCCGTGGAGAAGCACGCGCTTGAGCCACAGCCCGTACTGCACGATCACGGGCTGATCGAACCCGAAGTTGGCGCGAATTCGCGCCACGTCCTCCGGCCCCACCATCGGGTTGGCGGAGAACATGCCGACGGGCCCGCCCGGGGTCGCTTGCATCAATGCAAAACAGATCAACGACACCAGCAGGACGAGCGGGATGATCGCGACCGTGCGTTTTAAGAAGAACCGGAGCATCGACGTAACCTATTTTCTATCAATCTATTAAATGCTACCGCCCGGGGTGCGAGGTCGGGCCCTCGCTTCGCAACTGCGAGTTTTGTACCAACTTGCAGCGATCGGGCGACGGCGGGATCAGAAGGAAGAGACTTGAGAGCCGTTGGCGAGGTACCACGTCGACGCGTTCCAGGTGTCGGCGGACTGCGTCGCGTTGGGACGGAAGTTCTGGAGGCGTTGGGTCACGGGATCGATCGCGGTATACCAGAAGAGCGGAATCACGGGGGCTTCGTCGACCAGGATTTCCTGGACCTGCTGATAGGCCGCTTCGCGCTTGGCCGGGTCCGTCTCGGTACTGCCTTGCTCGAGCAATCGGGTGAGCTCGGCGTGACGGAAGCGCGGGTGATTCTGTCCGTTCGGGGGAACGCTGGTGGCGGAATAGAGCGCCTCGCGTCGCGACGGCTCGGGTGTGGAGAGCCACGCGTACATGGCGATGTCGAACGAGCCGCGCTTCAATATACCGCCGTCCTCGTAAGTGCCGTACAACACCGTCGGACCGTAGTTGCGAATTTCGACGTCGATGCCGACGGCGCGGTACTGCTCTCGCAGCACCAGTTCGGTGCGCTCGCGATTGGGCTGCCCCGCGCTCGCGGTGATCGACAACTTGAGCGGGACACCGTCGCGATCGACGATGCCGTCGCCGTTGGTGTCACGCCAGCCGGCCTCGTGCAGCAAGCGGCGTGCGGCGGCGGGATCGAAGCGCGCTCGCTCGGCCGCGGCCGGCGAGTAGTAACGCGACTCCTCGAACTCGTCGAGCGGTGCCACCACCACCAGCCCGTTGTAGATGCTTTCGGCGATCTCCGCCTTGTTGGTGGCGAAGCTCAGCGCTCGCCGCACCCGCCGGTCGGCGAGAATAGGATTCTCGACGTTCATGTCCAGGTGCTCGTACATGAGCATCGGCGTGCGATACACACGCACGCCGGGAATGGCTTCGAGCTGCGACATGAAGTTGATGTTGGCGTTGTCGAACACGTCGATCTCCCCCGTCTTGAGCTGCACCAACAAGGTGTTCTCGTTCGGTATGAACTTGAAGATGATCGCGTCGAGATAGGGGCCCTCGCCGTAGTAGTCCGGGTTGGCGACCAGCTCCAGGTGCGAGCCCGGCGCCCAGCTCTTGAACTCGAACGGCCCCGAACCCACCGGTGCGCGGTGGAATCGCGCCGCGTGAAAGCGCTCGCCGCGCGAATCGCGCAGGAGGTGCTCCGGCAGCACCGGCTCGTCGAAGAACGTCTCGCCCACGAAGTCGGGATAGGACCGCTGGAGGTGGAACACCACGGTGGTGTCGTCCGGTGTATCGAGCGAAGCGACCGCTTCCCATCCCTCTCGCGACTCGACGTTGACCTTGGGATCCATGATCACGTCGAAGGTGAAGCGAACGTCGCGGCTCGTGAGCGGCTTCCCGTCGTGCCAACGAACACCCGATCGCAGGTGGTACGTGTACACGCGATGGTCGGTGGAAACACCACCGTTCTCGACCGTCGGGATTTCGGTGATCAAGTCCGGGATGAGTTGAAAGTGGTCGTCGTACTTGACGAACTTGGAAAAGATGAGATTGCAGACCATGTTGTTGGTCGCCATCGAGTTGAGGATCTCGCTCAACATTTCGGGCTCTTGCTGAACGCCGATGATGACGCGGCCGCCGGTGCGGGGGCCGCTAGAGGAATCGGTCGCAGCACTCGAGTTCCCGCGCGCGGATCGCTCGTCGGTCGTTCCGCAGGAAAACGACGAGGCGGCGAGGAACGCCGAGAGGGCAACTAGGCAAGTTCGGGACATACGCGGCGGTCGTTGCAAGTTCCACGCCGCGTCCGGCCCACGAAAAAGGCCGGCCCCGGGGACGGGACCGGCCTTGCACTCTCATGTGTTGCAATGGGATTAGCTCGCCAGCACCGCGTTGATCTTGGTCGTGAGCGTCTTCTTGGGCTGGGTGCCCACGCCGATGATCGATTCGACCGGCTCGCCGTCCTTGAAAATCATGATGGTCGGGATGCTCATGATTCCGTAGCGCACGGCGATACCCTGGTTGTCGTCGGTGTTGACCTTACCGACCTTCAACTTGCCCGCGTACTCGGCCGATATCTCGGCCACGATGGGCGCGATCGCGCGGCAGGGGCCGCACCAGGGTGCCCAAAAGTCGACGAGCACGGGACGGTCCGCTTTCAGGACCTCCTGGTCGAAGTTGGCGTCGGTAAACTCCAATTCCTGGGACATCAATTCCTCCTCGAACGTTTTGTCTATCCAAAGATGGCGGGGATCGGTGCCACGTCTCCCCGGGGGTCGACGGATTATCACCGGGCCCCCTCCCTCTGTAAAGATGCTTTCCTTTTCGACGGTCGCCCATTTGGACGGCTCCGAAGCCGATTTCTTACACCGTGTGAGCGACGACGTTTCCTCGCGGCCGGGAAGCTTGCCCTGGCCGCGCCGGTGTGCTTATGTTGACCCCGGCGCTCGATGCGCCAAAAAAAACGCCATGACGTCGCGATCTAATCGAGCTCAACCGCCCTCCTCCGGCCCGAACTTCCTCCAGTCGTCCGTCGGGCGCATCACCATCGTCACGGTGGCGATGTTTTTCGTGCAGAATCTCGCCCCGGGTGTGGAAGCTTGGCTCGCGCTGACCCCGCGCCTGGTCGTCGAACGGCTGTTCTTGTGGCAGCTGGTGACGTACATGTTCCTGCACGGCGGCTTCTGGCATCTCTTCTTCAATCTCGTCGTGCTGTTCTTCCTCGGGAACATGGTCGAGGGGGTTTGGGGGCGCAAGCGGTTCCTGCGCTACTACATCGTGTGCGGAATCGGCGGCGGCCTCTTGCACATGGCGTTCGATTACAACGCCAGCGTGTACGGCGCGAGCGGAGCGATCTTCGGCCTCTATTTGGCCGCCGCGATGTTGTTTCCGGACGCGTACGTGTATCTCTACTTCCTCGTGCCCGTGAAGATCAAATACTTGGTGATCGGGCTCGCGGTGCTACAGCTCGCGAATGGCATCACGGGCAGGGCGGGGATCGCGTACTTCGCCCACATTGGCGGCATGGTGGCCGGGTTGACGTTCTTTCGCGACGATATCGCGCGCAGGCTGGGCTGGAACGCGGTGCGCAAGAAGCGCGGCCCCACCTGGCGGCCCCGCATCGGCTTTCCCAAGCGTCGCGGCGAACACGACGCGGCCGGCAAGATTGATTCTATCCTCGATAAGATCTCGGCCAAGGGTTACGAAAACTTGACGCCCACCGAGAAGCGCATCCTCGAGAACTACAGCCGGCAGCAGCGCGAAGAGCCGGAGGAATAGATCAGTTGCCGTTCTGGCTCGCGGTCGCCAGCGCTTGCTTCTCTTCTTCTCCCAGCGGGCGCGTCGGCTCTCCCGACTTGACCTCGACCGCGTAGCTGCGGCTGAAATTCGTCCCCACTAGATTCGAGATGAGAATGCCGTTCTGGTTCTCATCGAGCAGACAGAGCGAGTAACTCTGTTGTCCCGCCACCCCGTCGAACGCGTTGTAGCGCACGATTCCCATGCGCTTGAAGTGGGTCCGCGACTCGATGGACGCGAGCTTGAATTCGCTCTGGAGATTCTGGATGTCGCGCTGGCTGCCCTCGACCGACGCGAGCAGTGCCGGGAGAGTATCGACGCTCGACGCGTCTTTTCCCGTCACCCACGCGAAGCGACCCGAAATGGCACGCAACCGCACCAGCGCCAGGATGCCGATGACAATGCCGACGAGGCCGAGCGCCCCGGCCAGTATCAGGATGGTGTTGCCGTTGAGAACGCTGGTCTGATCCAAGTTGCCCCCTGGTGTGATCCCCATTCCCGAAATCCGCGGCGAATCTAATACGGCACGCGCGGGGATGTAAACACCAATGTGGCCCGGATCGTGGTGTCCTCAAGCCTCGATCCCAATCGCCTAGTACCGAATCTCGGCCGTGTACGTCAGCTCGGCGGATCCCTTCGGCTTGACGGGGAGGTCGAAGCGAACGCGGTGCGACGCCTCCTTGTCGAATGGGAATGACGACGTGGTGATGGTCCAGTCGCCGGTCATGAGCTCCACCACTTGGACCGTGATGTCTTCGGCCTTGTGGTTGCGGATCGTCACCTTGTACGACGAGCGGTACAAGTGCCCGCTCGAGAGCACCTCGAAGTTGGTCTGCACGCGCTCCGCCACCACGTCGAAGGCGTCCCCCATCTTGATGCGGATGGTTTCGTCTTCGGGCGTGTGGTCGATGCGATCTTCGCCGATGAACTGGAGCTCGCTCTTCGAGTCCTTCTTGTACACGCGCACGATGCCCTTCGGGAGCGGCATGCCCATGCCGTTCTTCTTGGAGTTGTCGAGCGAGACGTACACGCCGACCTTGGGCTTCTCGACGTTGGGGACGCGCGCAAACCAGTACGCGTACTGCGGCTGTACGACGAACGTCTTCTTCACCGTGGTTCCCTCGGCGGAAAGAAGCGAGATTTGTTTGGTCTGACGATCCTTCACGGTCGCGGGGCGTTCGAGCGTGTAGAGGTGGTATTCGAAGAACGCTTCTTCTTGGAATTGCTCCTCGCGCGCGAGGCCCGCGTCAGCCATGACCGCACCCTTTACCAACCGGTCGTATTCAGGGAGCGCGCGATGGACGTCCCCCGCGACGAGTTTGAGCAACGCATTCTGGTACGTGGCACCGCTCTGATTGTCGATCGTTACCCAGCCCGAGAGGTCCGCCTTGCTGTCGTCGGACGACAGCACCGCCACGTAGTCCGAGCGCCAGCCGATCCCTCCCGTGAGATAGCTCGCCTCGACGGTGTGCTTCGTCTTGTTGGTGTCGAGCAACCACACCAGCGAAGGCTCCGAGATCAATCCCGCGGGCAGCGCCGGCAGCACCACGCGCCCCGGCGGGTTGATCGCGATCTTGCCGTTCTCGAGCTCGTAGACGGTCCCGCCTTGGGTGCCGATCAGTTTGGCGCGAATGGTTTCGTCATCTTTGCCCTCGCGCGTCGTCACCAGCTCGACGGTTTGCCCGATGTACTTTTGCATCAAGCGCTCGGGCGACACCAAGTCGTACTCGAAGTTCTGCTCGATGACCGCCAGATCCTTCGGCGCATCGACCGAGCGAATGTGGACGGTGGTGGGATCGATCTGGGCCGCGACCCCCTCGAACCAGAGGCTCTGCGCCCCGGTTTTTAAAGTGACCGCGCGCACGTCCTTCACCAGCCCGAGGTTGTCGTTGTAGATGGTGATGCTCACCGACTTCTGGTCGGCGGCGGTGCTTTTCAGATCGGCCGCGTCCGAAGCCGCGGCGGTAGCTCCCGACACGGCGGCCACCGCAAGCGCGGCGGCGATTCGCTTCGAATGCAACATGGCAATTCCTCCTGTAAAAAAAAAGGACGCTCGCGGTTGAGCGTCCCGTCGTTTATACCCGTTGCTTTAGGTTTGGTTCGTTCGCGGCTTGGGGCCGCATTTCAAGTCCGTATCGTGGTTGGTGCCCAGGGCGGGACTCGAACCCGCACAGACTTTCGTCTACTACCCCCTCAAGATAGCGTGTCTGCCAATTCCACCACCTGGGCCCGTGAGCCAATCGTGTCAGCGCGGCGAGGTCGTGTCCGCACCGGCGGCGGTCGTGTCCGCGCCCCCCAGGATTTCGTCGATGCTCTGGCCGGAGGGAATCACGTTCTGCTGCTGTTCCGCCGCGTCGCGCACCAGGCTTCGCGAACCGGGCGAAGAGCGCCGCGCGGACAGAAACGCGAGCAGCAGCGAGAGCACCATGAAGGTTACGGCGAGGTAGGTGGTCGCCTTGCTCAAGAAGGTCGCCGTCTCCTGGCCGCCGAACATCGTCTGTCCACCGCCACCGCCGAACGCGCCCGCCAGCCCGCCGCCCTTGCTCGATTGGAGCAGGACGACCAGCACCAGCACGATGCACACGATGACGTGCAGACCGATCAGAATATTGAACAACATCGAATGATCCTTGGGGTTCCGCGGGGCCGTTTGCCCGCCAAACAAAAATTGCGGTGAGGGTCACCGCGTGGCGGGACGATAGCAAAGGCACCCCGGAAAGTCAATTGGGGCGGGTTTAGGCGGTCGCTTGGGAGCGGGCGATGCCCACGAACGAGACCACGTCGAGGCTGGCGCCGCCCACCAAGAGCCCGTCCACTTCGTCGCTGCGAAGCAGGTCGCCGGCGTTGGCGGCGTTGACGCTCCCCCCGTACTGGATGCGCATGGCTTTCGCGATCGGCGCGCCGAAGCGCCCGCCGATCCAGGCGCGAATCGCCTTGTGCATCGTGACCGCGTCGTCGGGGCTCGCGGTGCGGCCGGTTCCGATCGCCCACACCGGCTCGTACGCGACCACGGTCGCGCGCGCGTCGTCAGCAGCGACACCGGTGAACGCCACCGCGAGCTGCCGCTCCACGACGTGGGCTTGCAGGCCGTTCTCGCGCTCCGAAAGCGTCTCGCCGACGCATAGGATGGGCGTCAAGCCCACCCTCAGCGCGGCACCGAGCTTCTTCGCCACCACGGGGTCGGTCTCGCCCATTCCGTGGCGCCGCTCGGAGTGCCCGACCAGCACGTACATCGCACCCGCGTCTCTCACCATCTCGGCGGACACTTCGCCGGTGAAAGGGCCGTTCTTCTCCCAATGCAGGTCCTGGGCGCCCACCCACGCACGCGCGCCGGAGAGTGCTTCGACCACGGGACGCACGCAAAGAAAAGACGGAATCAGCACCAGGTCGTAATGGTCGGGGACCGATGGCAGCGCCGTTCGTAGCTCGCTCGCGAACGAAACCGCCTCGGAGATGGTCTTGTTCATCTTCCAGTTGGCGGCGATGAGCTTCGGGCGCGGCATGAAGTGCGTTCGACGATTCCTTCGCGAGCTAGCCCGCGACCTCGGCCACGTCGCACAGGGCCTCGATGCCGGGAAGTGCCCGCCCTTCCATGAATTCGAGCGAAGCACCGCCGCCGGTCGAGATGTGCGTGAAGCGATTCGCGATGCCCATCAAGTTGATGGCCGCCACGCTGTCGCCGCCGCCCACGATGGTCTTCGCACCGCGGTCGGTTGCGTCGGCGATGGCGCGCGCGATGGCCTTGGTGCCCTCTGCGAAGGTCGGCTTCTCGAACACGCCCATGGGGCCGTTCCAGAACACCGTCTTGGCGCTCGCAATCTGGGCCTTGAAGAGGTCGACCGTCTTGGGACCGATGTCGACGCCGAGCCAATCTTCGGGGATGTCGGCGATGGAAACTTCGCGCGCGGGTGCGTTGTCGTCGATTTCTTGCGCCACGATGGTGTCGACGGGCAAGAGCAGCCGTCCGCGACCGGGCCGCGTCTTGGCCAGCAACTCTTTGCACATCGCCAAGTATTTTTCATCGACGATGCTCTTGCCCACTTCCAGCCCCGAGGCCTTGAAGAAGGTGTACATCATGCCACCGCCCACCAAGAGCGCGTCGACGCGATCGAGCAGCGACTTGATCAGATCGATCTTGCCCGCGATCTTCGCACCCCCCAAGACCGCGACGAATGGGCGCGATGGATTGTTCAACGCCTCGCCGAGCGCCTTGAGCTCCTTCTCCATCAAAAAGCCGGCCGCGCGAGTTTGAATGTACTCCGCCACCCCCACGGTGGACGCGTGCGCGCGGTGCGCGGTGCCGAAGGCGTCGTTGACGTAGACCTCGCCCAAGGAGGCGAGCTCTTTGGCGAAGGCGGGCGCGTTCTCTTCCTCGCCGGCGTGGAAGCGGAGGTTCTCCAGTAGCAGGATTTCGCCGTCCTTGAGTGCCGCCACCTTCTGCTTCACATCGTCGCCGATGCAGTCGTGCGCGAAGCGCAGTGGGTTCCGCACCAATTCCGCGAGCCGCGCCGCCACCGGCGCCAGGCTCAACTCGGGGTTCTTTTGCCCGCGCGGGCGACCGAGGTGGCTCATCAGAATCAAGCGGCCGCCCCGGTCGACGACGTCGCGGACGGTCGGCAGCGACTCGATGATGCGCGTGTCGTCGGTGATGATGCGATCACTGTCGAGCGGCACGTTGAAATCGACGCGCGCCAGGACGCGCTTCCCTTTGACGTCGCAATCACGAATGGAAAGTTTTTTCATTCCGTCCTCACCCTCATCGTCCGATGAGACGCAGCATATCCACCATACGGGCCGAGTAGCCGTACTCGTTGTCGTACCAAGCGAGAACCTTGAAGAAGCGGTCGCCGATCGCCATCGTCGACTTGGCGTCGAAGATGGCCGAGTGGGCGTTGCCGATCACGTCGACCGAAACGATCGGGTCTTCCGTGTATTCGATGATCCCCTTCATCGCACCCTGCGACGCATCGCGCATGGCCTTGTTGACGAGCTCGATCGAGGCAGGCTTCTCCACCTCGACCGTGAAATCCACCAACGAACCATCCGACACCGGAACCCGCACGGCGGTTCCGTCGATCTTTCCCTTGAGCTCGGGGAGCACCTTGGTCACGGCCTTGGCGGCTCCGGTCGTGGTCGGGATCATCGACACGGCGGCCGCGCGCGCGCGCCGCAGGTCCTTGTGCGGCTGGTCCTGCACGACCTGGTCGTTGGTATAGGCGTGGATCGTCATCATGAGTCCCTGTTTGATACCGAAGGTGTCGTTCATCACCTTCGCGATGGGAGCCAGGCAGTTCGTGGTACACGACGCCACCGAGATGATGGTGTGGCTCGCCGGGTCGAACTGCTTGTCGTTCACTCCCATGACCACCGTAAGGTCGGGGTCGGTGGCCGGTGCGGAGATCAGCACGCGTCGCGCGCCGGCGGTGAGGTGCTTGGCGGCGTCCTCGCGCTTGGTGAAAAGCCCGGTCGATTCGATGACCACATCGACGCCCAGCTGCTTCCACGGCAGCTTGGCCGGATCTTTTTCGGACAGGACTTGCAGCGTCTTGTTGCCCACCTTGATACCGGTCTCGGTGGGTGCGACGGGGGCCGGAAAGCGGCCGTGGATGGAATCATACTTCAGCAGGTGCGCAAGGATGGTCGGGCTGGTGAGATCGTTGACCGCGACGATATCGAAGTTCGAATCATTGAATGCGTGCCGGTAAACGAGTCTGCCGATGCGTCCGAATCCGTTGATCGCAACCTTGATCGCCAAGTCCATCCTCCTTACCAGTCCGCCACGATGTCGCCCGGTGTTTTTCGGCACTGCCTCGTCGTTCGCGTCCCGCTTCTTGCCGCGAGGCGAGATACCAACGTAAATGAAAGGCTACCGGAGTGGCAAATGCATCGTAGAAAACAAGATGCGCCGAGCGCGGTGTTGCAATCATACCTGTGACACAAGTCGTTGTCAAGATTGAAGAAACGGCACTTTTAGGGCCCCTTTTGGGCACCGCCGTCAGGGCCGATAGCCGACGCACGCGACCCGCACCTCTTCGGCCCCCGCCGCGCGAAGAACCGCTGTGCACGCGTGCACCGTGGCACCGGTGGTTACGAGATCGTCGACCAAGACGACGCGCTTCCCGACCACGGGGACACTCGCGCAGAGGGACATTACGCCGCGCAGGTTGCGAACGCGCTCGGCGCGCCCGAGCGACGATTGCGGCGCGGTCGCGCGCCTCTTGAGCAGGGCGCCTCGCTCGACGGGAACGCCGACCAAAGCGCCGAACGCGCTCGCCAGTCGCTCTGCTTGGTTGAAGCCGCGGCGTCGAAACGATCGCCGATCCATCGGGACCGGAACCAGGACGGTGTGGCGGGTGCGGGATTCGCACGCGCGCGCGGGCAAACCGTCCGCCATCGCGCGCGCGAGCCAGCGCGCCAGACGCTCGCGGCGCGAAAACTTCAGGGCGTGGATCACCGAGAGAATGCACGCGTCGGTTTCGAAGGCGGGCCAAACGGTCAGCGTGCACGCCGACGACGACGCGTCGTCCGTGCCATCGCCGCGCGAGAATTGCTGCCCATCGACCGACTCCGGTGCGACCGACGCAACCACAAGGTGGCAGCACGCGCGGCACAGCGGTCGCGTCTCGATGCCCGCACGGCGCATTCCGATGCGTATCGGGGCCGCGAGCGCGGCCGACGCGGAGGAGCGCGGAATGGGAAGGTGCGACGACTCCTCGACGGCGCGCCCACACGCGTGGCATCGCTCGTCGACGAGGAAATCCACCACCGCTTGAATCGCTTGTTCGACCCCGCCCGACACCGCCCCTCCCCACACCGGTTACGGAGCTCTCATGCGACCGCGTTCGACGGCTGCTTCACCCGCCGCAGCAGCAAGTAAAGACCGATTCCGACCAGCCCGATGCTGATCACTTGGTTGAAGGTGAGACCTAGGAGGATGCGCGCATTGTCTTCGTACATGCGGAAGAAATCGACCACGAAACGACCGATCCCGTACAGGACCAACAGCAATCCGAAGGTCGAACCGGGCTTGGTGAGCTTGGGCGCGAGGAGCATCAGCGTCAGGAAAATGAGCAGGCCTTTGAGCGACGAATACGCCTGCGCGGGGTGGAGCGCAACGGTGTCACGTCCCATCTCTTGCGCCAGTGCAGCAGCAGCACTTCCCGCGGGACTGTCGGGCGGGAACACGAGTCCCAGGGGGCCGTCGGTCGGTTTGCCGTAGCAGCACCCGCTCAAGAGGCAACCGATGCGTGTGAACACGAGTCCGAGCGCGATGGAGGGTGCGCACACGTCGGCGACGGTGAGAAACGAAAGACCGTTGCGCTGAATCCACCAATACGAAGCCGCCGTGGCGAGCAGGAATCCGCCGTAGAAGGTCGCCCCACCCTGCCACAAGGCGAACACGTCCAGCGGGTTTCGGTACTGGTCGAGGTGAAAGACCACGTACAGAAGACGCGACCCCACCACCGCGGCCAAGATGATGACGACGCTCAAATCGAGGATCTTCTGGGCGTCGATGCCGTAGCGCTTCGCGCGGCGCCCCGCGAGCCAAATGCCGAGCAGGAAACTCACCGCCAGCATGAAGCCGTACGATCGAATCTGCAAGCGTCCGAGCTCTAACAGAACAGGATGCATGACTTCCTTCTACACGAGTCAGGGTCAGAATCGCCGGACCGTAATATATCGCGTTCGCTGGAGGATGTCACGCTGACGCTGCGCTGCGTGCTGTGAGCGTCCCCCGGCGGGCGTCGCTCGTGGGGCCCCCGCGGCGCCAGGCCGCGGGGTGATGAGTGACAGGACCCGCCGGGCAGCGTTAGTACTCCGACCATCGCACCGCGCAATTCAGCAGAAGACCCACCAGGAAGCAGCTCACCAGCATCGAGCTTCCGCCGTAGCTCACGAACGGCAGCGGAATACCCGCGACCGGGGCGATTCCTGACGTCATGCCGATGTTGACGAAGACTTGGAAGGCGAAGTAGGCCGCAATGCCGACGCACAACGTGGCTGCGAACTCGCTCTTTGTCTTTTGCGCGATCATCAACGCGCGTATGATCAGGATGGAGAACAAGACTAGAACTCCCATCGCGCCCACGAAACCCAACTCCTCGCCCAAGACCGAGAAAATGAAATCCGTGTGTTTGGCCGGCAGATACTCGAGCGCCTTCTGGGTACCTTCCAGATAGCCCTTTCCGTCGAAGCCGCCCGAGCCGATGGCAATCTTCGATTGAATCACCTGCCACCCGGCGCCGAGCTTGTCGGAGTCGGGGTCCAAGAAATTGGTGACGCGTCGCTGCTGGTACGGCTTGAGGTGGCTCCACAACGCCGGCAGAAATATTCCGATGCCGACATTGGCCACCACCAATGAGATGCTCTCCACCAGAAACGCCCGCCGCATGTACGCCACCACCAGGATCAGCACGATGAAGATGCCGAACGGCCACGGATTGTGGGTCACGTTCTCGCCGTAGATGATCAATACACTGCTCACGAGCGGCGACAGCAAGAACAGGATGTGGAGGCCCCGAAACCCGCGCCAAAAGAGCACCGGGAGCAAGATCCCCGCGAACACCATCGCGGTGCCGAGGTCGGGTTGCTTCAAGACCAACAGGAACGGCAGTGCGAAGAGAATGAAGATCGGGATCAGGGTGCGCATGCGGTTGGGATCGGCGCGGTGCGTGGAAAGCACGCGCGCCCACACCAGGATCACCGCCACCTTGGTGAACTCGCTCGGTTGAATCGCCAGCGGCCCGACGATGAACCAACGTTGCGTCTCCCCGCGCGCCGGCAGCATGAGGACCACGATCAGCATGACGATACACACCGCGTACGACGCGAACGCGAGGGACTCGAACATGCGGAACGGGACTGCAAATGCCATCACCATGACCAAGGCGCCGACACCGAGACAGATGAGCTGGCGGGCGAAGTGGGTCCCGTGCATCGCGACCGCGGAGACCTCGCCCACCGACTGCGATACCGAATAGACCACCGCCAACCCGATCGCGGACAGGAGCCCGACGCACAGCACGATCACCCAGTCGAAATCGCGACCGAGGCTCACGGCGTGCCTCCGATCGCAGGCGGCGTGGTTTCGTTCGCCGGCGCGCTCGACACCGCGGTCGCCGCACGACGCCCGGGGCGGAAGTACTCCGCCATGAAATCGCGCGCGATGGGTGCTGAGATTTCGCCGCCGTGACCCGCATTCTCGACCAGAATCGCGAGCGCGATCTCGGGCTTTCCGGCCGGGGCGTACGCGGTGTACCAGGAGTGATCGTCACCGTGCGGGTTTTGCGCCGTCCCCGTCTTTCCGGCGACTTCGAGTGTCTTCAAGCGCGTCCAGTGGGCGGTGCCCGAGGGATCTTCGACCACGCCCAGCATGGCGCGGCGCAAGAACGACAGCGTGTTGCCTTCCAATCCTTCGATGCGCGTGCGCGCGCTGGTCGGGCTCGCATCGGCGACGTCGTACTCGACGAAATGCGGACGTACCAGCCAGCCGCCGTTAGCGACCGCGGCCGACATGCGCGCGACGTGCAGTACGGTCGCGAGATATTCGCCCTGCCCGATCGCGTTGTTGAGCATCAGTCCCTGCGTCCAGCGACCCTTGCCCAGTCGCTTGTCGTAGTACTTGCGAGTGGGCACGTTGCCCGAGACCTCGATGGGCAAGTCGATGCCGGTCTTGCCGTCGTAGCCGAAGGCCGACGCCGCGGCGGCGAGCACGTCCACGTCCATCATCTCGCCCGCGCGATAGAAATACACGTCGCAGCTGTTGATGATGGCCGACATGAGATTCATCCCGCCGTGGCCCTCTTCTTTCCAGCAGCGAAAGATGCGGTTGCCGAAGCGATGGGTTCCGTCGCAGTAGACGAGAATGCGCCCCGGATCGATGAGCTGGTGCTGCAGGATCGCGTACGCGACGATGATCTTGAAGGTCGACGCGGGCGCGTAGCGCGCCTGTGAAATGCGGTTGAACATGGGTTTCGAAGGATCCTGCAGGAGGTCGCCCACCAACGAGGACGACAGCCCCATCGCGAACGCGTTGGGGTCGTACGCGGGACGACTGGTCGCGGCGATGATGCCGCCGGTCTCCACGTCGATCACGACCGCGGCCGACGGGTTGGGCCGGGTCGCCAGCAACGAGTCCAGGTACTCCTGCATGTCGTAGTCGAGCGCCAAGCGAAGTTCGCGGCCCGGCGTGGGCGCGGTCGACAGCTCGGCAATCTCGCCCAGCGCGGTGCCGGACGCGGTGACTTCGATGGCGCGCTGCCCCGGCGTGCCGCGCAGAGAATCTTCGTACACGCGCTCCAGGCCCGCCTTACCCAAGAAATCGCCGGCCACATACACGTTCTCGCCGGCCCCGGTGATCTCTTCCGTCGTCACTTCACCGACGTAGCCGAACACGTGCGCGGCCACCGACCGCTCCGGGTATCGGCGCCGCAGCCGCGATTCGACCTTCAGCTTCGGGAACTGCATCCAGTTCTCTCGTATGAACGAGATCATGAACTTGTCGGCGTCGGGAAAGAGTGGAAACTCGACCCGACCGTAGCGCTTCTGCCACGCGTCGAGCCGTGCCATGGCCTTGTTGGTGTCGACGGGAATGTACGACGCGAGGCGGCCGATGGTGTCCTGGGCGTCATCGCGCGAGCGCCACGCCATCACCACTTCGAAATGGAGCGCGTTGTCGACGATGATGCGCCCGGTGCGATCGCGCATGAAACCGCGCGGGCCCGGCAGGCGCTCGCGCTGTAGCTGGTTGTCGCGCGCGAACTGTGCGTACTGTTCGTGCTGGACCACTTGGAGCGTGAAGAGGCGGACGACGAGGACGATGAATCCGACCGCGATCAGGAACAGCAGCGTGCGAATGCGAAACGGGCCCTCGACCAGGCTCCTACTGTCTCTCTTTGCCAACCCGCGTCACCACCTTCGCCCCCAACAGCGCCAGCGCCCGTTCGACCACGATGCCGGCGAGTGCGGTGTAGAGCGCGGATGGCAGCGCATTGGTGAATATGCTCACGAAGGCGCTGTCCACGCGCGGCCACAGATAGACGAAGAAGTACACGACATCGTGGCCGAATGCGGCCAGGAAAATCACGAATACCAACACCAAAGTTCCCGGCGACGCGGTGGCGCCGAGACGCCCGCCCGCATAACCGACCAACGACTTGGTGAGCGCGTTCAATCCGAGATAACCCGGGTTGCCGAGGTCCACCAGAAAGCCGACCAAGAAACCAAACAATGAGCCCTGGATGGGCCCGCGCTGCAGGCCGAAGAGAATGACGCACACCACGATGAAGTCGGGTGCGATTTCGCCGATCGCGATCTTGTCGGAAACCGTCGACTGCAGCCCCAGAAACACGACGATCGTGAGCAGCGGGATCAGAACTTTCATCGTCGTGACCTGTCGAGCACGTCGCGCATGAGCACCGTGTCGGCTTCCTGGTAGAACAGCGAGCGGTCCCACGGCATCTCTTCGGTCATCACGAACACTTCTTCGAGCGACATGAAATCCACCGGGCTGCGCGCGTCGACGCGCAGCGAGAGCCCGTCGGTCGATTGCGAGACGCGAACCACGACCGCGACCGGGAAACCCTTCGGTATGGTGCCTCCGAAACCGCTGGTGAGCAGCGTATCGCCGACCACCACGTCTTCCACCCCGCTCACGTGCTTGAGCTCGAAGTTGTTGCGGTACCGCCACTCGAGCACGCCCACCACGCGACTGCGCTTGTCGATGCAACTGACCGGGTGGTTCTTGCTCGAGAGCAGCTGCACCCAAGCCGTCTGCTCCTGGACGTGCGAAAGGCTGCCGACCAGTCCATGGTACGAAAAGACGGGCATGCGCTCGCGCAGCCCTTCGCGCGCGCCCTTGTCGATCACCAAGCTGGTTTGAATGCGGTCGAAGTCGCGGCCGATGACCTCCGCGGGCACGAGCCGGAACGTCTGCTCCTCCTTGAACTCGGCCAATTGTCGCAGGCGCTGGCGCTCGTCTCGAAACTGGAGCAGACGCCCGCGCTCCAGCGCGAGTGTGGCCAGCATGCGCCGCAGGCGCTCGTTCTCGGCGCGAACAGAGGAATAGTCGGCGATCAGGTCGACGGCGCGCTGGGCGGGACGCATGACGCGGCCCAGCAAGGTGCGCGCGGAATTGAGCTGCACCGTCTCCGGCAGCGACAGGAGTGCAAACGAAGCGGCGATGAGGACGGCGAGAACCGTGCGGTCGCGGTGTTTGTGGAAAACGGACTCGAACAGCTGCATACGCTAATCGCGTGAGCTGTGCATCAACACTCGATCGTATAGGTGGATGTTATCGAGCACCTTGCCCGCACCGAGCACGACGCAAAGTAGGGGGTCGTCGACCACGTTGATCGGGAGACCGGTCTCCCGCTTCAAAAGTTGGTCGAGTCCCTTGAGCATGGCACCGCCGCCGGTCATGACGATGCCGCGGTCGACGATGTCGGCCGCGAGCTCGGGCGGGGTTTGCTCGAGGGCGTTCTTGAGAGCCTCGACGATCTGCGAGATGGGCTCGCTGATCGCCTCGCGGATCTCTTCGCTGGTCAGGCGGAGATTCTTCGGGATCCCGGCCACCAGATCGCGCCCCTTGATCTCCATCTCGTACGGCTTGTCCATCTTGATGGCGCACCCGATCTTCATCTTGATCTGCTCGGCGGTCTGTTCGCCGATCAGCATGTTGTAGGTGCGCTTGACGTAGTTGACGATGGCTTCGTCGAGCTCGTCGCCCGCGACACGGATCGAGCTGTCGGCTACGATGCCGTCGAGGGCGATGACCGCGATCTCGGTGGTGCCGCCCCCGATGTCGATGATCATGTTGCCGGAAGGCTTGTCGACCGGCAGCCCCACGCCGATGGCGGCCGCGATGGGCTCCGCGATCAGGAACACCTCGCGCGCGCCCGCGTGCTCCGCGGAGTCGCGCACCGCGCGCTTCTCCACTTCGGTGATGCCCGAGGGCACCGCGATCACGATGCGCGGCCGGATGAAGTGCTTCTTCTTCTGCGACTTTCGAATGAACTCGCGCAGCATCATCTCGGTGATCTCGAAGTCCGCGATGACGCCGTCTTTCATGGGGCGGATGGCGTTGATGTAGTCGGGCGTCTTGCCGAGCATCGTCTTCGCTTCGAGGCCCACCGCGAATACTTTCTTGGTGCGCTGGTCCACGGCCACCACCGACGGCTCGTTCAACACGATCCCGTTGCCTTTCACGAACACGAGCGTGTTCGCGGTTCCGAGATCGATGGCGACGTCGTTGGTGAGGTAGTTGGACAGCCTGGAGAACAGCGACATTCGTAGAACTCCCGTACTAGAAGTGCCCCGCTTCTTTCAAACTCTGAAACCGATCCGCGCCGATGACGATGTGATCGAGCAGCTCGATACCGATCAGCTCGCCGCACTTCGCAAAGCGGCGCGTGAATTCGACGTCTTCGCGGCTCGGGGTCGGATCGCCCGTCGGATGGTTGTGGACCAACACGATGGACGCCGCGCTGGCGGCGATCGCGGGCTTCAAGATCTCGCGCGGGTGCACGATCGACGCGTTGAGAGAACCGATCGACACCGTCACGACCTTGATGATCTGGTTCTTCGTGTTCAGGAACGCCGCCTTGAAGTGTTCGCGATCATAGTCCTTCATTTCGTCCATGAACATGCGCGCGATGTCTCGCGGCGCGCGCACGGACGTTCCCGACGATCGCGATTCCCTGGCGAAGCGCTTGCCCAGCTCGAACGCGGCCGCCAATTGGCACGCGCGGGCGAACCCGATTCCGGGCACCCGCCGCATCTCGTCGACGCCCGCCCGCCCCATCACCACCAGATCCCCGAATTCCCCAAGCAAACCTAGCGCCAGTACCAAGGCACTCTGCCCGCGCGAGCCTCCCCCGACGACGATCGCGAGAAGTTCCTGCAGAGAAAGCTCCGACGCGCCGCGTGTGTACAGCCTCTCACGCGGACGATCGCTCGACGGAATCCCGCTCCGTGCCCCTCGTCCCATCCCATCCACCTCCGTTTTTCCGTCCGCCGCGCCGGTCGCGGCCGCGGGCAGGCTAACACCGGAGCTGTCGCAATGGCAAGATTATTACCGACTTGGGCGCGCGAGCGGCTAGTCGCTAGCCTTGAGTCGCGAGCGAGAGGCGCCGGGCGTGCTCGGCAGCAAATTCCGCCCAGGTGTCGTTGGGGTAGTGGCGGGGAATGGCCTGGTAGCAATCGCGGGCGCGTGCGAGGTCGCCCTGCTTGGCGTGGAGATTGGCGGCCCGTAGGAGCGCGAACGCGGCTTCGGGGTGGTCAGGATACGCCCGCACGAAGCTCTCGTAAGCGCGAATTGCAGCATCGGATTTGAGATTGCGCTCCAATCCGAAGCACAGGTCCAGGTGGCGACCGGCTGTCAGCACGAAGTCGGGCAGCGACCGCGCGGCCTCTTGATAGACGCGCTCCGCGTCGCCCCGGCGCGCCGCTGCCAGGAAGCACTCGCACGAGCCCGTGTAGCTCTCGCGAGCGCCGGAGCGGTCGCCGCATTGCGCGCGCACCCGAGCGAGTGCGGCGTGCGACTCGCCGTCGGCGGGACGCGCGGCCGCGTAGTGCTCGAGCTGGTCTTGCGCGCCGTAGAAATCGCCGCGGCGCAAACACCGTCGTGCTTTCAGTAGATGGCCGTCGATGCGTCCTTTGGTCCAGCCCCCGGTGGCGACCGCCACCCCGACGCCGAACGCGAAACCCGCGACGTGCGTCACGTACGCGACGTTGCTCGCCGCACCTTCGAGCTGCACCAACCCGCGCACGATTTGGATGAGCACCCACAGGCCGATCGCGGCCACCGCGTGCAGCTCGCGCTTGCCGGCCTTGTTGGTGGCGAGCAGCGGCGCAAACACCCAGTACGCGATCTTCACCCGATGGTGACGTAGGCGGACGATGAACGCGCCCAAAATCCCGGACACACCGCCCGACGCGCCGATGATGCCCGCGCTGGTGTGCAGCACGTGGATGTTGTATGCGCCTTGAAGGACGTTACCGACCACCGCGGCGCCGAGGAAGACCAGTACAAAGCCCGCGGTTCCCAAGCGGTCTTCCAGATAGCGCCCGAACAGCACGAGATACAAAAGATTGGTCGTGATGTGCAGGTAGTCGAAATGGAGGAACGCGGCCGCCAGGGCCGGGCCCAGGTTCGAGTAGCCGGGGAAGTAGATGTAATTGCGAAAGTCGAAGGGGACGTCGGCGGAGAAGAACTTGTGCGCGACGAACACCGCGACGCAAATCGCTGCGCAGGAGATCGTCAACACCGGCACGCGGCGCACCTCGGCGTCGATGCCGACCGGAAAGTAGTAGAAGAAGTACATGCGATGCCGCGCACCACGCCGAGAGGCGTGGACTTCTGGACGCCGCAGTGATTGTGCAAGTTCCAAGCCCTCACACGATGCAGCATGGAAGGAAGGAGGAGGAACTACGCGCAATCACGACGCAGCGTAGCCACCGCGCATCGCGCGTTCATTACCAAGGTCGACAAAAAAAGACGCGGCCCCCTTTTTTGGAGGGGGCCGCGCCGCCAACCCGAAGTTTCGGGTCGAAACGATCGTCTACTAGTAGTTGTAGACCGCGGAGATGCGACCGACGGGTCCGTGTCCGGAGCCCGCAGCCCACGCGTCGTCGTAACCGGTCAGCCAGAAACCGAGGCCGAACGGTGTTTCGTGCGCGAGCTCGAGATCGACGGTCCACTCGGCAAAGTTGAACCCGCAACCGAGGAACCAGTCGAACCCGGACGGGCTGAAGACCGGAGCCGGTACGCCGGGTGACTCTTCCACCTCCGTGGCCGTCGTTTCCTTGATGCTGCCGATGAACTTCGCAGCACCGATACGGGTGGTGAGCCAGGACGTGATGTCCGACTCCAGCGCGAGACGAAGCGCCGGCAGGATGTTGATCTCGACTTCCTCCGCCACCGCCGCCGGATTGGCGAACTCGCCCTTGCGGTTCGCCCACTCGAGCGCGAACACGAGCATGTTGTCCTGGTTGACGTCCATGTTGAGGCCCAGGCCGAGCAGGAAGTCGGTCGTCTTCTGACCGTTCGGGGTCGGTAGCGGCCCCGGCGGCGTGCTCAGCGTCATGCTGTATTCCGACGACGTGTAGTCGAACACCGGAACCAGCGTGACGTAGTCCTTCCAGTCCCAGAACAGGCGTGCCGCGACTTCGAACGCGGTGCCGCTATCCCACTCCAGGGTGCTTGCCGCGGCGGGGGCGCCCGTCGTGGTCTCTCCACCGGCGTTGCCGTAGTTGAACAAAACGTCGAGAACCATGTCCTCGTTGTTCGTCCACGTTCCGCCGACACCGATCGTCATCCACGAATTGTCCGACTCGACGGCTACCGCCGTGTCGTTGAAAAACCACTTCGACTCCGTGATCGAAACGCCGATTGCGAACGCCTCGCCGATCTCCCACGCGCCCGCGATGTCCCACCGATTGATGGGTGTCGAATCGTAGCCGACCGGGAGATCACCGGGGAACGGGGGGCCCAACTCTTGCGGGGCGTGCGTCTGGAAAAACGCGTTGCCCGCCCAGAAGCCGAGGTTCGAGAGCGAAGCCTCGTTCAACCGGATGGCATACGTGCCCCAGCTGCCGTCGTCGCCAATCGCGTGCGTCCAGGCCAGACCGCGCGAATCGGTCAGGTCGGTGCCGGTCCAGTCGCCCATCTCCGCGTTCACCTGGTTGGCGAACGAGTTGAGGGTGCTGTACCAGCGATTCACTGCGGAATCGTCACTGATGTAGTCGCCGACGTTCGCCAGCGACCGTACTCGCGCCGTGGTCGCGTTCGCGACCGCCGCACCGAGCGTTAATACCAAGACCGAAGCCAGAGCAATTCTGCTCCAGTTCTTCAACATTGCATTGACCTCCTCTGGTGGGAATGGCGTTGTCAGTTCGTTTGCCGGTCACCACCGGCCCCCATTCCCGTTATTGTCCAGCTAAGTGAACGAACGCCCTGACGGGTGCTCCGTTGGGCCGTGCGCCTCGCGGCGCGTCGATCAATTCCCCGAGCCCATCACCTCCTTTTACGAAGGCACATCTGGCAGCGGCCTTTGCGGGCCACCTCCGAGTCATCAATCGCGCGGCCTATGGGGCCCACACCCCCCGGTTCGTCTTCCGGCACCCGCCATGCGGGCAGAAGCTCCCGGGGAAGCGCTCTTTGTAAGAACGCTTCCAGCTTTGAGGGCGAAATTTATCGGCGCCTGCCAAAACGTGTCAACATTTCTTTTGAAGGCTTCGAGAACGGTTTCACGACCCCGAAAAAGGGGCGTTCTTACGCGCTTTTTGAGAATCCGGCGAGCGGGTCGCGGGACAGTCGCCAGTCCCGAGCGAGGCTTGGCTCATACAGCGGGTGGGCGGGATCGAGCGAATTGACACGAACTTGGCCATACGCGTGGAGGAAGAGGCGATCCGGGAGAGCCATCGCCACGTGGGTGATTCTCTGCGCTGCGCGACCGAAAAACAGGAGATCCGCGGGGGCCAAGTCGTCGAGCGAGGCCACTTTCTTCTCCTGCCCAAAGTGTGCCTGCATGTCCGAGTCTCGGGGGAGAATAACCCCATGGAGGCGGTAGATCCTCTGGATGAGTCCGGAGCAATCGAAGCCCTTGGGCGTCGAGCCGCCCCACAGGTACGGGATCCCCAGGAACCGCAGACCCGTCGCCGTCAGGGCCTCCCGAGACGCGGTCCGGCGCGCGGGTCGCTTGGCGACGTGCGCCTTGCGAACGAATCCGCTGCGCCCGTCGGGAAGGTCGACTGCCAGCCAGCCGCGTGCGGCCGGACCGGTGACCGCCAGCGGCGTTCCCACCACCAGGTCGGTGACCGGTAGTGCCTCGTTGGACGGGGCCGACAGGACCTCGGAGTGGTTGACACCCACGCGATGCGCGGCCCGACGATCGAAGTCGTCTCGCTGTGCGGCCGCCGTCTCCGACAGGTGCCAGCTCCGGATCCAGCCGATGTAACCGTCGTCCATTCGGACCAGGACCCAGTCCCCGTCGATCTTCAGCGGTACCACGACTTCGCCCATGACCGCCTGCGAGACCAGCTCGGACGGATGCGACGGCGACCTGCGAACGTCGGCCACACTGCTCGAGACGACCATGCCCGCCGGAACGCTTGCCTCCGGGAGTCGTGTCACGCGCAGGCGGCGCGCGTCATCGCCGGTCAAGTGCAGGCGCGATACCACGTCGGCGGCGACCTTCGGGTCGCTGCACTCGAGCTCGACCGCCCACCCGTCGGGCGGGAGTGCTGCGACGTGCGCGTAGCACGTACGTCCGTCGACGCCGAGCTCTTCGAGCGCGGTCGCGAGGGCGTCGTTCACGTCTTGGATCATGTCTACTTTCGTTGCGAGCGCCCCAGCTTGGGGTCGAAGAGATCGCGCAGCGCATCGCCCACCAAGTTGAACCCCAGCACGGCGAGCGTCACCACGATCCCCGGCGCCAGCGAGAGCCAGGGTGCAACCCGAAGATAATCGAGCCCGCCGCTGATCATCGAGCCCCAACTGGGTCGCGGCGGTTGTGCGCCCAACCCCAAGAAGCTCAAGGACGACTCCGCCATGATCGACGCCCCCAACCCCATCGAGAAGATCACCAGAATCGGCGTCAACACGTTGGGAAACACGTGCCGAAGAATGATGCGTGAGTTCGGCGCCCCCAACGAGCGGATCGCGGTCACGAATTCGCGTTCCTTGAGCGACAGCACCTGGGCTCGCACGAGGCGTGCCACGCCGGCCCAACCGACCACGCCCAGTGCCAGAAACAGCGCGACCTTGCTCGGACCCACGGCGGCCATCACGGCGATGAGGAGTAAGAGACCGGGATACGCCAACGTCACGTCGGCGAGGCGCATCACGCCTTGGTCGACGCGACCGCCGTAATAGCCTGCAGTGAGCCCCAGGAAGGTACCCAGCGCGAGGGCGAGCAGGCGCGATACCACGCCCACTTCGAGCGAAAATCTCGCGCCGTGCATCACGCGGGAGAGGACGTCGCGACCGAACGCGTCGGTGCCCAGGAGGTGGCCGGCACCGGGCGGTTCCAACGCGCGGTCCATCGCGATCGCGGTCGGGTCGTACGGCGCCAGCCAGGGCGCGAGCACGCCGGAGAGAACCACGATCGCAACCAAGACGGCGCCCACCACGCCGGCGCGATGAGCGGCAAAGCGCCGCACGAAGCTCGGCAGGCGTGCGCGCGTCTGGGCGGTGTGGGTCACCGCGCCGGCTTCTTTCACGTCTCCACCCCTCGCCCGAGCTTCACGCGCGGGTCGACGCGCGCGTAGAGAATGTCGACCAGCAGGTTGACAGCCATGAACAGCAGCGCCATGAACAACACCGCGCCTTGGATCGCGGGCAGATCGCGCTTCATGATGGCGTCGAGCGTGAACCGGCCCAGGCCGGGCCATGCGAAGATCGACTCCGTCAGCACGGCGCCGCTCAGGTAGCTTCCGAAATCGACCCCCACCACCGTAATGATGGGCAGGAGCGCGTTGCGCAACGCGTGCCGCACCAGGACGCGGCTCTCGCCGGCGCCCTTCGCGCGCGCCGCCTTCACGTAGGTCTCGTGAACTTCGTCGAGCACGCTCGATCGGGTGATGCGGGCGATGTACGCGGTCGACGCCATCGCGAGTGTGAGCGCCGGCAGTACGAGGTAGGCGAGGTTTCCGTTTCCGAAGCCCGACGCGGGCAGAATGCCGAGTCGCATCGAAAAGGCGTAGATCAACAGTACGCCGAGCCAGAACACCGGCATCGAGACACCGATCACCGCACCGCCGACCAGGAGATAGTCGAGCGCGGTGCCGCGGCGCCACGCGGCCAGTACACCGATGGTGACGCCGAACGCGACCGCGAGCGTCATGGCGGCCCCCGCCAGGCGCAGCGTGTGCGGAAAGCGCTCGCGAATCGACTCCCACACCGGGACGCCCGTGATGTACGACGTCCCCAGGTCGAAACGCGCCAAGTCGGCGAGGTAACGCGCGTAGCGCTCGTAGAGCGGCGCGTCGAGGTGCATCTCGGCGCGAAGCCTTTCTAGGGTTTCCGCGTCGTAGCGCTCGCCCACCATGCTGAGCACGGGATCGCCGGGCAACACGTGCAAGAGGAGAAACGTCACCGTGGCGACGCCGAGGAGAATCGGAACGAACCAGAGAATGCGCCTAACGGTGTACGCGAGCATGCGCCGGGAGCGTAGCCCAAGCCCCGCGCGCGCTGCAATCTTGGCCTTCGGCTATTGCGAGACGCGCACGTCGCCGAAGTCGTTGCCGAGGTACAGGCTCGGCAGGCGGTACCCCGCCACGCGCTCGGACACGATGTGGAACGTGGTGGGAAAATACAGATAGACCCAAGGCGCCTGCGCATACACCAGGCTGTCGATGCGGGCACAGGCGTCGGCGCGCGCGGCGGGGTCGAGCATGCGACTGGCGTCGACGATCATGCGATCGACGTCGGGATTCGAGAAAAAGGAGCGGTTGCCTCCCCCGCCTCGATTTGCGGAGTGAAACAGGGGAAACAGAAAGTTCTCGGCATCGGGGTAGTCGGCGAACCAATCGAGCAGGAAGGCGTCCACCTTTCCGGCGCTGACCGCCTGCTTGAAAGCGCTCCACTCGCGGCGCACCAGGATCGCGTCGACACCCACCGCGCGCCAGTAGCCCTGCACGGCCTCCATGACGCGCGACCCCTCCGCACTCTCGCGCAGCCACACCTCGAGCTTGAGATTCTCCGCGCCTGCTTCGCGCAGGAGTGACTTCGCAAGCGTGGGGTCGTACGGGTAGCCGGCTCGCTCGCGGTGGCCGGCGATGCCGGGCGGGATGGCCCCGTGCGCGACGATGGCTTCCCCCGCCTGCAACACGCGCGCGAGCTCGGGAACATTGACGGCATGGTTGAGCGCGCGGCGCACGCGCACGTCCTGGAAGCGCGGGTTGTTCAATCCCACGTAGAACACGCGCAGCTCGGGGCGCTTGAGAAGCCGCGGAATGGTCGACGGGTCGCTCAAGTAGCGCGGAACCTCCGCGTCGGGAATCTCGAGCACGTCGATGGTGCCCGCTTCGAATTCGGCGATGCGCGTGAACGGCTCCGGAATGACGCGGTAGCGAACGCCTTCGATTCCGCGCGCGCGGCGCGGGTGGTGCGGATTGGTAGTCAGCGTGATGCGATCTCCGCGCACCCACTCGGCGACGACCCAAGGACCGCTTCCGACCGGCACGTCGGCGCCGGCGACCGTCTCGACATCGATCACGCGCGCCGCGGGAAGTGCCAGCATGGCGAGAAACGGCACGAACGGTTCGTCGAGTTCGATCATGAGGGTCGAGTCGTCGGGTGCAGTCAAACCCGCCACGTCGGTCGCCTTGGCGTCACGAAAATCGACCGAGCCGCGAATTCGCTCGAGCACCCACGCGCGCGGCGACGCGGTTTGGGGCGAGAGCACGCGCTCGAAGCTCGCCTTCACGTCCGTCGCGCGCACGGCGCGCCCGTTCGAAAAGCGCGCCCGCGCGTCGAGGTGAAACAGGTAGCGGCGCCCGTCGGCGGTTTCCCACGCGCGCGCAATTCCCGGCGTCAGTGCGCCGTCGGGCGCGAATCCCACCAGCCCCTCGAACACGAGCGCGCAGATCTCGCCCTCGGCGACGTCCACCGCGAACGCGGGATCCAACCGATTGGGTGCGGTCTCGAGCGCGAGCTCGAGCATGGGCGAGGAACTCTTGCGATCACTGCATCCGCTCGCGAGCAAGGCGACGAACACAAAAAAAGCGAAGGCACCCGTGTGTCCCGCGGCGGGTGTCGTGCGCGGGTGTCGGCCAGCGGGCGCCCACAAGGCGAGGAGTCTAGTGCGTAGGCACGGACCACGAGCCGCGGGGGGCTGCTGGACGACAGGACCCGCGCACGCGTTCGCGGTCCTCACAAGTCGCCTTCCACCAGTTTGAAATCGCCCACGCCGAACATGTCGAAGAAGACGAAGGTGCGATTCATGGTGTAGTAGCGCCAGATCTCGTATTCTCCCTGCGCGCGCTGATCCATCGCGGTGTCGATCTGCTCCGGCGGTCCGTACCGGATATGGACGCGCCCGCGATCCGATCGCCATCCCGGCCCGAACTGCGAGTACTCGCGGACCGCGTACTGGACGCGCGACAAGTGTTGGAGGAGTGCTTCGTTTTCGATCGTGCTGGGGTCCGGGTCGCGTGCCGCCCAAAATTTCGCCCACGCCGCGGCCCGCTCCGACTCGGGTGCTTCGCGCAGCGGCTTGATGTCTGAATCGCTCGCGATCAGCCCCAGCATTTCCAGCGTGTCGTCGAAGTTCGCTCCTAGCATGGCGCGCGTGACGTCGATGCGGATGTCGGCGCTGGTGGTGGCGTCGCGCTGCGGCTCGAGCGTGCGCGCGCGCAAATTCACTTGATACTGCCCGGGCGACCACTCGTCGACGTTGAACGTCACCAGAAACTCGTCGTCGTTTCCCGCCAGGCTGATGCGACGCTTTCCGTACACGACCTGGTGATCGCTCGCGTCGACCACCTCGTAGAACAGATCGCATGGGACGGGTCCGGCGGCAGAACCGTCCAAGAATATCGCGAAGCGCACGGCGGGTTGTCGCTCGAACCCGACGATGGCCGCGTCGGGCGGTGTTTCGGCATCTTGCAGCGTGCTCGCGACTTCTTTCCAGCGCACCAGGGCCTGCGTGAACGGGGTCGGAATGGACATCACGCTCGGCGTTCCGAACGCCATGCCCGACGCGAGAAAGTCGGGGACGTGCAGCGCCACCGAGCGCCGCATTCCGATGCCCGTGTTCTTGATGGTGAGGAGCGCTTCGATGACGTAGTCACCCGGTGGCAGCTTCACCTCGCGCCACGAGCGCGACTTCTGGTCGCGGCGCTTGGTTTCCTCGTAGGTCTTGACGGTGGCGAAGCCGTGCACCACGTACGTGGTCGGCGGCGCGTTCTCCTGGCCGGCGCGCCGCACCGAGAGATGCGCGTCGTAGCGGGCGTCGTAGTAGCCCTCTTTCTTGAGGAACACGAGGGTTCGAAACGGCACCTCGACCGTGATGCGCGTGGCCGGCGTCCGACTCGAGTCGAGATACGCGTTCGCGAACAGCCCGAAGGGTTGGGCTGTTGCACTCGATGCCAACGCCAGAACGACCGCCGCGGCACCCAACGAAAGCATGTTTCGACGCGTCGAATTCATGACCTCTGTCAGGGAACTTAGGGCACGCCGCGGGGCCGCGGCAAGGAGGAACCGGGGGCGAACTATTCGTGTCGTAACGCCACCACCGGGTCCATGTCGCCGGCGCGTCGCGCGGGGTAAAGACCGAAACCGACGCCGACCATGATCGAAAAGACGAGCGCCACGATGGTCCATGGCAGTGAGAAAACGAACGGAAAGTGAATCAGCTTGGAAACTCCGTACGCGAGCGCAGTGCCGGCGGCCACACCGGCGACGCCTCCCACCCCCGTCAGCGTTCCCGCTTCGATGAGAAACTGACGCATGATGTCCCCGCGGGCCGCACCGATGGCGCGACGCACGCCGATCTCGCGCGTCCGCTCGGTCACCGAGATCAGCATCACGTTCATGACGCCGATCCCACCCACCAGGAGACCGATGGACGCGATGATGGTCAGAACGACGCCGATGGGAACGGTGACTTTCTTGACCAGATCCAGGAACGACTCGCTGGTTTGAACGTCGAAGTCGTTTTCCTCTCCGGGGCGAAGCCCGCGCTGCACGCGCAGGGTGCGCGTCACTTCCTCGCGCCCCTGCTCGAGCGATGCGCCGTCGCGCATGGTCGCTCCCAGCGTGATCCAATCGTATTCGGTGTGTAGGTCCTTACCGAAGGTGGTGTGCGGCACGCACACAAAATTGTCCGACCACGATCCAAAGATGGAATTACGGGGCGCCACGGTTCCCACCACTTGGTATTTCTCGCCGTTGATCACGACGTAACGACCGATGGGATCGACCACAGTGAAAAGGTCCTTGGTGGGACCGGCCGCGAGCACAACCACACGCTCGCGGAATCGCTCTTCGCTTTCCGTGAAGAAGCGGCCGCGCTCTATGGTGAGCGAGAACAACTCGGGTACGCGATGCGAAGAGCCCATGACGCTGGTGGGCGGCGTCTTTTCCGACCCGTAGCGCACGGTGTAGCTCCCCTGCGATTCGATCATGAACACCGCGGCGTCCACACTCGGGCACGTGCGCTCGATCGCCGCCGCGTCTTCGCGCGTGAAGTCGTCGCGCCGCATCATCTCCTCCGCGTTCTCGCCGTCCACCATGAAGTCGTACTTTTGGACGTAGATGTAGGGACGGTTGGCAGAAGCCATGTCGGCGTAGATCTTCTTGCTCAATCCCGAGAGCACGGTCACCATCATGAGGACGGTGGCGATCCCGATGGCGACGCCGACGATGAGCAGCGCCGAGCGCATGCGATGCACACGCATCACTTCGATCGCCTGGGCGACGTTTTCGCTCCAAATGTTTCGTGACGTCACGGTTTACTCCGAGCGCAGCGCTTCCACCGGGTCGAGCCGCGCGGCGCGCAGCGCGGGATAGGTCCCGAACACCAGCCCCAGCACGATGGTGACCGCAAACGCGATTCCCACCAAGGCGGCGTTCACCACGTACGGAAGCACCGATACCGCCGATACCAGTGCTGCAATCGCGAAGCCGATCGCCATCCCCGCCACACCACCGAACACGGACAAGGTGGCGGACTCGACCAGGAACTGCCACATGATCGCACCTTGCGGCGCCCCCACCGCCTTGCGCAGACCGATCTCGCGCGTGCGCTCGGTCACCGAGACCACCATCGTGTTCATGAGCACGACCCCGCCGATCAGCATGGAGACACCCACCAGCGCCACCAGCGCGGTCATGATGCCGCGGCTGATCGACTTCCACAGATTGATGAGTTGCTCACTGGTCCTCACCGCGAAGTCGTTTTCGGCGCGCGGACCCAGGCCGTGCCGGATGCGCATCGCAACCGTCGCTTCTTCGATGGCCTCATCGAGTTGGCGGATGTCCTGGGCCGCGATCTGTATCGTCACCGACTCGTTGGGTCCGAAGACTTTTCGGTAGGCGCCCAACGGAATGATCACGAAGCGGTCGAGGTTGTGCCCGAGCACGCTGCCGCGTTGGGCCGCAACTCCAACCACGCGAAAGTGCCGATTACCGACGCGAAGGGTGGACCCGAGCGCTTCGCGCGGCGCGATCAAGCTTTCGTAGACCTCCCACCCGAGCAGCGCCACCTGGGCGTTCTCGCGGTCGTCGATCTCGGTCAAGTGACGCCCCGAGGAGAGCGGAATGTCGCTGACGAACGGGTAGAACGCGTCGCAACCCGAGACCTCGACGTCGACGCCCTTGCCCCGGGTCGACACTTTGACGCCGCCCGACTCCGCTTTCGCGCTCACGTACTTTGCGAGCACGAGCGACTCGCGCAGCGCCTCGGCGTCGTCGCGCGTGAGTTTGGGATTGTGCATGAGCTTGTCGATGAACTTCTCGAAGTCTTCGATGGCGTCGATAACGTTGACGCGCTGGATCGAGAACAGGTTGCTGCCCTCCGACGCGACTTCGGTCCGCATGTACAAGTCGATGCCGCCGAGCAGCGAGACCACGGCGATGACCGACATGATGCCGACGATGTTTCCCAACAACGTCAGCAGGGTACGCAGCTTGTTGGCGAGGAGGGCACGGTACGCGATCCGCACGCCCTCTAAGATGACGCGAAACGATGGGCGCACGGGCTACGTCCTCCGCTTGCGCTCCGAGTCCTTCTTGATCTTGACCGCTTCGCCGTCGCGCAAGTCCGCGATGGTCTTGAACGGACCCGAAACCACCTGCACCCCTTCGGCGAGTCCCGACAGAACGACGAAATGACTCTGCCCGGCGATGCCGACGCGCACGGGGCGAAAATGAGCCACTCCGTTCTCGACCACGAACACGCCTTCGATGTCGCGCGGCTTCTGGTCGGTCGCGGCGGTGTCGACCACCGCCGTGTCGGCCGCCGCTTCGTCGCGCTTGCGATTTCCCCGCCGTCGCTCGCGCGCGAGGCGCTCCGGGTCGCGCACGGTGAGGCACTGGATGGGGACCGCAAGCACGTGCTTCTCTTCCGCTACTGCGATGTCGACCGATGCGGAGAGTCCGGGGCGGATATTCGGGATCGAATCTCGGATCGCGATCACGACCTTGAAGTCGACCGATTCCTGGCCCAAGCCCACTTGCGCGCGCAAGGCACTGTTACCGACCTCGGTCACCACACCGCGAAACGTCGTGTCCGGCTCTGCGTCCAGGCGCACGGTCGCCAATTGGCCGGGACGCACGCGCACCACCTCGGTCTCGTCGACGCGCACCTCCGCTTCCATCTCCGAAAGGTCGGCGATGGTCAGAAGCACGGTGCCCGGGTTGTTGATGGTTCCCATGATGGCGCTCTCGCCCTCTTCGACGTTGAGTGCGGTGATGACACCCGACATCTCGGCTTCGATGCGGACCTGGCGCAGGTTGTGCCGCGCGCGCTTGAGTGTCGCTTGCGTTTGCGCGAGCTGTTCGCGCGCGGAACGCGCCCGCGCCTGCGCGACGTCGAGCGACGATTTGGCGGTCTTGAGCTCGTTCTCGGACATGAAGCCGCCCTCGCTCAACTGCAGCGCGCGCTCGTAGTCGTACTGGGCCTTTTGCAGGGTGGCGCCCTCCAGTTCGACCGCCGCCTCGGCCGCGCGCACCGCCGCGGACAGCTGCTCTACTTCGGTCTCGTACGTCGCCGCGTCGATCTCCAGCAAAAAGTCGCCCTTGTTGACGTGCTGGCCCTCCACCACCGCCAACTTGGTCACCTTGCCGATGGTGTTGGCGCTGACGTTGACCAGCCGCTTGGGCTGGATCTCTCCCGACGCGGTCACCACCTTGGACACGTCGCGGCGCGCGATCGTTTCCACCTCCACTTCGGTGCGCTTTCCGCGGCTGCTCCCCAAGTTGATCCCGATCAATGCGGCCAGCACCACTGCGGCCCCCACTCCGATCACGACCTTGCGTTTCTTCGTCACTTCAAACTCCCTTTGCGGTGGATGCGACCACGCGCCGGCGATCGATCTCGATGCGACCGTCGCGCAAACGAATCTCGCGTCGCGCGTGGGCGGCGACGGCGTCGTCGTGTGTCACGACGATCAGCGTGTGCCCGTGCCCGTGTAGCTCCTCGAACAACTTCATGATCTCGGCTCCGGACTTGGAGTCGAGGTTTCCGGTCGGTTCGTCGGCCAAAATGATGGACGGGCGGTTGACCAACGCGCGCGCGATGGCGACGCGCTGGCGTTGACCGCCGGAAAGCTCGTTGGGCTTGTGGTGCGCGCGATCGGCGAGCCCCACCGCCTCCAGCGATTCCTGGGCGCGCTGGCGCCGCGTGGCCGAGTCCAGGCCCGCGTAGATGAGCGGCAGCTCGACGTTCTGGAACGCGGATGCGCGCGGCAGCAGGTTGAAGGTCTGAAAGACGAAGCCGATCTCCTGGTTGCGAATGTGCGCGAGCTTGTCGTCCACCATCTCGGTAACGTCTTCTCCGTTCAGCACGTACGTGCCTTCGCTGGGCGAGTCGAGGCATCCGATGATGTTCATGAACGTGGTCTTGCCGGAACCGGAGGGTCCCATGAGGGCGACGTACTCGTTGCGGTCGACGTCGAGGTCGACCCCGTCGAGCGCATTCACGACGTGGCTTCCCATTTGGTAGCGCTTCGCGATGCCGCGCATGTGGATCAACATAGAGGCGAGAGCATAGCACGCGGGCGGGGCGCCGCAAAGCAGCGCCCCGCAAGTAACTGCGCAAGAATTACAGAGCGGCGTCTACTGCGACGTGACCGCGCGACCGGTCGCGCGCTGCAAGTCGGCGCGATTGACCAGATAGTCGACACGCGCGTCGATCAAGCTCGCCTGCGCGGAGGTGAGTGACGAGCTGGCCTCGATGGTTTCGAGAATGGTGCCCGCGCCGACCCGGTAGCGCTCTTCCGCCAGCCTCAAGTTCTCCTCGGCCGCCGCCACCGTTTCTTCGGCCAGCTGCAGGCGTTCGGCCGCCTGTTCCATGTTGAGGACGATCTGTTTGACGTCCAGGACGGCGTCGATCTTCGCCTGCTGCAGGTCGTACTCCGCGATGCGGTGCTGCGCCCGCGCGTTCTGGACGTTCGACGTGGTCTGGAAGCGGTCGAACAGATTCCACGTCAAAAACGCACCCACCGACCACGAGTAGTTGTTCTTGAACACCTCGCCGCCGCCGGGAAACTCACGGTCGTTCCACCCGTAGCTGAACGACGCGTCGACGCTCGGGTAGCGTGCCTTGGTGGTGACCGAGACCCCCGCCTGCGCGGCGTCGATCCGGTACTTGCTCGCGAGCAGACTGGAACGGTGGTCGAACATGTACGCGATCTCGGAGTTCAGGTCGACGTCCGACGGGGCGAACTCGATCGACTCGTCGACTTCGAGCGCCGAGTCTTGCGGAATATTGAGCCGCGACTTCAATCGCGCGTCGGCGAGCAGCTTCGCGTTGCGAACGTTGAGAAGCAAGAGCTCGCTGTTGGAGTAGTCGACGCGCGCCTGCAGGTAGTCGGCCTTGGTCCGCGAACCGATCTTGTAGAAGGCTTCGATCTGCTCCAGATTGCGGCGTTTCGCCTCCAGGTTCGCCACCTGGACTTCTTCCAGCTTGGTCTGTCGCACCAGCTCGTAGTACTCGCGGATGGTGAGCGCGCGCACCAGGTCGCCCGTGTACTCGAGGTCGTACGCGGCGGCGTCCGCCGATCGCTTGGCCTCGGTGATGGTGTTGTAGTTCGCACCCCAGTTGAACAGGCTCAACTGGCTCCCGATCGAAAACGAGTACTGCTCGTAGTCGAAACCGCTGGGCTGGATCGGCCGGCCTTGGTCGTCGATCACAATGCCCGTGGTCGGGCCCGCCCACGAGTGGCCGGCCCACATGTTCACGTTCAAGTCGGGCATCAAACCGCCGTAGCTGCGCAGAACGTTGGAGCGCGCGGATCGCAATTGCTCGCGCGATATGCCGACGTTGGTCGAGGCTTCCAGGGCGAGATCGAGAGCACGCTCGAGGTTGTATTGCTCGGCCCGCGCGCTCGGTACCAGCGCGCACACGATTAGCAACTGGGCAACGATCGCCCGGCGAAAATCCATCAGGTCACCTTCCCATTGGCAAGAAACAAGATGCGGCCACCGCCGCCCGTCGTTCGCGAGCAAAGACGAACGTAGTACGGCGGCGGGGGTTCGAATGTTCCGAGCATTATAGCCGCCGAGGGCGCTCGGCAGGGTCAAAAAAAAGGACTCGCACGCCTACGGCGACGGGCGCGGCGGGACGGCCCGTTCCTCGCGTTCGCTCGTGAACGAGAGGCGGGCGGCATTGGCTTTCTTGAGCGCTTCGATCACGTCGGAGACGATGCCGTACGGCGCGTGTTCGTCCGCGTTGAGCGCAACGATCGCGTCGGGTTTCCCCAAGATGGTCGTGATAACGATTCCCTCCACGTCGGAAGCCGCCACGAAGCGGTCGTTGATCGATATCCGCCCGTCGCGATCGATCCAAATGCTCGCGACTCGCTCTCGACCGGGGTTTTCCGTCGATTCCGCGCTCGGCAGCACCACCTGCAGTCCCGAGTCGAGGCGAAAGATCGTGGTCGCCATGAAAAAAATGAGGAGCAGGAAGGCGATGTCCCCCATCGAAACGGTCGGAATGGTGTTCGCCACCCGGTTCTTGCGCTGAAACTTCGACGGGCGCATCTCACTCCACCGTCTTTAGCGAGATGCGCCGGCAATTGGCCAGCTTGATCTCATCGAGCACGTCGACCATGAGCCCATATTCGGCGCTGCGCTGCGCGGTGAGGAGCACGATCAAGTCGGGGTTCGCGGCCAGCGCTTGCTCGACCAGGCGCCGCACATTCGTTACACCGATCGACTGTCCCTGCGCCTCGACGCGCCCGCCCGCCAAGGCGTGAATCTCCAGCACGTCGCTCGCGTCGACGCGCGTCGACGACGAGCTCCGGCCCGGCAGCGCGAGGGGGATTCCTTCTTCAATCGCGAACGTCGTCGTCACGACGAAGAAGATCAGCAACAGAAACGCGAGGTCGGACATCGACGCGGCCTGAAACTCGCAGGCGCCGAATCGAAATCGTCCTCGCCGTCGTTCCATTTTGCTATCCGCGTTCGATGGGCGGTCTGATCGACGGGCCCTTGTGGTGCTCGAGGTCCAACATCTCGTCGACCAGGTCCGCGCTGGCCTCTTCCATTTCGAGCACGAAGCGGTCGATTTGGAGCACGAAGTACGAATAGAAAGCCGAAACCGGCACCGCGATCATCAAGCCCGCCGCGGTCGTGATCAGCGCTTCCTCGATTCCCTTCGCCACCAACTTGGCCGATACCTGCTCGGCCGCGGCGATGGCCGCGAAGGCGGCGATCATGCCCGTTACCGTGCCCAGAAACCCGAGCAGCGGCGCCACGTTGGACACCGACGCGAGTGCTAAGAGTCCGCGCTCGAGGTGCGCCATCTCGATCGCACCCGCCGACGCGATCGCCTTCTCCACCGCTTCCGGCCCGCGGTTGGCGCGCAGGAGTCCTGCGTGCATGATGGCCGCGATCGGTCCCCGCGTGCGTTGACACAGTTGTAGAGCGGCGTCCGGACCTTCGGTACGAAGCGTTTGCGTCACCTCGACCATCAGCTTGCGCGTGTTGACGCGCGCGCGCGACAACGCCCACAAGCGCTCGATGATCAGCACCAAGCCGATGATCGCGCACAAGAGCAGCGGGTGCATGCACACCCCACCCTTGAGGTAGAGCTGGCCGAGCGCGCTGTTGCGCATGCGATCGAGGAAGGAACGATCGGCAGCGGTAGTGGTAACGGGCGGGACGGAGATTACCGAGTCGGTGTCGGCGGTCGCGGTGACGGGTTCGGTGCGCGGGATGCCGCCTTGCGACGCCGCGACGCCGGGGATGAGCGCCAGCAGTAGGAAAGCCAGAATGAATCGCGACACGGAATCGGACCTTAGCCGCGCGCGGGCTCCGCTGTCAACTCCCCCGGGGCGACGGGGCGTTGCGCTACTTCTCGGAGATGGTCGAGCTGCGCTCCAGGGTGTAGACACCGTGGCCGTCGCGGTCGACGAACAGGAATCGCATGCCGAGGTCTTGCTCCTGGACGTCGTCGCGACGTAGCATCGGCTCCCCGCCCCCGACGTAGATCCAGAGCTCGTACGGAACGGCGGTGTTGTCCTCGGGACGGCTGCGCGCGTTGGGCGATCCGCCCGTGATGCTGTTGCGAATGACGGGCAGCGTGTTCTGCTTCGAGCCGACCGAGCTGTAGTTCATCGGGTGGTACGCGTCGTCCACCATCATTTCGGCTTCTTGCAGCGTTTCGTAATTGAGCGGAATCACATCTTGCTCGATCTGGTCGGGCGAGCCGTAGCGCAGGTAGATCTCGCCGCGCGGGGTCAGAATGGCGGGCCCGCGCTCCCCGAAGTGGGCATTGATGTAGGCCATGCGCTCCACGAAGGTGTCGTACGCCTCGTTGCTGCCGCTGTCCGGTGTGGGGTCGAACCCCTTCCACAGCGCATCCAGCGTCTGTTCTTGCTCGCCCGAACTCTTCTGCTGAAACGCTTTGAACTCGTCGTCGCCGAGGAGGAAGCGCGCTTCCGCCAGGTATTCGCGCCGCGGGATCTCCCACGTCCGCAAGTCCCACGCCACCGAGAAATCGCCGCTCTTGACGCGCGCGATGGTTTCTCCGTTGAGCCCGAAGGAGAGGTAGAGCGAGTAAACGCCCGCCGCCAGCGTGGTCAAATCTTCGCGTATCAAAATCGGATAGGCCCGCAGCGCGCCGCCCTCGGGAGACGGATTGGGGAGCGTGCGTCGCGTCTCGCGCTTTGGTTCTCCGTCCGCCCCCACGATGTCGGTCCGGAATTCGAAGCTGGGCGCTTTCGCCAGCGAATCGGGCAAGTACAATTCGACGTAGACCGAAAGCGTGTCCTTGTACAAGCCGTACATGCGCGCGGCGTTGGGCTGGTATTTGCGAATTCCCTCTTCCTTGGGGTCGATGGCCCACACGAACAACGGCGTGCTGAACGACGGTTCGTTGTCGGGAATCTCGGGAAGATTGAGACGCGCGCGCCGCACCACCGAGGTCTTGTTCTTGTTCTTGATCAAGCCCACGATGCTGATCTTGGGTGCGTCCAGATTCTCCAGCGCGACCGAGATCCAATAACCTCCGGGCGCAAGCTTGAACTGCTTGATCACGGTCTGAAAGGCGAGCGAGCTCTCCACGCGCGTGGCGTCCGTCTCGCTGAAGGTCATGGTCTCCTTCTGCTTGACGATTTCCTTGCCGCTATCGTCGGTGAGCAGATAGCTGAAGGTGACACGGCTGGTCCACTCCGCCTTTCCCGCTTCTTTGAATTTCAGCGAGTGGTTGGGGATGCGGACAAAAACGTCCGCCAGCACCTTGTGGTCGTTGGCTCGAAAAGCCGCGGTGTCGAGGTGGAAATCGAAGTCGCCGCGCCCGGTGTGCTGCGAAAACGCCGATCCGGCGCTCGCGAGCAGCAAACACGCGCCCAAGAAAAGAAGGGCGCCCCGGGGGGCGCCCACTTTCGCGGAGACTCTCCGCATACCGTTCATCCTTAGTACGTGAACCCGAGCGAGATTCGGTGGACTTCGTTCAGGAAACCGAAGTCGCTCCACGCATAGTCGAACGTCAGATCCGACGTCTGGCTGGTGTCGATACGCAGCCCCATGCCCGCCGCAAGCCCTTGGCTGTCGGTGTTGAAGTTGTAGCCGCCGCGCAAGAAGAAGAACTGGTTGAATCCGTACTCGGCGCCGAGGTTGACGGCCTCCTGGTTGTCCGACGGGTGTGTGAACTCGAACACACCCTGCAGGCTGTTGACACCCTGCGAGTACGGTGTGGCCGCCATCGCGACCTTGAACATGGTCGGCATCTTGGAGCTGCGGTCATCGTAGTCGACCTCGCTGCCCAGGCTCTGGATCATCATGCCGAGCCGCATGCCCCACAGGCCGATGCGATAGATCAAGCCGAAGTCGAACGCGAACGTGTTGACGCTCTTCTCGGCCAGACCGGAGTGAATGAAGTGCACGGTGGCGCCCGACGAGAATTTGTCGGTGAAGAACTTCGCGTAGGACAAGCCGAAGGACATGTCGCCGGCGTCGAACTCTTCGCCGGTACCCTCCGGCAAGAAGATGGTGCGAACCACCTGCGGGTCCATGGTGAGAGCGCGCGCGCTGACACCCCAGGTGCCGGGCACGAACGGCAGCGTGAATGCGCCCGCCGCGTAGTTGAGCTTGATATCGGCCGGCCACCACGTGTACGAAAGCGACACGTCGGTGCGCGTGATATCGACCATGCCGGCGGGATTCCAGTACGTGGCGGTGGCATCGTTGGAGATCGCTGTGAACGCGCCTCCCATGCCCGCGCCGCGCGCCGACACGCCGATCTTCAGGAATGGGAGGGCATACGTACCCACCTTCGCGAAGGGCTCGGTGGCAAACGACTGCGCCGGCAACGCCGCCACGATCAGCGCTGCCGCAACACCTTGTCTCAACGTTGCTCTCACAGTTTCCAACCTCCTGAAAGGATACCGGCGTACCGGCTAGAACTCAAACCCGAGGCCCAACCGCCACAAACGGTGGGTTTCCCAAATCGTCGGGTCGAACACCGGGTTGAAGTCGTCTTGGCCGTCGGCGTCCTGGTCTTGGAGATACGCGCCGCCGTACTGCCCTGTCTCGGTCAAATATGAGCCGTCATCCATCTGCGCCGCCACCAGTCCCGGGAATGCTCCCGGCGCGTTGCCGTTGGGCAGAAGCACATCCTCGTCCAACAAATTGCGGCCTTCGAAGAACAGTGTCAACTCGCGACCATATACATTAAAAAGCTTGCGGCCCTGGAGGCTGAGCCTGTGCGTTGGCTCCAGGCGGCGCGAGTTTTCCCACGTGGGGTCGTTCAAGCGCGCGAATCGATCGACCGGGGTCCACGGCAGACCCGAGCCGTACTGGTAGATCATCGTCGCGCCCCACTTGTTGCGATCCTGCAGGCGCAGGGTCACGTTGAAAGTATCCCTCTGGTCCCAGTCGAGCGGGTATTCCTCGGTCGGCAGGTGGGTCAAGCCCTCCGCCGAACGCCCAAAGTCTGAATCGCTGGCGACACCGTCGGCGAACGAATAGGTGTAGTAAACCTCGAAGCCGAGGCGGCGCGTGAGGCGCTTCTCGAGCGACAACTCGACGCCGCGCGAGCTCGCGTAGGTACGATTGATGAATCGAAACGCCTGCACGCCGGTGGAATCGTCGGTGACGCGGGTCGACGAAATAAGGCCGTAGATGTCCTTATTGAAGACCACGAAGTTGCCCGCGATGTCGTCGGTGAATTGGTGCGAGATACCGGCCTGATACGAAACCGTCAACTCGGGCTCGAGATTGGGGTTGCCGAGTGTACCGGTCGATCCCACCGGGTCCTGGGTGCGGAACAGGTAAAAACGGCTCGGCCACTGGGTAAAGCGCCCGTAGTGGAAGAAGAACTTGTCGCGGTCGGTGATGGGGAACGCAACGCCCAGGCGCGGCGAGAGGTTCCACTTGAACTCGTCGACCGACTGGTCGATATCCGCGCTCGCAATGTCGATCTGGCTGTTGTTGCCAACCGTGAACCACTCGTAGCGCAGGCCGCCATTGACGACCATGCCTTCGTAGTCCCACTTGTCTTGCACGTAAACCGCGCCTTCGGCGTTGAAGTTCTCGTAGATGTTGACGTTCAGACCCTGCTGGACGAGGTTGTTTTCGTCGATGCGGGTCTGCGCCGGGTTCACGCGCTCGTCGTCGTTCAGGTCGTTGTACAGCACCTGGATGCCGGTCTTGAAGCGGTGCCCCTTGAACTGATCCGAAACCACGTCGCCCTTGAACAGGTACTGGATCGTCTCCTGATCCGAAAAGAACGGATAGTCGTACGCGGTCACGAAATACGGAAAGTCGTCGTCGGTGTACCACGTCGCGTTGGAAACACCCGCGTTCAAGAAGGTCCCGTCGGGCAGTGTTACCGGCAGTCCCGCGGTCGTAAACTCTGCCGGGTCTTTCTGATCGCCGAGATCGTCGAGCACCGAGCTCTTGGACTGCAAGTTGAGGCGGCTCAACTTTAGCGTATAGAGAAGCTTGCTCGTTATGTTGTGACTGAAGCCGACCTTGAGCTGCAGGTTCTCCGAGCGCGTCTCGGGCGTGTGCATGGCCGAGTTGAAGGGCACGAACGACGAGTCGGCGCCTTGGGGCGCGGTCAGGAAGGGCTTGAAGTCGCTGGCGCCGCGCTGGAAGCCTTCGAACAGGGCCCACGGCTTGTACGAGTACGACCCGTCGGAGCCCAAGACTTGCTCGTCCCACACCACCGTGACAACTTGGGTGCCGAAGACAAAGTCGGCAGCGCGATAGTTGTCGAAGTAGACCACGGTTTGCGTGCCGTCGGGCTGGCGGACCAAGTCTTGAACGCGAACCAAGCGCACATTCAATTGCGCCGCCTGCTTGGCCGGGTCCTTCTCGTCCGCCCATGGGCCGTGGTTGATCGTCCGCAGTCGTCCGAACTGGTACTGCTCGACGCCGTTCTGGGGCGGACCGGCGATGTCCAGACCCTGGAAGGCCCACACCTTCGACGCGTAACCGGAAATGTTCCAGTTGTTGATGAAGTCGTCTTCGCGCAGCTGCGAGTAGACTGCTTCGCCGTCGACCTTCATGCGCGACATCTTGTACGTGAGCTTGCCCTGGACGTTGTAGGCCGAGGTCTGGCGCTGGCGGAACTTGAACCAGTCGGTGATCTTGTGCTCTTCGCGCGGCTCGATGGTGGTGTTCTCGGTGTCGCTCCAGGTCGCTTCGCCGGACATGTAGTAGCGAAGGTTCTTCCACCACGTGGGACCACCGAAGCCCAGGCTCAAGCGGTCGAAGTTGGTGTAGGTCTTGTCGGAGCGGCCGAAGTCGTCGGTGAAGTAGCGCACTTCGCCGCCGAAGGTGGCCCCACCTTCCTTGGTGGCAATATTGATAACCGCCGACTGCGCGTCGCCGTACTCCGCGTCCATGCCGCCGGACACGATTTCAGAGCCCGATGTGCCCAGCGTGCCGATGTCCACCGAACCGCCGCCGAGCGGATCGGAAACGGGAATGCCGTCGATTTGAATCTGGACTTCGTTGCTGCGACCGCCGCGGACGTGCATGTCGTCGCCGGTCTTGACGATGCCGGCTTTCAGACCGATGGCGTCGACGATGTCGTCGACGGGCATGTCTTGCAGCTGCTGTTCGCTGACGTTACCGGTGACTTGGGTCTCGGTGACTTCGACCATGGGCTTCTCGCCCATGACCACGATTTCTTGCATCTGCGCGACGACTTTCTCTTTCAGACGAAAGGCAGTGGTCGCGGTTGCACCCGCGTTCACGACCACGCCGGGCTTCTCCGCCGCTTCGAAGCCCATCATCATCGCCTTGACGGTATAGGTGCCGATGGGAACACCTTTGATCTCGAACTTGCCGTCGGAAAGACTCATCGCACCCATGGTGGTGCCGACGAGCATGACGTTTGCGTAAGGGAGGGGCTTACCGTCTTTGTCTGAAACGACTGTTCCTGTCACGGTGCCGGTCTGCGCCAGCGCGACCGACGAAGCAAATCCCAGGAGCGCGACGACGATCACGAGGACCATCATGCCGCGGCTGTCACGTGGGAACATTCGCGAAACCCCTTTCGCTTCCGACACGCGCACCGATATCAGCGGGGCGTGTTTAACACATCGTTAATATGTTGTGGTGGGGACGAATCCCACCGCGGCGGTCTTGAGCCTCCGCGGCGGCTCGAACAGGTGGGGTTACCCTATCACAGCCGTCCGCTGCAATACTAGCAATATCAGCGACTTCGACGGCAATATAGACGAGCTCTCGGGGCATTGTCAATACGAGTCATGCGTGGGGTAGCCCCGGACCGGCTCCAACGGCCGAACATCAAGCTCTGAAACCAACTTACGCACTACAACCGGGAGCCGGTTTGGTGGGAACTCGGCCCGTGGGGAACTTGGGGGAGGGTGCTCCAGCAGGTGAAGCATCCTCAGTATGTTCCCGTCCTGCCCGCCCGTCAACCCGAGCGACCCAAGATTCTTCGATCTACTTCTCGTACAGCCAGCACGCCGTGCGGTGGCCGGGCTCGATTTCCTTATCGGGCGGCGTTTGCTCGCGGCAAATCGACATCGCGTGCGGGCACCGGGGGTGGAACGCGCACCCGCGCGGAACGTCGGCGGGACTGGGAACGTCGCCCGAGAGCAGGATTCGCTGTCGCTTGACACCCGGCTCCAAGCTGGGTACCGCGCTCAACAATGCTTGCGTGTACGGATGCTTGGGATCGCGATAGAGCTTCGTGGCCGGTGCGATCTCCACGATGCGACCGAGATACATCACAGCGACGCGATCGCTGATGTATTCGACCACTCCCAAGTCGTGCGCGATGAAAAGATAGGTCAGATCGAGTGCCTCTTGGAGGTCCTTCAACAGATTGATGATCTGGGCCTGAATCGAAACGTCGAGAGCACTCACCGGTTCGTCGGCGATGATGAGCTCGGGGTTGACGGCCAGCGCGCGCGCGATGCCGATGCGCTGCCGCTGTCCGCCCGAGAACTCGTGCGGGTAACGGTTCATGTACTCGGCCGGAATCCCCACCCGGTCCAAGAGCTCCACCACGCGTTCGCGCACGGCTTCGCCGGCGGCGAGTTTGTGGATCTTGATGGCCTCCGCGATCATGCTCCCCACGGTAAGGCGGGGATTCAACGAACCGTACGGGTCCTGGAAGACGATTTGCATGCGCTTGCGAAGCTTGCGCATGTCGTTCGCGTTCTGTTTGAACACGGAGATTCCGTCGAACGTCACTTCGCCCGACGTGATCTCGGTCAGGCGCAAGATGGCGCGCGCGAGTGTGGTCTTGCCGCAACCGCTCTCGCCCACCAAACCCAACGTTTCGCCGCGGTAGACCTCGAAGCTGACCCCGTCGACGGACCGCACCCAACCCACCACGCGCGACAGCACGCCGCGACGAATCGGAAAGTGCTTGCACAGGCTATCCACCTTGAGCAGCACTTCTCCGCGGCGGGCACTCCGGCGGGCGGCGGGTTGCGCTTCGATTTGCGTGCTAGCCACCTTGTATGTCCTTCCAACAGCGAATCGAATGTCCCGGCTTCACGTCGCGCAGCTGGATCTCTTCGTTGTCGCAGCGGTACTCCGCGTACTTGCAGCGATCCGAAAAACGACAACCCTTGGGAAGGTCGAGCGGATCGGGTACCTTGCCGGGAATTACCTTGAGGCGCTCGCCCTTGTGGGCCATGCGCGGGATCGATTCGCGCAGGCCGCGCGTGTACGGGTGGCGCGGGTCGTGGAACAGATCGTTGACGCTCGCGATCTCCATCACCTTACCCGCGTACATGACGATCACGCGGCGGCAGGTCTCGGCGATCACACCGAGATCGTGGGTGATCATGAGAATCGCCATCCCGAAGGTCTGCTGCAATCCCTGCAGCAGCTCCAGAATCTGGGCCTGGATGGTGACGTCGAGCGCGGTGGTCGGTTCGTCGGCGATGAGCAGGCTCGGGTTGCACGAGAGCGCCATCGCGATCATGACGCGCTGGCGCATGCCGCCCGAGAGCTGGTGTGGATACGACTTCGCGATGCGCTTGGGATCCGGAATCTTGACCAGCGCCAGCATCTCGAGCGTGCGTTCCTGCGCTTCGCGCTTGGTCACCTTTTGGTGGAGCACGACGGCTTCTTCGACCTGATAGCCGCACGTGAAGACCGGATTCAAACTCGTCATCGGCTCCTGGAACACCATCGAGATCTCGTTGCCGCGGACCTTGCGCATCTCGCGCTCGGGGAGCTTCAGAAGGTCGTTACCCTTGAAGAAGATTTCCCCGCCCTCGATGCGCCCGGGAGGGGTTTGGATCAGTCGCATCAGAGCCAGCGCCGTGACGGTCTTTCCGCAACCGCTCTCGCCCACGAGCCCCAGGGTCTCGCCCGCGCGGATCGAAAAGCTCACACGATCGACGGCGCGCGCGCGACCGTCGGGCGTGTCGAAGCTGACGGTGAGGTCGCGAATTTCGAGCAGGGTGTCGACCGTCTCCATCGCGGTGGCACGCGGATCGGTGGCCTTGGGTTCCATCGTCATCTGATCGTATCGCCGATTCATCACTTTCTACAATCCATTCTAGGCTACGCCTCCATCGACGATCGCGCGTCCAGGGCGTCACGGATGCCGTCGCCGACCAGGTTCAGCGCCACCACCGCGACCGTGATCGCGAAGGCCGGAAAGGCGCTCACCCACCACGCGGTCGAGAGCGCGTCGCGCCCTTCGAACACCATCCCGCCCCAGCTCGGCGTCGGCGGTGCCAGGCCGAGCCCGAGAAACGACAGCGAGGACTCGACCAATATCACCGTTCCGGCGTTGAGTGTCGCTGCGATAACCAGCGCGCCGAGCGCGTTCGGCAGCAGGTGTCGCGCGAGCAGCCGCGGTGTCGCGACCCCGGTCGCGATGGCCGCGTCGACGAACTCGCGCGAGCGCATGCGACGGACTTCGCCGCGCACGATGCGCGCCATCCCCATCCAACCCGTCACCGCGATGAACACCGCCAGTGTTCCCGCCCCCGGCGGCACCAGCGCCACCGCGGTCAAAAGTAACAACAAACGCGGAAACGACAACAGACCGTCGACCGCGCGCATCATCGCGTCGTCCACGCGTCGCGGTGCGATACCCGACAGCGCGCCGAACAACGTCCCTATCGCAACCGCCAGCGCCACCGACAGCGCGCACACGCCGAACGACGCGCGCGCCCCGTACACCACCCGCGACCACACGTCGCGGCCGAAGCGATCCGTTCCCATCGCGTGGGAGGCACTCGGCGCTTCGTAGCGCGCGGCCGGGGCCACGTCCGACGGATGCACCGCGACCAAGAGCGGCGCTAACACCGCCGCTGCCATCATGACCACCAGAACGGAAAACGCGATTCCCCCCACCACGTCGCCGTCGAAGCGACGGCGCATCCGACCCGGCGTCTGCGCGCTCCGAACCATGCCGGCGTAGAGCAGCACCCATCCGGCCAGCACGACCCCCTTCTCCTCGAGGGGAAGTCGCGCGAGGGCTCCCATCCGGACCAGTAGGACGGCGGTGTAAGCGCACAGGCACGCTGCAAGAACGGCGCCAACGCCCCGTCGGCCCGCCTCACCACCGAACGGCAGCCACGTTCCGCGGCGCCGGGACGCCGCATTCGCACGCCGAGAGGCCGCAGGCAGTGTCACGACGCCTCCGATTCGACGGCCGAACGCGGGTCGGTTCGAAGTATGGCGGCGTCGGCTAGGAAGTTCCCGCCGATCACCATGCACGCGCCCACGAAGTTGATGGCCAGCACCACCGGGTAGTCGCGCGCGTAGATCGACTCCACCATGAGCGACCCCATCCCCGGCCAGGCGAACACGGTCTCGACGATCACGGCACCACCCAAGAGGACGGGCGCGCTCAAACCGGCCAGTGTTATCAGCACACCCAGCGCGTTTCGAAACGCGTGACGCCACACGACGCGCGACTCGGGCAGTCCTTTCGCGCGCGCGGTGCGCACGTAGTCTTCCGAGAGCGCGTCCACCATGCTGCCGCGCGTGAAGCGCGCGAAGCCGGCCGCACTCGCGACACCCAGCACGATGGACGGCAGCACCAAGTGCCGCGCGCGATCGCGAAACCACGCCAGCCCCTCGAGGTCGAGCCCGGGGGTCGATATCCCCGCGGTCGGCAGCCACGGCCGGTCCACGGCGAATGCGGTGATGAGCAAGTAGGCGAGGTAGAAGGGCGGAATCGCGTACAGGACGATGGCGCCCAAGGTGACGATGCGATCGACGGGACGCCGCCGATGGCGCGCGGCCGTGATACCCAAGAGCACGCCGAGCAGCAATTGCACCGTGAGTGCCAGCGACGTGAGCAGCAGCGTGCGCGGAATCGTTTCCGCCAGCAGGTCGCGCACCGGGCGATGGTGCGCGAGACTCGATCCGAAGTCGCCCGTGACGAACGCCTTCGCCCAGTGCACGAAGCGAATGTGCAGCGGCCGGTCGAGTCCGAGCGAGTGCCGGATGCGCTCGAGGTCGGCGGGATCCACACCGGGGTCGACGTAGCGCGCGAGCGGGTCGCCGGGAGCGAGGTGGAGCAGAACGAAGGTCAGCGTCAGCGTGATCGCGACCAGGAGAACGGCTTGGAGGGCGCGGCGAACGAGGAAAGAGCCCATGTCCTCCTACGAATCCATCGGCACCGTGAGGATGGGATTGCGATTCGCACTCGCTTCGTCGACTCGCCGCACCGGCGTTCGCGTCGGCGCGGACGTCAACACGTCGGGTGTGTCGACCGCCTCCTGCGCGATGCGAAGCAGTGCCTCCGCGAAGCGATCCAGCGTCTCCCGGCTCTCGGTTTCCGTCGGTTCCACCATCAAAGCTTCCGGCACGACCAGCGGGAAATAGATGGTCGGCGCATAAAATCCGAAGTCGAGGAGACGCTTGGCGACATCGAGCGTCTTCACACCGTGCTTCTTCAGCGGCTCGCCGGTCGCGACGAACTCGTGCATGCAGCGCTCGCCGAACGGAACCGGGTAGTGCGACGAGACGCGCTTGGCGAGGTAGTTCGCGTTCAAGATGGCGGTCGAGCTGGCGCGCCGGATTCCGTCCGAGCCCAGCCGCGTCATGTAGGTGTACGCGCGCAAATAGATGCCGAAGTTCCCGAAGAACGAATGGAGCGCGCCGACACTCTTCGGGCGCTGGTACTCCAAGTGGTACGCGCCGTCCTTCTCGATCACGCGCGGGATGGGAAGAAACGGCTCCAGGTGCGATCGCACCGCCACCGGCCCCGATCCCGGCCCGCCCCCGCCGTGCGGGGTCGAGAACGTCTTGTGCAGGTTGAAGTGCATCATGTCGAAGCCGAAGTCGCCCGGGCGCGCCTGTCCCATGAGCGCGTTCATGTTGGCGCCGTCCATGTAGCACAGCCCGCCCTTCTTGTGCACGAGCTCGACGATGTCGCCGATCTGGGTCTCGAACAGGCCCAGCGTGTTGGGGACGGTGAGCATCAACACGGCCACGTCGTCGTCGAGTGTGGCACGCAAGACGTCCAAGTCGACCCGGCCGTCTTTGCCCGAGGCGAAGGTCTTGGTCTCGAAGCCGACGATCGACGCGGTGGCCGGATTGGTGCCGTGCGCGGTGTCGGGGACGAGCACTTTGTGACGCGACTCGCCTCGATCGGAGAAGTACGCCCGCGCCAGCAGCAACCCCAGCATCTCGCCCTGGGCGCCCGCCGCCGGCTGCGCGCTCACCGCGTCCATTCCGGACACGGCGACCAGCGCCTGCTCGAGCGCGTGCATGACCGCCAACGCTCCCTGCGCGTCGTCATCGCTCTGCTCCGGGTGCAATCCTGCGAAGCCGGGCATCGCGGCCACGTCTTCGTTCACCTTGGGATTGTACTTCATGGTGCAGCTTCCCAGCGGGAAGAGATCGCGATCGATGTGGTGGTTCTTGATCGACAGGTCGACGTAGTGGCGCATCACTTGCGGCTCGGAGACTTCGGGCAACCCGATGCGTCCCTCGCGCAGGTACTCGCGCGGGATGTCGCGCGGTGCCTCGGTCGGACGCGACGCGATGTGGTAGCCGTGCCGGCCGCGCCGGCTTTTTCCATAGATCGTTTGCGAGAAATCGTTGGCTGCCATTTCCCTATCCCACCTTCACCAGAGCCGCGCGCGAAAGCGCGCCGCACAGTTTCTCGAAGTCTTCATCGGCGTGCCGCTCGGTCGCGGTCACGAGTAAGAGATTGCGCGCGGTGGCGCCGAAGTAGCGGGCAAGCGGAATCCCCGCCAGCACGCCGTCCTTGCGCGCAGTTTCGATTACCGAGTCGGCATCGGTCGGGCACATGACCACGAACTCGCGAAAGAACGGCGCGCGGTAGCGAAGCGAGTACCCGTCCAGCGCGCCGATGAGGCCCGCCAGCTTGTGCGCGCGCTCGTGGCACACGCGGCCGAGCTCGGTGAATCCGTGCTCGCCCAAGAGGCTCACGTACACCGTCGCGCGCGTCGCCAGCAGGCCTTGGTTGGTGCAGATGTTCGACGTCGCCTTCTCGCGGCGAATGTGCTGCTCGCGCGTTTGCAGGGTCAGCACGAACGCGTCGCGCCCGTCGACGTCCTTGGTAGCACTCACCAAGCGCCCCGGCATCTGGCGGATGTAATCCTGTTTGCAGGCCATGAATCCGACCAGCGGGCCGCCGTAGCTCATTTCATTACCCAGCGGCTGGCACTCGCCGACCGCGATGTCGGCGCCGTACTCGCCGGGCGGCTTCAACAACGAGAGCGACACCGGGTCGACCGACGCGACCAGCAGCGCGCCGGCGGCGTGGATATCGTTCTGCAGATCCCACGGCCGCTCGAGTACGCCGAAATAATTAGGGGTCTGCACGACCACCGCCGCCACGCGGTCGTTGAGCTCGCGTTTGAGCGCAGCGGCGTCGATATCGCCCGCGCTGGAAACCGGAATCGTCTTGAGCTCGATCTTCTGCCCCGCCACGTACGATCGCGCCACGCGCAAGTAACGCGGGTTGAGCGAGCCCGGCACCAGAACGACCTCGCGACGCGTGATCTTGGCCGCCATCAGGCACGCTTCCGCGAGCGCCGACGCGCCGTCGTACATGGACGCATTCGCCACCGGCAGGCGCGTGAGGCGCGAGATGTGGGTCTGGAACTCGAAGATGACTTGCAGCGTTCCCTGGCTCGCTTCAGGCTGATACGGCGTGTACGCGGTCGCGAATTCGGGCCGACTGGTGATGTTCTTCACCGCCGACGGAACCGTGTGGTCGTAGATGCCGCCGCCGAGGAAGCTCACGAGCTTGGTCGCGGGCGCGTTGCGATCCGCCAGGCGTCCCAACATCCGCAATACTTCGGGCTCGGTGCGACCGCGCTCGATGGGAAGGAGCGCGCGCAGGCGGTATTGGTCGGGGATGACGTCGAGCAGGTCGTCCTCGGACTCGAGTCCGAGGGCCTCGAGCATCGCGCGGCGATCGTCGTCGGTGTGGTACGTGTACGGCATTGCTACTTTCCGATCATCCTTTGGTATGCGGCGTGATCCATCAGTGCATCGAGCTCCTTGCGATTGGAAACCTTGACGCGCACGAACCAACCGTCGCCGAAGGGGTCCTTGTTGACGAGGTCCGGGCCCTGCTCGAGCGATGCGTTGATCGCGGTGACCACACCGGTCACGGGCGCGAACAAGTCGGCCACGGTCTTCACGGCCTCGATGGTCCCCATCGATTGCATCGCGGTGACGCTGGCTCCGACTTTGGGCAGCTCGACGTAGACGATGTCGCCGAGCTCGCCGGCGGCGAAGTCGGTGATCCCGATGGTGGCTTCGTCGCCGTCGACGCGAACCCATTCGTGCTCTTTGGTGAACTTGAGATGCTTGAGATCCATGCTGGCTCCTCGATTTCTAATCCCGTGCTCGACTCTTATAGAACGGCAGCGGCACCCGCTTGACCGGTACGGTGTGCGCGCGCACTTGCACGGTCAGGTCGGCGTCGATGCTATCGGCGTCGACGTAGGCCATGCACAAACCCTTTTTTAGAGTGGGTGCGTGCGTGCCGCTCGTCACCTTTCCCACCATGGCGTCGCCGCGCATCACGGCGTAGCCCTGGCGCGCAATGTTGCGCCCGTCGAGCTCCAAGCCGACGAGCTTGCGCTTGATTCCCTTCTGCTTCTGTTTCTCGAGCGCAGCGCGTCCCACGAATTCGGGCTTGTCCAGCTTGACGAGCCACGACAGGCCCGCTTCCAGCGGCGAGGTCTCGTCGTCGAGCTCGTGGCCGTACAAGCACAGCGCCGCCTCGAAGCGCAGGGTGTCACGCGCACCTAGCCCCGCCGGTACCGCGCCGTAGGGTTTCCCAGCAGCCAACAATTCCATCCAGAGATCGGCGGCGCGGGCCGGCGGAACAAAGATTTCGACACCTTTCTCGCCGGTATAACCCGTTCGCGAAATCAACACGCGGCCGCCGGGCGATTCGAACGAGCGCCAGCGGTAGTATGACAAGCCATCGATTTCGTCCCGCACCGGCGCCAGCATGGGCGTTCCCTTGATCGCCTCGAGGGCGAGCGGTCCCTGCACCGCGATCAGCGCCCACTCGTCGCTCGCGTTGTGGAGTTCGACCCGGCTGCGCGACAAATTCGACGCCGCCCACTTCATGTGGGAAAAGTCCTTGTCGATATTCGACGCGTTGACGACCACCAGCGCGCGATCGTCGGCGAGCTTGGTCACCAACAAGTCGTCCACCACGCCGCCGTTTTCGTGGCACATGGTGGTGTACAGCACGCCGTCGGCAGGAAGTCTCGAACAGTCGTTGGTGACGACGTGGTCGAGATACCTCCACGTATCCGGACCGGAGACGATGAACTCACCCATGTGGCTCACGTCGAACAGACCCACGCGCTCGCGCACCGCATTGTGCTCTTCGATACCGCCCGCGTAGCTCACCGGCATCTCGTAGCCCGCGAACGGCACCATCTTGCCGCCGGCCGCGAGGTGTGCGTCATATAACGGAGTGCGTTTCAGCATGCTCAGAGTAGAGGTTAGGCGACGGTTTCGTCGCGGGGCGCACCGGCAACGAGCGGCGCTCGCGCTCCCGCCATCTCGCGCAGCATGGCGCCGGTGTGCGACTCCGCGCACTGCATGATGTCGTACGGAGAGCCGGTCGCCACCACCTCGCCGCCCGCGTCGCCGCCCTCGGGACCGAGATCGATGATGTGATCGGCGGCCAATATTACATCGGGGTTGTGCTCGATCACAATCACTGTATTTCCTTTATCGACAAGCCGGTCTAGAACTTGGAGCAGCATGCGGACGTCCTCGTGGTGGAGGCCGGTGGTGGGCTCGTCCAGGATATAGAGCGTGTTGCCGGTCCCGCGCTTGGACAGCTCCGCGGCGAGCTTCACGCGCTGGGCTTCCCCGCCCGAGAGCGTGGTCGCCTGCTGTCCCAACTTGATGTAGCCCAGTCCGACGGACACGAGCGTCTCGCACACGCGTTTGATCAGCGGAAAACTGGAGAAGACCTCGGCTGCTTCTTCCACGCTCATGTCCAATACATCTGCGATGCTTCGTCCCTTGTACGTCACTTGCAACGTTTCGTGGTTGTAGCGACGTCCCTTGCACGCTTCACACGTCACGTACACGTCGGGCAGAAAGTGCATCTCAATCTTGATAACGCCGTCGCCCTGGCACTTTTCGCAGCGACCGCCCTCCACGTTGAAGCTGAAGCGGCCCACTTTGTAGCCGCGCGCGCGCGCGTCGGGCAGCTGCGCGAATAGATCGCGGATGGGCGTGAACACGCCGGTGTAGGTAGCCGGATTGGAGCGCGGCGTACGGCCGATGGGCGATTGGTCGATCTCGATCACCTTGTCGATCCGGTCGACGCCCATCAGGGCGTCGTGCGCGCCGGGGAGAACATTCCCACCGTAGTGAACTCGATGCAGGGCACGAAACAGAATGTCGTTCACCAGCGTGCTCTTTCCCGACCCGCTCACACCCGTGACGACGGTGAATACACCCAGCGGAAAATCGACGTCGATGTTCTTGAGGTTGTTCTCGCGCGCGCCGCGCACCACGATGGCTTCCTTGATCAGGTGACCGCGCGCGCCGCGCGTGATGGGCGGTCGGTCGTCGCGGAGGTATTTCCCGGTCAGACTCTCGGGTACCTTCTGGATTTCCTCCGGCGTTCCCACCGCGACCACTTCGCCCCCGTGGATGCCGGCCCCGGGCCCCAAGTCGATGACATAGTCTGCCGCCAGGATGGTGTCGCGGTCGTGCTCGATGACCAGCACGGTGTTGCCGATGTCGCGCAATTCCTTGAGCGTCTTGATCAGACGCGCGTTGTCGCGGTGGTGGAGGCCGATCGACGGTTCGTCGAGTATATAAAGGACGCCCATCAGTTTGGACCCGATCTGGGTCGCGAGTCGCAGGCGCTGCGCTTCGCCGCCCGCCAGCGTGGTGGCACTTCGGTCCAAGGAGAGATAACCCAGCCCGACGTCGACCAAAAACCTCATGCGCGAAACGATCTCGTGCAGAATGGGCGTCCCGATCACCGCCGCGTTCCCCTTCAGCTTGAGCGCGTTCATCTCGAACAAGGAGCGCAACACACTCATGCGGCACACGTCCGCGATGGTGTGGGGACCCACGCGCACCGCGAGCGCTTCCGGCTTCAAACGCGCGCCGCCGCACGCCGCGCACGGCTCGATGGTCATGAAGGTTTCGACCCACTTGCGAATGCTCTCCGACGACGTGTTCTTGTAGCGGCGCCGAAGCCACGGAATCAAGCCCTCGTAGGTGGTTCGGTATTCGCCCTGCACCTTCGCGAAGTCCATCTTGACCGAGATCTCGTCTTCGATGCCGTACAGGATGGCGTCGCGCGCACGCTTGGGTAACTTCGACCAGGGTGTGCTCAGTTGGAAACCCACGTGGTCGCCCAACGCGTCGAGCTGCGAGCGCCCCCAGTCGCCCTTGAGCTTCCCCATCGGCGCCAACGCACCCGCGTCGAGCGAGAGCTCGCCGTTGGGAACGACGAGCGCCTCGTTGAAGTCCATGCGCGAGCCCAAACCGCCGCACTCCTCGCACGCACCGTAGGGAGAATTGAACGAGAACAAACGCGGCGACAGCTCGCCGAAGCTCGTCCCGCAGCTCGCGCACGCGAACTGCTGCGAGAACACGTGCTCTTCTCCGCCCGCGACGACGGTCACGAGCCCGCCCGAGAGCTTCGACGCCGCTTCCAGCGAATCCGCGATGCGGCGCGCGTTCTTGCTGTCGACCACGAGTCGGTCGATCACCGCGTCGATGTCGTGCTTCTTTTGTTTGTGGAGCGCGGGAACCTGATCGATCTCGTACATGGTGCCGTCGACGCGCGCGCGCACGTAACCCTGCGCCTCGATGGTCTCGAGTACTTTCTTGTGCTCGCCCTTGCGGCCGCGGATGAGCGGCGCGAGGATCGCGACGCGCGCACCCGCGGGCATCCCGAGGATGCGCTCCTGCATCTGCTGGATCGATTGCTGCGAGATCTCGCGGCCGCAGGTGGGACAGTGCGGCGTTCCCGTGCGCGCGAATAGGAGGCGCAGATAGTCGTAGATCTCCGTCATGGTGCCGACGGTCGAGCGCGGGTTACGCCCGGTGGTCTTCTGCTCGATGGAGATCGCGGGCGAGAGGCCTTCGATGCGGTCGACGTCGGGCTTCTCCATCTGACCAAGGAACTGGCGCGCGTACGCGGACAGCGACTCCACGTAACGACGATGGCCCTCGGCGTAGATGGTGTCGAAGGCGAGCGAGGACTTCCCGGAGCCGCTCAAGCCGGTCACGACGACCAGCTGGTTGCGCGGGATCGTGACGTTGATGTTCTTGAGGTTGTGTTCGCGGGCGCCCCGGACGACGAGGTGTTTCTGCTTCATCGTGGGTGCCGCTAAGGTAACAAAAGTCGTCGCGCCGGGCAACCGACCCAGTTTCCCCGGTTACCGGTACAACGACTTGATGCCACCCCACGTGCTGTAGCGCACGGAAAGGGGCGCCCCGACGGTTTGCCCGCGCGCTACGACTTCACCGGAGCCTCCAAAGACGAGAAACGGCGAACCCGCCGGTGAGCTCACGCCGTGGCCAGCGGACGAAGCCCGGCTCTCAATGGGATAATTGAAGTACAAACCGGTCAGCACGGCCCCGTCCACCAGCGGGGGATTGGATGCCAGGACGTAATAGATCAGCACTTGCGTGTGCCCCGGAAACTCCGTCGCAAACGGTAGCAACGACGTGTCCGGCATCGGAAAGTCGGTGGGGCGTTTCGGCCAGTCGTTCGCATCCCACTCGTCCTGGGAGATGCGGTCCGGATGCCAGACACCCACCAAGTCGGGGTACCGAACGACGACGAGGTCCGCGCCCGTGTTGCCGACCGCGACCATGTAGAGTTCGACACCGGTCAGGTTGCTGACCGTCAACTCCCAGTAGCCGCCGGCCTCCCAAGTCGGGTCGACGTGGAACATCTCGGTCATGACGACGTCGGCGAGCGACGAGGTCGGGAGACTGGCGGAAAGAAAGCCACAAAGTATGATCGCACTGATTCGCATACGCTCCTCCTGGATTGGGTCCCAGAAACCGCTCCGCTATGGTACATCAGATGGGACGTGCGCGGGTGGGGAGGCGACCCAGGCCGAGATTGCTTGGGACCGGGCGTCGATGTAAGTTATAGTCGCCTATGCCAATTACACTCCGCGTCGCGTGTCGCGCCGAGGCGGAGCGCTGGATTCGCGGCTAGCTCAGTTTCTCGAGCATGGCCTGGAAACGTGGGTCGTCGCGGAGGGAGTCGTAGTCGGGGTCGTGCTCGATCCAGTCGCGTTTGCCGAATCCGCGCGCGAAGGTCTGCTCGAGACACGCGAGTGCCTCTTCCTTGCGGTTCAGCTTCGCGTACATGCAGGCCGCGTTGAAGTAGACGCTGCTGTCGTCGGGCGCCATCGCGATGGCGCGCCCCATCCACTCCAGAGCGCGGTCGATCTGGCCGTCGTGCGCGAGCGAGGACCCTCCCAGCGCCAGCGCTCGCAGATTGTTGGGCTCGATCTCGAGCCAGCGTTCCGCGCGCCGAATCCCTTCCCGGTTGGCCTCGCGTGCTTCGGCCGCGCGTCCCAGCATCCACAACGATTGCGCCATCAAGACCGGGCACTGGAAATCCTCGTGACGCACCTCGCCGCCGCGTTTGAACAATTCCGCCGAGCGCTCGATGTTCCCGGCCGCGAACGACGCGCGCGCGTAGAGGTAAAAGGCCTCGAATGAGTTCGGATTGAGACGGATCGCTTCTTCGAACTCGCGCGCCGCGTCGTCGTAGAGTCCCCGCTGTGCGAACGCCGACCCGCGCGCGGTGTGCGACTCGGAGAGCTGCGGCGCCAGCTCGAGCGCCTTACGGCTGGCCTCGTCGGCGGCTTGCGCCGCGGGCTCGCCGCCTCCCCACCACTCGAACTCCCACGCGTGCAGCTGGGCCAAGCCGGCATGCGCGGGGGCGTAGTTGGGGTCGACCTCGATCGCACGGTCGAACATCTCCTTGGCGACGATCGCGTTGGTCCGCGACAGCGCGTGCATGGCCTGCCGGCCGCGCAGGTAGTGCTCGTACGCCGCCGCTTCGGTGCCGGGTCGCCGCAGCGCGTCTTTCTCGCGGCCGCTCAACAAGCCGCGCAGTGCGGTCGCCACGCTCTCCGCAATTTGATCCTGGATGTCGAATACGTCCTCGATGGTGCCTTCGAACCGGTGCGACCATCGCTGGTAACCATCGGCGACGTCGACCAGCTGCACCGTGACCCGCAGCCGGTCCCCGGCCTTGCGCACACCTCCCTCGAGCACGCTGTCGACGCCGAGGCGCGCACCCACCGCGCGCGCGTCGGCGCTGGAGGACTTGAATTGGAAGGACGTACTGCGCGCGGCCACTCGTAGTCCGTCTACGTGCGTCAGCGCGTTGATCAATTCGTCGGCGATGCCGTCGCACAAGTAATCTTGATCGCGGGCCGCACTCATGTCGAGGAACGGGAGCACGGCGATCGAGGTGGAGTTGCCCGACGGCACGCTTCGCTGGTGGCTTCCGCGCGCCGATTCCAGGGCCGCGACTACTTCGGTTGCGCTCCCGAAACGGTCGGCGGGCTCTTTGCGCAAGCACCGCTCGACCACGCGCACCATCGCGGCCGGGGCGCGTGCGTCCAGGTCCGGCGCGTCGTCGCGGAGAATCGCAGCCATCGTCTCCGCCAACGTCGCGCGCGCGAACGGATTGTGGCCGGCGATCATCTCGTAGAGAATGGTCCCCATCGCGAACACGTCCGAGCGCTCGTCGACCAGGCCGGCGCGAACCTGCTCGGGGGCCATGTAGGCGGGGGTTCCGATCAGCAAACCCGGCGACGACATGCCGATCGTTTTTCCGTCGGGCTCCAACGGCTGCTCCTGCAGCTTGGCCAATCCGAAATCTAGGATCTTGACCGTTCCATCGCGCGTGATGAGCAGGTTCTCCGGCTTCAAGTCGCGGTGGACGACGCGCAGCGAGTGCGCCGCCGCGACCCCGCGCGCGAGCTGGAGCGCGATCGACAGCGTCGTTTCGGCGTCGAGCGGACCCGCATCCAAGCGATCGCGGAGCGTTTGCCCGTCCAACAACTCGCACACCAGAAAGGGGGCGCCGTCGTGGGTGCCGATGTCGTAGATGGTGAGGATGTTGGAGTGAGCGAGGAGTGCGGTCGCGCGCGCTTCGCGCTCGAAGCGCGCGAGTCGCTCCGCGTCCGGCGCCGCGTTCAGCACCTTGACCGCGACTTCGCGTCCGAGGCGAGGGTCGCGCGCGCGATACACGTCGCCCATTCCGCCCGAGCCGATGGGCTCCACGACGACGTACGGACCGAGCGACGTTCCCGAAGACAAGCGCATGGGCTCCATAGTAGCACGGCCCGCCGTCTCGAAAACGGCGGGCCGTCGTGGTTCGCCTGAAGGGTCGAACGGGACTACGAGCGCTTCTCTTCCGGCTGGGGAACGATGCGAAGATACGGCTTCGGCGACTTCCAACCGCCGGGGAATTTCTTCTTCGCGTCCTCTTCGGAAACCGACGCGAGGATGATGACCTCATCGCCGCGCTTCCAGTTGACCGGTGTCGCGACCGAGTACTTCGAGGTGAGCTGCATCGAGTCGATGACGCGCAGCACTTCGTCGAAGTTCCGCCCCGTGCTCATGGGGTACGTGAGCATGAGCTTGATCTTCTTGTCGGGACCGACCACGAACACCGTGCGCACGGTGGCGTTGTCGGCCGCGTTGCGCGTCGACGCGGCTCCGGTCGCGTTGGGATGGATCATCCCATAGAGCTTGGCGATCGACATTTCAGTATCGCCGATCATCGGGTAGGTAACAGCGGCCCCCTGCGTTTCCTGGATGTCGTTCTTCCAACGCTGGTGGTCGTCGACCGAGTCCACCGAAATGCCCATGATCTTCACGTTACGCTGGTCGAACTCGGGCTTGATCTTCGCCATGTAGCCGAGCTCGGTCGTGCACACGGGCGTGAAATCCTTCGGGTGCGAGAAGAGAACGCCCCACGAATCGCCGAGCCATTCGTGGAACTTGACCCGGCCTTCGGTAGTTTGGGCATCGAAGTCGGGGGCGATATCGCCGATTTGTAATGACATGGGTTCCTCCTTGAATTCGATTTTGGGCGGGCCGAGGGGTTCACGGCTCCCGCGTGGACTGGCTTACCGACGTTGGACCATCATACACCGATTACGTCACAAGAAATATTTCGGTTCCCGATTAGTCCCAAGCGAAATCGTTATGGCGTCGGGAACACGTCCTTCCAGTCGTTCTTCATGTCGACCACGGTCCAGCCCTTCGCGGTCGCTTCGTCCCATGCCTGGTCGAGCTTTCCGATGTGACTTTCGCGGTCGTAGGCCCATTCGCGCTCGGCGTCGGTGTGATGCACGATCCCCATGAAGCGGGCGCCCGCGCCGGCGGCCGTCCATTCCAACATCTGTTGGTCGCCGTCGGAGTTACCGAAGGCGAAGATGGGCCGGCGCCCGATGAACTTCTGGATGCCGACCGGCTTGCCCTCCTTGTCGTCGATGAAGTCGATTTCCGGCAGTTTGACGATGACCGGCCCGGTGTCGCGCATCTCCCATTTGAGTTTCCCGCTGCTGCCCACCACTTGCTCGGGCGGGATGCCATACACGTTCTCTACCCACGCGCGCATGAACTCGACCCCACCCCCCGAGACGATGAAGGTCTTGAAGCCGTTCGCGCGCAAGTAATCGAGCAACTCGAGCATCGGCTGGTAGACCATGTCGGTGTAGGCACGCTGGGTGGTGGGATGCTTCGCGCTCGCGATCCAGTCCTTCACCGTCTGCTCGAATTCGTCCGTCGTCACGCCAGCGTGCGACACCATCATGATCTCGCCCGCCGCTTTGTTTCCTCCCGCCAGCGCGCCCGCGACGTCCCCCTTCAGGAGAGACGCGAATGGCTCTTGCGTGGCCCACTCCGGATGTTGCGGTGCGAGCGCTTTCACGCGATCGAGCGCGAACGCGAGTTGGAAGTAGAGGGGCTGCTCCGCCCACAAAGTCCCATCGTTGTCGAAGGTCGCGATGCGCTCCGCTACCGGGACGAAGTCGGGACCGCCTTCGCGCGTCACCTTTGTGACGAACTCGATGATGGCCTGCTTCGACCCAGTGTCGTTCCAGGACGGAAGCGGATCGGTCGCGACCGGCTGCTGCACGACTTCGGGTGCGCGCTGGCAACTCGAAACGAGAAGTGCCGCGGTCACCACCGTACGAAGCAGGAAACCCTTCACGACAGTCCTCCTACTTTTTCCGCTCTTCTCGGTTGGGGCGGCGTTAAAGGTCCGCGAAGGCGTGCTTGCGCTTCAATTGCAGCACCCGTACGTCGGGATCGACGACGACTTTCTCGGGATCGAAGTCGCAGTGGATGGTGAGCGACTTCGATTCACCGGCGCCGAGCGTAACGATGTCGCGTGCATCTTGGTACTCGGGATTCGCGACGTAGTCCCCGTCGGTGGAGTCGGGTTTGTTCCAGCGCTCGCCCGTGGTCGCGGCGATTTCGACCGGCATGAGGCCGGTGCCGATATTCTCGACCGTCACCGTGACGTCGAAGCCGTCACCATTCGCCGTCTTCTCAGCGCTCGCAACGCGGTACTGCGGCACTACCTTGTCTTCGAACCACTGCTTGGTGAATGCGTCGTACGCAATCGGATCTTCGGCATACGGACGCATCGCGATCACGAAGTCTTGCAGCGCCGGGTGGTCGCGGCTCGTGCTCCAGGCTTGAAAGAAGTTGCGATACGCGGCCTGCGCGCGCTCGGGCCCCATGAAGTCGTACAGCATCCAGAACACCCAACCGCCGCGGTCGTAGATGATGGTGTTGTCGGAGTCGCGCTTGCCGTCGACGTCGTACATCGGACGCTCGTCGTCCGCACGACGCCGGTCGTTGTAGCGCGTCTCGATACCCTTCGCGAACTCCATGCGACCGCGCGGGCCCTTGACCTGCTCGAACAGAAGCAGCACGGAAAAGTGCGCGGCACCTTCGGAGAGAAAGTCTCCGCCGGGACCGTTGGCAGGGGTGAGCATGTTGCCCCACCATTGGTGGGCGGCTTCGTGCGCGGTGACGAGGAAGGTCGCGTCGGTCTTGGCGTCGTTCTTGGTCAGGAAACCAATGTTCTCGCTGAAGGTGATGTTGGTGCCGAAGCCCTGGGCGTAGCTCGCGAGGCCCGGGAACTCGGAGAGCTTGAGCTCGCGCCACGGATAGGGCGTGAACCACTCCGAGAACCAGCGCCGCGACGCGTCCAGCGCTTCGACCATGTCGTCGACGTTGTACGGATGCCCCGCGTAGTAGTACACCGCCGTGCCGTCGCCCTCCTTCACCTTCCAACGCCCGCCCACGATGTTGAGAATCTTGACCGGGTAATCGGTTTCCCACACTTGGGTGCGTTGTCCGTCGGTCACGGTGTTGCTCGTGCACACCCCCACGGAGTTGAGCACGTACGCTTCGGGTCCCGTTACGACGATGCGCGCGGGAAACCAAGCCGTGGCGCCATAGCTCGCACGCGTGATTCCCTTCCAGTAGTCGCGCGAGTACTGGCGCGGGTCCATTTGATTCTCGCGCGTCATGCCGACTTGTTCTTGATAGCCGATGACCGGCATGAAGCTGGGGCCGAAACCGGTGAGGACGATTCCGGATGGAAGAATGAACTCGGAGGTGTTTTCACCCTTGCGCGTAATCCCGTCCGGAAAGCGCCCGTCGAATTTCCACCCCACCACGATGCTGTCGCCTTGGGCAAGCGGACGCGGGGGTGTGAATATGAACAGCCGCTGGCTATCGTCGGGCGTGTACTCCGCGCCGTTCATCGTCCACGCGAGGTTTTTCCAATGACGGCCGCCCGTCAGTGGAATCTTTGCCAGCGTGGTATCGAGGGAGTTCACCAGCGTCATGGTTCCTTCGCTCTCGAGCCAGTGTCGTTCCGGGTCCACCGTAACGGCGATGTCGACGCGCGCGATGTCGGGCACGGGGGCATCGAGCCAGGTCTTGAGATTCTTTCCCCAGTAGTTCTTGTCCGCCTTCTTGGCGGCACCTCCGCCCATTCCCTGGCTGACTTGGTAGACGAGAATGATCGCGGCGATGATCGGCACCGCGGCGTAAGGGAGCAAGCGCAGTGCGGTGCGACCGACCCGGCTCGGTGCGAGTCCGTGCATCGTTCGCACGGCGTCGCCGCCGCGACGCGCGAACAACTTGACCGCGACCACGGTGAAAAACACCGCGCAGCCAAGTACCATCACTCGGTTCCAAATCATGGCTGTGCGATCGGCCTCGAGCAGCCCCAGGTCGCTCCAGCGCCCGGCACCCCACAACATCCAGTTCCCGGCCCAGCTCATCTTGTCGGTGAGGGCGCGATATCCTGTGAAGATGAGGAGCGCGAGGCTCAACGCGTACGCGCCGTAGCGGTTACCGACGGCGGCGTAAGCCGCCGTCACAAAAGCTGTCCACCCGATAAAGGTCGGCATTAGCAGCAGTCCCCACACGATGGCATAGGGTTTGAGCGAAAATGGGACGACCCCTTGAATCGCGAGCGCGATCGCGCACGCGAGCAACGACGCGAGCAGCACCACCAGTACCACCACGCTGTTCGCGAGCGCTTTACCGGTGAGGAACGCGGCCGTGCGCATCGGCGTCGAATACAGAATGGGCGCGAAGCCGGTGGTGCGCTCGCGCTCCAGCGATTCGACGGTGTAGAACAGGAGCAGGAGGCACACCAGGGTGGACAATTGGTTCGCCACGGTCGCGGCGGTAGTACCCGGTGTCAGCAGGAGCGGGGTGTCGAAAGCCCCCACCGCGAACATGATATTCCCGATGGATTGAACCAGTATCAACGGCACGAAAATATAAAGTCCCGCTTGGCGTCGAAGCTCGTGCAGCTCGGCGCCCGCGACGCGCCGAACGGTATCGAGAAAGGTCGGAACGCCGCTCGTCATCCCCAGCGAGCGCAGCGCGCCCGCGCGCGCCTCTTCCCACTCGCTGGCCTCGACGAGCTTGCGTCGCTTGCGCAGGGCCCGTTTCGACACCACCGCGCCGCGAACCGACTTTTCCATCGAGCGGACGGTGACGAGCACCGCACCCAATCCCAGCAGCACCAGCCACAGCCGGTTCAGCGCGAACAGCCCGTCGTACGGAACGCGCTGCGTGTTGTAGAAGTCGACGCCGCGGTCCACCTTGAGGTGGGTCTCGTTGAGCCATCGGTACCCCGAGGGCTCGATCACCTGCAGAATCTGATTCACGCGCAGGTCGAGCCACGACGGCGACCACGTCCACAGGAAGAATCCCGAGATGAGCAGTGCTGCCACCGGCAGCACGAACACGAGCACCGCGCTGCGCGTGCGCTCGCCGACCGCCATCGACACGCCGGTGAAGAACACCAGGAACGGCAGCCCGATGGTGACGATCGGTGTGACGTAGTTGGAGAGTGCAAAGGGGCCGCGCATCTCCTGCGCATCGGCGTTGGGAATGGCATGGTTGAAGAATGCGGTCGCCAACACCTGCAAGCCCATCAAGACCACGAAGCTCCCGATCACGGCGAGAAAACGTCCCCACACGTACTCCGCCGGTGTGAGCGGCGTCGAATGTAGCAGCACGTCCACTTTGACTTCGCGGTCACGGATCAGCGTGAGACCCGCCGCCACCGCGATGAAGAACGCGTAGTAGAGCAGCACGAGGTAGCTCATGGTCTGCGTCTGCGCAAACTCGGACGTGATCCACGCCTTCTTGCCGCCGACCGACGTCTCGCCGGAAGAGATCTGCATGTGACCGCTGGCGAGGCCGTACGCGGTCAAGATGACGATGAGCGCCAGCATCACGAACAGCGGCCGGCGGAAGGTGTGCCAGAACTCAACCGCGAAACAAGCGTACAGACGCCGGAAATTCATCGCGCCCCGCCTGCACTGACGGTGACGCCGTTCGCTTCCCTGCCGATGCCCGGCAGCTCGGCAAGTCGCATCAGCACCAGGTACGCGTCCTCGAGCGTCACGGGAACCGGTGAGAATCCGCTCGGTGGATTGCCCTTGGGCTCGTAGATACGCGCACGATTGCGTCCTTCCACCAAGAGCGCTTGCGTGACGGTGCGCTCGCTGCGCAGCCGCGGAAGATCGTCCGCGTCGACGGTACCCTCGTAGACGTGGCCGGCGATCGCAGCGCGCGCCTCACTGGGAGTCGTGAGCGCCAGCAATCGTCCTTCGCGAATCACCGCGAAGCGCGGGCACAGCACGGCCACGTCTTCCACGATGTGCGTCGACAAGAGCACGATGCGATCGGCCGCGAGCTCGGACAACAACTGATAGAAACGCAAGCGCTCTTCCGGATCGAGGCCCGCGGTGGGTTCGTCTACTATAATGAGGCGGGGATTCCCGGCGATGGCTTGTGCGATCCCGAGCCGCTGTCGCATACCGCCCGAGTAGCCTTTCACACTCCGCTTCGCGGCGAAGGAGAGATTGACGCGATCGAGCAACGCGGCGACCAGCTTCTTCTGCCCTTGCGGCGCGTCGACGCCTTTGAGGGCGAGCAAGTGCGCGAGCATTGCTTCGCCCGACAAGTGCGGATAGAAACCGAACTCCTGCGGGAGGTATCCCAAGCGCGGCCACAGCCACTTGGGATCCTTGAGAATGTCGACGCCGTCGAGCGTGACACTCCCAGAGGTCGGCTCGAGAAGCCCGGCGAGGATTTTCATGAAAGTCGACTTGCCGGCGCCGTTGGGACCCAGGAGGCCGAACATACCGGGCGGCACATCGAGATCGACGCCATTCAATGCCGTGACCGGACCCGGATAAATCTTGGTGAGCGCGCGAGCGGAGAGCACGGGGACCTCCTGGTTGGGAGTGGGGATGGAGCCAGCCGCGCTACGTTAGCACAGGGGCCGGGCCCAGGCTCGATTGGAAACGGGAGTATGTACGAAGGTGGGAGCCGCGAGGTTGCGCCGCTCTCAACGCGAGCGGGTGGGCTTCGGCGCCTCCTGGTAACGATCGGGCGCGTATCGACTCGCGAGCAGCCCTGTCGCCTTCGCGACGTCGATCGCGTGCACCAGGACCCCTTCTTCCCCGTAGGGCAAGTACGCTTGGCACTCGCCCGACGGAGCAATGAGACTGGTGGCCGATTCCTGGAAGCGCAGCGCGTAGTTGACGCTGGCGAAGTAAATGGTGTTCTCGCGGCTGCGCATCATCATCGCGTTCTCGTAGTAGGGATTGTCGGCGGCGCCCCACTTCGTCAATCGCACACCTTCTTTGTCATTGCCCGTGTGCTGCGGATGAAAAACGATCTTCGCCCCGCGCACCGCCGCCCATCGCACGGTCTCGGGATAGCGCCAGCCTTCGTGACAGATCGCGACCCCGAATTTTACTCCGTCGATCTCGAAGAGTTGGCGCGTGTCGCCGGGTATGTAGAACCGGTCTTCGCTCGGATCGAGCTGATTCTTGGTTTGAATCCCTTGCAGTGCTCCGTGCGCGTCGATCACGAAGGCGGCGATCTGGCGGCCGTCGTTCGCGACCCTTTCCATCCCGAGAATCGTCGTCACCGAATAGGCGCGCGACCAATCCGCCACAGCTTTGAGCGCGCGTTCCTGCTCTTTCTCGCCGAAAGCGAACACGTCGAAGTCTTGGCCGCGCAACCCCGGCAGATACGCTTCGGGGAAGCACACGATCTTGGCACCGCGGGCCGACGCTTGGGACATGAGTCGTTTGATCTTGTCCAAGCCGTCGTCGAGCGACGACGCGACGCGGGGCGATGCCAGCGCGACGATCACCGGATCAATTCACCCTTTGCAAGGGAGGTTTCTTCCACGTGCCGTCGAACGCTGCCGGCTTGGGCAGGTACAACCGCATGACGACGAAAAAAGGTCCGTTCGGAGCGGGAAGCCAATTCGATTGCTTGCCCGGTCCGGGAGAGGCGTATTGAAAATAGATCGTCAGCCCGCCGTCCTTGTCGCGCTTGAGTTTGGGAAGCATCGCGGAATTGATGAGATATCGCTCGAGCGGGTTCTTGACCAGGAGCTTCGACTTCGCGTCGTACATGGTGAGCGACCAAAACGCGTTGACGGGCGGCAATTGATCCTTGGCGAAACGCAGCGCGTAGCGACTCGTGGATCCGTCCAATCGTTGACCGGCCGAGTCGACCAGGTAGAACGGATACAGGGCCTCCTCCTTGGAATTCCCGTAGATGCCGTCGACCGCGCCCGCCATGCGGTACAGGTAGTTGTTCTGCAAGTATTCGCGAGCGCCGAAAAGGTCGGCGCTGGTCGGTTGGCCGGTTGCCATTTGCTGCTCCAGGGAGTCGTACGCCTGCCACGCGTCGGCGCCGCCGTCCTCGATCGCCTGGCGAATCTCGGGCTTCAGCTTGTGCGCGTCGAAGGCGAGTCCCGCACCGACTCCGACTTTCGCGAAGCGACCCATCAGTGCCCTTTCGGTCGCATGCGTGGGACAGAACTGTAGCACGAAATTCAAGAGGTCGAAAAACTCGAGCGACGTCCGTTCGTCCTGGGCGCTGAGCGGTTTCATGAAATCGACCGTCGTCAGGGGCGCGCCGGCCGGCTGGCCCAAGAACTGGGAGAGCGGCCGAACTTTGTAGCCTCGCTGGATGGTTTCGACGTTCTCGATGTCCTTCGGATCGTTGAAGAGCTGTGTACGGTAAATCACCAACGCCCACTCCGTCTCGCACGGAATCACCCCGTCGACGCCTTCGGGCTTCTCTCCCGTCCAGCCGGGACCCGTGAGCAGATACGTTCCCCCGTCGTTACCGGTCGCGCGGCTTCCGACGTACGCAAAGTTGTGCGTGTACAGATCGATGAACTGCAGCGAATAATAGCGTCCTTTGTCGACCGCGGGCACCGTGAGCACCAGCGGTTCGGAGCGCAGGTCCGCACCCAGGAAGGAGTACGGCGTGTCGGAGTTCGGCGTTTGCACGGCCTTGTCGTCGGGCGTGAACACGCGCGCTATGCTGTTGATTTCGTTGGAAGGCCCCTTGTACTCCGGGTGGCTGGTGTCGATCACGTACGAGTACAAGACTCGGTAGCTGTCGACGATCGGGAAGCCGTACGTGTACGCCTCCTTCGCGATGGTGCGCACCTCTTGCGGAGTGACCGCCTCCCGCCTTGCGCACGACGCGAGTGCCACGCACGCGGACAGTATCGACAAAAGAAAAATCGTCTTGGACTTCATCGACCGGCCTCCCAATTGTGGAGGCCAGATGCTAAACGACCCCGGGCGGATTGTCCACCCGGGGTCGGTTAGAAGCTTTGCGCGGGCCGCCCGCTACGCCGCGGCCGGTATCTCGTCGCCGTTCTCGTCGACCGTAGGGGTCGCGCGTGTGCGCGTCTTCGCGACCAGCATGTAGATCGCGGGGACGAAGAAGAGCGTGAACACCGACCCGATGACCATGCCGCTGACCAGCATGATACCGATCGAGTTGCGCGCACCCGCGCCGGGTCCGTGGGCGAACACGAGCGGAAGGTGTCCCATTACGGTCGCGGCCGTGGTCATCAAGATAGGACGCAAGCGCGTGCCGGCCGCTTCGATCACGGCGTGCAGTTTGTCTCGGCCTTCCATTTGCAAATGGTTCGCGAACTCGACGATCAGAATCCCGTTCTTCGCCACCAAGCCCACCAGTGTAATCAGTCCGACTTGGCTGTAGATATTGAGCGTGGTGAGCCCGAGGAACGAAAATGTCAACGCGCCCGAGAGTGCGAGCGGCACCGACCCCGCGAGAATCACGAACGGGTCGCGGAAGCTCTCGAACTGGGCCGCCAGCACCAGGTAGATGAGAATCGCCGACAGCAAGAAGACGGCCATGAACTTGCTGCCTTCGGTCCGAAGCTGTCGTGACTCCCCGGCGTAGTCGATCGAGTAGCCGGGCGGAAGAATCTTGCGTGCCTCGTCCTCGAAGTACGAGAGCGCCTTGTCGAGTGAGGTCCCCCACGCCTGCACGCCCTGAATGCGCACCGCGTTGAGCTGCTGGAAACGCTTGAGCTCACGCGGGCCGGTCGAGGTCGATATAGTCGCGAAGGTCGAAAGCGGCACCAGGTTGCCGTTGCCGCCCGTCACGTAGATCTGTTCCAGCTGGTCCGGCGTCAGACGCTGGGCGCGCTTGATCTGCGGGATCACCTTGTAGCTGCGCCCCTGGATGCTGAACCGGTTGACGTAATTCCCGCTCAAGAGCGTCGAGAGATCGCGCCCCACTTCGGACATGTCGACGCCTTCCGAGCGCAGCTTGTCGCGGTTGAAGTCCACCCGCGCCTGCGGCTGGTCGAACTTCAAGTCGGTGTCGGTGAACATGAACAACCCGCTCTGGTACGACTTCATCACCAGCTGGTTGGCGAAATCCGCCAACTGCTCCGGCTCCCCGGTTCCGAGTATCACGAAGTCGACCGGGAAGCTGCCACCGCCGGGCAGCGCGGGCGGAATGATCGGGATCACGCGCACGCCCGCGATCTTCGAGAGCGCCACCGACGACTCCATGTGGAGCTGCTGGGAGGTTTTCTTGCGCTCGTTCCACGGCTTGGTCACCATGCCGCCGAAACCGCCGGTCGGAAACGTGAGCTGGAACGTCGCCTTGGTCTCCGGGAAGGAGGCGTACACGTCGTAGACCTGGTTGGCGAAAAGCTTGGTCTGGTCGAGGGTCGAATTGGCGGGGGTTTGGATGATGCCGAATACGACGCTCTGATCCTCGTTGGGTGCGAGCTCGCGCTGCGAGAACATGTAGAACGGTATCATCAGCAGGATCACGATCACCCACACCACATACACGATCGGGCGGTACTTGATTACCGAGGTCAAGGTTCGCATGTACAACTGCCGCAATCGCTCGAAGCGATGGTTAACGAAACCCGCGAAGCCCTTCTCCGTGTCGCCGGCGCGCAGCATCTTCGAGCCCATCATGGGCGACAGCGTCAGCGCCACCACACCGGATACGATGACCGCGCCCGCGAGCGCGAAAGCGAACTCGCGGAACAGCGCACCCGTCAAGCCACCCTGGATGGCAACCGGCGTGTACACCGCGGCCAGCGTGATGGTCATGGCGATAATCGGCCCCACCAGCTCGCGCGCCGCTTTGATCGCGGCTTGAAACGGTTTCTCCCCCAAATGAAGGTGACGTTCGATGTTCTCGACCATCACGATGGCGTCGTCGACCACCAAACCGACGGACAGCACGATGGCGAGCAGCGTCAGCAGATTGATCGTGAAACCCGCCGCCGCCATGATGAACACCGCTCCAATGAGCGAGATCGGGATAGCGACCACGGGGATGATCATCGCGCGCAGAGACCCCAGGAACAGGAAGATGACGGCGATGACGATCAGGAGCGTCTCGCTCAAGGTGATCAATACTTCGCGGATGGCGTGCGAGATGTACTCGGTGGAGTCGTAGGGGATGCCCCCCTTCATTCCCGCCGGTAGCTGGGCCTGGATCTCCGGCATGGCCTCGCGCACGCGCCCGATGACTTCCAGCGAGTTGGCGGTGGGCAGCACCCACACCCCGATGAACGTCGCCGCTTCGCCGTTGAAGCGGACTTCCTGCTCGTAGTTTTCGGCGCCCAGGACCACGTCGGCGATCTCGCCCAAGCGCACCACCACACCGCCCTCTTCCTTGACGACGAGGTTACGAAACTCTTCGACCGTCTTGAGGTCGGTGTTGGCAACCAAGTTGACCGACACCATCTGTCCCTTGGTAGCACCCAGCGCGGACAGGTAGTTGTTGTCGGCGAGCGCGTCGTGCACTTCGGAGGGCGCGATGCCGAGCGACGCCATGCGATCGGGCTTGAGCCACACGCGCATCGCGAACGTGCGCCCGCCCAGGATATCCGCGCGCTGCACGCCGCTGATGGAAGACAGCTTCGGCTGCACGACGCGGGTCAGGTAGTCGGTGATTTGGTTCTCGTCCAGGTCCGCCGACGAGAATCCCAGGTACATGGCCGCGAACTCGTTGTCGGCGGTCTGCAGGTCGATGATGGGCGCTTCCGCTTCGGGCGGGAGGTCGTTGCGCACCTGCGCCACTTTGGCTTGGATCTGCGTCAGCGCGGCGTTGGTGTCGTAGTTGAGCTTCAAGTGCACGATGATGGTGCTCAAGCTCTGCGCGCTCGAGGACTCGATGTAATCGATGCCGTCGGCGCTCGCGATCACGCGCTCCAGCGGGGTGGTGATGAAGCCGCGCACCAGGTCCGCGTTGGCGCCGATGTAGGCCGTGGTGACATTGATAACCGCGATGTCGCTGCGCGGGTACTGTCGTACCGAGAGCGAGCGGATCGACTGCAACCCGGCGATCAAGATCACCAGGTTGACGACCATCGCGAGGACGGGCCGTCGTATGAATAGGTCCGTGAACTTCATCTAGCTGTCCTCGGGCTTCGGGTCCGGATCGTTGGACGGCATCACGCTGTTATTGACTTCGATCGCAGCGCCGGGCCGAAGCTTGAACACCCCCGACGACACGATTTCTTCGCCGGGCTTGATGCCCGACAAGACGGCGACTTGATCGCCGCGAGAGCCACCGAGCTTCACGAATTGCTGGCGAACCCCGCGGTACGTGCTTCCATCTTGCCCCGTCACGTCTTCGACGATGAATACCGAGTCGCCGTACGGTGCGTAGTTGATCGCGGACGCCGGCAACGCAATCACGCTGCTGCTCTCCTTCCCGACCACCTGCACTTCGACGAACATTCCCGGGCGCAGCTTCTGGTTCTGGTTGCGGAACGACGCCTGTACTTCAAGGTTGCGGGTGGCCGCATTGATCAACGAATTGATCGCGCTGATCTTGCCGGTGGCGACGACGCTGTCGGCGCCTTCGACCATCACGTTCACTTCCGCGCCGACCTTGAGCGCCGCTACCACTTGTTGCGGGAGGGAGAAATTGACGTAGATCGGGTCCAGCGACTGGAGCGAAACGATGGGGTCGCCGCCCGCCAGGTACTGTCCCAGGTTGATCAGCCGAATTCCGAGGATCCCTGCAAACGGCGCGCGAATCGTCTTGCGCGCGATCGTCGCCCGGTAAGATTCGGCGGTCGCTTCGGCCGTTTTCGCCTCGGCGTCCCATCGGTCGTATTCGGCCTGCGAGATAACCTTCTTCTCGCTCAGCTCCTTGGCGCGCTTGAGGTTCATCTCGGCCAAGTCGCCCTGTGCTTCCGCCGCGGCCAGCTGGGCGCGCTCTTGGCTGATGTCCAGGCGAACGAGCACGTCGCCTTCCTTGCACCAGCGGCCGGAGTCGAATGTGATTTCTTTGACGACGCCGGGCAGGTCGGCGCTGAGTGTCACGCCGTGCACGGCAACGACGGTCCCGATGGCGGCCTGGCTCGTCAACCAACTCTCTTCCTTGGCGACGACGGTGGTCACGGCCTCGGGGGGTGCGGCCCACGATTGGCTCATCGCGGTCATGATCTGGCGGTATTTGATGAAGCCGAGCATGCCGACGATCGCGAACACGATCCCCAGCACGATGAACATTCGCTTACGCATGTCGAGAAGCCCCTCCTAAAGGGCAACGTGTCGAGCGTCGCCGGCGGGCGACGTCACAAACCGATCGGATAACGGGCGGCCCGCGAAAGTAGGCACCCGTATGGACTCCCCGGGTCACCAAACGAACCGCTTGCTAGAAAGAGGCGGTGCGGACTGCGGCTCAACTAAGATAGATCGTAGAACGGTTTCCGAGCAAATTGGGATTATTTTTTCGGCGCTCTTGCGGGCTCGAGCACACCATCGCGACGCGCCTTGTGGTACATAGATTTACTAAGATTTGCCAAATCCGGGTTCGTCGGGCTCCGAGGTGAGCCATGTGATCGCGCTCTCGAGATCGCGGAACACCTGCACATCGACGCCCACGCCCTCACTATAAACGGAGCCCAGCCGGCTCAAGCCGAAGTGGACGTCGCTCGACGCCACCATCGCTGCGCGCCCGCCGATCCGCTTCGCATAAGGTCCCAAGTACTCCGCGACGCGCCGGATATCGGCGACGGCAGCACTCGCAAGCGTTTCGGATCTGCGCACGTCGACCAAGAGCGCCATCGGGTCTGGACATTGGGGGTCTTTCAACGCGGTCATGAAGGTCGCGATGACGTCGTCGGGCGCGTACTGCCCCACCAGTTCCAACTTGAGAACGTTGCCTTGGCATACATACGTCACGGGCATGGGCACCTCAACTCCAGAATCGTCTTGCGAAATGCCGGCGGTGTCGGGCTTTGCTGCGCGTGCGCGCGTCGGCGAGTACTTAGGACGATGCTTCAAAGATAGCAGAACTACCGGGCGGAGTTCACTTGAGCAATACCATCTTTCGTGTCCGTCTTTCGCCGGCGACGTCGAGGACGTAGAAGTAGACGCCGCTCGACACCCCTTCTCCCCGCTGGTCCTTGCCGTTCCACTCGACCGAGTGCGAGCCGCCCGGCATCTTTTCGTCCACCAAGGTCCGAACCACCCGGCCGGTCGCATCGAGGACGAAGAGGCGCACGCTGCTGGTCCCGGGAACCTCGAACGGAATCGTGGTAACCGGATTGAACGGATTGGGGTGGTTCTGCCCCAGCGAAAGTCGCAACGCCAGGGTGGTGACGGTCGCCACTTGCGAGCGGTATTCGTCGCCGTCCTGGGTGCGGATGACGAGCTCGTAGCGGTAGGTCGTACCGGCCTGCACCGTGCGATCGGTGTAGGATCGCGTGAAGTTCGCGTCGCCGGTTGCAATCGCGACCGGCAAGGCGGCGCCGGCATCGCGCCGGTACAACGTGAAGCTTTCAACCGGCTCATCGCTCGAGAACTCCCACCGGACTTCGACGTCGTCGCCCGCGGGCACGGCCTCGAAGCGGGAGATGAACACCGGAAGGCCACCACCGTCGCGGCTGACGCGAATCGTGAGCGGATTGGCCCCGAATAGATCGTCGAGAAAACCGTCGAAGCGCGCGTAACCTTCCACACCGCTCGTCAAGACGAAACGCATCTCCACGAGTCCCACCATACTATTCGCGGGTACGCTCGACAGTGTGTATCCACCGACCGTCGCGGGAATGAATCCCGGGAGCGGCGAGGGAACGGTCAGCAGCCCTGGCCAACCGTAGGTCGCGCCGAAGCGTACCGCGCGGATTACAGCCACGTTGAAGTCTGTATGGACTTGGAAACCGAATGCTTCGAGCGATGGGACCCCGTAAACGAATACTTGCGTGACCAATGTGTCGCCCACGGCCCAGGTCGGATACGCGAAGAGCGCTGGAATCAGTTTTTCGTCGCGCGCGACCGGTGGTGGTCCACCCCCGCAAAACGTGCACGAACCATCCACCACCTGCTTGTGGATGCAACGCGCGTCGCGCGGTGTGGCGAGACCGTTGCAATCCACGTCGGCTCGCCCCAGCGCGCCGGCCCCGCCGCACGCAGCGCCGAGTGAAACCCTCAACGCGCAGCGCGCATCATCGACGGTAAGCACGCCGTCGTTGTCGACGTCGCCGTTCCCCCCGACGTTGGTGGTGAACGTCCATGTGAAGCCGTTGGTGAATGCGCTGCCGTCGGAAACCCGGATGCGCCAGAAATATCTCGTCCCCGCAGCGAGTGTCCCCGGGGCGTACGATCGCACCGTCAGTCCGACCGCGGCCAGCGGCGGGATCGAGTCGGTTCCGAAGTACACCTGGTATGTGAGCGGATCGTCGTCCGGGTCGCTGGCCGACCACGTGAGGACCGGCGTGATCGACGCGGTGCCATGGTTTGGCGGGTTCGGATTGGACGGAGGATTGGGCGGAGTGTTGACGTTCGACCGCGTCGTGAAGCGCCACTCGGGCCCGCTCGTTTCGCCGCCCTGACCATCGCGGGCGACGATTCGCCAGTAATGAACGGTCAGCGTCGACATTGGCCCCGGCTCGAACGTCGAGGCCGGTATGTTGCTCGCCACCAAGGGCGGCGGCGACACGGTGCCGAAATACACGTCGTACGTGAGGGGGTCGCCGTCGAGATCGGAGCCATGCCATGCCAAGTTTGCATTGACGTTGACGTTTGTCTCGAAGTGCGGGGGAGCCGGCGACGAGGGCGCGTTGGGCGCGGAATTGTTGGGGCGTGTCGTGAACGTCCATGTCGGACCCGATGATTCGGCAAGGCCGTCGCTCGCCACGATACGCCAAAAATACTGAGTGGCGAAATCCAGCTGCGGCGGCGAATAGCTTCGCACCGTGTGGTCCTGCGCGACGAGCGGTGGGTCGGGCAACGTGCCGAAATACACGTCGTACACGACCGCGTCGCCGTCGGGATCGAGCGAGCCCCATCCCAACGTCGCGTCCAATGCGACCAAAACCTGCCCGTTGAGTGGGCTCGGGTTCTGGGGAGGAATCGGCGGCGCGTTGGTGCTGCGGGTCCGGAAGGTCCACACGGGCCCGGTGCTTTCGAGGCCCCGCGCGTCACGCGCCACCACGCGCCAGTAGTACAGCTGGTTCAAGTCGAGCGGCGCCGGCACGTAGTTCGCTTCGACGAGGCCGGAAGCGACCAGCGCCGGCGATGGGCTGATGCCCAAATAAAGGTCGTAGTCCGTCAGGTTGTCATCGATGTCGTATGAAAACCAACTCATGAGCGGTGCGGCGCCCTGCCCCGCGGTGTTGTCTTGCGGGAACGGATTCGACGGCGCGCTGGGCGCGCTGTTCCCGGTGCACGCGCACGAACTGTCCGCGTTGAGGTAGCTCACGACTCCCGCCACGGGAAGATCCTGGAACGCGCAATCGGTGGCCTCGATGGCGGTGAGCACTGGGTCGGGGAGGATGGGATACTCGCAGCACGGTGTCGTACCGCCCGTGCGCTGATACAGGATCTGCAGCACGTTAACGGGGTGGCTGGCACAAGACGGCAACGCCACCGAAATACCGGTTTGCGAGTCCCCGATCAGGATAGCGCCCGCAACCGCAATGTCGGCGATGAAGGTCGCGCCGAAGCAAGCCGGTATCGGAGCCGCAAAACGGACACCGGTGACGCCGCGCGCATCGGGTCGAATCACGACGTACGCGGTGACGAGGCCGGGATCGTCGCCGGTGAAAGAACACGTGTTGCCGCTCGCGTCGCTGTAGATTCCGACCGACGCGTTCTGGGCGGATACCGGACAAGCTATGAGCGTTGCGACAAGGCTCGCGCTAGAGAAGACTAGAAGCGCCGCGCGGAACGACTTGCGGCTCGGCCAGAGGGGATCCGGCATGGGGCATCAGACGCCGGGTTGAAACGGTGGCGTCGACAAATAGTGTACGCCTGTTGCTAACCCGTCGTCAACCTGCTCAATATAGAGACGCGATCAAGATCCGCCGCTCATTCCGATTCAAACGACGGCGGCAGCATGGTTTCGACGCACGAAACGTCGAGCCCGACGGTGGTTCCGGCGCGGAGAAACTGGAGGATCAACTCGTCGAAGCACTCCATGTTGACGACACCCTCGGGGAGGTGACCGAGATAGTCGATTACGACCACGCGGCTGTCGGAGAGCCGCGACGAAACCTCCTGCGCCCACGACACCGGTGCCACGTAGTCCATCGCGCCCGCGAGCAGAAGGGTCGGAATCGAAGCGGTCACGGGCTGCATCGATTCGTCCGCCAGCGCGACCGTCGGCCACTCGTTGCACGCGGCGATTTGCCGATCGACGCGATAGCGACCGAGAAACGTTCCCGCCGTTTCACTCGCGATCTCGTCGCTGGTGATGCGCTGCGTCCCTTCGGGACACGTGACGCACAGGTACATCCCTTCCGCAAAAGGCGAGGAGCTGCTGTCCGGGCCGACCGCATCGAAGAAGGGCTGAAAGTCGCCGCTCGCCGCGCGGTGGACGATGAACGGGATCCGGCGCTGCAACGAAGTCGTCAATAGTAGCGTGCGAAACGCTTCGCAGAACGGTCCGCGCTCGAGCGTCACCAGCCGCGTGTCGACGGAGTCGGAGTAAATCGCCTTCACCGGACCCGCTTCGAACTCGTTCATCAGATCGTTCCACTCGCTTCGCAACGACGGGAACTTGTTTCCGCACGTCGGATCGCGATCGCAATCGTCGAAGAGTTTTTGCAGAACTTCTTCGCCGCCGCGCGCATGATGGAGCGGAAGTTTTTCGTCGATCGGGACGGTGCCCATGAGCACGGCACAGCGAACATTCTGTGGGTACTCCCTCATATACGCTTGCGCGACGGTGGTGCCGTACGACAATCCCATGAGGTCGATCTTCTCGTAGCCGAGCGCCTTGCGAACGTCGTCCAAATCGCGCACGGCGGCCAGTGTTCCGTATTGCGTGAGGTCGGCATTCTTCTCGAGCTCTGCGCGACAGCGCCGCACCGCGTCCAGGTCGTACATCGTGTCCAGCTTGCGCGCGGCTTCCAGCTCGGGGCAACGGAGCGGATTCGACAATCCGGTACCGCGCTGGTCGACCAAGACGATGTCGCGCGTCGCGCGATAGCCCGTGCTGTCGGCCGCGTACCAGTCGGCGTTCGAGGTCGCGGCCAGGCCCGGCCCGCCCGCGATGTCGAACAGCGGTGCGTCCTTCGCACCCTTGGTCAGCGCGGGAACGATGACGATGTGGAGCGAGATCTTGCGGCCGTCGGGTTGCTCCCGATTCTCGGGGACTTCCAGCGTCGCGGTGAGGAGTGTCTCCGCGAGTCCTTCGGCGATGTAGTCGGTGAGTTTGAGCGTGCGCGGGCGCGGGACACTGTGCTGCTCCGGCGGCGCGTCTTGAGCCGGCGTCGTGGCAGCGAGGAGAAAAAATGTCGCGGTTGCGAGGGGCGTCCGAATGGAAATCATCGGACGGGGACTATATCAGAGGATTCGACGGAGGGGCTACTTCAGAAGGACGAGCTTCTTCGTCAGGCGTTGACCGCCCACGTCGAGCACGTAGAAGTACACGCCACTCGACACCGACTCGCCGCGGTCGTCTTTGCCTTGCCACTGTGCGCGGTGCGAGCCGCCGGATTGATCCTCGTCCACCAAGGTGCGCACGATGCGTCCCGAGATGTCGAGAATCCACAGCCGAACGCGCTGCGCCCTGGCGGACGCCGGGAGTTCGTAAGGAATGACGGTCTGCGGGTTGAACGGGTTGGGGTGGTTCTGACCCAGCGACAGCGTCATGGCCTGCGTCGACGCGGTCGCGATGGGTGAGCGAAATTCGTCGCCGTCGGTGGCTCGAATGAGCAACTCGTAGTGGTAGGTCTTCCCGCTTTCCACCGACGTGTCCACGAAGGAACGTGAGGTCGCCGTGACTGGCCCCTGCGCGACGACGATCGGCAGCGCCGCTCCGTCCCCGCGACGATAGAGGGTGTAACTCTCCATCGCCTCGTCGCTTTGCAGCTCCCATCTCACGTCGATACCGCGATCGACCGGGGTCGCGTCGAAGCGCGTGATGAGCACGGGCACGCCGCCGCCACCGCCAAAGAAAGTTAGCGGCGCCGCTCCCTCCAGGTCGTCGGCGAAATTGGAAATGACGATCGTTCGATCGAACCAGAAGTCGGCGTAGAAGCGAAGATCGATGAACGCAACCGTGGAGCCAGCCGGCACCCCCGACAGTGCGTAACCACCGACGAATCCGATTCCGCCAAACCAGCTGTTGCGAAGCGCGGTGAAGTTGGTGGTCGCACCCCGGCGACTGGCGCGGAAGTAGTCCGTCGCCTGCGACTCGACGATGAAGCCGAACGCTTCCAAGGAAGGCACGCCGGTTACCGCGAGCCGCACGTACACCGTGTCGTCCACCTCCCACGTCGAGTCGAGCGAGACGATCGGAGGCGGGTTGCTGGTCGGCGTCGCTTGCAAGCTCAACTCACAGAACGTGCAGCTACCGTCGATCACGTTCTTGTGGATGCATCGCGCGTCGCGCGGCGTCACCATGCCGCCGCAGTCGACGTCCGCCAGAAGCGGCCAAACGGCGTCGCACCCGCTGTAGTCGACCAGATAAACGCCGAGCGCGCACGACGCGTCGTCGAGGTCCACGACGGTGTCGAGATTGACGTCCCCCATGGGGGCAACGGTGAACTGCCACGTCGGTCCGCTGGTCGAGGCCAACCCGTCGGATGCCACCACGCGCCAGAAATACTGTCCGATTGCCAGTGTCCCCGGCTCGTATTGCCGATCGGTGAGACCGCTCGCGACCAAGGGCGGCGGCGACGTCGAGCCGAAGTACACGTCGTACGTGAGCGGTTGCAAGTCGACGTCGGTTGCGAACCACACAAGCACCGGCGTGGGGTCGCTCGCGCCGTGGTCGATCGGGCTTGGATTCAACGGCGCACCCGGCGGCGAGTTGGCCTTGGTCGAGAAACTCCAGGTCGGACCGCTTCGCTCGAGGCCATATGAATCCCGCGCGACGATGATCCAATAGTACGTGGTCGTAAACGCCAGCAATCCCGGATTGTACGACAGGGTCGCGATGTTGCTCGCCACCAGCGGCGGTGGCGTCGACGTCCCAAAGTAAACGTCGAATGTCATCGCGTGGCCGTTGGGCTCCGTGCACTGCCAAGCGAGCGTTTGCGTGAGCGGGCGATTGACCGCGCCGTTCGTCGGCACGGGATTGGTCGGCAGGTTCGGAGGCAAATTGACGCCGGTGGTGAAGGTCCACGGCGGACCGTTGGTCTCCGCACCCAGCTCGTCGCGCGCGATAATCACCCACCGGTACGTGGTCCCGAAGGAGAGAACACCGAGGTTATACGACGTGGTGGTGATGTTGCTCGCGACCAGCTGTATGTCTAAAGGAGTACCGAAGAATACGTCGTAGGTGACGGCGTGTCCGTCCAGGTCGCCGCTCTGCCACGAGAGCGTCGGCGTCACCGATACGTTGACGGCGTTGTTGGCGGGGATCGGCCCCGACGGCACGTTGGGCGGGAAATTCGATGGTCGTGTCGTGAAGGTCCACGTGGGCCCGGACGTTTCGGCGCCCTGGAAATCGCGCACCACGATCCGCCAGTAGTATTGCGTCTCGAACGCGAGCCCCGCCGGCGCGTAGGTGGTCCCACTTTGTCCTGTCACCACGAGTGGCGGGGGGTCGCTGGTACCGAAGTACACGTCGGAAACCAACGGCCCGGGATCGTTGTCGCTAGCAGTCCACTCGAGCGTCGTGTTGAGCGGTCGATTCAAGGCGCCGTTTACGGGTGCGAGCGGTGTCGGAACATTGGGAGGAAAGTTGACGGGCCGCGTCTCGAACGACCACACCGCACCCGACGTCTCGAGCCCACCCGTATCGCGCGCGACAATCCGCCAGTAGTACGTGGTTGCGAAGTTCAAGGGACCGACCGTGTATTCCGGATCGTTGAGAGCGGTCGCGACCAAGGGCGGCGTCGGCGACGCGCCGAAGTACAGGTCGTAGACCAGCACGTCACCGTCCATGTCCGAAGAGATCCATCGAAGGACTGCTTCGACCAAGATTCCGGTCGCTCCGTTCGCCGGCGATATCACCTGGGGAGCGTGCGGCGCCGAGTTGGACGCGCGCGTGGTGAAAGTCCACGTCGGGCTCGCGGCCTCGAGGCCCTTGTCGTCCCGCGCGACCACGCGCCAATAGTGTTGCGTCAATCCCGCGAGCGGTGCAGCCGGAGTGTAGCCAGCCGTGGTCAGACCCGCGGCAACCAGGGGCGGCGTCGGCGTCGTTCCAAAATACAGGTCGTACTCCGAAATATTGTCGTCGACGTCAAATCCGAACCAACTCAACGACGTCAAGGTGCTGACCGCGTTCTCGCCGTCGAACGGCGAGGGGTTGGTGGGCGGAACGGGCGGACTGTTCCCCACGCAGGCGCACGATGCGTCGGCGTTGAAATGGCTCGCGACCGAGACCATCGGAATTTCCTGAAAGAAGCAGTCGGACGCGGCCAGGGTGCCGACCGCGGGGTCGGGCGCGATGGTGTATTCGCAGCAGGCGTCCGTCGACCCCGATCGCATGTACGTGATCTGCAGCACGCTGATCGGACTCTGGCTGCAGTTCTGCAGCGCGATCGACATGCCGGTCTGCGACGATCCCAGCGAGAGCATGCCGGGCGGAACCAACTCGCTCACGAAGGAAGATCCGAGACACGCCGGAACGGGTGCCGAGAACTGCACCGCGCTGACGCCGTTGGAGGGTCTCACCACCACGTAGGCGGTGAACAGACCGGGATCGTTACCGGAGAAGCTGCACGTGTTGCCGGAGACGTCGCTGTAGAGGCCGATCGACGTTTGCGCCGCGGTGTACTGGGCGGTGGCGGAGAGCGACGCGCACGCGAGGGCGAGGATGAGCGCGGGTGAGAACCCGCGGGTACGTTCGGGGTGCGGCCGAAACGTGGTCATGGATGCCGTGGATCAGGGACGAACCCACCCGATGGTGGATTGTTAAGCGCAAAGCGTACACCCGAATGCCCTGCCGGTCAAATGAAGATTCCGGCGCTCACTTCAATAGCACGAGCTTTCGTGTCCGTCGCTCTCCACCCGCATCGAGCACATAGAAGTAGACTCCGCTCGACACCGACTGGCCGCGATCGTCCTTCCCTTCCCACCGAACCTGGTGCGGACCGCTCGACTGGTCTTCATCGACCAGCGTCGCGACGATACGCCCCGAGATATCGAGGATCGACAAGCGAACCCGCGCGCGCTCCGACGTGCTCGGCAGCTCGTACGAGATCGTGGTCTGCGGGTTGAACGGGTTGGGGTGGTTCTGATGCAGAGCCAAGCCCGTTTCGACAAGCGGCACGTCGACCGATGTGCCGAGTGAAACTAGCAGTGTCGCCATGCCGGACAAGTCGTCCACGAACCCGTCGATTATGAAGCTCCCCGGCAATCCGTGACTCATGTCGAACAGCAGCTCGATGAACTCGACGGGCGAGGTGACCGGAACACTCGTGAGCGAATACGCGCCGACCACCGCAATGAACGTCGCCGGTGTCGAAAACTCGAGCGCGGTGAACGCACCCGAGGCGCCGGTGCGCCGCACCCCGATCATTTTGAGTTTCGGGTCCGCGGAGGTATAGAAGCCGAATGCGCCCAGAGAAGCGACGTTCGACACCGAGAGTCGCACCGCCAGGGTATCCTCTCGCGTCCACACCGAGCTGACCGCGACCAGCGGAGAGATAACGGATTCATCGAGCGCAGCGGCCACCGTGGGATCGCAGAACCCGCACGAGCCGTCCACGATCTCCTGGTGGATGCAACGAGCGTCGGCGGGCGTGACGCTGTTGCTGCAATTGACATCGGCCAACTGTTGCCCGTGGGGTCCGCCGCAGGGCGGATTCCACATGTAGATCTGCATCGCGCACGACACGTCATCGAGGTTCACCACGCCGTCGACCACCACGTCGCCTGGCAGAACACGGGTGAACGTCCACAGCGGCCCGTTGGTCGCAACAACCCCGTCGCTGGTGACCACTCGCCAGAAGTACGGCGTTGCCACTTGCAGCGGCCCCGGATCGTACATCGTCGCAGTCAACCCGGTAGCGACGAATGGCGGCGGGTTGGTGGTGCCGAAGAAGATGGTGTGCACGAGCGGCTGGGCGTCCACGTCGGTTGCGGTCCACGTCAGCAATGGAGAAAAAGTCGTGAAGCCGTTGTCCGGCGGAAACGGATTGGAAATCACGGGCGGCGAGTTCGCCTTGGTGGTGAACGACCACAAGGGACCGGTTCTTGTCGCCCCGTGGACGTCGCGCGCCACGATTTGCCAGCGATACGTCGTCGAAAACGAGAGTGGCCCCGGGTTGTACGACCTGGTCGTGAGGTTGGTCGCCACGAGAGGCGGCTGCGCGGGCGTGCCGAAGTACACGTCATAGGTGATCGCGTCCCCGTTGGGATCGGTGCATTGCCACGCGAGCGTGGAATTGAGCGGACGGTTGGTCGCCCCGTTGGAGGGGGACGGGCTGGAGGGCAGGTTCGGCGGCGAGTTGGTCGTGGTCGTGAACGACCAGGTGGGACCCGAGGTCGAGCCGCCGATCCCGTCGCGCGCCACGATGCGCCATCGGTACGTCGTCGCCGATATTAGCGTTCCCGGCGCATACGACGGCGTGGTCAGGTTGGTCGCCACCAGCGGCGGGTTGGCCGCGGTTCCGAAGTAGACGTCGAACACGATCGGGTCCCCGTCCAGATCGATGCATTGCCACGCGAGGGTTGTATTCAATGGTCGGTTGGTCGCTCCATTGGCGGGCGACGGATTCGACGGCGTGTTGGGCGGGAAATTCGCGGGCCGCGTCGTGAACGACCAGGTGGGGCCGGATGTCGTGGCACCGTGGCTGTCGCGCGCGACGACGCGCCAGTAATACAGCGTCGAGAAGGTCATGCCGGGGGGCGCGTAGCTCGCGACCGGCACATTGGTGGCGACCAGCGGCGGCGGTGACGAGGTCCCGAAGTACACGTCGAACACCAGCGGGTCCCCGTCCGAGTCGCTCGCCGACCAAGAGAGCGTCGCGCTGAGAGAGACGCCGGTGGCACCGTTGGCGGGGAGGGGGGTGGCCGGCGGGTTGGGCGGATAGTTCTCCAGGCGGGTCGTGAACGTCCACGTGATCCCCGACGTCACGCCGCCGTGCTCATCGCGCACCACGATTCGCCAATAATACTGGGTTGCGAACGCGAGCCCCGCGGGGGTGTAGCTGGTAAACGGGGTGTTCGACACCACCAAAGGCGGTGAAGCCGAGGTTCCGAAGTACACGTCGAACCGCAGCGTGTCGGAATCCTGGTCGGTCGCAAACCAACTCAAAGAGACATTGAGCGGCTGTCCGTTCGCCCCGTTGGGCGGTGCAATCAACACCGGGGGATTGGGCGGGAAATTCACGGGGCGCGTGACGAACGACCACACCGGCCCCGAGGTTTCCTGCGACAGCGGGTCGCGTGCGACGATGCGCCAGTAGTACGTCGTGTTGAAGGTCATCGCCCCCGGATCGAAGGAAGAGATGCTGACGTTGGTCGCGACGAGCGGCGGCGCCGGCGAAGACCCGAAGTACACGTCGTAGACCAGCGGGTCTTCGTCGATGTCTCCCGCCTGCCAGTGCAGCGTCGCTTCGAGCAGCACGTCGATCGCGCCGTTCATCGGTACGGGGTTGTACGGAGGAATCGGCGGCGTGTTGAGCGCGCGCGTGGTGAATGTCCACGTTGGACCCGATGCCTCGAGACCGAACGCATCGCGCACGACGACGCGCCAGTAATAATGAGTGAACGGCAGCAGCTGGCCCGGGGTGTAGGTTGGCTGAGGGAGCGCCTGGGCCACGAGCGGAGGCGTCGGCGTCGTGCCCAGGTAGACGTCGTGCTCGATAATGTTGTTGTCCCAGTCGGATGCGAACCACGTCATGACCGAGTTGACGCTCTGCCCCGTGCTTCCGTCTTCCGGCGTCAAAACGGATGGGAGCGTCGGCGCACTGTTGCCGATGCACTCGCAGGTTGCATTTGCGTTGAAGCGGCTCGATATGGGTGTGACGGGAACATCGTTGTAGGCGCAATCGGTGGCCTCGATCTCCCCCACCGACGGATCGGCCACGATCGGAAACTCGCAGCACGGCGTGGTTCCGCCGTTGCGCTGCACCTTGATCTGCAAAACGTTCACCGGCTGCCCGTAGCATCCCGGCAATGCCACCGAGATTCCGGTTTGCGAATTCCCGATGGTCAACATTCCGGGCGGAGCGACGTCGCTGATGAACGTCGCGCCGAAGCAGTTGGGAATGGGAGCCGCGAATTGGACGCCGGTTACACCGTTGATGTCGGGGCGAAAGACGACATACGTGGTGACGATGCCGGGCTGGTCGCCGGTGAAGCTGCACGTCGAGCCGGAGGCGTCGGTGTAGAGACCGATGCTGGCGCCGTCGGCGTGCGCCGGTATTACCGAAACGAGGGTGAGGAACGCGACCGCGACCGCGACGGCGATGGAAAGCGACTTGACCATGCGGGGCGCCTCCGGCGGGATACCAGGTCGGACGGCTAACCAGATCGGAGGTATGTGCGCCGAAACGCGGGGTTTCGGCTAATTGAATGGGTGCGATTCTTGAGCGGCCGTTACTTGAGGAGCACCATTTTGCGCGTCCGCCGTTCGCCGCTCACGTCCAGGAGGGCAATGTAGACGCCGCTCGAGACCGCGTCGCCGCGGTCGTCCCTTCCCTCCCACACCACCCGGTACGAACCGCCCCGCTGTTCTTCGTTCACCAAGGTCCGAACCACACGACCGCCGACGTCGAGTATCGAGAGTCGCACCGGTTGGGACGCATCGGCGAGAGGCAGGTCGTACGAGATCGTGGTTTGCGGGTTGAATGGGTTGGGGTGATTCTGCAGCAAGGCCAGCGCGCGCGCGAGCGTCGTCACGGTCGCGATGGGCGAGCGGTACACTTCCTCGTCGAGCGTTTGCACGACGAGCTCGTAGTGGTACGTCTTCCCCGCGTCGACCGCCTCATCGCGATACCATCGCGCGTGCGCATCCACGGTTGCGATCGCTTCTGGTGTCGATTCGGTAGTGCGACGGTACAGCGTGATGTTCGCGATGGGTTCGTCGCTCGACAACTCCCACGTCACCTCGACCGCGTCGCCCACTTGGCCCGCCTCGAACTTCGAGATCAAGACGGGAACCTCGATGACGTGGAACCTCCAAAGGATACTGCTGGTGGAGAACGTGCCGTCGGACGCTATCACGCGCCAGTAGTAGACAGTGTTCAACTGCAGCCCATCGACCGCGTAGGAGCGCTCCGTGAGCCCGGTCGCGATCTGCGGCGGTGGATTGGTCGATCCGAAAAGGAGTCGGTACGTCACCGGTTGTAGGTCGGGATCACCCGATCGCCAGCGGAGGATGGCCGTCGGCCCTGACAAACCTAGGTTCGTCGGATGGGGATCGAAGGGTTGGATGGGTGGTGAATTGTCCCGGGTAACGAACGACCACACGGGACCGGACGTCTCGATTCCGGATTGATCGCGTGCCACGACGCGCCATCGATACGACGTCTCGAAATCGAGCAAGGGCCCTAGATAGAAGAGGTCGGAAATATTGCTCGCGACCAGCGGAGGATCGTCTTCGGTCCCGAAGTAGACGTCGTAGGCGACTGCCCCACCGCAAGTCCAGGTCAGGACCGCGGTGATCGCCTGTTCAGGCGCACCGTCGACGGGTCGCGGCGCAGAGGGCGCGTCGGGTGTGTTAACGAAGGGTTTTCGCGCGAGGGTCGCAGTTGCGGCTAGGATGCAAAACGCCGCGCAGAAGACGATGAGGAAGGGTCGAAATTCGGGGCCTCGCCAGTTCGACGTCGGCATGGTCGCGCCTCCCTTGGCTGGAGGCAGGAGCATACACCCGGTCGTGTGCCGGGGCTACCCAAACCGCAAAGGTTCTTTTCATCCCGTCCTGACGGGCTCTCACGGCGCACCCACCCGGTACTCGCCGAACAGCTCCTCGCGCATCTGATCCCATTCGAGAATGTCGATCGTGCGCGACAACACCGACGGCTCGAACTGAATTCCGTTGTCGCCGGAGAATGGCATGCGATGGTCGCCGAGCTCGTACAAAATGCGGCTCGGAATTCCGTTGGGATACGCTTCGCACGTGACCATTCGCTTCTCCCCGTCGTCGACACCGATGCGGTAGTGCTTACAGTAGTAACACAGCGGGACGATGGTGTTGATCATGGGACGACCTTCTTTCGTTTTCTCCTCTCCGACAAAGAAGATCGTAAAGTCGGCGCGCGCACCCCACTGTTCGGCGCGTTACAACGGCTCGTACATTCGACGTTATGAAAAACAGTTAATACGTTCCGCTGTCGACGTCGCGTATGAAGCGGATTACACCTTCCATGTACGTTGCTTGATCGTCGTACATCGAAAGATGGCTGCCATTCGGGCAGGAGAGATAACGTCCGCGTTTCACTTCGCGCGCCATCATCTCCATGTGAGCGGGATCCATGGTGTCGTGCTGCGCGCCGATAACGAGCGTGGGAACCGTGATACGGCCCAAATCGGCCGTACGGTCCCACTTCTCGAGCTTTCCGCTGGTGTCGAGCTCGCTCGGCCCTTGCATTGGAATGTAGACCGCTGGATTCATGTGCTTGAACGCACGGTTGACGGGATCTGGCCAGTTTTCGGCCGGCATGCGCAGAATGTGGTGTTCGTAATGATGCGGAATCAGTAGTTCCATGTAACGCGGATTCTGGTAGTCCTTCGCCGCCTCGATACTTTGCAGCTCCGCGAGCACCGCCTGGTCCATCGTCGCCTTGAATGCCGTCTTGGCGTAGGCACTGTACGCGGGAATACTGGCCATCATGTTGGAGATGATGAGGGCCTTCAGGTGCTCTTCATATTTTAGGGCGTATTCCATGGCCAGGATTCCGCCCCACGAATGACCCAACAGATAGAAGTTGTCCTGATTCAGTCCCAGTGCCTGGCGAACTTGCTCGACCTCCTCGACGAAGCGCGCCGTGTCCCACAACGAAGAGTCGTCGGGCTGGTCGCTGTAGTACGAGCCGAGTTGATCGTAGTAGTAGTACTCGATGCCTTCGCCCGGCAGATAGGCGTCGAAACATTCCAAGTACTCGTGCGTGAACCCCGGCCCCCCGTGCAGGAGCAGCAACTTGACGCGCGGATTGTTACCGATACGCTTGGTCCAAACCTTGAAGTTTCCTTTCGGCGTGTCGATGGCGACCATCTTGACACCGCCGCCTAGCACGTCGTCGCGGCCGGCGTGGTCGAAGTAGGCGCGCTGGGCGGCGTCCCCCGGCTCCGACTTCTCGGTGCACGAAGCCAGCACGAACGAGCCGAGCGCGATCAAGATGAGTGATTGAAAAACCGACCTGGGTCCGCGAATCATGGGCGCCTCCTTCCACGCGACAATCGACGTGGCAGTCTATCACGAGCGCGGTTTCAATTGCCGTTGCGCCCCGGGCGGCCGGTTCGAAACTGTAGCGACAAGCCGGCCTCGAAACGGTCGAAGAGCCACCCTCGACTCGAGGCCTCGGCGTACAACATTCGCCATTCCAGTCGCGTGTAGATTCCGAAGTTGACGTCGTCGTCGGGCGTCACCAAACCTCCCAGCTCGAAGCGGCGCCAGTTCCAGTTTCCGACGGGCTCGAATGCGAGGCCGAAACGCCCTTCGATCTGTCGCGACGGAAAGAATTCGGTCTCCTTGTTCCCATAAAACGCGGCAATCGGTGCCCGCACGTGCCAGCACAGTCTCATGACCTCGTGGTTCGTGATGGGGATCGGCAATCCCTCCGTGCCAATCATGGTGTAGATGACCCCCGCGCCGACGCGCTCCTCGCCGCCCTGTGCGGCGACCTCGGCTAAGAATCGAAACGTCAGCTTGGGCGGAAGCGGCCCCGTTTCCAACCCTTGCATCGCGAGATGCATGAGCGCATCGACGCGTTCGTTTTCATTCTGCAGATCGCTCGCGCTTGGAAGCGGCGTGTCGGCCACCGACAGTGTATCGGGCACCGGCACGTCCGCAATCGATGCCATTTTTTCTAGCACTGCGTTCGCCATGACTTGGTGCGTTCGATACGACGGGTGATTGAGGTCGGGGCTGAAGTAGGGAGATGCGGGCGACGAGAACGCCGGATCGTCCTGCAAGCGCTGCGATACCTTCACCATGTCAATCACCGTGAAGCCGCCCGCTCGCGCAATGTCGACGATGGCCGAGTTGTAATCGGCGGCGCGCTGTCGCACCCCTTGCAAATCGTCGGGAGTGAGCACTTCCTCCGCCTCGAAATGCGAACGAAACGGAATCAAGAAGGCCGACGCCTTGGTTCCCGCCGGATAGTGCTCGCCGGACCCGTTGTCGGCCGCCAACGGAATCTCTTGCAGGAAGGGCAACACCGTGACGTCCGGCAAAGTCGCGACCATCAGTTGCGTGGGAGGAGAATCCGGCGCCATTCGTGCGCGCAGCCTTGCGGTGAGTTCGCCATACTGCGCCCGGAAGGTTTCGACTTCGGTTGGTGGCGCGTGTCCGACGATGCCGAACGAAGCGAGAAGGTCGTTGGCACCGATGAACACCACGATCCAGCGCGGCTGCTTCTCCCATTGCTCCACCGTTTCGATGGCCGACCATCCCTTCGGCAGCAGAATGCTGGCGAACGTCCAACCGGCGGATCCGCTGTTGAGTTTGTGCGTCTTCGAGGATTGCAGGAGCACTTCGCCCACCGTCTGACCCGGTATTGCCATTACCACCCGCTCCTCGCCGCCGCCGAATTGCGGGTTCCCGGGAAACAGTGCGCGACGGCCCTCCCACGCATAGTCGAGCCGGAGCGTCCCGAATCCTTCGGTGGCAAGTCTCAAGTGATCGATCGGATAGGGGCGGTCGAAGGGAGCCATCGGCGGCTCCATTCCGAGACGACGAAGGACTTGCCCCGACCACGACTGTCGAATGCTCTCTTGGTCGAGTTGGAGGAAATAAGTTCCCGACGCGACGCTATCGCCGATTATGAGGAGTTCGGATGGATCGCGAGGGAGTTGCGACCACGCGATCGAGGGCAGCGCTGCAAGCGCCGCGAACGTCGCCACTCGTGTAACAAACCTTCCCAACATGACAAACCGATCGAGGGGATGGCCGAAATATATCGCGTGAAAGCGAGAGCGCTAGTAAGGAGAGTACGTATCGAGGCAGAGCGGAATGATTCTCCGTGTCGGTCCGTGGGCAGTCTAACACCTATCTTCGTACCGTGCCAGCGGATTACTTGAGCAAGACCAACTTCCGCGTCTGGCGCGTCCCGCGCGCATCGAGCACGGAGAAATAGATCCCGCTCGATGCGTTTTCCCCGCGATTGTCCTTCCCTTCCCACGTGACGCGATACGAACCGCCCGCTTGGTCTTGGTCGACCAGGGTGCGCACCACGCGCCCGGTGACGTCGACGATGCGAAGGCGCACCCTCTCAGGTTGGGCGGAAGCAGGCAAGTCGTACGAAATCGTGGTGAGCGGATTGAACGGATTGGGATAATTCTGATGGAGCGCCAAGCGCGACGGGATCGTCCCGACATCGACCATCGTGTCGAGCGGCAGCAACAGCAACCCGGCGCCGGCCAGGTCGTCCACGAATCCGTCGATGAGGAGGTAGCTCGGAAGAACCCCGCTTGCATCGAAGCGCAGCTCGACGAACTCTGCGGTCGTCCCGAGCGGCTGGTCGGCGAGCGAGTAACCGGCCACGTAGGAATACGTCGACGTGACCTGTCGTCCCTCCAACACGTCGAAGTTGTTCGAGGCGCCACGGCGTTGCGATTGCAGCAACGGCAAGCTGGGGCTCGACGACGTGTAGAGCCCGAACGCGTTGAAGACCGGCGCTCCCGACAGCACCAACCGAACGACCAACGTGCTTCCTTCGAAAAACCACGAGCCCAACGATACGGATGGACCGATTTCCTCCTCGTCATTCGGGGACGACGGCACGATGGCGTCGTCACAAATGGCGCACCCGAGACCCAGTACTTCGCGGTGGATGCAACGCGCATCCGCGGGCGTCACGTTGGCGTCGCAGTTCGCATCTGCAACCAAGTAGCCGGTCGCGCCCCCGCACTCCGGATTCCACAAGTAGATCTCCAGCGCGCATTCCGCGTCCTCGACGGTCAGCACATTGTCCGCCACGACGTCGCCCGGTTGCCGCGCGCCGAACGACCAAATGGGTCCGCTGGTCGAAAAGAATCCGTCGGAAGCGACCACGCTCCAGTAGTAGGTCGCGCCTGGCACCAGAGTGGGCGTCTGAAAGCTGGCTCCCGGCAACGATGTCGCAACGAGCGGAGGAGGAGATGTCTGGCCGAGGTACAGATCATAACTGAGCGGCTGCAGATCGATGTCACCGCCGGACCACGCGAGCAGAGGTGACGTGCTCGTGATCCCGTTGTGTGCGGGATGCGGGTTCGTCGGGGGGTACGGCGCCGAATTGGCTTTGGTCGTGAACGTCCAGAGGGGACCGGTCGCTGTCGCCCCTTGCGGATCCCGCGCCACGATTTGCCAATAGAACGTGGTCGTGAACGGCAGGTTGGCGTAGTAGTAGTAAATGTAAGTGTCGTAGTCCTCGAAGATCGTACCCACGAACGGAGGTGGCGACTCGGTCCCGAAGTAGACGTCGAAATACATGTCGTAACCGTCCGGATCGTCCGATTGCCAACGCAGAGATCCCGTTACCAACGCGGTCGTAGAACCGTTAGGCGGGTTAGGACCGCTGGGTGTCGTGGGAGGGGCGTTCGTGGCCTTGGTCGAGAACGTCCACTCGGGTCCCGCGGTCTCCGCCCCGTGTTCGTCGCGCACGACGATTTTCCATCGATACGTCGTTCCGGGCTGGAGGGGCGGCGAACGCATCAATGTGTACAAAATGTTGGCCTCGACGAGCGGTGGTGGCGATTCGGTTCCCAGGTACAAGTCGGAGCGAACGTCGTCCCCGTCCGGGTCGGACGCATGCCAATACAATAGAATTTGCAGGAGTGTATTCGTCGCCCCGTTCGCGGGTATGTCGAGAGTTGGTGGGTGGGGCGGGCGGTTGACCGCCGCGCCGGCGGGCGGGATTGCGACCAGATATGCGAAACCGACCGCGGCCGCAAAGGCAAGCCGCTCCATTGAACGATTCGATTGCATGGCGCCTCCTATCCCGGAAGGTATGTGCGCCGAATCGTTCCGTTTCGGCTAATCCCCTATTTAAATCGTTCGGGCTGGCTCAACCACTCCCTGTCGCGTCGAGCGGATCCAGACCTCCGCTACCGCGAGATGGAGAAACAGCGCTGTCGTTATAGAGGCGTTGAAAACATCCTTCAAGTCATCTAGCGATGGATCGTTTGACAGAGCGATCACGGCGGTGCCGATGATCCGTGTGGTCGCAATGGCCAGTGCGATCGCGAAGGCACGAATCATCCACTCGCGGTGTGACTCGATCCGCTTGGCGCGAATGGCGCGGACCCCCTGCGCGAGTGAATACAGATAGAAGATCGAGAAGCTGCCCACGACGATGCGCTCCGGCCAGCCCGCGACCGGAATCGCCACCGACATGAAGAGCGCGGCCGTGCCAATCAAGGTGCCGATGGCAGCCAGCGTACGACCCGCCCACCGGTGATAACCGATGGCGCGCGAACGGATGGCAGCGACGAACTGGAAAGGCGCGAATATGAGATAGCCCGCGCCCAAGGCAACGTGAATCCAGACGATCAAAGAGAACTTCGCGTAGCCGGGGTTGAAGGCCTCGCGAGAGGAGTGGGATACGGAAGCCAGGACGGCGACGGCACAGAGCCCCGCGATCAGGGTCGCGAGGATCAATCGGACCGGCGCCGGACGCGTTCGATCCACAACCACTGCGCCCTACATCTTGGAGATGATCTCGGCGCGCTTCGTTTCGTATTCGCTCGCGGAAATGAGTCCCGCGTGGAACATCTCCTTGAGCGCCTTGAGGCGTTGGACCGGGTCGGACGCGTCAGCCGGTGACAAAGGACCACCCGCGTGCGGACTCGCGACGAAAACCCCGCCCGCCGCGGCGCGCTTCTCTTCCAAGTCGCGCGCGCGACGCTCGTCGCGCATCTGCTCTTCCATCTCCTGCGCGAACGCGTACAGGCGTCGAGCCTGCGCCTTGGGTAAATGCTCGATCGTGAGTAGCTGACCGGCGACCGTCTTCAAGGTGAACGTCGCGCCGAGGACATTCTCCTGCATTTTCGCGTCGTGGAGATCGCGCCAGCCGTGGTCTTCGAACGTGACCCGGCCCAGGAGCTTGGGACGATAGACAATGAAACGCCGGTTGGTGAGCACGGCGCAGTCGGGAGACATCTTGGCGAGGGGTCCCTTCTGGACCGCGACGTATAGCACGTTCTCGCCCGACGTCATGATCTGCTGGACGCGTTCCAGAACGGTTTGCACCAGGGCGGGATCCTGCTCTTCGTTGGTCAGCGCGCGGATCAGCTCTGCCGCCTTGGCGGACGGTCCGGAGTTCGTGCTCATGCCGGTTCCCCCTTGGGCCTAATAAGACTGCATTGGACGGAACTGTGGATCGAGTAACCGGTGCAGAATGCGTGCCAGGAGGGCCCGCAAGAAGGCGAGCGAGGGGATCAGAACACGTCCGCCCTTAGATCCCAAAACGGGCCGCGCCGCGAACGATCATTTGAGCAACGCCATCTTGCGCGATTGACGTGTGCCCTCGACGTCGAGCACGTAGAAGTAGATTCCGCTCGCCACGTCCATCCCGCCATCGTCCTTGCCTTCCCACTCTACCCGATACGCGCCGCCCGTTTGACCCTCGTCGACGAGCGTGCGCACTACGCGCCCGGCCACGTCGAGAATCAGCAACCGCACATGCGTCGACTGGGGCGCCGCGGGGAGCTCGTACGGAATCACGGTCCGCGGATTGAATGGGTTGGGACGATTCGGGCCTAGAGTCAACGCAAGCGCGCGCGTGGTCACGCTGACGGATTGGGAACGGAACTCGTCGCCGTCCGCGGCGCGCACGAGCAGCTGGTAGTGGTAGTTCTTCCCAGGCTCCACGCCGCGATCGAGGTACGCCCCGGTTGTGCCCACCGGTCCTTGCGCGATCGCGGCCCACGTCGATGAACCACCCTCGGCACGGTAGAGCGCGTAGCCATCGATGGCCTCGTCGCTGTGCAGCTCCCAGCCCACCGCTACGCCCCCGTCGACGGCAACCGCGTCGAATCGCGTGATGAGCACGGGCACCGGCAGCCCGACCGCAATTCTGTCGAAGTAATACTGCAGGCCTTCGCCGAAGTCGACCGGCCACTGTCTACGCGTGTCGCTCCAGACGACGTAGGCAGCTTCGTCCCCCACGGCCACGCCGATATACTCGAGGAAATTGCCCAGGTACCGAAACTCGTTGTCGACCGAGTTGTTGGAGGGGACGTCCGCGACCGCCTCGTTGGACTCGAAGCTTTCCCCGCCCGTGCGGCTCAGCGCCGAATACACCCTGACCGACCGGTTGAGCGGATCCTCGCGCGCGTCGTAGAACACCACGCTGAGCACCCCGGTGGTGCGACCCGTATCGAGCCACGGGAGAAACTGATCGCGCGCCGTGGCGTCGTCGTTGACGCGCACGGGCGCCGACCACGATTGCGCCTGGTCGTCGGAGAAGCGCAGGAGAATGTCCAAGCCGTTTGCCCCTGCTTGGCAATACGCGATGTAAATGCGTCCGCGGTAAACGCCCGCGCTCACGTCGACGTCCAGGACCGGCGCCGCGCCTACACCGCGATCCGGCTGCGCCGGTATGGGCGTGCGCCACGCCATGGTAGCGGCCTGCACGAGCACGTCGGTCCCCCATGTCACGCCGGCATCGAAGGAGCGATCGACGAAAATCGACGCGTCGGTAGCGTCGATGTCGTTCCAAGAAACGTAAAGCTCTCCATTCGGACCGACCGATGGATCGGCGACGAGCGCCCGGTCGCGCCCGTTGACGGAATCGTCGTTGATCACGATCGGCGTCGAGAACGTGAGTCCGCCGTCGATCGATCTCGATACCGATATCTGCTGATCGACGTTGCCGGCGGGCGTGGGGATGTTCCACGTCCACGCGATGTAAACGTTCTGGCGTCCTGGAACCGCCGGGTCAGGACCGGTGGCGAGCACCCACTTGTCGTGCCCCGGAACATTAAGGACACGATTCGCGGTCCCAATGATCACTGCTTGGTTATACGTGCGACCGCCGTCGGTGCTCTTGCACACGACCAGTGACGTGCGCTCCGTGTTGCCGACGAAGTACGAAACGCCGTACGCGACGTAGACGTTGCCATCCGCGTCGAATGCAACCGCGGGATCGAAGCGGACGTGGAACCCGAGATGATCCTGGCTGTCGCCCACACGGACGAGCGTCCATGTTTGACCGTTGTCGAGCGTGTAGTACGTCGCCATGTGATCCAGCGTATTCGAGTGCCCGCAGATTACGAGATTGTCCGGGTTGGTGGGGTTCACATCGATGAGGACTTCGGCGAGGGCTTCGTAGTCGCCGCTGACGCGAATGTCGAGCGACGGCGGCGAGACCGCGTCGGGTGCTTTAACGGTCGGCTGAATTTGTACGGGTATCGGAGGGAAGGTCGACGCGGGTGGCGTTTCGTCATTGCTGTGTCCGGAAGCGATCGCGGTGAGGAGAACGGTCGATACTGCAACGACGACGAGCGGCGCGAGGGAGCGAATCGTGCGCATGGTATGACGCCTTTCCGGTGAGAAATGAATAGTGGTTAGTATACCCTACCGGCGTCGCACCGGGAACCATCACCACGCGTCCGACTTCGGATCCCAGAACGGGCCCGTGAGCCCGATGCGCGCGAAGATCTCCACCATCTCGTCCGGCTTCGGGCGCCGCGAATCGACCGTGAGGCGGTTCGCGTACCACTCGGTCGCGAGCACCCACAGTTGATCGAGGCTCACCAGCGGTCGCTTCGGCAGTTCGCGCGCGGCGCACCACGCGTCCACCGTCTCTTCCGACCGGAAGAGGAGCATCGTGCTTCAGGTGTAGATGATGTCGTCCCACCAATGCGCGGCGGGGACGGCGATGTGGATGACGCACGGCTCCAGAACCGGTGCGCCGTTTCGCACCACGAGCGTGATCGGCTCGCCGGTGTGTCCGTCGGCGGCGTGGACGACGGCGTCCTGGTGGAGTGCGGCCGGAATTCCGAGCGAATCCCACGCGCACGGTGCGAAGTAGACCTTGCCATCGACCGTCACGCGAAACGCCGTCTCGATTCCCGAGAACGGCGGCGCCATGCGAATGCGCGTCTTGTCGCCGGGCTCGGGCACGAGGAGTCGCTGCTTATGGAGCTCATCGAAGGCGGCTTGGACTTGATCTAGCGGGGCGTCGAGTTGCTTCGCGATGTCGGAGACGGTGGGAGCTTTCGCGGTGCGCGCGAAGGTGTCGTAGATGGCGAGTTTGACGGGGGTCGCGAGGGACATCTATCTGCCCCTCGCGACACGCCCAAATCCTCTGAATCGCATATTCCCTTGAATGCGACGATTCACGTTGTCGCGTCGAGCGCCTCCCCTACTGTCCCTGCACCGTCGTGTCCGCCGGCGCGGCGGACGGTGGCGGCATCATCATGACGTCCGAGTTGAAGGAGTCGACGGCGACCTTCCACGACCCGTCCGCCTGCTTCTTCCAAATCGTCGCGTACTTGCCGTAGTCGTCGAGGGGCGACCCGTCGGGCATCGTGATGTGGAACGTGAAGTTGCCGTAGGTGTAGCCCATCTCTCCCGACGCGGCGACTTCCGCGCTGGTCGCGGTCCACGTCACGGCGAAGCCCGGAAACGACATGCTGGTGTCGATCCACTGGCGAACGGCTTCGATTCCGTTCATCTGGGGAAGATGAGGCGCCTGCACGATGGCATCCTCGGCGAAGAAGCTCGCGAACGCCTCGGCGTTGTTGGACGCAACCGCCGCCGCCCAATCCGCGTCAGTCTTCAAGAGCGCGGCACGCTCCGCTTCGAGGTCCACTTTCTTGGCACAGCCGGAAACCGCGAACCCAAGGACTGCCAACGCTACTAGTACGTTTCTCATGACAACCTCCTCTTTGGTAACAATCGCTTACTGACCAGATGTTCGTCGTTTTTTCGCGCGACCCGATGAGCGCTGAGCCGCCTGGCGCGTCGCCTTGATGAACTCGAGCAATGAACGAAGCGCTTCGTTCACTTCCTTCGAAGTTCGGAAGGCCTTCGCGACGTCGGGGTCGAGCACGACGACGTTCGATCCCTCTTTGATGAGCCTCTTGTAGTATTTCCCGCGGACACCTTTCGAATAGTCGAAGTCGTACTCAGCACGCATTTCATCATTCGACTTACTTTTTGCTTTCATGATTGTTCCTCTCACTCTTCGTAGCGTCGCGAGCACCGACTATCCGCACTTGTCCCTTTCGATCAACATGATATACGACGAGGAGTCTACCAGCTGACGAATAGCCAATCGTCAGAAACCTAGGTTCGCTATCCGAGTGAGGCGGATCATCGAATGTGATCGCCATGCGATCGTTGAAAATGGTAACGGCTTCTTGAAATGACACTCCATGCTTGTGCTCATTGGACTCGGCCTTCCCTGCGTCCCATTCGAACTTCATGTCCTCCTCCCATCATCCCAACCACCACCCTACGGACTCAAACGATTCAACATTCTCGGGAACGGGATCGCTTCGCGCAGGTGCGAAAGACCACAGAGATACGACACTGTCCGTTCGACCCCGAGCCCGAAGCCGGAGTGCGGGAAAGTCCCGTACTTGCGCAGATCCAGATACCACTCGTAGGCGGCGCGTGGGAGGTTGTGCTCCTGGATGCGTCGCTCGAGCAAATCGAGATTCGCGGTCCGCTCTCCCCCGCCGATCACTTCGCCATAACCCTCCGGTGCCAGCATGTCGACCGAGAGACAATACTCGGGCTCGACGGGATCCGGTTCCATGTAGAACGCCTTAATCTGGGTCGGATAATGATGCACGAAGATGGGCGTGGTCTGGGTCTCGGTTAACACGGTCTCATCGGTGCCGCCGAAGTCGCCGCCCACTTCGAACGGCACGCCCTTCTCCAATAGGAACTTCGCGGCCTCCTTATAATGGATACGCGGGAAGGGCTTCTTGACCGCTTCGAGCTTCGAGATATCGCGCTCCAATACGTCGCGAATCTCCGTCCCGCACGTCTCCAACACGCGCGCGATGATGTAACAGAAGAAATCCTCCTCGAGGTCGATCAGCTCGTCGAGGCGCATGAACGCGACCTCGGGCTCCACCATCCAAAACTCCGTGAGGTGGCGCCGCGTCTTCGACTTCTCGGCCCGAAACGTGGGTCCGAAGCAGTACACCTTCCCGAACGCCGCCGCGGTCGCTTCGTTGTACAGCTGCCCGCTCTGCGTCAAGTACGCCTTGTCGCCGAAGTAGTCGGTCTCGAACAGCGTGCTGGTTCCCTCGCACGCGTTGGGTGTGAAGATGGGCGTATCGAGGTTGATGAATCCGTTGCTGTTGAGATAGTCGCGAATGGCCTTGATGGTGTGGTGACGCACCAGCAATACGACGTGCTGCTTCTTGCTTCGCAACCACAGATGCCGGTGATCCAAGAGAAACGACGACGAGTGCTCTTTGGGCGTGATCGGAAAGCCTTCCGCGTGCTGCACCTCATGCACACTCGCGAGTGTCAACTCGACCCCACCGGGCGCGCGCTTGTCTTCGCGCGGCGTTCCCGTGACGATGACGCTGGATTCCTGCGTGAGCGCTCCCAGCGTCTCGAAGTCGGCCGCGGGAACGTCGGACGCACTGGCGACGCACTGCAGATAGCCGGTGCCGTCGCGCAGGATGAGGAAGCGAATCTTCCCGCCCGAGCGCGTGTTGTACACCCAGCCGCGCAGCTCGACGAGCGTTCCGGCGTGGGCTTTGAGGTCTTTGATGTAGACGACGGGTGCTTTGGGCATGGGCGGCATCTTAACGCAACTCCTGCCCATTGGCAAAGCGCCTCCAAACGCGAGGGGCCGCCCGGCGGCGGCCCCTGCTTCGCGTTGGAAAGCGTGGATCGGGTTATTTGAGAAGCACCAGCTTCTGCGTCGAATTATAGCTTCCCACGATCATCCGACAGAAATACACCCCGCTCGCCACGGGCGATCCCTGGTCGTCCCGCCCGTCCCACTCCACGGAGTATCGCTCTCGCTTGCGGTGCTCTTCGACGAGGGTACGAACGCGACGCCCCGCGGCGTCGAAGACGACGAGCGAGATATCGCTATCATTCGCCAACGAAAACGCGATCGTCGTCGAAGGGTTAAAGGGGTTGGGGCGGCCCGCGGACATTGCTGTGATGACTGGCAAGTCGCCGGACTCGATCGGCATGCGGAAGTCACCGCCGATCACTTCGGTCTCGCTGTCCGGCTCTCCGCATAGCGGACGCACCAGCGGTGTCACCGTTACGATGTACAACCCCTGGCTTGGCGCCTGGCTGCTATGACTCGTTCCGTACGCCGTAGTGGTCGACACATACTGCGGGCCGTCCCAAACGACCGAACACTTGACCTTGACCGGAGTCGTCCACGTAACGACCGGGCCGTTGAAGTCGAAGTTTTGAATGTAGTCCACCGGTCCGCCGCTGCATGGATCCGTCTGGCTGCTCAAGGAAAGCAAGAACGTCTTGAGATCCGCGTAGTCGGTCGGTGAAAGCGCCGACCCGACCGACGACCAACCGGTACCGGGTGAATTCGCAGCGTGGGTTCGGAACTTGAACAGATTGCGGTTTATCGCATTGAACAGGCTATCGATGTCTCCATTAAATGCATTGTCGGGCACCGTGGGCGCGGTGACCAGCGACGCCGCTCGCGAGGCATCGTCTTCCTTGAGCCAAGTATGGGAAAGCACATCGTCGAGCGTGCGGTATCGACCGTCGTGCATGTATGGGCGATTGTCCCATGCCCCCGCCAGGGCCGGCGTGTTTATTCCGATCTGTTCCCCGTCGCCCGAAGGCCGGGTACCGACGTCGGTCATGTTTCGCAAGCTCAAGTTGTCATTGGGCGAGTCCACCCCGCTGATGAACACTTGCGTAGCGTCGTGAAGGAACGGGTTGACCGCCGCCAACCCACCGAGGGGTCCCTCCAGCGGACTGGGGGCTTCGGGGTCTTGAGTCCGGGTGAACGTTAGCCCCGTCGGCCCCATATGGCATCGGCTGCAGTTCATCGATTCGAACACGTACCGGCCGCGCAATGAGTTCGCGGCCAGCGTTCCCGTCCAATTGTGCGGCGAGCGAGGTGACGCCAAGGCGTTTGTGAACGCCTCGGTATCGTCGAAGAACGAAGTCGCATCGCAGTAGTTGCAGTCCGTATCGTCTTCGAATTCGCCGTCGACAATCGTGCGAGTGCCTTCGAAGAAAATCCATTCCGTCTCCTGCACATCGAAGCAGGATGGGACGGCGACCGGCTTTCGGAGCGAATTGGCGGGCAGCTTGTTCTCTAGGCGGCGCTTGGTGAGTCTTACCTTTCCGTCCAAATGTCCGTCGACGTGGCAGGTCGCACACGTCTGATTGCCCACCCGAGGCTGCTCATCGCCGATTTTTCCGTGGTCCAACTCCCGAAATTCGAAGCCGCGCCCAAAGCCGAAGAAGTTTCGTTGATCGGTCGACGCTACCGCTGCCCCGATGGTGAAACGTTGCGTGATGGACGTGGAGTAGTCCGTGGCCGTCACCCGAATGAGCTCGTTGTCGAACTGCGTGGCGACCCACACCTTGTCGGCGCTGGGGTCGTACGCGATTGCACGAGCGTTCGAGGTGAATGTCAATTGTCCGGAACGTGACAAATCGACGTGGCTCACGTTGAACGTGCCGGCTTGGTCCGTGACTATCTGCAAGACGGGGAAAGCGAGTCCCGTCTGATCGTGGATCGTGAAAGTATTGTCCGTGTTGCGCGTCAGTCGGATCGGCACGACCATCTCAGCCCCGTAGGTAAGGAGTCGGCCGTTGGAGTCCAGCGGAGTCCGGCTCAACGTTCCGGAGCCCGAGTTGACGACGAAGAGCTCGCGCTTGCGCTGCCCCCCCGATGTGTAGTCGCGAATCGCGATCTTGTCGGGGAGCACGACGGGAAGACCGTCCATGGCCCCTAAGCTCGTGCTCGGCGCCCAATCCGGCTTGTGATTGAAGACGGCGTTTTGAACCGACTGCAGCGCGTGCGACGAGTTGTAGTACAGCTCGCTGATCACGTTTGGAATCTCTCGTCCGCCGAACGCGGGCGACGTTCCGGGGTCTTCGCTGTTTGCATTATCTCCCACGCTCGTGAAGTAAACGACGTAGGTCCCGTCGGTGTTCCCGCTACAGGCGATCCCGCGCACCGGGCTTCCCACGCCGATGCGTTCCCCGCTCGAGGGCAATTCGGGCTCTTCCCACGAAGAAATATCGTAGACGAGTATCGACCCGCCGTCGCCGAGGTAGGCACCACCCTGGTAATTGTCGGCGAGGGAGTTGTTCGGCGTCAGCGGCGGGCCGCCGAGTGAGCCCTGTATATGTCCGACATACAGGCGATTTCCGTCTGGAGAAAGAGCGAGCGCTCTCGGCTCCCTTTCCGTCACCATCGTGCCGGTGATCGCGTCGCTGTCAACGTTCACGCGAATTATCGCGTTCGTCCACGACTCCTGTCCATTCAGCGGCTTCCCGCGATTCGCCGCGAATACATCGTTCGTCCCCGGCTTCGCGATCACCTCGGTCGCGTAGCGACCCTGGTCGCCGATCTCGACGTCACGATCCTTGCTGAAGCTCCCGGACAATTTCGGCCGCGTGAGCACAGAGAGAATTGTCGCTCCGGGGTGGGTCACGACGACGACGTTTGAGGTGACGAACGTGATCCCCCAACTCGGCTCGTCCACTTCGATATAGGAGATCACGTAGCTTAGGCCCGACAGTTTCACCTGTGTAACTTTCGTCGAGCCCATGCTGGTCGCCAGGATCACGTTGCCATTCGGCGACACGGCGACGTTCATGGGTCGGCTGCCCGGATCCTCGCTGGATGCGGAACCTGCGAGAATCGTGACCATGACGATGGCAGTTGAAAGGATGGCTGAACGAGACATGATGACAACTCCCTTGTGGGTCGGTCATGCAATGCGTTCAGGAAACGGGATAGGTAGGTCCGACAGCGGATGCGCCCATCTCCCCAGTGAGCGCCAAAAGCCTAGCATTCATTTGGATGGGCGATCAACCGTCTCGTTTTCCGCCTGAAGGGCAGTGAGCCGCCGCACTAGATTAGCCGGGAAAGCCAATGGACCACGTTCAGCGCGAATTGGCGGTTCTCCGGGTCCGAGTTCATGCCGAACGGACGCCCACTTTCGACCTGTGCGGTCAGCATCCCCGCCTCACCCAACACCACCACGCGGCCCTGGCCGAACTCGAACGCGAGCCCCTGCGAGTCACCCGCGGGCTGCTCGGCGAAGTTGGGCGGCGGGGGCACGAATTCTTTCGCGTAAACGGGGAGGCTGAGCAATGGGATCGCATCCCGCGGCCCGTCCAGCGACTGTCCGGTGAACGTCCTCACGCGATTGATTTTTTCGGGCAGCGAACGGCCGTTGGTAATCACGTTGTCGAGCAGCATCCCGTTGCCGCGCATGAACTCGATCGAACCGGGATCGGTTTGGCCGGGGTATTGGTTGGCGATTTCCGCAAAGCCGCAATGCATCGTGACGCCGAAGCCTTTCGCCAGTGATGCCGCCGCGGAACCGAACGGATAGTGATCCGCGATCAACAAGAGTGATCCGCCTTCGCGCACCCATGCCGACACGATATTCACCTCCGCGGGCGTAAATGCCGCGGCGTCGCGCTCTCCTTTGCGAAGGAATGGGAGATTGATACCACCGAACTGCGGGTTGGATCCTCCCGACGCATTGACGATCACCAACACGTCGGCATCGCGAAGCGACTCCGGGATGAACGGACCCGTGTGTTTGCGAACCTCGTAGCCGTCGCTTCTCATGAGCTTCGCGAACGGCGCGTACTTCCCGCCGCTTCGGTGCGCGTTGTGGTGTCCTTCGTCGAAGAGAATCACGGGATGCTGCGCTGGGTACGCGGGGCTTGCGACGCTGGTGTCGAAGTCGCGATCGGGCCGCGCCCCGAACGGATTTAAATAGAGATAACCCGCGCCTAGGACCAATAGAACCACCAACACGACTAGCACCGTCTTCATTACGACCTCCAGTCGCCGGGATGCTCTTTCGACCGCCCGGCCGCGGACTGCGTTTCATAAAAACACCCGCCGTCCCGGCGGGTTGATCTCCGGCACGCTTCTTGCCGATTGCCTTGGAACCCAAGAACTTAGAGCGCCGCGGCGGACGCGGGCTCCAGACCCGTTGGGGTCGAAACGACAATGAACACACACCTCCGGTTGGGCAATGCGGCGGGGCCGCTTGGGCTGCGTCGCCAAGACGTGGTTGCATTCTGCATTTGGGTGGCGATTCTCATCGCCTCGGCCTGCGTGGCGAGCGCGCAGGAAAGCCCGTCGGACACCACGTTCAACGCCGCCGACTTGGATTCCTTCTTCGCCGCGGGCTCGACCCCGAGCGCGACGCCCATCGAGACACAAGCGCCCGCGCCGGTCGAGGCGGTCCCCGCCCCGGTCGCGGCTCCGGTCGAAACGACGACCACGCAGGCCGCCGTCGAACCACCCGTCGTAACGACTCCGCCCCCGGCAGAACTTGCCCGGCACCTTACGCAGTATCAAGACGATCAGCTTCGCGGCGGCGCCGTGACGCTGCCGGTCGCAGCCCAGGTGCAGTACCACCGAGCGCTCGCAGCTATCACCGCTGGCGACCGCGAGGCCGCCGAGAAGGATCTCCGCTCCGCGCTCTCGCTGGCGCCCCGCTACAGCGACGCGTACTTCACACTCGCGCGCTTGCACGCGATGCGCTTCAGCCCCGATGCCGTCTACTACATGGTCGAAGGCGTCAAAGTTCAAATGATCACTTTCGAAGGTCAGCGCGTGATGGCGTTGAACGCGCTGGTCGGGTCGACGCTGATCCTCCTCATCGCTTCCGCGGTCGTGTGGATCGCGCTCGCGGTTCGCTACTTCCCCTTCATTGCGCACCGCATCTCCGAGTCGGCACGCAACAAATTCAACGCCACCGGCGGCCGCGTCGCCGCAGCACTCCTGCTGCTGGCGCCGTTCGCGCTGCTGCCCGGGTACACGTCGGCAGCCGCGCTGATTCTCATTCTCACCTGGCCCTTCATGCACAAGCGCGAGCGCATTCTTTCGATGGTGATGGCGGGGTTGTTCGCCGCGTACACGGGGCTCTCTCCGCTGCTCGATCGGTTCACGGTAGTCGCGGACCCGACCTCGTTGACCTCGTTGATCGCGCGTGCCAACGAATCGGCCGCCGACAATGAGCTGGCGGGTTTCATCGTCGACTCGCCCGTGAAAGACCACGAGATCGACGACGACCGCTACACCGCGCTCGGCATGCTGGCGATGCGCGGAGGCGACTCCGAAGGTGCCGTAGCGAACTTCCTGCGTGCGATCTCGGCCAACAAGAACTCGGCCATCGCGTACGTGAACCTGGGCAACGTCTACTACCAGCAAGGCCAGTACAACAAAGCGCTGGAAGGCTATCGCAAGGCGGAGGAAGTCGATTCGACCGACGCGGTGGGCCAGTACAACTTGGCCCAGGCCTACATCAAGTCGCTGCTCATGGGCGAATCGTCGCGCGCGCTCTCGCGCGCGTCGAAGATGGGACTCGACGACGCGCGCAACGCCATCGCCGAGCCGGCGCGGGCGCGCATGTCGGTTTACCAAAAAACCTACTCGAGCGCCCAGCTGTGGCAGATGGCGTTTATCGAGGGCAAATACCGCAACCCCGCGCTGGTGTCGAGCATGCTGCGGACCGCGACCGGTCACGCGACCCCGGTCAGCGCCGGCATCATGATAGCCGCGATGATCCTCGCGTTCGTCGCGAGTCAGACTCTAAAGAGCCGCAAGCTCGCCTTCCAGTGCGCGAACTGCGGCGACCTCACGTGCGAAGGCTGCTGCAGCGACGAGCTGGGCAGCGTCATCTGCCGCGCGTGCGCCGAAGCGGTGGAGGGTGTGTCGTCGGATCGTGTGCTGGAAGCACTCCTGCGCCAGCGACGTCAATCGGTGATCGTGCGCCGGCGCAAATCGATTCGCTGGGCGACGGTGTGGCTCCCGGGCTTGCGCCACGTTTTTTACGGACGCTTCGTGTCGGGGTTCGTGGTCGCTTCGATCTTCGCCGCCAGCACGATCGCGCTTTGGACGCGCGGCAACGTCTTCCCGTACTGGGACTCCGCTGAATTCAAGGTGCCGCTGTGGAAGTGGGTCGTGCCGGCCTTGGGAGTCGTGGTGGCGTACATGGTGGCCCTCATGTCGCGTCAACTGTACGAAGCGCGCAACACGCGCACGGTGACGGTTCGCGGCAGCAACACGGACGAGAAGAGCGACTCGACGTCGCAGTCGGCGTAAAGGCAGGTGAGACGACATGGCCCTCGAGGGAAATCTAACTAGTTTCAAGATCGAAGAGATTCTGCAGCTCATCGCGGTGCAGCAGAAGACGGGCATGTTGTCGGTGGTGGCCAACGACAAGTCGGCCGTACTCTTCTTCCGCGACGGCAAGATCGTCTCCACGCGCGACCGTCGCAGCAAGACGCGCGATCCCTTTCGCGAATACCTGACGCGCTACGGCTGCTTGGGCCGCGAGGACCTGACGCGCATCACGCAAATCATCGCGCAGTCGAAGCTCGATCTGCTCGACATTCTGCATTCGGAGGGCTTCTTCGACGAGAAGCAGCTCGGCCGCCACTGGCGAAACCACATCCAGGAGACGCTGCACGACGTCCTCACGTGGGACCAGTGCACGTACAAGTTCGTCTCGGGCGAAGACATCGTGGGCGGTGTCAAGAGCCTCGGCGAGTACTCGGTCGAGCCGCTGCTCATGGAGAGCATGCGCCGCATCGACGAGTTCCCCGCTCTGCTGCAGGCCTTCCCAGCGCAGGGCATCAGAATCTCCGCCACCGGCAAGGAATACAAGGGCGAAGAGCCCATCACCGAGAGCGAGAAGTTGGTGCTCTCGCTATTGAAGACGGCGCGCGCCATGCGCGACGTCATTCAACGCGCCAACATGCCGACCTACGACGCGTATGAATCCCTCAAGATGCTCAAGGAGAAGGGACTCATCGTCGTCCAGGAAGACGCGCGCGACGGTGCGATTGGCGAAACACACTTGGGTTCGCGGGCGATTCGTCGCAAGCGCGGAAATCCGATGCTGCTCGTGGCCGCGTCGTTCGTGTTTTTCGCGTGCGTGGTGGTGGGTGTTTGGCAGAAGACGGACAACGTCGCGCTGGTCGCGCGCGACGGCGTGCTGCGCGCCGACGGCGCCACGCGGGCGCGCGTCGAGCAGCGGATGCGCTGGCTCCTCGAGACCTACCGCGCCGAAAACGGCACCTACCCCGAGTCCCTCGACGACCTCGCGAAGAGCGGCATCGCCGCCGGCAACATCACCGCTCGCGCCGCGACCCATCGCTTCGAGTATCGATTGACGCGCGACGGATCGGCCTATACGCTCCTCTAGTTTTCACACAAGCACTCTCATCCTCCCGTCCCGACGCCACGCGGGTGCTCTTGCGCGCCGCGGATTTTCTGTTTGTTCTCCGTCCGCTCATCATGGTGCCGGCGTGGAGCTTTTACGCGCTCGGCGTCCACATGGCACCCGTGCGCGAGCGCACGGAGCTGTTCTCGGTCATCGTCCAACCCGGCTTCTGGTGCCTGACCGCACTGCTCGCGAGCGCTTACGTCGCCAACCAGATCTTCGATCAAGCGAGCGATCGGCTGAACGGCAAGGGGCTTTTTCTCACCCACGGCGTGTTTCGCACCCGCACCATGATCGCGATTTCGCTCGCGTGCTTCCTCGGGGCCTCGTGGTTGTTTCAACGCGTCGACAGCGCCCAGGAGATTCCGCTGATCGCGTCCATGCTGCTCGCGTTCACGTACTCGCTGCCGCCGCTTCGACTGTGCGCACGTCCGGGGCTGGATTTGATCGCCAACGCGATCGGCTACGGCGGGCTCGCGTTCGCGGCCGGCGCGGGGGGCGTTGGGTCGTATCCGCTGGCCGCGTTCCTCGACGCGTACCCGTGGATGCTGCTGGTAGGCGCTGTGTTTCTCCACACCACGATCCTCGACGTCGACGGCGACGCGGCCGCCGGCAAGCGAACCACCACGGTGAAGATCGGCGTGATGCGGTCGGCGCAGATCGCCACCGCGCTGGCCGCGATCGCGGCGGCGGCTACCGCGTGGCGTTATTTCGGTAAAGACGGATCGGTGGTCGCGGCCGTGGTGGCAGCGCTTTCGCTGGTCTTCGTCGTCCTCGGACACGTGAGGCTCGCCGATGCCGAGAAGCTGGAATCGGTCGCGCGATCGGCGGCGCGCGTTCGTGCAAGTTCGCTGGTCGTGCAGTCGATCACGGCGCTGATCGCACTGTGGGCGTGCCTTCGCGACCCGATGCTGATCGCGCTCTTCGTGCCGCTGATGGTCGCCGCTCGCTTCTACTACCGCGCGCGCTTCTCGATTCGCTATCCCGGCTAGCGCGACTTCAAGAGCGGTGTTAGCACCGCGACCGCGTTGATGGCGCGGCACTTCATCTCCTCGATTCCATACAGCGGGTTCTTGCACAGCTTGGTCTCGACCATCGAGACCGGGTCGATGATGTAGACCGCGTCGCGGCGAAGCGCGAATCGGTCCGTGGTCGCGTTACGATGCGACGGATACAAGGAAAACGCGGCTTCGAAACCGGCCGCGCGCGCGGCTTCCCGTGCGGCATCGTGGTAGCGGCCGAAGGGGTACGAGAGGGTTCGTGCGGGTTTGCCGGTCGCGTCCTCGATCGAGCGCCGTGAGCGTCTGAAATCTTCGAGCACGCGCTCGCGGGGCTCGCGCGTTACATCCGCGTGCGACGCGGTATGAGAACCGAAGGTGACGCCGCGCGCCGACATCTCGCGCACCGCCGGCCAGTCGAGGTGGCGAAACGGCGGCCGTCCGAGGGAAAGGTCCCACGCGTTCTCACGCCCCGCGTAGTCGGTGACCAAGAATACGTGTAAGGGAACCCCGCGTTCGGCGAGCACAGGCCACGCGATATCGCGAACCTCGGTGTAACCGTCGTCGAAGGTGAGAAAGATCTGCTTGCTTCTATCAACTGCAGGCGCGTCGAGTGCAGCGAGATACTGAGATTCGTCGATGAACGAATAGCCGCTCTGTCGCAAGCGATCGATGATGGCCACGAAACGCTTGGGCGTGGTCCACGTGCCTTCGAAGAGAAAGCGGCGCGAGAGTTTGTGGAAGCAGAGAACGCGCGGGACGTGTTCGGGCGGGTAACCGTAGCGCGCGCGCCACACCGCGTGGAGCGCGAGGGGTACTGCCGCAAGACCCAATGCAAGATACCCCGCATGCACTCGTTAAAACTCGATGCCGACGCCGAGAATGAACCCTCTCGCGACCATGTCCCAGACGAAACCGTCCTTGTCATAGTCTTGCTTGAGGTACCGGTATCCGGCGCTGGTCGAGATGCTGTTCGTGAAATGCCAACCCGCCGCTACCAGCCACTGATACGTGACATCGGATCCCACGCCAAACCCGCCGACGTCGACGATCGTCGTCCCGAACAGATGGTCGGTGACTCGTATCGTCGTGCGCTTCCCGATGACCGGGTCCCACCAACTCACGTCGCCATCGAGCTGTCGCGTTCCGTTCGGAAACGACGGGATGCTGGTGGTCGAGGTGAGCGTCATCTCGGTGTCGAGACGCGTGTAGCGGGCTGCGACGTACACGTCGAGCAGCGGCGCGTCGGATTCGGCGAAGGCGCGGTACGCGATGGTCGGTTGGTAGAGTTGCTGGGTCACCGTCAGATCCACGGTGCCTTCAACCGTGATGACGCCAAACGGTCCCGATACCGTCTTGCTGTCGGCGCCCGATAGCTTGAAATAGAGGGCGTCGAGGCCCAGGATCCAGCGGCCTCTTCGCGCCGTCGCGGCCATCATGAAGCCGGCGTCGAGGTGGTCGAACACTTCGCTGAACGGCACGTCGATGTCGGTCGTGACGCTGGCGACACCCGTCTTGCCGTCGAGGCCCGCGGCGAGGAAATACGGCGTCACTTTGAATTCCCAACCTTCGTCGGGCATGTCGTCCGATTGCGCGAAGCACGATCCCGCGAACGCGAACGACATCGCGAACACCATCAGCGCCGACAATTGTCGAGTCATGCAGTTCCCTCCCGTGGCCAGGGTACCGGCTTTGACGCTCGTGCGCAAACCTGATAATCTCGACGCTTCATACCCACGACGGAGGTTCCTCGAGAATGATCCAGCCGGCCAATCGTGTTCAGAACTCTGGCCGCTACGTGTTCGAAGAGATCGCGCGCATGAAGCGCGAAGACGCGCGCCCCGCCGACGACATCTTCGACCTGGGGGTCGGCAGCCCCGACCAACCGCCCGACCCCGCCATCATCGAGATGATGGCGAAGCAGCTGCGCGCGCGGCCGTTCGAGAACCATCGTTACTCGTCGTTCGACGGCGCCCCCGAGTTCCGCCGCGCGGTCGCGAATTGGTACAAGCGCCGTTTCAACGTGACCGTCGACGCCGACAAAGAAGTGTTGCCGCTCATCGGATCGAAAGACGGCATCTCGAAGCTGATGCTCGCCTACTTGGATCCCGGCGACACCATCGTGGTTGCCACACCGTGCTATCCCGCGTATCTCGGTGCTGCGAAGATCGTCGAAGCGAACGTGATCGAGCTCCCGCTTCGACCCGAGAACAACTACCTCCCCGATTTCGCCGCGGTTCCGCACAAGGTGTGGGACCACGCGAAGTTTCTGTTCTTGAACTATCCCAACAACCCGGTGGGGGCGGCCGCCACCATCCAGGTATATAAGGACGCGATCACGCTGGCCGAAAAGTACGACTTCATCGTGGTGTCCGACCTCGCCTACTCCGAGTTGGCACTCGAGCCCAACGTACCGACTCCCAGCATGCTCCAAGTTCCCGAAGCTTCGGACGTTGCGATCGAATTTCACTCGTTCTCGAAGAGTTACAACATGGCGGGCTGGCGCCTGGGCTACGTGCTGGGCAACCGCGAAGTGATCTCGAACTTGGTGAAGATCAAATCGAACATGGATTTCGCGGTGTTCCTCGCCATCCAGCGCGCGGGCGCCGACATCCTGGACAGCGGGATCGACTTCGCCGAAGCGCAGCGCAAGCGCTACCGCGCGCGTCGCGATCTCTTCATCGAAGGATTCGGAAAGCTGGGCTGGAAGCTCACCCCGCCACCGGCCGCGATGTACATCTGGGACCGCGTGCCGAAGCGCTACACCGACGCGACCGAATTCGCGAAGGACTTTTTCAGAGCGACCGGCGTCATCGTGTCGCCGGGATCCGCCTTCGGATCGCATTCGAAGGAATTCATGCGCATCTCGATGGTGGTCGACGAGCAGAAAATCGAAAAGCTACTTGGCAAGGTCAAGGCGAGCGGCTTCAAGTTCGACTAATTCAATCCCGCGCCCGACGGTCCCAGGCTCACCATCACGTAGCGGTCCGTGTCGAGGAGTTCGCGAGCGACCTCGGCGACGTCGTCGCTCTTCACCGCCGCGAGTCGCTTCAAGAGCTCACGCTCCGGGACCTGGCGGCCGTAGCTGATCTCGTTTCGCGCCAGGCGCATCATGCGCGAGGCGGACGTTTCCAATCCCAACAGAATCCGCCCCTTGATGTGGTCCTTGGTGTCGCGAAGCTCGGTGCGCGTGAGCCCGCCCTTGCGAATCGTCTCCAGCTCGTCCGTAACGGCTTCGATGGCGCGACCCGCGGTGGCGGGGTTGACGGCCATGTAGGCCGCGAACATGCCGGTGTCGCGGGTGTGGTCGACGTAGGTGTAGACGTTGTACGCGAGCCCCATCTCTTCGCGAATCTTCTGGAACAGCCGCGACGACATCCCGCCGCCCAGCGCCGCGTTCAGCACCATGAGCGCGTAACGGCGATCGTCCAGGTACGAAAACGTGCGGGCACCCATGCACACGTGCTGCTGGTGCAGCTTGCGTCGCACGTGGCGGCGTCGCGCGAGCGGCGCGGGAAAGCGCGTGCCGTCGCGCACCAGCGTCCCCTTCGGGAATGCAAAGCGCGTCTCGCAGATCTTGGTGAGCTCGGCGACGTCAATGTTGCCGTACACCGCGACCACCAAATTGGAGGAACGAAACGCGCGACGCGCGTATCGCAACAGGTCGTTGCGCTGGAACGCCGCCACCGTCTTGCGATAGCCGAGAATCGGGCGCCCGAGCGGGTGCTGGGGATACATCTCGGCCGCGAACAGCTCGTGAATCAAATCCTCCGGTGCGTCGTCGACGTCGCCGATCTCTTCCACCACCACCTTGCGCTCGAGTGCCAGCTGTTCCTCCGCGAAGCGCGACGCGGTCAGCATGTCGGCGATCAGGTCGATCGCGATGTCCTTCTTGCTCTCGAGCACCTGGGCGTAGACGCACATGGTGTCTTTGGTGGTGAACGCATCCAGCGAGCCGCCCACCTTCTCGATGTCGGTCGAGATCTGCTTCGATGTGCGGCGCGCGGTACCCTTGAACAACATGTGCTCGAGGAAATGACACAAGCCCGCCTCGCGTGCGGCCTCGTCGCGCGCACCCGTGCGCGTCCACACGCCCACGCAGAAGGCCTTCGAGATGGAGTTTTTCTCGTGCAGGATCGTCAAACCGCTCGGCAAGACGATCTTGTTGGCAACTCTAGCAGGTGTCATTCATCCCCTCCCAACGTCCAAAACGATCGCGCCCGCCCACAAGATGTCTTGGAGGCGGGCGTCTTACAAGCCTGGATCCCGAACGGGTCTTTACCGCCGCGAGCGTTCGTGGCGACGTCCGCCACCGCGGTCCCCGCCGCGATCGCCGCCGCGATCTCCGCGCGGGCGCTCGCTGCGCGTCTCCTCTTGATACCCTTCGGGCTTCTCGAGAAGTACCTTGCGGCTCAAGCGAACCTTACCGTCGGGTTGGACCTCGAGCACCTTGACCTTGACGATCTCGCCCATCTGAAGCTCGTCTTCGACGCGCTCCAAGCGGCGGTGCGCGATCTCCGAGATGTGCAGCAATCCGTCGCGGCCCGGCATGATCTGCACGAAAGCGCCGAACGCCATGATGCTGCGCACTTCGCCCTCGTACACCTTGCCGACTTCGGGCTCGGCGGTGATCTCCCTGATACGGCCCAGTGCTATCTCCGCGGCCTCCGTGTTGACCGCGATCACGCGCACGGTTCCGTCGTCCTCGATCTCGATCTTGGCACCCGACTCTTCCTGGATGCGCTTCACGACCTTGCCTCCCGGGCCGATGATCTCGCGGATCTTGTCGACCGGAATTTGGATCGTGGTCACCTTGGGTGCGAACGGCGAGATGTCCGCGCGCGATTGCGAGATGGCCTTGTTCATCTCGTTCAAGATGTGCATGCGGCCCGTCTTGGCCTGGTGCAACGCCTTCATCATGATCGCGTCGGAAATGCCCGCAATCTTGGTGTCCAGCTGGAAGGCGGTGATGCCGTCCGCGGTGCCCGTCACCTTGAAGTCCATGTCGCCCAAATGATCCTCGGCGCCGAGGATGTCGCTCAGCACGGCGACGCGGTCGCCTTCGAGTACGAGGCCCATCGCGATGCCCGCGACCGCCTTCTTGATGGGGATACCGCCGTCCATCAACGCGAGGCTTCCGCCGCACACCGACGCCATCGAGCTCGATCCGTTGGACTCCAGAATCTCGGCGACGATGCGGATCGTGTACGGGAACTCTTCCTTGGGCGGAATCATCGGGCGCAGCGCGCGCTCGGCGAGTGCACCGTGGCCGATCTCGCGACGTCCCGGACCGCCGAAGCGGCCCACTTCGCCCACGCTGAAGGCCGGGAAGTTATAGTGGAGCATGTAGCGCTTCCAGCTCTCGCCCTCGATGGTGTCGAGCATCTGCTCGTCTTCGGTGGTACCGAGCGTCGCCGTCACCAGGCTCTGGGTCTCGCCGCGCGTGAACAGCGCGGAGCCGTGCGCGCGCGGGAGCACGCCCACTTCGCTGGTGATGGGACGAATGTCGGTGGTGCCGCGACCGTCGAGGCGCTTGCCTTTGTCGAGGATGGTGTGGCGCATGAGCTTCTTCTCGATCTCATCGACGATCTGTGCGATATACGCGGCCTTCTCCGGAAACTCGGCTTCGTACTTCGCGAGGGCTTCCTTGTGGACGGCCTTGAGAGCGTCCTGACGATCGAGCTTCTTGGCCACCGACAACGCCTCTTGGATGCGGCCGTAGAAATCCTTCGCGATCATCTCGTCGAGATTGAGGAAGCGCTCGGGCTGCTCCACAACGCGCTTCTGCTTGGCGCCGGCCGCGGAAACTAGTTCGCGCTGGAGCAAATTCAGCCGCTTGATCTCGTCGTGGCCGAAGCGAACCGCGGCCAGCATGTCTTCTTCGGAAACTTCGCTGCAGGCGCCTTCGACCATCATCACGGCGGCCTCGGTACCGGCGATGATGACGTCGATGTCGCTGGTTTCGAGCTGCTCGACGGTCGGGTTGACGACCAGCTCGCCGCCGACGCGGCCTACGCGCACGCCCGACACGAAGTCCTCGAAAGGAATGTCGGATAGTGCGAGTGCGGCCGACGCGCCCACGATGCTGATGACATCGGGTGCGTTGACGCCGTCGTAGCTGATCGGCGTCGCGATGACCTGGGTCTCGGTCATGAAATGCTTATCGAATAGCGGCCGGATGGGACGGTCGATGAGTCGCGAGGTCAAAGTCTCGCGCTCGCCGGGGCGTCCCTCGCGCTTGAAAAAGCCGCCGGGAATGCGGCCGGAGGCGTAGAACTTCTCGCGGTACTCGACCGTGAGCGGAAAAAAGTCGCGGTCGGTTTTCTTTTGTGCGGCCACGACGGCCACCAGGACCATCGTGTCGCCCATGCGCACGACGACGGCGCCGTCGGCCTGCTTCGCCATGCGGCCGGTCTCGATACTGAACGGCTGGCCGTTGACGATTCGCTTCACTGTATGAATTGCCATGTTGATTACGGACCTACCTAACGGTCTCTATTGGTAAGCGCGCGTGCACACGCGCGCCCGAGAGAAAAGCGATCAACCTACAGTCCCCGAGGGACTACTTCCGCAAGTTGAGCTGCTTGATCATCTCCCGGTAGCTATCGATCTTTTGATTCTTCAGATAATCCAGAAGCTTTCTCCGGCGACCGACCAACTTCAAAAGGCCGCGACGGGACGCGTGATCCTTTTTGTGAATCTGGAAGTGGTCCGTCAACATCCGGATGCGCTCTGTGAGGAGAGCAATTTGAACTTCTGCCGACCCGGAGTCTTTGTCGTGGAGCTTGTACTTCGCAATGATGTCACTCTTTTGCTGCGGAGTCATTACCATCGTCTGATCACCTCCTGAATCGGTACGCGACACGATGGTTACAGCCGGCGCAGTGCCAGCCGTTCGACTTGGCGGGAACCCTACCATAGGCCCCGGGGGGTGTAAAGTGGCAAAAAGCCCGTGCTATCCCCCGCCCAGGCGCGCGCGGGCGGCCCGCCGGTCTTGGTTGAGCTGGTCGATCAGCGCGGTGACGGTCGGGAAGCGGCGCTCGGGTCGAAGATAGCTCTCGCAGTACACGGAGATCTCCTCGCCGTAGATGCTGTGGTCGAAGTCGAAGATGTGGACTTCCAATTCGTCGTGGTCGACGCGCTTCATGGTCGGCGAGCGCCCGATGTTCATCATTCCCTCATAGATTCGGTTCCGCCACACCACGCGCACCGCGTACACGCCCGGCGCGGGCCACTGCTTCTGCGGATCGGTGACCGCCACGTTGGCGGTCGGGAATCCGAGGTCGCGCCCGCGTCCCTGCCCGTGCGTCACCGTTCCGCGCACCAAGTATGCGTGACCCAATAGGTGACTGGCGCGCTCGAGGTCGGCCGCTTGCAACGCTCCGCGGATGTTGGTGCTCGAGATGACGTCGCCGTCGACCACCACCGGGGGAACCACGGTGACGCCGAAGCCGCGGCGCGCTCCTTCTTCGCCGACGCGCTCGGGACTTCCTTCGCGCTGGTAGCCGAAGTGGCAGTCGTAACCCATGACGAGCTCGCGCATGTCCATGGTGTCGAGGAAGTAGCGCTGGATGAAGTCACGATAATCGATGTGCGCGGTGGCCTGGTCGAAATGCAGCACGAACAGCCCGTCCAAATCGAACGATGACAAGAGCTCGATGCGCTCGGAGACGGTGGTCAGGATGCGCGGCGCTTCGCGCGAGTGCGTGATCACCAACGGGTGCGGGTCGAATGTGACCGCCCACGCGCTGTCGAGCTTTTCGCGCTCGCGACAGGCGACGAGATCTTCGAAAACTTTGCGATGCCCGAGGTGGACCCCGTCGAACACTCCGATCGTCACGGCACTCCGCTGGGGCGCGAGCGCGCGCAACTCTTCGAGGGTGCGGGCGACGGCGAGAGAACGCATCGGCATCGATCAGCGAGCGAGACGCGAGACGCCGGCGGGTGCAGCACCGCCCTCGGCGGCTTCGACATAGAGGCGGAACGAGTCGCACACGCGAAGCGGATCGCGCGGGTGGTCGCCGCCGCGCGTCCCGATGGCGAGCAGCGTTCCCTCTTCGTCTAGGATGCGAAGTGGGCCGATCACGGCGCCGATGCTCGCCGCCCCCACGGTTTCGACCACCTCGGTGCGAAGCGGTGATGCGCCGAACAACATCGCGCGCTTGGCGCGCGTCGACACGACGACGCCGGGGAGAAACGACAGGGCCTCCCCGATGTCGAGGCCGCCTACTTCGTCGGAGCGCTCGGGCGTCAGGCACTCGGACGAAACCGCGTCTTCGACGCGGTACGAACCGATGCGCGCTCGCTCGAGACTCGCGATCGACGCCGGCACTCCGAGCTTGTCGCCCAGGTCCTTCGCGAGCGAGCGAACGTAAGTCCCCCGCGAGCAGCGCACCACGCAACGTACGATGGGCAGCTCGAGCGAAGCGACTTCGAAGCCGTAGATGCGCACCATCCGCGGGGCCGCTTCGGTGGGCTCACCCGCGCGCGCGAGGTCGCTATAACGCTTGCCGCCGCGCTTGAGGGCGGAGTACGCAGGCGGCGTCATGTGATACTCGCCCAAAAACGTGCGCGTCGCGGCGCGAATCTCGTCCATCGAAAACGGAGGAACGTCCGCTTCGCGAACCACTTCGCCTTCCGCGTCGAGCGTGGTTGTCTCCACGCCCAGCCGAACGTCGAAACGATACTCCTTCTCCAGATTCATGAAGTGCTCGACCGCGCGCGTCGCGGTGCCGGTGCACAACAGCAACACGCCGCGCGCGAGCGGGTCCAAGGTGCCCGCATGCCCGACGCGTCGAATCCCCGACAAACGACGCAGCGCCGCCACCACATCGAATGAGGTGGGGCCCGGGACCTTGTCGATCACGAACACGCGATTATCGAAACGATTCGTCATTCTTTGCTGCCGTCGTCCTTCTCGTCGCTCGCGGCGGGCGGCTTCCCCGTCGTCCCGCTGTCGCGCAGCATCTGTTCGATGCGGAACGACCGATCCAGCGAGTCGTCGTAAAACCAGCGCAGCTCGGGTGCTATTCTGACGTCCATGTGGCGCACCAGCACGCGACGCAGGAACGGTGTGGCCGCCTTGAGCAGCTTCTGCGTCTGGACGCGTTGCGCCTCGTCGCCCATCACGCTGAACAATACCTTCGCGCTCGAAAGATCGTTGGTCACGCGCACGCCCACGATCGTGACCAGGCCGATGCGCGGATCCTTGATCTCCGTCAACACCAGCTCGCTCAACACTTCCTTGATGAGCTCGTTGACGCGTTCAACTCTGTGGTTCGATCTGGTCATACAAAGTACCTGCGTCCTTACCTGAATTCCTCCAACGCGTCCGCCAGCTCGACGCGGTGGTCACCTTCGATGAAACGGCGCACTTGCGAGCACGTGCCGTCCACCGACTCGCGATCGCACCCCACGATCGCCACCGCGATCATGCAGCGCTGCCATTTCTCTTGATAATCGACCTCGGCGACGGAGACGTTGAAGCGGCTGCGGAGCCGTTCCTTGAGGCTCTTCAGCACGAAGCGCTTCTCTTTCAACGAAGAAGAGCCGGGGATTAGAAGGTCGACGGTCAAGAGCTTGACCAACATCGCACCAACCGCGAAGCGGCCGCGGCGCCGTTACACTACGCGGGCTTTCTCCTCGACGACAAAGGCTTCGATGATGTCGCCTTCGATGAAGTCGTCGAAGCCGGAGACACCGATGCCGCACTCGAAGTTCTGCGCGACTTCGCGCACGTCTTCCTGGAAGCGCTTGAGCGAAGAAATCTTGCCCTTGGCGATGACCTCGCCGGCGCGAAGGACGCGCGCGCTGGCGTTACGCTGCAGTGTCCCTTCGACCACCATGCAGCCGGCGATGGTCCCGAGCTTCGAGACGCGGAAGAGCTTGCGCACTTCGGCGCGCCCGAGCACGCGCTCGACGAACACCGGTTCCAGCAATCCCTTGAGCGCCTTGTCGACGTCCTCGATCGCCTCGTAGATGATCTTGTAGCTGCGAATCTCGATCCCCTTGAGCTTCGCGATGTCCTTCGCCTTCGGCGTCACCTTGGTGTTGAACGCAATGATGACGGCGTTGGTGCTCTGTGCCAGCAGCACGTCGGACTCGGACACGCCGCCCACACCGCCGTGCACCAGGTTGATCTTGATGCCCTCGATGTTCAGCGGGAGCAGGCTGTCTCGGAGCGCCTCGAGCGAACCGTTGGTGTCGGCCTTGAGCACGACGTTGAGTTCCTTGGCCGCGCCACCCTGGATCTGGGCGTAGAGCTCTTCGAGAGTGAGCGCCTTGGTGGGCTCGAGCCCCTTGGTCCGCATGTTTTCCTGGCGCTTCTGCGCTACTTCGCGCGCCTCGCGCTCGTTCTTGACCGCGATGAACTGGTCGCCGGCTTCCGGCATGCCGTCGGCTCCGAGCACGACGACTGGGGTCGACGGCCCCGCTTCACGCAGCGCGCGCCCCGCGTGATCGAACAGCGAGCGAACTTTTCCGTACTCGGTGCCCACGACGAACACGTCCCCGATGCGCAGCGTCCCTTGCTGCACCAGCACCGTGATGAGAATGCCGCGCCCCTCTTCCTTACGGACCTCGACCACCACACCCTGGGCGCGCGCGGTGGGGTCGGCCTTGAGCTCGCCGAGCTCCGCCTGCAGGAGGATCATCTCCAGCAGTTTGTCGATGTTCTTGCCCGTCTTGGCCGACACTTCCACCGACACCACGTCGCCGCCGTAACCCTCGACCAGCACGCTCTGCTGCGCAAGCTGTTGCATGAGTGCCGCCGGGTTGGCGGTCGGCAAATCGGTCTTGTTCATCGCGATGATCATCGGCACTTTGGCCGCGCGCACGTGGTTAATGGCCTCGATGGTCTGCGGCATGACGCCGTCGTCAGCGGCCACCACCAGCACCACGATGTCGGTGCTTTTTGCGCCGCGCGCGCGCATGGCGGTGAACGCCTCGTGGCCCGGCGTGTCGATGAAGGTGATCTTACCGGGTGCGCTAACTTCGTACGCGCCGACGTGCTGGGTGATGCCGCCCGCCTCGCCGCCCGCGACGTTCGCCTTTCGAATGTAGTCGAGAATCGACGTCTTGCCGTGGTCGACGTGGCCCATGACGGTGACGACCGGCGCCCGCGGCGCGAGCTTCGCGGGGTCGACTTGCGCGTCGAGCTTGAGCTGGGTCTCGCCGAACGAGGCTTCGACATCGACGCGACGACCCATTTCTTCGGCCAGCAACTCGATGGAGTCGCGGTCGAGTTTGGTCGTCGCATCGGCCTGGATTTCGAGCTGTGCTATGCGCGTGAGGATTTCGTCGGCCGAGATGCCAAGTGCGTAACCGAGATCGGACGCGGTGGCACCCGCCTGCACACGAACCGGCGGAAGATCCACGCGCTCGACGGGACCGGAGCGCGTCTTGCGCCGCTTGGTCTTGCGCGTGGTCTCCATCTTGGCCAGCGTGCGACGAACGCTCTCTCGCACCTGTTCGGCGTCGCTCGCCTTGGCGTGGCCGTGGCCGTGGCGCTGCTTGTGTTCTTCGTTCGCCTCCACCAATTCCGCGGCGGCCTCGGCCGGGGTGTCGGGCTCGATCGCGATCAGCGGCTCCATGGGAGCTTTTTCCAACTCGTCGAGCGGGGTGAGCTTCTTGGGCTTCGGCGGGGCTTGCGGTTTGGGCGCGGGCTTGGGAGCCGGCACCACGTGCACCGCGGCCTTCTTCTCTTCGCCCTTCGCGGGCTTGGTCTCCGCTTCCGTTTTCTTCGCGGTCTTGGCGGGCGGCGCTGCCGTAGCGACCGAAGTTTTCGCCTTCGCCTCGCCCTTGGATTGCTCTTCGACGGCGACGGCGGGTTGCGGCACCGCCTTCTGCGCCTTCGCGAGCTTCACCTTGGGCCTGTCCTTGGCGGGCGCTTCGACCGGGGCCGGCTCGGGCTCCGCACTCTTGGCCTTGCGCAGCTTGACCTTCGCCTTGGCGTCGGTCGCGGTCGCAGCCTTCGACGTTTTCGTACCCGTCTTGGCCTTGCCCTTCTTACCCGACGTTGACCAACTGAAGTGCCGATCCAGCGCCGTCAGCATGTCGTAATCGACGGCGCTGCCGGTGGCGACTTCGTAGCCCGCGTTCTTCAGGAGCACGATCAACTCGTCGTTGGTGACGTTGTACTTTTTGGCGAGCTCGGAAATGCGCATTTAGTCCTTTTTATCCTCGGCTTCGACGTCCGATTCCGTAGCGTTCTCGCTGGGCGTTTCCGCGGAGCTCTCCGCGGGCGCCTCTTCGGCCGTTGCGATCTCGGTCGTCGCTTCGGCCTTGGTTTCGGCCGGCGTTTCCTCTTCGACTTCGGCTGGGTCGCGGAACAGCATCGCCGCAGTGAGCTTCTTCTCTCTCTTTGGCTCTTCCGTTTCCGCTTCCAGCATGCTCTCGTCGAAGAGCGGCTTCTCCTGCCGCTTCTTTTCTTCGCGGTCTTCGTTTTCCTTGCGGATCAACTCTTCGAGCGCCTTCTGGAGTTCCTTGACGGTACCGTTGGCGGTCTCCATCAGCTTCTCGATGGTGCGTTCGCCGAAGCCCGGAATCGCGGCCAGCTTCTCGGCCGGAGTCTTGAGGAGCTTTTGTACCGTATTGATGCCGGCTTCGCGCAGCTTCTCGGCCATCTTGTCGGAAACACCGACCATCTCTTCGATCGGCATGAGCAAGTGCTCTTGCAGGCGCTGGCGCTGCTCGAGCTCGCGCGACGACACCAATTCGATTTGCCAGCCGGTGAGGCGCGACGCGAGTCGCACGTTCTGGCCTTCTTTGCCGATCGCGAGCGAGAGCTGGTCTTCCTCGACCACCACCGTGACGGTCTTGGTCTCGATGTCGGGACGGACCTGCGTGATCTTGGCCGGCGAGAGTGCCCGCGACACGAAGGTCTGCACGTCGTCATTCCACGGCACGATGTCGATGCGCTCGCCCGAGAGCTCGTTGACGACCGCTTGCACGCGCGAGCCCTTCATGCCCACGCACGCGCCCACCGCGTCGACGCGGTCGTCGCGCGAATAGACCGCGATCTTTGAGCGTCCGCCGGCTTCGCGCGCGATGCTCTTGATCTCGATCAAGCCCTCGTAGATCTCCGGCACTTCCTGGAGGAAGAGTGCTTTCAAGAATTCGGGGCTCGTGCGCGAAAGGGTGATCATGGGCCCCTTCGCTTCCTTGTCCACCTTCATCACGACGGCGCGGATCGACGACCCCTGCTGGTAGCGCTCGCGGCGAATCTGATCCTTCTTGGGCATGAACGCCTCGGCGCTCCCCAGGTTGACCAGGATGCCGGTGCGATCGATCTGTTGCACGCTGCCCGAGACGATCTCGTTGACGCGGTCCTTGTACTCTTCGAACACGCGGTCGCGCTCGAACTCGCGAATCTTCTGCATCAGAATCTGCTTGGTGACCTGGATGGCGTTGCGCCCGAACTCCTCGAACGGGAGGTTGATCTCGATCGCGTCGCCGGCCTCGGCGCCCTCGGCGTATTCCTGCGCGTCGGGGACCGAAATCTGGAGGCTCGGGTCTTCCACCTCGTCGACCACGTTCTTCACCAGGAACAGCTCGATCGACCCGTGCCCGTCGTCGTCGATCCGCACTTCGGCGGTGGGGCCGTATTTCCTGCGCACGGCCGACGCGAATCCCTGCGTCAGCGTGTCCATGAGGACGGCGCGGTCCAACCGCCGCTCGCGGATGAGCTGGTTGAACGCTTCTGCAAAATGGATGCTCATTTACTCTTCGCCCTTTCGGCCCGTCCACTTGGCGGGACGACGTTCCTTTTCTCGCTTCTTGTCGATCTTGTATTCCTGATTGATTACGTTGGCCCGCACGACGTCGCGCAATTGAATGACCGCTTCGCCGTTTTCCGTCTCGAGCGTCAGCACGTCGTTTGCACAGGAACGAATGCGTCCGATGTGCGTGCTTCGCCCTTCATTCGCGCGGTCCACGACCACCTTGGCGTCGTGCCCGACGAAGCGCTGAAAGTGCGCCTCGGTCACGAGCGGCCGGTTGCTTCCCGGCGACGAAACCTCGAGTAGGAAGCTACCCGGGAACGGATCCTCGCGATCGAGCACAAGCGCCAGGGTCCGGCTCACGTGCGCGCACTCGCCGACGGTGACGCCACCCGGTTTGTCGATGAACAACCGCACGACGGGGTGTCGCGGGCTCCCGACCACTTCGAGCTTCACGCATTCGAAACCCAGCGTGTCGAGCTCGGGTACGATCAGTTTCTCGAGTTCGCTTTCGGTCACGATCGGCCCGGACAGCGGAGACGAACCGGACGGCAATAAAAAAGTGGGCGGCCCCGCCCACTTGACCAGCACACCCGCAACACACGGAATTTCTAGCACATCGGTTGCGAAAGCGCAAGGGCCCCCCTCGGCGGGCGTCGCAGGAGTCGGCGCGCGGGTGGCGCCGAATCTGTTCGGGCGTGGGTGGCGTCCAGCGGGCGCCCACGAGTCCGGGACTACTCGTGCGTAGGCGCGGTAGGCCCGGCGAAGTGGGCTGCTGGACGACAGGACCCGCGCGCGAACCCCGGCGATACTTGCAGCGCAGCCTCAGTCAGAAGGATAGCGCAGGTTGTAGACGATATCTTGAAGCAGCGTAAGGACTTGGGAGAGCTTGGCGGGGTCGACTTGGGACAGGTCGTCACCCAGGGTGTGCCAGGCCCCGAAGTCGTAGCCGAACAGATCGACGGCGGGGATGCCGACCTGGAGCAGCGGAACGTGGTCGTCGATCATGGGCTCGCCGTCGGCGGCTTCGAAGTAGTCGAGATTCAGCGCCGCCGCGCGCGCGAAGACGTAGTCGAGCCAGCCGGCGGCGTGCTGTTTCGAGAATGGCTCGCGGCGAATCCGCGTTCCCTTTCCGCCCACCATGTCGAGGAGGATCGCGCACGTCGGGCGATAACCGCCGAGGTTGGCGACGAAATACTTCGAGCCCAGCAAGTAGTGGTCGAGATCGCCTTGCCGGCCGTAGTCCTCGCCGTCGAACAACACCACGTCGACGCCGAGGTCGCTCGGGTTGCGAGCGCCGACCACGCGAGCGATCTCGAGCAGCACGCCGACGCTCGCCGCCCCGTCGACCGCTCCCGGGATCGGCCGCGACCACAGCGTCGAATCCACTTCTTGATCCGCCCACGGACGCGAGTCGTAGTGCGCGCAAAGCATGATTCGTCGCGATCGCTCGGGCGCGAAACTGGCAATGATATTGATCAGGTGAAGCCGGTCGTTGGCGTAGGGATCGTCGACCTCGAAAGATTGCAGCGTCACGCGCGCGCCGTAGCGTTCGAGTGTTCGCGCGAGATATCGCGCCGCGTGATCGCGGGCGGGGGTACCCGGGACGCGGGGACCGTACGCCACCTGGCGCTCGACGTGCACCATGGCGCTGTCGACCGACCCGGCGGGCGGCTCGGTCGCACCGCAACCCGCCGCGAAGGCGACCAGCACACCGCTGAACGCAAACGCGCGCGCACGAGGCGTCGAAGTTGCCGCCCGCGCTCGCATCGCTAGAAGTTGATCACCGCCGTTACGCCCAAGCGAACCGTGGTCGTGGTTTGGCCCGTGGTTTCCATGAACGAGCGCCCATAGCCGATGAACGCGCTCCCGTTGATGTTCTTCGAGAAGGTATAACGGACCAGGGGGTCGATGCTCAAGGAGGTGATCTTCGGGATGGGCTCGGGCAGCGTCGAGCCGGGCTGGAAGCGCTGGCCGCCGCTGCGCGCAAACGCCGCCGTGACGGTGGCTTCCATCTCGTTGGTCCAATCGAGTCCCTTACCGAACAACTTGAGTCCCCCGCCACCTCGGAACGTTTTCTTCAACTCGAGCGCCACCGACATATTGTCCGTCTCCGACCTCGAGCCGCGGGTGTCGCTGGTATTCGACGAGAAGCTCACGTTGAGCGAGCTGTTCAGCTCGTTTTTCCACGCCAGCACGAGCGCGGGCGTGAACGTGAAGGTTTCGGTGGTGGTGATGGGAGTCTCGTCCTTCGGCCCGGTTTCGATCTTGGTCTCGCGCCAATCGACGCGCAGCTCGCCCTGTGTGACCGACTGATCCAGCACACGCAACCTCTCGAGTCCCGCCCAGCGCGCTTGCAAGTCGGGCCACGTGGTGCTGGTCGAGCGCGACTGGCTGGTCCGAAAGTCGTTGTCGTTGATGGCCTGGCTGTAGCGCGCTTGCACGTCGAGGTCCTGGCGCAGCACCGCACCGCTTTCGAGATTGTAGGTGAAATTCGAGTTCTTGTTTTCGGGTCGTCCGATGGATTGTCCGTTCACCAGGATGCCGGTGTTGTTGTCGAGTCCGAGTTGATACGACCAATCGGGGCGATCCGGCACGCGCAGGTAGTTCGAATTCTTGCGGCGCTGGACGTTCGCTTTGATGGGACGAATGCTGGTCAGGATGCGCGCCAGTCCACGAAACGCCGTGCCGACACCAGGGCGCTCTCGGGTAGCGCGCGTGGTATCGGGTGGACTCACGGGCGGACTCACGCCCGCACGGGCGCTGTCGGGCGGCGCGGCGCTGCCGCCCGGAACCGCCGGCGAGCGCGGCTCTGGCTGCGAGGTCGCGACGTCCCACCCGACCAACCGGAACAAATTGCCGAATTGTCTCCCGAGGTCGAACCCGATGCGCCCGGTGTCGTTTCTCGAGGCACTCACGTTGCGCGTGCCCTTGGGGTCTCCCGGTCGCTGGACGTTCGGGCCCGAGTCCTCGTTGTAGCTCGATTGCACCTCGACGCTGGGCTTCTCGAGGAGGCGCGAGAGGCGCCACGTGTCGGGCAGCACGTACGAGACGCGCGCGTTGTTCGCGAATTGGATCTCGGTGCCGATGTTGTATCCGTTCCAAAAGTGGTCGATGGCGAGGTCGCGCGTGTCATTCACGCCGAACGAGGTCTCCAACGATCGGAACGGAATGTACCGCACGGTGCCTTGGTTCCGCATGGTGGCGGAGTACTGGTACGGATCCCTTCGAAACTCCCCGTTGACGTAGCTCCACCGTCTTCCGGTCTGCCGCGTCGCTGAAGTCGACAAGTCGAGCTGGTTGATCCAATAGCGGAATCGATTCTTGCCCAAAAGAGGAAGCGAGTTACCTCCGCCCGACCATGTCATCTGGTAGGTGAGGCTGCCCTGCATGTTGGTGGTGGTATCGCGCGAGGCGGGGCTGAACCCGCGCGCGTCACTGTACGCGAACGTCGGACGAAGGCGATCGAAGGTGTACCGCATCAAAAAACTGTTGGACGGGCTGCGGCGCGCCAGCGACACGTTGAAGCCGCGCGTCTTGCGCACGGTCTTGAGGCTGTCGCTCACCGCCGGGTCGGTGATCTCGGTGTCGCTGTTGGGCGGGAACTTGGGCAGCGACGTGGCCTGCGAATAGTTGCCGGAAACCGGAAGCGAGAACCCCATGAGCGGAACAAAATACTGCAAGTCGGTCTTGGCGTTGAGACCCAAGACGGTCTGGTCGGACCCGGAGCCGCGGGTCTGCCGCAGGCCGCGATAATCCGCGCCGGTGCGGGCCCAGTTTCCGCCGACACTGATGGCGCCGCCGGCCACCGACAGGTTGGCGGTCACCCGCTCGGCGTGGTCGAAATCGCGCAAGACGTCGCCCACGTAAATGTCGTTGATCCATATCTCGCCCGCTTGCGGTTCCGGGTTGGAGACGTTGCGCACGCCTGCGTACAGGAATCGAACTCCGTTCAAGCTGGGCGTCCCGCGCAACCGCGTGGGATAGACCTTGGACGGGTCCGCAATGTCCTGTGCGGTTCCGTAGACGATTTCGGCCGGCGGTGCGAACTTCAAATTGGTCAGCTCGGCGAGATTGAATGTGACGCGGGCCCACCCGGTTTCGTTGAAGTGGGTGCTCGTGAACGGGACCGCGACTTCGTAGTAGTTGGTCTCGTTGGTCGCCATCCGAAAGTAGTATTCCACCCCCGCCCGCAATGAATCGGTGTGGACCCAAAAATTGATATCGCGATACAGCGACATGTTGAGACCGGCACCGACGAACCGTTTCAGAATGCGAATCTGCGTGCCGTCTTCGAGTGCGGCGTAGCGCATGGCCAGCGAAGATTCCTTGTCGGAAATCTCGTTTTGCACGTTGGGCACGACCGGCGGCTGGTACACGCCTGGGTCGGTCTTGGTGCTGATGACGCCGATCGCGAACTCGGCGGTGGCCGTGTCGCTCACTGCATCCGTCACATTGTCGCGCACGCCGTCGATCTCCCACCGGTTGCCCTCGATCGAGAACTCGGCCACCTGGAAGCGCAAGGTGCCGACCCCGTCGGTGCGTACCACCTCATCCAGCTCGTCGAGCCAAATGCGAACGTGACGGATTTCGTCCAAGCGCGGCTGGATGGCGGTGTTCGTGCGCACGACATGGTTCGACAGCCTGATGCGGTACAGGCGCCAGGAATCGTTTACGTGCTCGGGTTCGTTGAACCCCTCGTAAAGGGGGTACTGCGCTCGGATATCGATCTCGGCCGTGTCCGCGAGATCGATCTCGTAGCTGAAGTACGCGTTGACGCGCCCCAGCTGACCGTTTCGGTCCAGGTCCTCGGTGTCGTAGCCCAGGTTCGCCTCGGTCCCGTTGACCTTGGTGAAGTTCCCGGTGGGGATCGGGGGGATGCGCGATAGATCGATGTCGTCGCCCGACTTGTCCTCGTCCGTTCCGCCGGGCAGGAGCACGGTCTCATCCTCGTTGAAGAGCCCGTCCAAGCCGGTGTCGTCGAAGGCGGCCGCGAAACCGTCGCGATCCTTGTCCTCGTCGTTGAACACACTCGCTGCGACGTCGTGGTAGTTCTCGTCGATGATACCGAGGTCGATGCGGAGCTTTCCGCCGCGCGCCGCTGCATTGGGCTTGAAATCGTTGATCCAGATCTCCAGGAACTGCCCCTGCGTGATGTCGAGTCCGCCGCCCTGAAAGCCGAGCATGACGCCCGCGTACGGAACCGAGTCTCCGACTTCCGGTGCGGTCGAGAGCTCGAGGTCGAGCGACTGCAGTAGCGTGTTCTCCTCGTCCTGGAGGGTGGGGTTCAAATCGCGCCGATGGAGGCCGAGCTCGGGCTCGATGTTGTACCAGAAGAAGCCGACCCGGCTGGTGTCCGACTTCACTACATTGTTCTCTTCCACGGGAAGACTCGCCGGATACCACGAACGTCGCGCCAGCCCGATACGATCCGTGTCTTCCACGCCCTCGAAGTCGTCGATGTACGCCTCGCTCTTGGTATTCGGATTGGGGAGACTGCCCGCGACTTCGCCGTCGAGGGATAGCGTGCTGGGTTGGTCGCTGTCGACGTACGGGAGCCAGTTGGCGACGTCGGTCAAGATGCGCGACTGGTGTTGATAGCTGGCCGTGATCCCGCCCACGATCGCGCGCGATGGTTCCTCGCCCAAGCGCGCCTTGTCGGCGCTGGTCTGGCGCGACTCGTACAGCAGCGTGGTTCCGATGCGCGCGTTCTCGCCGAACTTGGAGGCCGAGCTCATGCCGGCCAGCGTGCTCGACCCCACCCCGCCCAGCGGCTTGAACTGATAATCGATGAGTAGCCTCGAATCCGGCGTCAATTTCGAGAGTGCGGTGTCTTTGAGGGTCACCTCGCCGGTCGTGTAGTCGATCTCGTAGTCCGTGCCGCGCTGCAGTCTTTCGCCGTCCAAGGTGATGGTTTCGCTCTGCTCGACGATATTGAGCGCGTTGATGCGAAAAGATTTCGAGGTACTGACGGCGCGCACCTGGATGAGGTACTGGTGAACCTCCTGCTCACGGGTCGAATTGAGCTTCTGGTTGTAGATGTCTCGCGCCTTGTCGTACTGCGCTTGGTACGGACCAATGAACTGAAATGCGGTGTCCGTCCACACGGTCACGAACGAGGTATCGGGCGTGAACGGTTCCAGGGTCGGGAACTGCAGTATGCCGGCATCGAGGTTGACGCGACCAAACGTCAAATCGATGCGCCCGTCGGGGGGGCCGGTGCCCGAGCGGTCGGTCTGGTCGAGCCCGAAGATCTTCAAATACAGGACGTCGCTGCTATCGGGGTATTGCGGATTCAATCGCGATCGCAAGTTGTCGACGATGGAAATCTCGAGCGAGCTTCCGTCGATGTTGGTAAGCCCGAGATTGTAGATGTTTCGGAATTCAAGATCCCAGGTGGAGCCGAAGATTCCGTTCGGATCCGGGTCGGGCGCTTTGATCATGCGCAAGAGCAACGTCCCCGGAAGCCCCACGCTCGCATTCACGCCCAGGGATTCGAAGGTTCCTCCCACCGGTTGGCCGTCGCGCAGCTCGTACTTCACCGCCAGGGTTTTCAACGCCGTGCTCGAAATCGCTTCGAACAGCTCGATGCCGACCAACGAATCGGTTGCCGCATCGAGAATGAAGGTGTAATCGACGCCGAGCGTGAGGAGCTGAAACTGAGACACGTGCACGTTCGGGGGCCGGTTGCCGGCGTTGAGTACCGCCACCAACGCTTCGATGGGGTCGCCGGTTCCGGTCGAATCGGGAACCGCGAATCCGTCCAACGGAGTCGTACTTCCAACCTCCTCCGGACGCAATTCGCGATAGACCTCCACCGTCGCTTCGTCCGGCGAAAGCGCGGGATCATAGAACGTGTTGAAGTAGAAATACTTGTGGTGCACGTAGTCGACGTCGCGGATCTCGCGAAATTCGGTTTCGCCCAGGGCACCCCCGATGGGCGAGAACTGCGCCGACGAAACCTCTCCCTCCTGCTTGCTCGCGATCACCGTCAAGTCGGTCGACCCCATCTTGGCCAGCATCTTGGCGCCGAACAGTCCCTGCGCGTTGGTCGATACACTCACCAATTGCGAGCCGGGCAGCGACAAGCTGGTGTTGCCGAGCTCGATCAACTGGATCACTTCGTCCTCGTAGCCGGTGTACGCGAGCCGCACCCGGTTGGCGTCGTCGGAGATCGCTTCGCTGGAGTGGTCGACTTGGATCGAGACCTTGTCGCCGATGGTGCCGGTGAGACTCACGTCGAGTCGCTGCTGCATGTCGAGGGACGGAAAGAGGGATTGCTCCTGCCTCCCCTCCGCCCCGAGGAACGGGTTGACCACGCTGGTCTCACCCGCGATCGTGATCTCTTCACGACCGCGCAGCGTGATGCTGGTCTTTTCTCCCGGGCCGAAGATCGACTCGAGTTGCTTCGGCATGGGGACGGGAATCTCGAACCGGATCCCGCCCGTGGTCGTTTCCTGCACGGCCTGGCGCGCGCCCACGCTGGCCAGCACCATCTCGCGCCAGGTTTGGCGGCGAGACCGGTTCATGATGTCGGTCGAAACCTGGTCCATCGATCGCAAGTCCAATTGGAGATCGGACACCGAGTAGTCGCGCGGCTCGGTGAGGACCAGCTCTCCCGCCTGTCGTTCGGTGGGCTCGAAGAACTCGGAGCGCGGAACCGTCGCGCGCAGCTGGTAACCCGGAATGGCGAGATAGTCGACTACTTCGTGCGTGGTGCCGAAGTCGCTGATGAGGAAATGTGGGACCTTGTAACCAAGCTCGCCGAAGGGGACGCGCTTGTAGTCGTATACCACCACCGAGTCGAGCCGCATCTCGTCGGTGACGCGATCGCGGTAGAGCGTGTCGTAGAGCTTGCCGACTTGTTCGAGATCGATCGAGAAGCGGGATACTTGCGCGTGCGCGGTGTTAACAGAAAACAGGACGGAAGCGAATGCGAAAGCGAGGACCGTTGTCCAGAGGCGCAAGGTCGCGTGAGAGATTCTGGACAACACCGAAATACAAAGGCGCGGCACGTCGTTACCAATCGTTTAGAGTTTCCGGATCACCTTCTCGTTGGGCGTCGTACGTCGATTCGGGTGGGGTTCGGCACGTCTCGAATCAAGGACGGAAAATGCCGAAAGTGTCGCCGATCGGCGACAGGTCGGGACAAACGGCTAGACGCCCCCACCTACCCGGACCGTTCGCACTCGCGCGGCGTCGAAACCAGCGCGGCCTCAGGGGGCGTCGTCGATAAAACGTCTTGTCGGCAAACCCGTTATCAGTGATTATGCGAACGTCTCTTGGAACCGTCCCTCCCGGTGAGCCCGTCGCCCGATGATCTTCGAGCGCTACATCCTTCGGAACTACCTCGGCCCCCTCGTCTTTTCGATCGCGGTAATAACCTTCGTGTTCATAATGGATTTCATTCTCCGCTACATCGATCTGTTCTTGGGCAAGGGGGTCAAGTTTCACATTGTGCTGCAAGCATTTGTGCTCTCGTTGGGGCACATGTTCGCATTAATCATACCAATGGCTGTATTGCCCGCGACCCTAATGACTTACGGCAATTTGACGAGCGAAAACGAGATCACCGCCATGCGCTCGTGCGGGTACAGCACCTATCGCATGATCCTCCCCGGGGTGTTCGGCGGCGCGCTCCTCGCCATGGCGCTCGTGTTCTACAACAACCACGTGTTGCCCGAGTCGAACCACCGGCTCATGAACCTCTTGATCGACATCCAGCGCAAGCAGCCGACGGTCGAGCTGTCCGCCAATCGCTTCATCGACGACGTGCAGGGTTACACCATCTACTTTCAGGAGAAGAACGACCGCACCGGCGAGATCGAGGAAGTGCAGATCTTCAAGCGCGCGGAGCACGACGCGCTACCGACCACCATCGTCGCCGAGTCGGGCCGCCTGCAAATGATCGAGGGACAAAACGTGCTGCGCGTGGACCTGTACAACGGCGAGATCCACGAGCTGCCGGTGGCGGAGGACCGCGGCACCTATCGGCGCACGACCTTCAAAGAGTACACGCTCAACATCAAGGACGTGGACCGGTCGCTGCAGCGCAGCGAGCGCGACTACCGCGGCGATCGCGAGATGAGCATCCGCATGATGAACGACAAGATCCAGGAGATCCGGACCGACTTGGCGCTGTCGCGCCAGGAGATCATCCGGCACGCGAAGGCGTCGATGGACGACACCTTCTCGTTGCTGAACGCCGGCGCGCGCGCGCGCCGCTGGGCGGAGAAGGCCGACACCGCGAGCGCGTCTTCGAGCTCCAACGACGGGCCCAAACCCCGGCTGGCCGTGCGCCCGGGACGCGGTGCCTCCGCGCGCGCGCCGCTCGCGGCGCGCGGCGAGTTCCTCGCGCGCCAGCGCATCGAGACCGAGGTGGGAAAGCGCGAATCGTTCGAGAAGCAGATTCGCCGCTACCAGGTGGAGATTCAGAAGAAGTACTCGATTCCCTTCGCGTGCGTCATCTTCGTGCTGGTGGGGGCCCCGCTCGCGATTCGTATGGGGCGCTCGGGCATGAATATGGCCATCGGATTGAGCATTCTCTTTTTCTTGGTCTACTACGTGTGCCTGATCGGAGGGGAGAAGCTGGCCGACCGCGGCTTCGTCGACCCCTTCCTCGCCATGTGGGCCCCGAATCTCATCTTCGGCGCCATCGCGGTGTTCTTCCTGCGCAAGGCCGCGCGCGAGCAAGCCCTTGCGGACTGGACCGTGGTTTCCGTGCTAAGATCGCTCTTCCGCCGCCATGCGACCGAGAATCCACGATAGATATCTCCTCAAGCGCTTCCTCAGAATCTTCCTATATTCGGTGCTTGCGTTCGTCGTGATCTACATCACGGTCAACGTCTTCGAGGAAATCGACAACTTTCTCGACCACGAGGCCAAGCTGGTCGACATCGCGCGCTACTACCTGTTTTCGATCCCCTTCGTCCTCACTTACGTGGTGCCGGTGTCGCTCCTGCTCGGGACCGTCTTCGCGATGGGAATTCTCGCCCGCCGCAACGAGCTCACCGCGCTGCTGGCGTCGGGCGTGAGCCTGGCGCGGGTGTCGGCGCCCATTTTCGGCGTCGCCGTCTTGACCAGCATCGGCTCGATTTTCTTCAACGACGCCGTGGTCTCGCGCGCCAACCGCGTCAAGACCGACATCATGCGTCACGACATCGAAGGACGGCAGCGCGAGAACCCCGACGTGAAGAACAACTTTCGGTTTTTGGGCATCGACGGGTTCGTCTACCTGGCGCAGACCTACAGCCACGAGAACCTCGCCATGTACGACGTGGTGGTGCAGCAGTTCGACGGCAATACGCTGGAGCGCCGCATCGACGCGCGCAACGCGAAATGGAACGGCAGCCGGTGGGTGTTCTCCAGCGGTTTCGTGCGCACCTTCGAAGGCGGAGAGGCCGTCGAAGGCTTCGACACGCTCACGGTAGCGGCCATGCACGAGACCCCCGACGATTTTGCCCAGAAGGAAATCGACGAGGAGAACATGACCTTCGCCGAGCTTCGACGGTACATCGATCGGGTCGAAAGGAGCGGCGGCAGAGTCCAGAAGTACCTGGTCGACCTCCACTTCAAATTGAGCTTTCCGTTCGCGGGGACGATCTTCGTGCTGATCGGCGTCGCACTCTCGTCGGGCAAGCGCAAGCCGTCGATCGCGACCGGATTCGGCCTGACGCTGGTGGTCGCATTCGTCTACTACGCGGTTTTGCGCGTGGGTCAGACCCTGGGCCACAACGGCGTTTTAGCCCCGCCCCTTGCAGCCCAACTCGGGAACCTTATCTTTCTAGCCATCGGCGTCGCGATGTTGCGGCGCGCCAATCGATGAAGCACTCGGTCGTGGTTCAAGTCCGTATTCTCCTGCTGGCGGCGTTGTTCGCGGCGGCAGGTTGGTCGTCGCCCGCCGCCAAGGCGGAGTACAAGATCACGGCCGCCGAGCTGTCCCGTCTCGACCCGCGCATGCAGCGGGAGGTCGCTTCGCTGCAATACTTGATGAACCCCTACCAACTGCGCCAATTCTTCGCGCTCCCGTCGGACACCGCGCGTCGGGATTGGATCGCGCGCTTCTGGGCCAAGAGCGATCCCACTCCGGCCACACCCAAGAACGAGATGAAGACCGAGCACTACCTGCGCGCCGACATCGCGCAGATCGAGTTCCAGGTCCCCGAATTCCCGGGCTGGGACAAGCGCGGAGAAGTGCTGATTCGTTACGGCTTCCCCGATTATCGCGGCACCATGCCGCCGGAAGTCACGGCGCGACGCGTGCACGCGCCGGGAGAATTGTGGTTCTACAAGCGCCACCAAATGATCGTCCAATTTGCCGACCAAAGCCTGCGCGGGAATTTTCAGTATGCGTTGACACCGCTCGGAGACGCCGAAGGCGTGTCGCCCGAGCTGATGGAGTTCCTGACCTACGACGCGGACGAAACCATCCAGGAGCAGATCCCGCCCCAGTATCTCGAATTCTACGAAGCGCCCGAGCTCAACGACACCGGCCGCAACAGGAGCGGGTTCGAGGACGCGCTGCACGGCCTGCCGCAGGATACGCCGCTGCGCCCGCGCGTGTACGGTACCCAGGAGGACATCGACGAACTCAACAGCCCCGACTACGAGCGCAGCGTTCCCGACAACCCGTCGGACGTGTTCTTCCGGGACGAAGCGCAGGAGTACGCGTCGAACTTCGAGGCGGTCCTCGAGGATACCCCCTCGTCGTACCCGTTCAACTTCGCCAAGACGTCGTTCACGTTCTACTTCGGGGTCGATCAGTTTCGCGGCGGCGAGGGTGTCAACCGCGTCGAGGTGAACCTCGAGTTTCCGGTGCAGCCGGTCGAGGGGAAGTCGATTCCGTCCCGTTCATACCAGGCGGAAGCGGTTGTGATGGACAAGAACTATCGTGTCGTCGAGCGGCAGAAGCGCGACATCTCGCTGCCTTCCAACCTGGTACGGCCCGATGGAGGACGCTTGATGCCGGCACAAATCGTGTTTTCGCTGCCGCGGAGCTACTACCGCGTCGCGGTCAACATGGCGGACCTCGATGCGAAGACCGCCTCTGCGTACCGCACCAACGTCTCGGCGCGCAACTTCGACGACCAACTGGCCATCAGCGACATGTTGTTTGCGCAGAAAATCGCGCCCACCGGCGAGATGTCGCCTTTCACGCGCGGCGCACTCGACGTGGTGCCGCACCCCATCCGCCGCTACGCGGTCGGAACACCGGTGCCGGTGTACTTCGAGGTCTATGACCTGGGGCTCGACGAACGCGGGCTCTCGGACTACGAAGTGGAATACCGCGTGGTGCCGTCCTCCGACGACAAGAAGAGCATCCTCGACCGCTTCAGCGACGGCGAGACCGTGTTCGGGTCGCGCTTCGACGGCTCCGGGTACCACGCGACCGAGCCGCTCCACATCACCATCAAGAGCGAAAACCTGAAGCCCGGCGTTTACGACTTCATCGTGCGCGTGAAAGACAACCTCGCGCAGACGGAAACGCTTCGCCAGGCGACGTTCCGCATGGTCGAGAAGAGCGAGTAACCTTCTACGACGGATCGTTCTCGATGGTCGACTTCAAGATCGGCGTCTTGGGGTCGCTCACGTCGTAGATCCTCAAGTCGTCGAACCCGAGCACGTACAACAGGTCGTTCGACCACAGGAAATCCTTGGTCGGCCAGTCGGCCCACTTCTCTAGTTCTGCCGGCGCCGTCGGCCGCGTGACGTCGAGCAGTGTGTAGCCGCTCTGGCCCGTACTCACGTACAGGAACGGCTCGCGCAGCGCGAGGCCGTGCGGCGTGGCGAGCGGCTTCACGCCCACGACACGGGGCGCGGATGGGCTGCTGACGTCGACGATCATCAGCTCGTCCGGGGAGGCGCCGCACTGATTGCCGCCGCGCACGGTCACGTACGCGATGTCGCCCGACACGACCACGGGGTCGCACGCCCGAATGTGCTGCACCATCCCGATGAGATCCGGATTCGCCGGGTCCGCCCGGTCGCACACGAACATTCCGCTCTCTCCGCCGATGAAGAGATACTCCGGGGTCGGATAGATGGTTTCGATGGTCCAGTCCAGAGTGAGGCGTTGCAGCTCCACCGGTGCCGCAGGCGCTTGGATGTCGTACACGACGAGCTGGTAACGGTCGACGCGGTAGAGGTAGTCGTCGATGACGGCGAAGGTCGCGTAGGAGCTCCCCCCGCTCTGCGACGCCGGCATTACCGGCGATTCGTCGCGCGTCCCGCATACGCAAGCGAACGAGTACTCGTCGGGCCCCTCGTTCCACGGGACGTCACCGCCGTCGTAGTCGTATTCCGATTCCAGCGTGGTGACGAGCGTGAAGGTGTCGCCTTCGCGGCGATACACGTGCAGCTTGTTCTTCTCGCTCGCGTAGAGGATGTCGTCCTTGACGGCGCTACCGCGGTTGCCATCGAGCGCGATGGTGGTGACCGCTCGCGGCGCCGCCGGGTCCGCGACGTCGTACACGTGCACGCCGGTGAACTGATCGGACACGTACAGCGTTCCGTCCGATAGCGTCATGTTGAGGGGCGAAACGAGTCCGGTGGGGGTGGAAGCCGGAACGCGCCAACCGAGCGCGAACGTTAGCATCAAGAACGAGAGGATGAGGGGCGCAACGACGGGTTTTCTCATCTCGACAACCTCCGAGTGAACCTGCGGCCACGAAGGCGCAGCGCGTTTCACGTGGGGTCGATCAGGGGCGGCGGGGTGGGACGCGTCAATAGTAGCCTATCCGCGCCCTACCAGCAAGCCCGTACGCGGGAGCAGGCCGTATGATATCCTAGCGCGCTATGACGAGCGCCTATTGGCAGTGCACGAAGTGTGGAGCGTTGCACGCGAAGGATCCCGATACCCGCCGAAGCGCGGAGAAGTACATCGAGACGGGATCGCCGGTCTTGGGGCACGAGAAGTGTGCCTCGTGCAGCGCGCGTTACGACGCGGAAGACGTCTACCGCGGCCGCCAGGACCCGCCTCAATCCGACGGATTCGTGGCCGGGATACTCGCCGACGGATCGTCGGCGCAGTGGAACTCGACCTGCAAGGTTTGGACGCGCAAGACGACGCTGGCGAAAGACGTCGTGGTCGTGTTGGAGCTCGATCCTGCCACCGTCGCACACTACCGCGACTCCGCGTCGCCGCTCCAACTGGCCGCGGTCGCGCTGGCCAAGACGACCGACGAATCCCCCGACCTCCATACCGGTAGTGACGGACTCGTGGTCCCGGGCGGGCGCATCAAGGCGGACTTCCCCAGTTGGCGGGTGTGGCTCTCGTCGCGCGGCGACTTGTGGGTGACCAAGAAAAAGGTGGCGTGGGAGGATTACTCCGACGCCACCATTCCCGAGAACCTGAAGCGCGCGCACTGCGCGGGACCGGTGCCCGCGGTGCCCTACTTGGTAGGCTTGTGCATGGCAGCCGGTCTCGACCCCAACAAGCTTTCCCCGCTCGAGATCAAACGGTTGGACGAGGCGTCCGCGCGCCCCGCCTAAGTCCCCTGTTCCCAGCTCGCGAGGTAGCGCTTCTGCTGATCCGTGAGCACGTCGACCTTGTAGCCCATCGACACCAGCTTCAGGCGCGCGATCTCGCGATCGATGCGCTCCGGCACCGGAATTACTTCGGGTTTCAATGATCCGTGGTGGCTCACCATGTACTCCGCGGCCAGCGCCTGGTTGGCGAAGCTCATGTCCATGACCGAAGCCGGGTGGCCTTCGGCCGCGGCCAGGTTGATCAAGCGGCCTTCGCCCAGGATGTTGATGCGCTTCCCGTTCGGCAGCGTGTACTGGTCGACGTCCTTGCGCACGCGCTTCTTCTTGGTCGCCATCTTCTCGAGCTCGTCGATCTCGATCTCAACGTTAAAATGACCCGAGTTGCACACGATGGCGCCGTCTTGCATGCGCTCGAAGTGCTCGCGTCTGATTACAGCGATGTTGCCCGTGAGCGTGACGAACACCTCGCCGACCTCGGCCGCTTCCAGGCCCGGCATCACACGGTAGCCGTCCATGACCGCTTCCAGCGCCTTGACCGGATCGACTTCCACGACGATGACGTTCGCACCCATGCCGCGCGCGCGCATCGCCACACCGCGCCCGCACCAGCCGTAGCCGGCGATGACGACCGTCGAGCCGCTCAATAAGACGTTGGTGGCGCGAAGAATTCCGTCGATAGTGCTCTGACCGGTGCCGTAGCGATTGTCGAAGAAGTGCTTGGTCACCGCGTCGTTGACGGCGACGATGGGATACTTCAGGACACCTTCCTTCTGCATGCTGCGCAACCGAATCACACCGGTGGTGGTCTCCTCGGTCCCGCCGAACACACCCTTGAGCGCGTCGTCGCGCGAGGAGTGGAGCGTCGACACCAAGTCGGCGCCGTCGTCCATGGTGATCTGCGGCTTCATGTCCAGCGCTTGGTTGATGTGCTTGTAGTAGGTGTCGTTGTCCTCGCCGTGGATCGCGAACACCGGAATCTGGTAGTCGGCGACCAGGCTGGCGGCGACATCGTCCTGCGTGGAGAGAGGATTCGACGCGCACAGGCCCACCTGCGCGCCGCCGGCCTGCAAGGTGCGCATGAGATTCGCGGTCTCGGTGGTCACGTGCAAGCACGCGACGATGCGAACGCCGTTGAGCGGCTTCTCCTTGTGGAAGCGGTCCCGGATGCTGCGCAGCACCGGCATGCGGTCGTCCGCCCACTCGATTCGATCCTTGCCGACGGTCGCAAGCCCGATGTCCTTGATGTCGTGCTTCATTCTCGCTTCGGTTCCTTTCTCGAGGGTTGCCATGGTTGATCGGTCCCCTACGCGCGACGACGCAGCTCGTCCGCGAAGTCGGTGTGCTCCCACGTGAAGTCCTTATCGTCGCGGCCGAAGTGCCCGTAGGCCGCGGTCTTGCGATAGATCCCGCGGCGCAGCTTCAAGCGCTCGATGATCCCGTTGGGCGTCAGATCGAAGGTGTCGCGCACGATGGTAGTAAGCTTGTCGTCGCTCTGCTTGCCGGTACCGAAGCTGTCCACCATCACGGAGACGGGGTCCTTCTCGCCGATCGCGTACGCGATCTGGATTTCGCACTCGTCCGCGAGCTTCGCGGCGACCAGGTTCTTCGCGATGTGGCGCGCGGCGTACGAGGCACTCCGGTCGACCTTGCTCGGATCCTTGCCCGAGAACGCGCCGCCGCCGTGGCTGCCCATGCCGCCGTAGGTGTCGACAATGATCTTGCGGCCGGTCAAGCCGACGTCCGCCTTGGGACCGCCCTGCACGAAGCGCCCGGTCGGATTGACCAGCAAGCGGTAGCCGTTGTCCGGAAAACCGTACTTCTTCAAGATTGGCTGCACCACCTTGGTGTCCATGTCCTTGCGAATAGTTTCGTCTTTGACGTCTTCGGAGTGCTGGGTCGACACCACCACGGTGTCGATGCGGTGCGGTCTTCCATCGACGTACTCGACCGTGACCTGCGTCTTGCCGTCGGGGCGCACGTACGCGCACGACGGATCGTTGCGACGCACCCACGCCAAACGCTCCGACAATCGGTGCGCCAAGAAAATCGGGAGCGGCATCATGACGTCGGTCTCGCGGCACGCGTAGCCGAACATCATGCCCTGGTCGCCGGCACCCTCCCGGTCCACACCCATCGAGATGTCGGGCGACTGCTCGTCGATCGACGTGATCACCGAGCAGGTGTTGCAGTCGAAGCCGAAGGACGCGTCGGTGTAGCCGATGTCCTTGATGACGCCGCGCACCAGCATCGGAATGTCGACGTAGGCTTCGGTGGTGATTTCGCCCGCGACAAAGGCCAAGCCGGTCGTCACCAGGGTTTCGCACGCCACACGCGACTTGGGATCCTGCGAAATGATCGCATCGAGGACCGCGTCGGAAATCTGGTCCGCGATCTTGTCGGGATGTCCTTCGGTCACGGACTCCGACGTGAATAGTCGCTTCTCTGCCATGTCTCTCACCTCTATTTGAAACTGATCTCGCTCGAGTCTCCGACGTCGAGCTTCTTGAAGCCCCCGCGAATCACGGCATTGGCGCCGATCAAGCTCGACTCCAACAGGGCATCGGTCACGGTCGCGCCTTCCGAAACCACGGAATCGCGCACGACCGAGGAGTGGATGACGCACCGCTCGGCGATCGACACGTACGGCCCGATGATGGAGTTTACGATCTCGGCGCCCGGCGAAATGGAAACCGGCGGGATGACGATCGAACCCTCGATGGGGGGCGTGCTGGGGGCATTCTTCAACAATTTGCGGTTGGTTTCAAGCATCGCTTCGGGTTTTCCGCAGTCGAACCACTCGTCGATGACGAAGGGGACAAACTCGGCCCCCCGCCCGATCATGAGCTGGAGGGCGTCGGTGATCTGGTACTCGTTGTTGGTGGTGATGTTGCGCTCGATGATCTCCCGCACGGCATCGAAGAGGCCCTTGGCGTCCAGTAGGTAATAGAGCCCCACCAGCGCCAGGTTGGAGGGGGGGTCGGCGGGTTTTTCGACCAGCCGGGTGATGCGGCCGTTGGTCACCTCGGCCACACCGAAGCGGCGCGGGTCTTCGACCTCCTTGACCCCGAGCACGTGGGTCTTGTGTGCCACCACCTTCTTCAAGTCGGTCTTGATGATGGTGTCGCCGAGCACGATCAAGAGCGGCTCGCCCCTGTTCGCGACGTCGCGCGTCAAGTCCACCGCGTGTCCGATCCCGCGCCGTTCGTGCTGGAACACGAAGTCGACCTTCAATTGCGGATACTGCTTCCTGACGAACTGCTCGATCAACTCGCCCTTGTATCCGACGATCAGGACGATGCTGCTGGGTGCCAGCGGGACGACGTCGTCCAGTATGTGCGAGATGATGGGCTTGCCCGCGACGTACAGCAATGCCTTGGGCAGCGTGTACGTGTGCGGTCGCAGTCGCGTGCCGATGCCGGCGGCCGGGATGATTGCTTTCAACGCGCCAGCTCCTTCTTTAGAGCATCGATTTTCTTCACCGGGGTCGGGTCGACGCCGTTCAAATAGGCCAGGTAGACGCTCGCGAAGTCGCCCAGCAGCATGGTGGAGAGCATGCGCGATAAGCGCCCGCCTGCGGGCGCTTCAAAACGCTCGATTTTTCCGGCGTAGGGCTTCATAAGAGACAAACCCACCTCGGCGTGGCGCCGCGTCATCGGATGGTCGTCGCGGTCCTCGAGCGAGACGATGACCGCCTTCGACATGACGTCGCCCACCTCCCAACCCACGATCTCGTTGTGGTTCATCTCGGGGAAGAACGCGAAGTGCGCGAGCGTCTTCGCGTTTTCGTTGAATTGACACGACCAGCGTCGTGCGACCCCTTCCAGGAGCGAAGGTGCCGCGTACACGAACGCCATCTGGCCGTGGAGGGTGTGGGCAAGCGCGATGGCCCGGTTGCCCTCGCGAGAGGGGGAGTACTCCGCGCAGCGCTCGCGGGCGACGGCCAGCGCTTCCTCATAGTCGGCGTCGTCAAAGGCGGCCGTTCCGGCCGCCCGTAACACGTGCAGCATGGGGAAGAGCGAGAATCCGATGGCGGCACGCGGTGGCATCCCGCCCGGGATGATGCAGCACGGGACTTGGTCGCGCGCGCACCGCGCGGCCAATTCGCCGCCGCTCGTCACCGCGACCATGGCTGCGGCCACACCGCGCGCCGCGTCGTACGCGGCCAGCGTCTCGCCGGTGTTGCCCGAGTAGCTCGACGCCACGAACAGCGCCCCGCGCGCGACATTCTTCGGGAGCGCGTAGTCGCGGCAGCTCACGATGGGTGCGGTCGCCCGCTCTCCCAGGAACGACCGCGCAAGATCCCCCCCGATCGCGGAGCCGCCCATGCCGGCGATGACGACGCGCTCGAACTTCTTCGAGCGCAGCGACTCGGCCGCGCCCGCGAAGTCGGCGCCGACCTTCCACGCCGCTTCCATTTGCTCCGGAAACGCGAGCACGCGCCCGAGCATGTCGGTGGTATCGAGGCGCCCGCGCAGCTCCTGCATGGTCACGACACGGTCCTCCCGTTGTGGGCCGGCGCGTGGGCGCGCAGGAAGGTGTCCATCTCGGTCTCGATTTCTTGCGTGGTACGATACCGCGCCACGCGACGCAGGAGTGCCCGGCACTCGTCGAAAGTCACCGAGCGAATGATGCGCTTCACTTCCGGGATCATGTTGGGGCTCACACTGAACTCGTCGATCCCGAGACCGATCAGAATCGGGACCGAGAGGGGGTCGCCCGCCATCTCGCCACACACACCCACGTGGATCTTGCGCTTGCGCGCCGCGTCCACCGTCAAGCGCAGGAGGCGTAAAATGCTCGGCTGCAAATGCTGGTACAAGTACGCGATCTTGCTGTTCCCGCGATCGACCGCCATCGTGTACTGAATGAGGTCGTTGGTCCCGATCGAGAAAAACTCGGCGTCGAGCGCGAACTGGTCGGACAATGCCACCGCGGACGGTGTCTCCACCATGATTCCGATCTGCACGTTCTCGTCGAACTTGTAGCGCTCGCGCCGCAAGTCGTCGCGCACCTCGGCGCAGATCTCCTTCGCGCGCAGCACTTCTTCGATCTGCGAGATCATGGGGAACATGAGCTTCACGTTGCCGTGCGCGCTCGCGCGGTAGATGGCGCGCAGCTGGGTCTTGAAGATGTCCTTGCGCGTCAGGCAGAAGCGAATCCCTCGCCAGCCCATGAAGGGGTTGAGCTCGGGCGAGCGGTGGAGGTAGCTCGCGATCTTGTCGCCGCCGACGTCGAGGGTTCGAATGACCACCGGCTTCCCTTCCATGCGCTCCGCCACCTGGCGATAGACTTTGTATTGGTCCTCTTCGCTGGGTAGGTACTCCTGCGAGATGAAGAAGTACTCGGTGCGAAACAACCCCACGCCTTGACCGCCGTGGTCGATGACGGAGTCAATTTCATCCGCCGAATCGAGGTTCGCGCACAGCATGAATTCGCGGCCGTCGAGTGTCACCGCGGGGTAACCGGTGAGCGTCAGAAGCTGATCTTCGAGCTCGTGGAAGCGCGCGACTTCGTTTTCGTACTGCTCGATGGTCGCGGGGGTGGGATTGATGATCACGCTGCCGGCGTTGCCGTCGACAATGATGATGTCGCCGGTTTCGACTTTACTGACCAAGTTCTCGAGGCCCACCACGGCCGGGAGACCCTGCGAGCGCGCGATGATGGCGGTGTGAGACGTGCGACCTCCCAGATCGGTGGCGTACCCGAGCACGGTACGGCGATCGAGCTGGGCGGTGTCGCTCGGCGACAAGTCGTGCGCGACCACGACGCTGGGCTCGGTGGGACGATTGACCGCGCGCGTGCCCTTGCCGAGGAGCGTGCCGATGACGCGCTTCTTCACGTCCTGCACGTCCATCGTGCGTTCCTTGAGATACTCGTCCTCGATGCCGGCGATGGAGGCGATGACCCGATTGATGACCTTCTCGAAGGCCGCGGCGGCGTTCAAGCGCTCCTCGCGGACGGCACTCGATGTGCCCTCGACCAACATCTCGTCCTCGAGAATCAACAAGTGCGCGTCGAAGATGCGCGCGTGCTCTTCGCCCATGCGGCGCGCGATGTCGCTCTTGATCGCGCGCAGCTCGCGGGCGGTATCGGCCAGCGCCTGCTTGAAGCGCGCAACTTCGGCTTCGACCTGGGACGCTTCGACCAGCTTGCGAGGAATGTTCAAACGCTCGGCGTCGCGCACGAAGGCGGGGCCGATCACGATCCCGGGCGAGGCGGAAAGGCCGCGGCGCTCGAGCTCCGGCTTGGACGCCGGTTTGGCGTCCGATTTGGCGTCTGGGCGCGCGGAAGCGCTCGGGGCTGCGTTGAGTTTGTCGAGCTTGTTGCGTGGCATGTTCGTGCGCGTTGGACTCTACCGGGCTCGCGAAGGCGGGGTCGCGGCGGGCGAGTTTCGCCGCCGTCCCGCGCCGCGCTCGGCTTCCAAACGCTCAATCCTCGTAAAACTTGGCGTCGAAGAGGGCCTCGAGGGCTTTCCGCGCGGCGGCTTCGTCGGGCCCCTCGATCTCGATGCGTACGTTGGCGCCGCGCGCAGCGGCCAGGCTGGCGAGACCGAGGATGCTTTTTCCGTTCGCGAAGCGCTCGCCGTGGTAAACGCGAATCTCGCTCGAGAACTGTGCCGCGATCTTGACGAACTCCCCGGCCGCACGCAGGTGCAGACCGATCTTGTTGCCGACTTGTTTCGTGAACTCGACCATGTGGGATTCTACTTCACCAGCATCGCGATGACGATGACTAGAGGAAAGAGAACGATCGCGATGCGCCCGACGTTCACGCCGCGCTTCATGGCGAGCCACGCACCCGCTGTCGCCGCCGCGGCGATCGCGAGGTGGTCGGTCCCTTCCGAAAACGACCGTCGCGCGATCACGCCCACCAGCACCCCGCCCGCCAGAGCCGCGAGGCTGCGCGCGAGCATCACGACGCGCTGGACGCGCGGGCCGGTGAACGCTTCCACCACCCCCCATCCCCGCTCGTAACCGAACCGAAGTCCCCACGCGCGTCCCCCCAGGAGGGCGGCATTATAAAGGACCACGATCGCCACTAACCCCGCAAAAAAACTGTATATAGCAGACACTACCGCCAAAGTCAACGCGAGCGGCTTGAGACCTCCGACCACCAGCACGTCTCCCATCGCGGCCAAAGCACTGCACGCGGCTTGCTTGAAGCGCGGGAGTGCGGCGAGTGCCGCCTGTGTTCCGTCCTCTTCGATTCGAAGAACCCCCCCCACCACGATCGGCGCGGCGTTCGGGTTGGTGTTGAAATGGTCGGTGTGCCGGGCGAGCACCGATTCGGGGTGTCGCGTGAGCCTCGGCGCGGCCGCGTCGAGCGCGTGCAGGACGCCGACGTTCTGCATTCCCTTCCGATGCAGGGTCGCCTGCACGAACAAGAGTCGCGTAAAAACGTGGCGGAGGTCGCGGCGCGAAAGTCTCATCGAAGCCATCCGATGGCGATGGTCGCGATGACGCCCAGGGCCAAGAAGCGAACCAGAACGCGCGTGCTGAAGGCGCGCACGATGGCCGCCAAGCCGATGGCGGAGACGGCGACGAGCCACCACACCGCACCCGCCGCGGCGTCGGCGCCCAGGCGCGCTCCGCACATCGCCGTGACCCTGGCGGCGAGAGGAAGCAGGAGCAGAACCACGACGAAGTCGACCAATCCGACCCACAACGCCGAGGCGATCACGGTGAAAGCGAGCTTACGAGACGCGTCGGCGTACGGATGCGGGGGCATCTCGGGCAACCGGAAGCCGCCGAGCCAGCGCTCGCGCAACTCGCCGGTCGCGCGAGCGACCATGGCTCCCACTTCCGCCGCCACCAGACCCATCAGCACCCCGGCCGCGATGACGATGCTTTCGCGCGGGTCGCCGCCACGCGACAAGACGAGGCTCGCGGCTCCCGCGCCGACCACGCCGCCCACCACGGTGTTCGGCCGTCTGGTCCCGCGTGCAGCTCCAATCGAAAGCCACGCGAGCTGCAGCACGACACCCACTTTGAGCGCCTCATCGAGTGTTCCGAGCAGCGCGCCGATCGGCACGGCCACGAAGACGGGCTCGCCGAGCAGGGTCTGCCAACCGGCGCGGTCGTCGATGGCGAGCAATCCGGCGAGGATGGCGATGAGGAGAATGTCGGACATTCTTACACCACCAGCGAGTTGATAACCCGCGCCGGATTGGAGGGAACATCCTGCGCCGAGAGCGTGATACCGCGCTTTACCAGCTCGCGCAGGTAGGTCCGCTCTTCGGGGGTCACGAACACGAACGGCAACAGCTCGATCGCTCCTTCGCGGTAGTGGAGCCCGCCCACGTTCACTTCTTTCAATGGAACGCCGGCGTTTACAAACTTGAACGCATCCTCGGCGGACTCGAGCAGCACGAGCACCTGCTCGTCGACGAACTCCACCGAAGCCATCCGTTGCGCCGCTTCCTCGATCGAAAAGAACGAGGTGCGGGTTTCCGGCGGTACGCACGAGGCGTAGAAGCGGCGCTCCCAGTCGCTCGCGGCGACGCGATCGCACGCCACCACGATGCGGTCCGGCTTCATCACCGGCACCCAGCCCAATACGACTTGACCGTGGATGAGACGGTCGTCGATCCGGGCGAGCTTGACGGGCATGGCGGGATTACAACTGGTCGTTGTCGACCGCGTGGATGCTGTCGCGCCCGCGCGAAGCGAGCTCGGCGGGAAGCCGCTCGAAGCTGACGTCGGCGCGCTTGTTGAGGAAGGCGAGCAGCATGGGAAGATTGACGCCGGAGACGATGCGCACGTTGCGGCGCCGTCGTTCCACCGAGAGCGTCGCGTGACCGCAACTCCCTCCCAGGAAGTCGACCATGATCACGAAGCTGTCGTCGGGGCCGCCCGACTCGATGATGGCGTCCACCTCGGAGACCAGCGACTGGGGCGTGGAGTCGTCGTTGGAGACCGCGTACACGCCCTTGACGTTGCCGTAGATCTTCTGCGCCGTGGCGATGAATTCTTGCGCAAGCCTGCCGTGGGTGACGACGATCGCTGAAATCATCTTGGTGGAGACAGCCGTCTGCGTCATTCCGTGTCGTAGCGAAGGTACTGCTTCGTCTTGCGGTCGCTCTGCATGACGTCGATCAAGAGCGAGTTGAACTTTTCGGCCGCGTTGACGCCGTAGACCTTCAGCATGTGATTCATGGCAATCACTTCCGAGATTACCGTGATGTTCTTGCCCGGGAAAAGCGGAATCACGACCTGGGGGATGTTGACGCCCAGAATACTCGTCGTGCGATCGTCCAGGCCCGATCGGTTCCAGTCCTTCTTGGTGTCCCAGTCCTCGAGCAGCACCTCGACTTCGATGCGCTTCTGCACGCGCACCGCGCGGATGCCGAACAGGTCCTGCACGTTGATAACGCCGATGCCGCGGATCTCCATGAAGTGACGCAGGTGGTGGTTGCCCTTCCCGATCAGCACGTCGGCGGCGATCTTGGTGACGTGGACGGTGTCGTCCGCCACCAAGCGGTGACCACGCTCCACCAGGTCCAGCGCGATCTCGCTCTTGCCGATTCCGCTCCGGCCGGTGAACAAGAGCCCCACGCCGTACACGTCCACCAAAGAAGCGTGGACCTCGGTGGTGGGCGCGAAGAAATCGTCGAAGTACTTCGTGAGCTCGTGGATGAACGGTGTGGTCAGCATGGAGGTGCGCAGCACCGGCACGCCGTGCTTGGTCGCCGACTGCAGGAGCTCCTTGGGAACGTCGAGCGCGCGGGTGACGATGATGCATACCACCGGCACCGACATCAGCCGCGCCACCGCTTCGCGACGAACGTCGTCGGGGCGCGTGTTGAGATAGAGAATCTCGGTCTCGCCCAGCACCTGGACGCGTTCGTTCAAGTAGTTTTGCATGAACCCGGCCAGCGCGAGGCCGGGACGATGGATGTCGGTGACGGTAATGGGGAGCGGGCCCTCGTCGACGCCGTTCACCAGCTCGAGCTGCAGCCTCTCGCGGGTGTCCTCCAGCAGGACGCGAACCGAAAGTGTTTTCTTGTGCGATTTGCTCACGGTTTTCGCGTCCCGGCCGATTGCTATTCCTCGACCACGTTGCCGGAGATTTCGCCGAGCCCCGTCGCGCGCTTGCGCTTCTTGAGTTTGCTGCTGTAGCGCTTGAGCTGCTCCTCGAGCTTGTCCACCGCGCGGTCGACGGAGATGTACATGTCCTCGGACTCCTGCAGCGTCACGAAGTCCTTCCCGTTCACGTGGAGCGTGATCTCGACTCGCTGGCGGTACTTCTCCAGCGAAAAGATGAGATGCGCGTTGACGATGTGGTCGAAGTACTTCTTCAGGCTTTGCACCTTGCCCTCGGCGTAGTCTTTGAGGGCGGGTGCCAAATCGTAGTGGCGTGCGGTCGTAGTAATATTCATGACGACCCCTTTCTCAATGACGATCTGCGGGAGGAACACGGCGGTCGGACGCCGGCTTTGGGAGGGTGTATACGCGATGGCTCGTCTCGTTGACGTTGCGACGTGGATCATCTCGTGCTTCGAATATACGCCCGCCGCCCGCCCCCGGCAAGCCGGTCCTTAACACCTTCGCGCGGGTCCTGTCGTCCAACAGCCCACTTCGCCGGGCCTACCGCGCCTACGCACTAGTAGTCCCGGACTCGTGGGCGCCCGTTGGACGACACCCGCGCGTGAGCTAGTACTGTTTCCGCATGCGAGCCGGCAGAATGTTGAGCTGCTCGCGGTACTTGGCCACGGTACGGCGCGCGATATTGAGCCCATCCCTCTTCAGCATGTCCGCGATCTTCTGGTCCGAAAGCGGCGTGCGGTCGATCTCGGCTTCGATGATGCGGCGAATCTTGTCCTTGGCGCTCTTGGCCGACACCTCGCCGCCGTCCTGGGTACCCAAGCTCGACGAGAAGAAAAACTTCAGCTCGAAGACGCCGCGGGGGGTTTGCACGTACTTGTTGGTGGTGACACGGCTCACCGTGGACTCGTGCATGTTGATCTCGCTCGCCACCTGCTGCAGGGTCAGCGGCTTCAAGAACGCCGTTCCCTTGTCGAAAAACTCGCGCTGCTTGCGCACGATGCACTCCATTACCTTTACCATGGTGCGCCGGCGCTGCTCGATGGTCTGGATCAGCCACTTGGCCGACTTCAGGCGCGCGTTGATGAACTCGCGCGCCGCGCTGTCGCCGTCGCGCACCTCGCGCATCAATTCGTCGTGGTAGTGCTGGCTCACGCGCAGGCGCGGAATATTGCGGTCGTTCAAATAGACGATGTACTTGCCGTCGATGGTATCGACGATCAAATCCGGAATGACGTACTTGGGATCCTCCGCGACGACTTCCAACCCCGGCTTGGGATCGAGTGTGCTGATGAGCTTGCACTGGTCCTGCACATCCTGGACCGAGATGCGCAACTTGCGTGCGATGTCGACGTACTTCTTCTGCTTGAACTCGTCGAAGTGATCGCGAATGATGGCGGCGGCCATGGAGGCGTCCTCACCGCGGAAATGGAGCTGGAGCAGCAGGCACTCCTGAAGATTGCGGGCGCCGACACCGGGCGGGTCGAAGGCCTGAATCAGCTCCAGAACCTTGTCGACCTCTTCGACTCCTACCCCGAATGTGTTCGCGACTTCTTCCAAGTCGCACGTGAGGTAGCCGCTCTCGTCGAGCGATCCGACCAAGTAGGCGCCGATGACGAGCATCCGGGGGTCGTCGGTCGCGATGCGCAGCTGGCCCATCAACTGGTCGGTGAAGGTTCGCTTCGCGACCGGCACCTTCTCGAAGAACTCTTCCCTGTGCTCCTCCTCTGCGCCCGCGCGCCCAAGGTCGAAGCCGTCGTTGAAGTACTCGTCCCAGTCGACGCGCTCGTCGCCCGCTTCTGCGCCGTCCGTTTTGGCCTCGATGGGATCTTCCGAAGGCTCCTCGGTGGCGGGGGCGGTTGTTTCAGCCGGCGTGGTTCCGTCGCCGTTGGCAGCGCCGTCGGCGCCCTCGCCCGATCCGTCCGCGTGCTGTTCCGTCTCCTCGACGATTTCTTCGTACTCCTCGATTTCTTCCAGCAGAGGATTTTCCATGATCTCTTGCTTCAGCATCAGCTGGAGCTCGATCGCGGGCATCTGCAAAAGCTTCAGCGCCTGCTGAAGCTTCGGCGTCATTACCAGTTGTTGCCTCTGTCGAAGATGCAGCCCGATTTTCATGTCCATATATGACGTCGACCTCGTGGCCTTATAGTCTGAACGCGTTGCCGAGATAGATCTCGCGCACTTCTGTGTCGGCGGCGAGCTCCGCGGCGGTGCCCGAGCGCTTGATGCTTCCCTCGTACATGACGTAAGCCCGGTCGGTGATGCTCAACGTGTCGCGCACGTTATGGTCGGTGATCAGCACTCCCAGGCCCCGGTCTTTGAGCTGGCGAACGATGCTCTGCAAATCTTGAACCGCAATGGGGTCGATGCCCGCAAACGGTTCGTCGAGCAGCATGAACTTCGGTTTTGCGACCAGCGCGCGCGTGATTTCGACGCGACGCCGCTCGCCGCCCGAGAGCTGGTACCCCATGCTCTTGCGAATGTGGCTGATGTCGAGCTGTTCGAGCAGCCGGTCGAGGATTTCCTTCCGATCCGCGCGCGGGTACGACATGGTTTCGATCACGGCCATCAAATTGTCCTCCACACTCAAGCCCCGAAAGATCGAGGGCTCCTGCGGCAGATATCCGATGCCCAGGCGCGCGCGCTTGTACATCGGCATGTGCGTGATGTCGGCGCCGTCGAGGAGAATCGCTCCTTCGTTGGGCCGAATCATGCCCACGATCATGTAGAACGTGGTGGTCTTGCCGGCCCCGTTGGGACCCAAGAGCCCCACGATCTCGCCGCCGTTGACGTCGATGCTGACACCGTTCACCACCCGGCGGCGACCGTAGCTCTTCGCCACCGATTCGGTGGCGAGTCGCGCGCGCGCAGTAGCGTTCACCTGCACCATCGGTGATTCCCTAGGGGGTGATATCGTCGAGCTTTCCATCTTCTTCCAAAATTCGGGCGCGTACGTCCTTCTTGATGTCGACCGACTCCAGCGTGTGATCGGCTTCCAGCCCGATCCCGGTCACCACGTCCCGGCCGCGCGTGAGCTTGACGAAACAGTCGCTCACGATCTTGTCGGCCTGGTTCAAGTAGCGCAGCGTGTCCGTCTCCAGCACCTCGCCCTTGAACGTCACCGCGACCACGTCACCGTAGGCGAGCATGTCGTGCGTCGCCAGCGAGTATTCTCCGTTCTTGGCGGTCAGCGTCGTCTGCAGATTCCCCATCTCGTCGTAGAACTCGATCTTCGGGTTCTCCATGACGAACACGTTGCGCGCGTTGTAACGATCCGCGTGCGGCGCCTTCACCGTCCACCGCACCAGCCCGCTGTCCGACTCTTGGGTGTGAAAGTCCGCCACCGTCTCGTCGGGCAGCTCGGCTTGCACGGAGGACTCGCTCTTTTCCTCCTCGTCGCACGCGACCGCGTGCAGCGCGCACAGCGCGATCACGAACGCGAGTGCCGCGCTACCGCTGCGCCGCATACGCCACCTGCGCTTCGTCGTCGCGCTTCGACTCGCGCCAGCGGTGGTGGAACCACACCCACTGGGTCGGATCCAGCCGAATCAGATTCTCCACCGCGCGCGAGCACTCTTCCGTGATCGTGCGCACGGCCGCATCCTTGTTGGGCGCCTCCCGGAGGTGCGCGTCGACCGGTATCGCCGGCGACACGCGGACCACGTGGCGCCCGTTGCGTCCGAGGTAGATCCCCATCGGGAGGATCGCGGCGCCGCACGCGAGCGCCAACTTCGCCACCGCCGTGGGCGTGAACGCCGGGCGGTCGAAGAACGGGACGTACATCCCCGCCACACTGGTGTGCTGATCGATCAACACCCCGAGAGCCTCGCCGCGATGCAAGGACTCCAGCATGCGCCGCGGATTCTCGTCGCGATCGAGCGTCGTGACACCGGTCGAAGCGCGCAGGGCGAGCAACTTCGCATTCAGCCGCTCCGACTTCATCCGCCTCGCGACCACCGACACCGGATAGCCGATGTTCACGAAGTACGCGGGCATCAACTCCCAGCACCCGATGTGCCCCGTGACGACGACGATGCCCTTGCCCGCACGGTGCGCGTCGAGGAAGTGCTCCATGCCTTCGACTCGCTCGACGCGCTCGCGAATCTGGTCCGGCGACATCGCCGCCAGGCGCAGCGCTTCGAACGCGTTCCGGCCCAGCGCCTTGAAGCTCGCGCGCACGAGTGCTGCTCGAACCGGTTCGGGTACGTCGGGGAACGCGACCGCGAGGTTCTCGACCGCGCGGCGCCGATCGCGCTCGAACACCCGCGCCGCCAGCGTCCCCAGCGCCGCGAAGGCATCGCTGCCCAGTCGTCTGGGAGCCAGGCGGGCGATTGCCACCAGGCCCTCGACCACCGCTATCTCGGCGACGCGCTTGAGTTTCTTCCGCGTCCGCACTTCCACACCCCGCAGATCGTGCTCAAAAACCATCCGATCGACCGCCCCAAAAGCGGTCAAAACCATTCACCCGCAATTAGTTAGCACAATCCAGAGACGGTGTCAAGCAACGAGTGTGCCAAAGTGTGTAGCGGCTGGCAATTATGCGGAGGGATGCGGCTTCACGAGAAGCAATAGGAGCAGCCGGGTCGGGCGCGGCGGACGAGCTACTTCGGGAACAGCAGTGCCACCACGACCCGAATCTGGGTGTCGGCCGCCGTTGATGGGCGCTCGACGTTGCGGTAAAGCTGGACGCCGAAATTCATCGGCCGGCGATTGAAAACCGTGGTCCGGGTTAGGCCGACGCCGATCGGAACCGTCCACTTTTCCCCCGGGGGAGCGTCCCAATTCGCCGTGATGAGCGGCGCGAACGCGAGCGCCCAACCACCGCCGAAGTTGTAATTGATGAATGGCTGCACCACGAAGAGGTTCGTCTCCGGACTGCCGCCCTCGTCGTAGTAGTTCCAGAATTGATTCACCAGTCCACCGATCACCCACGGTCCGGTCATGGTCAGTGCGACCGCCCCGGGCCCGACCGCCCAGCTTCCGGTCTCGGCAAAATTGTTGGTCGCGGTCGGGAAGGAGAACATGGGACCGATACCCCAGATCAACTTGCCGGGATTCGATGGCGCGAAATAGACCTGCGCCTGGATGTCGCCGATGCCGGTCGCGCGCTCGCTGCCTCCGGCCGGAAAGCTGAGATACGGCACAATGGTCCGGAGGATGATGTTGAAGTTCTCCAACTTGATGGGTGCCACGGGCTGGAAGTTGAGATTGAAAAAGGTCGCATCGGCGTACGCACCGCCCTGGTTCCAGTTGAACTGGAAGGGAACGCTCACCAGGTCGCTGATGGGATTCTGCGTTTTCTTCGCGAGCTCGGTCGTGTCGACCCGCGGCTCTTGTGCAAACGCGCTTCCCGCACCCAACAGCAGCGTGACCGCAATGATTCGATCGATAAACCGAATGGACGTCCTCCTCATTATTGACGAACTATTCCGCGCGCAGTCCCGCGCGCAAGATATCGTGCAAGTGCAGCAACCCGACGGGTCGCGACTCGGCGTCGACGATGAAATACATGAGAAGCGGCCCCGGCATATTGAGCTCCATCTTCGCGAGCGCGTCGGCCGCGAGCACGCTGGGGTCGATGGTCTTCGGGTGGTGCGTCATCACGTCGGCCACCGGCAGATCCAGGGCGTCGTCGCGGTGGGCGAGGATTCGCTTCAGGTCGCCGTCGGTGATGATGCCGGTGAGACGCCCGCGTGCATCGATGACGCCGGTGCAGCCGATGCTCTTCTCCATGATCTCGAACAGCGCTTCGCGCAGCGTCGTGCTTTCTTGCACGACCGGAAGCGCGTTGCCGGTCCGCATCACTTCGCCCACGGTAACGGTCAGTCGCTTGCCCAGCATTCCGCCGGGATGCGTGCGCGCGAATTCTTCGGGTGTGACTCCCTTTCGCTCCATGAGCGCACTCGCGAGGACGTGCCCGAGCACCAGCGACACGGTGGCACTGGTGGTGGGTGCGAGTCCCAGGCAACCGGCCTCTTGCGAGGCGTCGAACTCGAGCACGATGTCGGCGTGCTGCGCGAGGTAGGAGCTGCGCGACGCCGTCATGGCGATGATGGTGACGCCGAGCTTTTTCAAAGCCGGCACGAAGTCGCGCAGCTCGTCACCCATGCCGCTCTTCGAAATGATGACGACCACGTCGTCGGAGTGAACGAGACCCAAATCGCCGTGAGCGGCTTCGAAGGCGTGCACGTAGAAGCTCGGGGTCCCGGTCGAATTCAACGTGCTGGCGATCTTCTTCGCGATCTGGCCGGACTTTCCGACGCCGGAGACGATGAGGCGTCCGCGGCACGCGACGATGGCATCGACCGCCTTCGCGAGCTCAGGGCCGAGGCGCTCGCGGAGTGCCTCCAGCCCCGCGATCTCTTCGTCGATCACGCGGCGGGCGCCGACCAGGAGCGCATCAACGTCGTTCTTCTTCTCCGCTTTCATGGCGGCGAGACTACCATGTTTCGTCGTCATTACCGACTCCTCGCCGTTCGGCGGTTACTTCCAAGACCTTCGGGCCAGTGCGATCGCCATGACAAAATGAATCGCGACCGCCGGCCAGAGCATCACGCCGCTGGCGAGCGCGCTCATCCCAAGCGATGCGAGATACACGCCGACCAGCGCGTTGTACGCGAGCATCGCGCGCACGGAAGTCCTGGTGGCGTCTCGCGGGCGACACGCGACCACGAGAGAGAACAACGCGATACCGGCGATGCGCGCGACCAGTATGCCCACGCCCGCCAGCTCGCTCCCCAACAGGAGTCGTCCGACGAGTGCCGGAGCGATGAGAAGCGCGAGGGCGGTGACGCCCTCGATCGCGGTCGTCCAAACCATCGGGTCGGTGAGTCGCATCGCCGGAGGCGCTACTTCGCCTCCACGGTCACCTTGACGATGCGGCCCGTGAACTTGTTGTTCCCCATCTTGTAGTCGTTGGTGACGGTGGTCTCGTTGTCGGTGCCCACGTCCACTCCCTCGTCGGCGGAGTACACGTACGGCATGGTGCGTTCGACACGCCCTTCCCCGGCCGGCTTACCATCGATGGTCAGCTTGACGGTTGCACCCGCGCCCGCTTTACCACCGTCGTACACGAATTCCTCGAGCACCGTGTGCTTGCCCGGCGCGAGTGCGGTCGGAGATGTCACGGTCCAGCGTTGCAGACCGCCGAAGTTGTAGGCGTAATTCACGCGGCCGTTCTTCATATAGAGACTCCAACCGCCGAAGCTTCCCGCTTGGGAGATGATGACGCCGCTTGCGCCCGCGGGCACGTCGATCTCCGCCGTGATGGCGGACGAACGGCCTTTGATGTTGATGAACGTGTTCTCCGTGATGCCGGTCATGCCCTCGTACAGCGTCAACGACGTGCGGGTCCCCATTAGATCTGGACGGCCCGCGATCTTGGCGTCGAAGCGCTCGGCGCGCCGGTCGTCCAGCGGATAGACGTGGTTCTTGACCGCTTCCTGGTCGAACAGCGCTTGCAGCTCCTTAAGCTTCTCGGGATTGGTCGCGGCCAGGTCGTTCGCTTGACTGAAGTCCTCGTCGACGTTGTACAGCTCCCACTTGTCCTGATCGAACGGGGTGGGCGGCCCCGCCATCAGCCATGGGATCGAGTGACGTGTCGCGGCCACCCAGCCGTTGTCGTAGATGGCGCGGTTGCCGAACATCTCGAAGTACTGCGTGGTGCGGTGACCGGGTGCGGCCGCATCGTCGAAGGTGTACACCATCGACACGCCGTCCATCGGATACTGCTTGGTGCCGTCGACCATCGTGGGCTGGGGCAAGCCCGCCGCTTCGAGCGCTGTCGGTGCGACATCGATCACGTGATGGAACTGCGAGCGCACCTCGCCGCGCGCGTTGGGAAGCCGCGCCGGCCAGTGCAGCACCATCGCGTTGCGCGTTCCGCCGAAGTGCGAGGCCACCTGCTTGGTCCACTGGAAGGGCGTATTGCCAGCATGCGCCCAGCCGATGGAGAAATGCGGGAACGTGCTCGGCCCGCCCCACTCGTCGATGTGCGATAGCTGCGACGACACATCGCTAATGATGCCATTAAGCGCCAGCATTTCGTTGTAGCTGCCGTCGGGCCCGCCTTCGGCGCTGGATCCGTTGTCGCCCACGATGTAGAAGAACAGCGTGTTGTCCAACTCGCCCATGTCTTCCAGCGATTGTACAAGGCGTCCGACCTCGAAGTCGGTCTGCTCGCCAAAGCCCGCAAAGGTCTCCATCTGGCGCGCGAACAGACGCTTCTGATCCGCCGAGCGCGACTCCCACGACGGAATCTCTTGCGGGCGCGTGGTCAGCTTGGTTCCCCCGGGAACGACGCCCAGTTCCAACTGGCGCGCCAGCGTCTCTTCGCGCAGCGCGTCCCAGCCCTGGTCGAACTTGCCCTTGTACTTCGCGATCCATTCCTTGCCGACGTGGTGCGGCGCGTGGGTCGCACCGGTGGCGAAGTACACGTAGAAGGGCTTGTCGGGCGTCAGCGCTTGCTGGAAGCGAATCCACGCCATGGCGTTGTTGGTCATATCGGTCGTGAAATGATAGTTCGGATCGTGGGGCGGCTCCACGCGGGTCACCCCGTCGTAGATGGCGGGAGACCACTGATTGGTCTCTCCGCCGATGAAGCCGTAAAACTTGTCGAAGCCCGAGCCCGTGGGCCAGCGATCGTACGGACCCGACACCGACGCCTCCCACGGCGCGGTCTCGTGATACTTGCCGAAGGCCGCGGTGCTGTAGCCGTTCTCGCGCAGGATCTTCGCGAGCGGCGCGACGCTGTTCGGCCGCACGCCGGTATTGCCCGGAAACGCGGTCGCGAGCTCCATGATGGCGCCGGCATTGTTGATGTGATGGTTGCGTCCGGTGAGGAGTGCGGTGCGCGTGGGCGAGCACAGCGCGGTGGTGTGGAAACGGTTGTACTTGAGTCCGCGGCTCGCGAGGCGTTCCAGGGTCGGCATGTGGATGGGACCGCCGAATGCACTCGAGTGTCCGAAGCCGATGTCGTCGATCAAGACGATCACGACGTTGGGCGCGTTATCGGGCGCTTTGACTTCGAAACGCGCGGGCGGCGTCGCCTTGCGCGCGTCGATCTCGGTGATGGCAACGACCGGCGGCTCCGCGATCGGCAGCACCGTTCGGTCCATGGTACCTCCGGCGGCCGGTGCTTGCGTTTCTTCGGCAACTTGTTTCTTGCTGCACGCCGTCAATGACAGCAACGTGCCAACGACGATTACTCTCAATACCAAATGATGGCGGAACATCGAGACCTCCCGTTTGGGGCAGATGGTACGCGAGGACGGGCGGGGCGGGCAACGTGGAATCGGGTCGCCGATACAGGACTACATCATGGCCTTGACGAACAATTGCATCAACTCGCGAAGGGATATCACAGTCAACAATAGGGGAATCATGGGAATCGCCGCCGCGGCCGCAAACGCGAGCACCGTGCGCCGGTCGAACGGCACCACACTCATTTTGTCGAGCCGTTCGTAGCTCCCGCCGATGTCGGCGAGCGACTGAATGTCTCCCGTGCCCAGCAAGGGTTCGCCGGGCGCACCTTTCCCTTCGATCCATTTCTGCTCGAATTCCCGAACGTAGCGGCCACCAAGGTCTCCGTATTTGATGATTCCCTTGCGCTTCACGATCAGGAGCGGTCGCATGAAGGTCAGCAAGGGGACGAGCGCGAGGACCACTGAAACCACGACGAACCCGGCCATCGCGGTCTGATAACTCTTGAGTTGTATTCCCTCGTAGAGCACGCGATTGGCGGCGGCGGCGGCGACCACCGCACTGGCGGCAAAGGCACACACGGCGAACGCGTCGTGACCAACGGTAATGAAGCCGAGTCCGCCCGCGCGATCGGGATGCGTTCCGATGACGCGCAAGTTGAGCTTTGACACCTTGCGAAGAAACCACGACCACACGAAGTAGCGCCACGCCCAGCGCAGAAAAAGGAAGAATGCGATGGGAGACGCGACGAACGCGTACCACCAGCCGGCCATCGACAGGTGATGCGCTCCGTTTCTTTCCTCCTCGTACCAAAAAAGAACGCCGTCGCGCATCAGATTCTCGACGCCGAGCCAGATGACGACGAAGGCGAGAATCGCGATGACCACTTCCGCCACGAAAGATTCGCTCATCTTGCGCGCGGAGCGCACCGCCGCGACGAATCGCGGCGCGTCTTCTTCCCCGATCAGTCCCGAGGTCGCAAACCCGGACGCAACCATGCGGGTTCGATGGCCCACGGTGGCCTCGGCCAGAATGAGAAGCGGAATCACGACCAGGAAGCGAACGTACGACGCGATGTCCTGGAAGAATGTGACAGTGGGTGTGCCCTCGCTGCGCGCGAAGAGGGTCATGATGAGCAGCGGTAGCCAGGCGAACAACGCGGTCGCAATCGCGCGCACGATCAAGCGCGGCGAATCGGCGGTGGGGATTCCCAGCCGCGCCTGCAATTTGTCGAGGGGGCCGCAGCCGGTCAGCGTGAAATCGCTGGCGTCGATCGGAACTGCTTTGGCTTCGGTCATCGTCGCACCGCCGCGATGATTCGCGCGATGTCTTCGAGCACTCCCGCCAGCTGGTCGAGCGGCAACATCGAAGCGGCGTCGGACTTTGCTTTCGAAGGCTCGGGGTGCGTTTCGATGAAGAAGCCGTCGACCGGGACCGCCGCCGCCGCGCGCGCCATCATCGCGGCCAGCCCGGGTTCGCCGCCCGACGACGCCCCCAGCCCGCCGGGTCGCTGCAGCGAATGCGTGACGTCGAAGATCACCGGGCAGCCGCTCGCGCGCATGCGGGCGAATCCGCGAAAGTCCACCACCAGGTCATGATAGCCGAACGACGTCCCGCGTTCGGTGAGGAGCACGTCGCGCGCACCCGCGGCGCGGACTTTGTCGACCACATTGAGCATGTCTTCGGGGGCGAGAAACTGCCCCTTCTTGATGTTGACCGGTTTCTTCGTGTTTCCCACAGCCTCGATCAGGCTGGTCTGACGCGAGAGGAAGGCAGGGATCTGTAGGATATCCAGTGTCGCCGCTGCCGCGGCGACTTCGCTCACGTCGTGGACGTCGGAAATCACGGGGCAACCCACGCGCGTGCGCACTTTTTCCAGGACACGCAGGCCCGCGTCCATACCAGGACCGCGGAAGCTGGAACCGGAGGAGCGGTTGTCTTTGAGATAGCTGGCCTTGAAGACGAATTGGAACTCGCGCGCGATGGGCAGCTTCGCGATGGTCTCGGCGATGGAAAGAGCCAGGTCTTCCGACTCGATGACGCACGGGCCCGCGATCAGGAGCGGCTTTTCGCCGTCGCCGATACGAAAGGAGCCGATGGACGCGGAGACCGCCACGTTCTCTAGGCGATCGCGCCTACGCGCTCACTTGGCGAGCCGACGGAGAGTGCGAGTTGCGTACTGTTTTTGCCGCGCGCACCAGGCCGAAGAACAACGGATGTGGCCGGTGGGGACGGCTCTTGAGCTCGGGATGGAACTGCGACGCGATAAAGTAGGGATGATCGGCGATCTCGATGATCTCGACCAGGCTCCCGTCGGGCGAAGTACCGGAGAAGGTGAGGCCGTGGCGCTCGAGCAGGTCGCGGTACTCGTTGTTCACTTCCCAGCGGTGACGGTGGCGCTCGCTCACTTCCGTGGAACCGTACAGCTCTTCGGCCAGCGTTCCCGGCTTCACTTTGCACGGGTACGCGCCCAGGCGCATGGTACCGCCCTTCTTGCCGCTGTGGGTTTGCCCTTCCATCAGGTCGATGACCGCGTTCGCGCAGTTGGGATTGAACTCGCTGCTCAACGCGTCCTTGATTCCGGCCACGTCGCGCGCGAATTCGATCACCGCGCACTGGAGTCCCAGGCAAATGCCGAGGAACGGAACCTCGTTCTCGCGCGCGTAGCGAATCGCCTCCAGCTTGCCGGAAATGCCGCGCTCGCCGAATCCGCCCGGGACCAGAATGCCCGCCGCACCGCGCAGCACCTCTTCGGGACCGAGCTTCTCCACGTCTTCCGCGTCCACCCACTGCACGTCGACCTTGACGTCGTTTTGTACGCCAGCGTGCGTGAAGGCCTCGATGATCGACTTGTACGCGTCTTGAATCTGCACGTACTTCCCGACCACCGCGATGCGCACGCCGTCCTCGATCGCAGTCATGCGCTGGATCATGCGCTCCCAGTCTCCGAGATCGGGCTCCTTGGCTTCGAGGTGCAAGATCTTCAGGATGATGTCGTCCAGGCCTTCGCGGTGAAAGTGGAGCGGAACGTGGTAGATCGAGGCGACGTCGCGCGCCTCGATGACGGCGCGCTCGCGCACGTTGCAAAAGAGCGCGATCTTGGAGCGGATCTCGGGACCGAGGGGCACCTCGGTTCTACACAACAAAATGTCGGGCTGAATTCCGATCTCGAGCAGGCCTTTCACGCTGTGCTGCGTGGGCTTGGTCTTGATCTCCTTCGCGGCCTTGATGTAGGGCACCAAGACCAGGTGCACGAACAAGCAGTTGTCGGCGCCCTCTTCGTGGCGCATCTGGCGGCACGCTTCCAGGAAGGGTAGGCCTTCGATGTCGCCGGTGGTTCCACCGATCTCGGTAATGATCACGTCGATGTCGCCGTTGGCACCCACCGCCTTGATGCGCGTCTTGATCTCGTCGGTGATGTGCGGGACCACCTGCACCGTTTTGCCCAAGTAGCCGCCGCCGCGCTCGCGCTCGATGACGGCTTGGTACACCTTGCCGGCCGTGACGCTGTGCCCGCGCGTGAGATTCTGATCGAGGAAGCGTTCGTAGTGGCCGAGGTCCAGGTCGGTCTCGCCGCCGTCGTCGGTGACGAAGACTTCGCCGTGCTGGAACGGACTCATGGTCCCGGGGTCGACGTTGAGGTAGGGATCGAACTTCTGGAGCGCGACGCGCAGGCCGCGTTGTTTCAAGAGCAATCCAATCGACGCGGCGGCGATTCCTTTCCCCAGGGACGAGACCACACCGCCGGTTATGAAAATGTATTTCATGCGTCCGACCTCGCTCCGTTGTGGTTCACGTCGTTCGCGACCCGTGCGTCGAGTCTAGTGATTCTTCCACGAACCTTTCAACGTTTTTTATATCGGCCGGCACGTCGACGCCGACGGTGGCGTGGCGCGTTTCCACCACCCCGATCGTCATGCCGTGCTCCAGCGCGCGCAGCTGTTCCAACCGCTCCGCGATCTCGAGCGGTGTGCGGGGGAGCTTCGCGAATTTGGCCAGTGCGTCGCGACGAAACGCGTACACGCCCACGTGGCGAAACGCGCGGGCGCCGTCGAACAGGGCGCCGTTCGGAATGGCCGCGCGCGAAAAGTAAAGGGCGCGCCGGCGCTGGTCGATGACCACCTTGACGACGTGCGGGCTCTGGAGGGATTCGGTGTCCTGGATGGGGTGACACGCGGTGGCGATGTCGACTTGCGGGTCGTGGGCCAGCACCGCAACCATTTCTTCCACCATGGCGGGGTCGAAGATGGGCTCGTCGCCTTGGAGGTTGACGACGATCTCGGCGCGCAGCGTCTTCGCCACTTCGGCCACGCGGTCGGTGCCGGTCTGGTGGCCGCCGCGCGTCATCACCACTTCGCCGCCGAACTGGCGCACGGCGGTCGCGATGCGCGCGTCGTCGGTCGCGACCAGCACGCGCGTCGCGCCGCGAACGCGCAAGGCACCCTGGTAGACCCATTCGATCAAGGGTCGACCGGCAATCATCGCGAGCGGCTTACCTGGGAAACGCGTCGACCCGAAGCGGGCCGGGAGCACGATGGCGAAGGATGGAGATGCGGGGGCCGTTCGGCCGGAGAAGCGTTTCTTCGAAGCGCTAGTTCGCTTCGACGACGCTGACGCGGCGGCGGTTCTTGCCAAAAGTCTCGAACCTGACCGTGCCGGTGACCTTCGCAAAGAGCGTATCGTCCTTTCCGCGGCCGACGTTGCGGCCGGGGTGAATTCGTGTGCCGCGCTGGCGCACGATGATCGAGCCGGCAGTGATGAACTCGCCGGAGAAGCGCTTGACGCCCAGTCGCTGACCGTGACTGTCGCGCCCGTTCTTGGAACTGCCTACACCTTTTTTGTGAGCCATACTTCCCTTACCGCCGTCAGCCGTTAACTGCCAAAACCCGTGAGGCGAATCTCCGTGTACCACTGCCGGTGCCCGTTCTTACGACGGTAACCCTTCCGGCGTTTCTTCTTGAAGACGATGATCTTATCGGCGCGGCTGTGCTTGACGACCTCGCCGTGCACCAACTTTCCCTCGACCAGAGGCGCACCGATCACCGTGCTGTCGCCGTCCGACCACAGGAGAACGTCGCTGAAGGTCACTTTGCCCCCGACCTCGGCTTCCATCTTGGGGACGCGCAGGATCGCATTGGGGGTGGCCTTGAACTGCTGGCCGCTAATTTTCAGGATCGCGTACATGATTGCTCCACTTCGGGTTCCGCCAGTCCGACGGCCCTGGCCAGTCGAACACAACCCCGTATTTTTAACCCATTGAGAAAGAAGTGTCAAGGGTCGGTTTTTGGCCGACCGGACGCGCGGATCGTTTATCGGAGGAGCATCACCTTGCGCGCCTGTGAGAAGCCCGGGGCTCGGAGGCGATAGAAGTAGACCCCCGATGCCACCGGCCGGCCGGCGCTATCCGACCCATCCCACCACGCGGATCCTTTCGCGTCCACGGAGCCGTCCTTCAATCGCCGGACTAGGCGGCCGTTGACGTCGAACACCTCGAGTGCCACTCGTCCGCCGCCGGGTGGCGCGTCGAAATGGATCTCCGTCGTGGTGCTGAACGGATTCGGTGTGGCGGCGCCGAGTTGGTATGCGGGTGGTGCTCCGTCGGCCACATCGGTCACCGATCCCCCGATGCGCATGTAGTACACGTCCTGCTCGCCGTTGAAGGTCGCCGCCCACGAGAGGTGGGCGCCCATCTCGTCGGAGATCATGTCGTAGTAATCCCCGATCTTCTGTTGGTTGGGCCAGCCCACGAAGCTGTCCCACGTCGGGCTCGCCTGTTCATTGGGCGACCAGGTCAATCCACCGTCGGTGGACGACGAGTAGAAAAGTTGAGATTGGTTGACGAGGCCGGTATTGCGCGTGTCGTTCCACACCACGTCGATGCGACCGGTGGACCCGACCGACATGGTGGCGAACCACTGCCACGCGCCGTTACCCACCGGGTCGTCGTTCACGCGCACCGGAGTGCTCCACGAGACTCCGCCGTTGGTGCTACGAATGAAGGCAACATCCAGCGGATCTCCCGGCACGGCGACCGATGCGAGCACATAGATGTAGCCCGCGGTGGGGCCGTTCGACTTGTCGATGGCGATCCATACCTGTCCGAGCAATCCAGCCGGATTTGGGCCGCCGCTGAAACCGAGCGGCCCGCCGAGGCTCACGTTGACGGACGTCCACGTCGGGACGGCCGAGCCGCTCTTGGCATTGATGGACCGACAAACCCAAAAATCGTCCGAGCCGAAGTCACCGGCGCCGACCACGTACAGCGTTCCGTTGGGCGCGACGTCGAGCGTGCCCCAGATCGGCGACGGCGGCAGAAATGTCGGTGCTTGAAACGAGACTCCGTCGTTGACCGATCGATTGAACGTGTTCGGCTCCCACGGGTTCGCGGCCGTGCTCCACGCTTGGTAGATGTTCCCGTGACCGACTCCGCCGGTGCGGTCGATCGTGATCCACTGCTTGTCGCCACCGTACGCAAATACGGACGGCCCCCAGGTTGCGCCGCCGTCCGTCGATTTGAACACGATGCTGTTGAAATCGTCGCGCAGACTGCAGTAGAAGAAATTCCCTTCCGCGTCGAAGTCCAAAACGGGGTCGCTGCGGAACTGGCCGGCATCGAGCTTGCCGGGGAATGTCCACGTCTGACCGCCGTTGGTGGAGTAGCCATACCCTGCCTGCCGGAAATTCGAATTGATGGTGTCGAATTGCCGCCAGCCGATTGCGATCAGGTTGGGCGATGTGGGATCGACGGCGATGGACGGCTCGTTGGCGGCGTCGCCCACTATATTCGCGCCGTTCGCATCGACGTTGACCTGCCAGCTGGTGAAGCGACCGAACTCGACCGACGCGGCGCGCGGGGCGCCTCGCACCGACGGTGCGGGGACGCCGGGTGGGTCGTCCGGACGCTCGCGCACCGGCGGGTTCGCCGCCGCAGCGACCGCGGCGAGAAGCAGACACGCTGATAGCAATGAGATGCGCGTCATGTTACTTCACCACGCCGCACGCGATGCGTGCACCGCCGCCGCCGAGTGCCGCGGGCTGGTCGGAATAGTTGTCCCCGCCCGCGTGGATCATGAGCGAGCGCCCCTTGAGGTCAGCGAGTTTGAGGCGCGGTGCCAGCACCGGAAGCGTCGCCGTCCCGTTCGCGTCGACGTAGAGCGGTGGGAGATCGCCCAGGTGGCCGTCGCCATAGGGACCGAGGTGCTTCCCCGTCTTACCAGGATCGAAGTGGCTTCCCGCCGCGTGGCCCGCGGTCATCTTGCCGTCCTTGTCCGCGGGACCGCATTGCGCGTGCTCGTGCACGTGGAAGCCGTGCATCCCAGGGGGAAGGTCGCGTAGGTTGGGCGTGAAGAGTGCGCCGTGTGCGGTGTCCTGCACCTTGATGGTGCCGACTTCCTTGCCGGGGCCAGCGTCGGTCGAGAGGTGAATGGTAACGACGATCTCGGCGGCGCGGGCCGGGGTGACCCAGAGCACCAGGGCGGCCGCGACCAATAGAGCGTGTTTCAAGACGGGCCTCCTCGGAAAGAGACGCCGGCTATTGTACCACGCGTGCGGGCGTGACGTTGTACGATGTGTTACAATGCCGCATCCCCAGTTTCGATTTGCTACCACTCTCTTCCCGCGGAGATTTTTCATGATTGCTCGTTTACGGCTCGTCGTATTCGCGATGCTCCTGTTCGGCCCGTCAACCAGCGCGCAAGCACAAGTCGACGCGCGCTTGCTGCAACACCCCGACGTCTCGCAGACGCACATCGTGTTTTCGTATGCGGGCGATCTCTGGATCGTGCCCAAAGCGGGCGGCACCGCGCTCAAGTTGAGCTCGCCGACCGGGGAGGAACAGTTCCCGCATTTTTCGCCCGACGGCTCGCGCATCGCGTACAGCGCCAACTACGACGGCAACCAGGATGTCTACGTCGTCCCGACCATGGGAGGCTTGCCGACGCGCGTAACCGATCATGGCATGAACGATCGACTGGTCGATTGGTATCCGGACGGCAAGTCGCTTCTGTTCGCGTCGTCGATGCACAGCGGCCGCCAGCGCTTCAGTCAATTCTATCGCGTGGCGGAGACGGGCGGTCTTCCGGAGGCGCTGTCGATTCCGTACGGCGAGTTCGCCGCGGTGTCGTCGGACGGCAAGACCATCGCGTACACGCCGATCACGACGGCGTTTCGAACCTGGAAGCGCTATCGCGGCGGCCGGGCGCCCGACATCTGGCTCTTCGACGTAGCCGGAAAGAGCGCGCGTAACGTCACCAACGATCCCGCCAACGACGAGTTTCCGATGCTCCACGGCAACACGCTCTACTTCTTGTCCGATCGTGGTCCGGAGAACCGCGCGAACATCTGGTCCTACGGCCTCGACAACCAACAGTTGAAGCAGATTACGAAGTTCTCCGACTTCGACGTTCACTTCCCCTCCATCGGGCCCTCGGAGATCGTATTCGAGGCCGGCGGCGAGCTCTATCTCATGAGCCTGGCCGACGAGACCTACCAGAAGATCGACATCACGGTGGTGACCGACAAGATCACGCTGCTCCCGCGCTCGGTGAATGCTTCCGAGCTGGTGGACGCGATCTCGCTCGCGCCGGACGGGAAGCGCGCGCTGTTCGGCGCGCGCGGCGAAATCTTCTCGGTTCCCGCCGAGCACGGGCCGGTGATCGATCTCACGCGCACCAGCGGTGTCGCCGAGCGCTATCCGGCTTGGTCACCCGATGCCAAGCGCGTCGCGTACTGGAGCGACGCGTCCGGCGAGTACGAGCTCACCATCAGAGACCTCGCCAAGCCCGAGTCCGAACAGAAGCTCACGTCGTTTGGACCGGGATTCCGGTATCGTCTCTTTTGGTCGCCGGACTCGAAGAAGCTCGCGTTCATCGACCAGGCGATGAAGATTCATGTCTTCGACGTCGACAAGAAGAAGTCGGTGGACGTCGATCGCGGTCTGTGGATGTACGAGGACGAGCTGGCTGGATTCGCGCCCAGTTGGTCGCCCGACAGTCGATGGCTCGCGTACCGGAAGGAATTGCCGAACCGCAACGGCGCCATCGCGCTCTTCGATACCAAGGAGAACAAGTCCCACCAGGTGACGTCGGGTTACTACAACGACGCGCTGCCGTCGTTCGATCCCGACGGCAAGTATCTCTTCTTCACGACCAATCGCTCCTTCGAACCGGTTTACTCGGACGTCGACGCGACCTTCATCTATCCGAACACCACGCACCTCGCGGTGGCGACGCTGAGCGACGACGTGCTCTCGCCCATGAGCCCGCGCGACGATTCGACCCTGGTCGATGACGGCGACAAGGATGAAGAGGAGAAGAACGACAAAAAGGACAAAGACAAGGACAAGGACAAGGACAAGAAGAAGGACGAGCCCAAGGCGACCCAGATCACAATCGATGGTTTCGAGACGCGAGTGGTGTTGCTCCCGCCCAAGCCGGGCAACGTCGGGCGGCTTTGCGCGGTGTCGGGGAAGCTCGTCTACCACCGCCGCCCCAACACCGGATCGTCGGCCGAAGAAAATCCGGTGATGTTCTACGACCTCGACGAGCGCGAAGAGCAGACGATCGTAGAAGACGCCGATTTCTATCAAGTGAGCGCGGACGGCAAAAGGATCATCGTCGGCAAGGACGACGAGTACTACGTGGTCGAGGTCGACAAGGACCAGAAGCTCGAGAAGAAGATGCCGTCGGGCGAGCTCACGATGACGGTCGACCCGCGTGCGGAGTGGAAACAGATCTACCACGACGTGTGGCGCTTCGAGCGTGATTACTTCTACGACCCCGCCATGCACGGCGTGAATTGGAACGCGATGCGCACGCAGTACGGGAAGCTGCTTGACGACGCGGTGACGCGCTGGGACGTGAACTTCGTGATCGGCGAGTTGATCTCGGAGTTGAACGCGTCGCACACCTATCGCGGCGGCGGAGATGTCGAAGAAGGCCGCGATGTGAAGGTCGGCTACCTCGGTGTCGACTGGGAGCTCGAAAAAGGCGCGTACCGCATCAAGAAGATCATTCGCGGCGCGCCGTGGGACACCGATGACCGCTCGCCGCTCGACATGTCGGGCATCGACGTCGACGAAGGCGACTACGTGCTCGCGGTCAACGGGCAGCCGCTCGAGGTCGCGAAGGGACCCTGGGCCGCGTTCGCGGGGCTCGCGAAGAAGCCGATGCTATTGACGGTCAACTCGAAGCCGTCGATGGACGGCGCGCGCAACGTGCTCGTCGAGACGCTCGACGACGAGACGCGACTTCGCCACCTGGCGTGGATCGAAGCGAATCGCAAGCGCGTCGACGAGGCGACGGACGGCAAGATCGGTTACGTCTACGTCCCGAGCACGGGACTCGACGGACAATCCGAATTGGTGCGCCAATTCGCGGCGCAGTTCGACAAGCAGGGCCTCATCATCGACGAACGCTTCAACAGCGGCGGCCAGATTCCGGATCGCTTCGTCGAATTGTTGAATCGCAAGCCGCTCGCGTTTTGGGCGGTGCGCGACGGTGCGACGTGGCAGTGGCCGGTGATTGCGAACTTCGGGCCCAAGGTGATGCTGATCAACGGGTGGAGCGGATCGGGCGGCGACGCGTTTCCGGATTACTTCCGCAAGGCGGGTGTGGGTCCGCTCATCGGCACGCGCACCTGGGGCGGTTTGATCGGGATCTCGGGCTCGCCCAACTTGATCGACGGCGGCGGCGTCACCGTGCCGACGTTTCGCATGTACGATCCCGACGGCAAGTGGTTCCGCGAGGGCCACGGCGTCGATCCCGATATCGAAGTGAAGGAAGACTACAGCCAGCTGGCGAAGGGCGTCGACGTGCAGCTCGAGCGCGCGATTCAGGAAGTGACGAAGTTGCTCGCCGCGAGTCCATCGCCGATGGTGAAGCACCCGGCGTACGAGAAGCGGTAACTCACCACGGATTCGTCGCCCAGACCGAAAGCTCCGGGATCATCCCGCGGTCATCCATTTCGAGCACCGACTTGATCGCGTGCGCGATCTCCATCGTGCTCAACTTGTTGGGGGCGGGCTCGCGTTCTTGGCCGTCCTCGCGACCGAAAGCAGTCGCCACTTCGCTGGGAGCGACCAGCGTGACGCGAATGTTGTGCTTGCGAAGCTCCGCCTGCCAGCACTCCGTCATGCCGCGCAGCGCGAACTTCGAGGCCGCGTAGATGGTGCCGCCGGCGAAGCCCTTGAGCCCCGCGGTCGAGCCGATATTGACAATGTGGCCCCGCGACTTCTGCGCCTTGAACATAGCTGCGGCGCGCGCACCCATCAGGGCGGCACCGTAGACATTGACGCGAAAAACTTTCTCGAACTCCTCGAAAGTCACCGACTCCATCTCGGAGAAACGGCCGAAGCCGGCGTTGTTGATGAGGCAATCGAGGCCGCCGAGGTGGCGTCGCACGTCTTCGAAGGTCTTTTCGACGTCGTGTGGATTGCCCGCGTCGGCAACAATGGGCACCGCACCGACCGACTTTGCCGCCTTGACCAAGCGTTCTTCGTGACGCCCTGTAATGGCGACGCGCGCTCCCGCCTCCGCCAAGACCTGCGCTGCTGCCTTGCCGATGCCAAGGCTTCCGCCGGTGACCAGGATTCTCGCGTCCTTGAGTTTCATCGCACGCCTCCATGCTAACGCCGCGCCTGCGGCGCGGTGTTACCCCGCTTCCGCCACCAGGTCCCGGAAGTTCGAGAGCGAGACCAGCTTGAAATCCTCGCGGTGCAGCCGCGGGTCGTCCTGGATCTCGATGCGCATGCGGTACTGCTTTTCCAAAGACTCCAGCATGGCGCCGCGCTGCTCTTCCAGGAACACGCCGAACGACGTGTTGACGCGCAGCTGGATGCGACGCTCCTTGGTACGTTGCCCGATCCGATGGACCTGCCGCTCGACCTTATTGGCCAGCGTGTCGAACGAGAACACCTTGCCGGTGCCGCGACAGTAGGGGCACTCCTCGCTCAAGAAATGCAACAAAGACGGCCGCACGCGCTTGCGACTGATTTCGACCAGCCCCAGATCGCTGATCGCAAACGCCTTCGCGCGCGAGCGGTCGCGCCGCAGGTGGTTGCGAAGCTCCGTGAGCACCTTCTTCTTGTTCGCCTCGCTCTCCATGTCGATGAAGTCGATGACGATGATGCCTCCGATGTCGCGCAGCCGCAGCTGCCTCGGCACCTCGCGCGCCGCGAGCAGGTTGGTCTCGAGGATGGTCTCCTCCTGGTCACGCTTACCGACGAAGCGCCCCGTGTTGACGTCGACCACGACCATGGCTTCGGTCTGGTCGAACACCAGGTAGCCGCCCTTCTTGAGCCATACCTTGCGCTCGAGCGTCTTCTCGATCTCGTTCTCGATGTTGTACTTCTCGAAGATGGGCGACTTGTCGCGGAACAGGTGCGTGCGCGCCGCGAGCTCGGGGCTCACTTGTCGCAAATGCCGCACCAGCCGGCGGTACTCGCGCTCGTTGTCCATCCAGATCTTGTCGATGTCTTCGGCCAACAGGTCGCGTATCATGCCGACCACCATGCCGACTTCTTCGTGCACCAGCTCGGGCGCTTGCGCCTTGTCCGCACGCCGGCGAACCTCCTGCCACAACTTGTGCAGATAATTGATGTCGGCGACGATCTGTTTGTCTTCCACCCCTTCGCACGCGGTGCGCGCGATGACCGCGCAGTTGGGCGGCTTCTTCTTGGAGATCAACTGCCGAAGCCGTGCGCGCTCCTGCCGAGACTCGATGCGCCGCGAGATGCCGAGGTAGTCGCTGTTTGGCATGTAGACCACGTGCCGCCCGGGAATCGACACCTGTGTGGTGAGCCGCGGCCCTTTGGTTCCGATGGCTTCCTTCGTCACCTGGACCAGAACTTCCTGACCCTTGGTCAGCATCTTCTCGATCGGCTGCACGGGCGGACGCTCGCGCATTTCGCGCCGGCCGCGATCGCCGCCGCGCCCCCCGCGGTCGTCGCGTCCGCGCCCGTTTCGGTCGCGGCGGTGGTCGTTGCGATGCCCCCCGCGATCGTCGCGCTCGTCCGACTCTTCGCGATCGGGCCCACGCCCGCGCCGTCCGTTGTCTTCGTCTTCGTCGACGTCGACGTCGCCTTCCATCGACTCGGTGTCGGCGACGAGGTCGCTCGCGTGGAGAAACCCCGCCTTCTCGTAGCCGATGTCGACGAACGCGGCCTGGATGCCGGGGAGGATCGCGTTCACGCGCCCCAGGTAGATATCCCCCACCAGGCGCCGCGTTGCCGCGCGCTCCACCATGAATTCAACCAGCTCGCCTTCTTCTACGATGGCGGCGCGGACCTCCTGCGAGGTCGAATTGATCAGTACTTCTTTCATATCGATACTTGCACGACTCCTTCGTCGAGCGGAGAGACCAGACGATCGCCGCGGGCCACATACTGTGCGAGACGCACCACTTTGATGGGCACACGAAACGATTCGGGGTCTCCGATGGCGGCCGAGACGACGTCCTCCGGGGTCACGATGCGACCGTTGTTCATGGTCGAGGTGTAGCGGATGCGCAGCGCGTCCTTGGATTGGACGACGTCCGCGTCCCGCAGCCCGGGCTCGGTTGATGTCTGTGGCCGGTTGGTATTGAGGAAACGATCCGAGATGATGCTGGAAACGGCACTCGCGTCCGCCGGGGCGTCGTCCGCCGCGACGGATACTTCGAGGGCGACCGCGCTCATGTCGGCGGCGAGCTTGGGCGTGCGGTCGTCGATCGCGACCACGCGTGTTATCACAAGCCCTTCGGGCAGCTTTTCGTTCACCGCCGACGCGAAGCCGTCCATGGAACCGTCCATAGTGACGTCCATGTATTCTTCGCGGCTCTCCCACCCGGTCCGCAACGGCGGGCCGAATGACATGCGCATGTGCGGATGGAAACCTTCGCTCCACGCGACGGGCACTCCGGCCGCGCCGAACGCGCGCTCGAAAATGCGCACCACGTCCTTGTGGGACGTAAAGCGAACCGTTCCCAGCTTCTCGAACTGGATCCTGATCTTCACACGCTGCGCGGACACCCGCGCAAATGGTTTAAAAGCGACCGGAACCGCCGGGGCTCTACGGCCCTTTGGCAATCGCGCGCTCGAATCTCCTAAGAACCGTCAGGCGACGGCGGAATCTTCGAGCACGGACTTGTTCAGGTCGGACGCCATCGGAATCGGATACTCGCCGCTGAAGCACGCGTTGCAAAAATTAACCGGATCGTCCACGACCGAGCGAAGGTCCGCGATGGTCAAGTACTCGAGGCTTTCGACCCCGAGGTACTGGCGGATGCCCTCGACGGGCGTCGACGACGCGATCAGCTCGCTTCGCGACGGGATATCGATTCCGTAGAAGCAGGGGAACTTGACGGGGGGAGACGCGATGCGCAGGTGGACTTCCTTCGCACCGGCCTTTCGGAGCATGACAACGAGTTTCTTCATCGTGGAACCACGAACGATCGAGTCGTCCACCACCACTACCCTTTTTCCCTTCAAGACTCCGTCCACCGTGTTGAACTTCAGCCGCACCGTTCCTTCGCGGAGGCGCTGGCTGGGTTGGATGAACGTACGCCCGACGTAGTGATTCCGAATCAGCCCAATCTCGAACGGAATGCCCGAGGACTGGGCGAAACCCAAGCTCGATGTATTACTCGAATCCGGCACAGAGATGACGATGTCGGCGTCGACCGGGTGGTTCTTTGCTAGGACGACACCCAGCTTGCGACGAACCTTGTCGACGTTTTCCCCGAACACCTTGCTGTCCGGACGCGAGAAGTAAATGAACTCGAATATGCACTTCGCCTGCTGCTGGGGCTCGAACGCCTTTCGAGACCGAATCCCCCGCTCGTCTACGATGACGAGTTCCCCTGGCTCGATGTCTCGAACATATTCGGCGCCGATGATGTCCAGCGCGCAGGATTCGCTGGTGATGATAGTCGCATCACCCTTGACGCCCATACAGAGCGGCCGGAACGACTGCGGGTCGCGAACGGCGATGAGCGAGTCCTTCGTCAACAAGAGGACGGAGAACGCACCCCGCAGCTTTTGCACCGCGTCGACGATCATCGCATCGAGATCCTCTTCCTTGCTGCGCGCAATGAGGTGGAGTATGACCTCGCTATCCATCGTCGTATTGAAGATGGAACCTTCGGCTTCCATTTCTTTGCGAAGCTCGCGGGCGTTAACGAGGTTTCCGTTGTGCGCGAGGCCGAGTTTCCCGGCGCGGCAGTCGACCAAGAGCGGCTGGATGTTCGCCACGCGAGGTTGACCGGTCGTCGAGTAGCGGTTGTGCCCGATGGCGGTTTTTCCCTTCAGACGAGCGATGGAGTCGTCGTCGAATACTTGTGCGACGAGGCCCATACCTTTGTGCTCGTACATCCGGTCGCCATCGGTGGAAACGATGCCGGCGCCCTCCTGACCGCGGTGCTGCAGGGCATACAAACCGAGGAACGCACTTTCGGCCGCTCCCTCGGATCCGTAAATCCCGAACACACCGCACTCCTCGTGGAGCGATTCGATCATGAGCGCACCCGCTCGATCCTTCCGGCGGAGACGAATTCGGCGCTTTGATAATTGGGGTTCAGGAGAAGCCCCTGGTCGCGCCGCGTCGTCACCGCGATCTGTCTGGCCGTGTCCACCGCCGCCTGGTCGCTCGAAGCCGCTATCGCGAGCCACCATACGGTGGCTCGTCCGGGGCACTGAACCCTCACGGGTCCGGGCCCATCTGGCGCCGATAGCTCTCGGGTGAGTTTGGCGGCGATGCCGTCCCGGCCGGCCGAGTCGTCGTCTTGGACAAAAACCTCGACCAAAAAGACCGTGGACTTATTCACAATATCGGCTTTGCTATCCCCCTTACCATCGAAATCTGTGCCAGCCCTAAGACGCTTACCCAATGACTGCCCGAATTGCTCGATCAGCGCGGGACGCGAGGGTCCGTCGACCCGCTCCTCTTTACCCCACCGGCACTCCAGCGAGTACATGTGCTTGTTGCGGTTATAGAAGGTGCTTTGGCGCGCGAGAGTTTTTCTTAGGCCGTCTACGACGGCCTGAGGCGGCAGAGCCGCCTTCAAGACGAGGTGGAAGAAATCCCACCGCTTCAGCCCGACCAACTGGGCGCCGAAGCCCATCTTCTCGACCAGTGCCAAGCGAGCCGTCGAGGCGGTCAGGTCCGGGCCCCGAAGGCCGACGAGGAGCTTGGCGTCGATGGTGGCAGAGGTGCGCTGAGCGGAGATCACGTATTCCGAAACCGTTGCTTCATGGATTCCCAAGGAGCGGCAGTGTACCACACGGCGGACGGAGGTGTGCGTGCACGCTCTTACGCTGAGAATGGCGAGCCCGGCCACCGAGCCCCGAGGACTCGATGGCCGGGTCTACTTATCGATCCAGGTGCCGACTATTTCAACATCACCATCTTGCGCGTGAGCCGCGTGTCGGCCGACGTGAAGTTCGCGAAGTACACGCCGGAGGCCACGGGCGAGCCGTAGTCGTCCACGCCGTTCCATTCGAACGTGTGGAAGCCCGGCGGCTTGGTGCCCGTGAAGACCGTTCGCACCAACTGACCGCGCACGTTGTAGATCTTGAGACTCATCGGCTGGCTGTACTTCGCCGGGATCCCGATCTGGATGCGCGTAGCGGGGTTGAACGGGTTCGGGTAGTTCTGCTGCAGCGTGAGCTGCTGCGGAATCTCGGGTTGCTTGCGATCGTCCTCGCCGGTGGCGGAAAACACCGTCGCCGTCGACGCGAGATAGTCGAGCGCACGCCCCAGCACCGCCGCACGCCGCGCCGGCTGCTGGATGTAATACAAGTTGAAGCAGAAGTAGACCGCCGCGTGCTGCGGACCGATGTAGCTCGCGCCGGCCAGCGAATCCGGTCCCGACGGCGCGAACGGCCACATCTTCGGATCCCACTCCTTGCCTTCCTTCTCGTAGAACTGACGATACTCGAGCTCGGTCTCGAACGCATCCGCCGCGGTGCCCACACCGGTGTACCGGTAGACGGCCTGCGCGCCCGGAAACGTGGTCGAAAAGCGAAGCTCGTCGGGGAAGCTCCCCGAGATGGTGAAGGTCTCTCCCGCGCCGATGGGATTACCCGGAGCCCCTGTGATTTGGAACCAAGCCGGGTTGTCCTTCACGAACACAGTGCCCGTGTACCTCTCCATGAAGGGCCGCGCGCTCGATCCGAACTGCATGTCGCGCCCCAGGAAGAAGACCTGCTGGCGCGTGCCGTCGTTGGTGTCGAGGAACGCGGTCAGCCGCGCAATCTGCGTCGCATCGAAGAACGAGCTCTCGTCCACGACGACGGCGTCATACGCGTTCAAGAGTGCGAGCGGAGGTACTCCGTTGTCGTCCCAGTTCCACAGATCGAACGTGCGTCCCAGAGTCGCGAAGGCCTCCTGATAGAGCAACGGATCGGTTTCCGCCGTCCCGCCCAGCACCACGAGGTAATCGCCCGACGGCAGCACACCGAACTCGTACGTCGTCGCCGGTGCGCCGGCCGGATCGAGCGAGTTGTTGCTCGCTACGTCCGCAGCCGCCAGGTACAGCTTGATGCGCGTCCCCGCCGGTTGTCCGGGGATGTTGCCGGCGTACTCGTTGGGATTGGCGGTCGGCGACATGGGTACCATCGTGAAGAGGGTGCCGCCGTCGGTGCTGTAATGGAGATTCACCGACGACACGCCCGCCAGCCCGTCCGTCACTACCGCCCTCACCGGGTACGGCCCCACCTCGTTCGTGCCCGCGAACGGGATCGTCCGTGACACGAACACCGGCGGCTGCGTGTCCTCGGCACCTTCGACACGTACATCGTCGATGGCGAAGCCGGAATACTGCACGCTGCCGTCGCTGCCGAAGTGCCAGCGAAGCATCACCGACTGACCCTTGTACGCGGTCAGATTGAAGGTGGCTTTCTGCCAGAACTGCTGCCCGTGCCCGCTGAAACACGGCTCGTTGGGAATACCGGCGTTGGTGGGACGTCCCACACCGTTGTAACCGATGTCCGGTGTGAGGATGGTCCACGAAGTCCCGCCGTCACTCGACACCTTGACGTTCATACCGTCGAAGTTGAGCTCGGTGTCGTACCACATCCAGAAGCTCAGCGTGGCGAACGTATTGCCGTCCGGCACGACGAGCGCCGGACTGTTGAGCCGCGAGTTCGAGCTCACGGAATAGTTACCGGCCAACTGCGTCGCCCACACATTGACGCCGGAGTGCGCGTCGCTGGGCATGGTGGTGGGGTCTCCCCACTGCCAATCCGGACCCAGGGTGGTGAACCCGCCGTTGTCGGCTTCGAAGTCCCACGCGTAGAAATTGACGATCTCGAGGCTGTGGAACCCGCTCGAGGGATCGCGCGCGAGATTGGGCACGGCCGCGATGTCGCCGGCCAGAATGAAGTACTCGTACAGGTCACCGAAGACCGACGGTCCCGGGATCGACGCTTCGTACGTGTCGCCTCCGGAGTTCGTCATTGATACGGTGGTCGCACTGCCTCCGTTCTTGCGCCACGTCAACTGCACGGATCCCACGCCCGCGTTGTCGGTGACGTCCGCTTCGATGACGTACGGGCCGGAGAGGCTCGCGCTCGTGTTCATCGGCGCGTGCACGATGACGGGCGGCGTCAGGTCCGCGTTCACTTCGAAGGAGTGCGTCTCCGCCGGAGCCGTGGGCGGGTGATAGCTCACGTTGCCGTCGAGGTTGGCGGCACTGAGGTAATAATCGACCGTCGTGCCGAAAGGTTGCGCCGGAATTGACGCCGACCATTCGTTAGGATTGGCCGTGGGCGACATGCCCACCTGGACGGTGCCGGAGCCGACGTCGTAATGCAGGAGCACGCGCGTCGGATCCAAATTGTCGGAGTAGACGAGAGCCGTGACGACGTACGGCGTCGTCGTGTTCTCGGTGTCCGGCAGCGGATCGTGCACGATCTCGGGCGACGCGATCCAGCGCAGCCCGCGATCCAGGATGCCTTCGCGGCGGAATGTCTCCTGGATCATGCTCAAGTCGAAGGTGAGATAGACCGAGCGATAGGTCGGACCGTTGTAGCGGATGCCGGCGGCCGCATCGAGGCTGATGGGCGCGTGCGGCATGACGCCGTCCCACTCCTCGCCCAACTTCTCCATCGTCTCCGCGTACTCCGCACGCGATGGAGCGGCGTTTCCTGCCGCGGTGAAGCGATACACCACGATACCGCCGGGATTGGCCACCGAGCGCTGGATCTCGTCGACCGACGTCCCGTTGATCACGAACGTCTCGCCGATGCCGATGGGGTCGCCCTCCTCGCCCGTGATCTCATCCCACGCCGCGTCGGTCTGAACGAACTCCGAGCGCAGGAACTGCGCCATGAAGGGGCGGTTCGACGCGGTGGCGCCGATGCTGCGCGCGAGAATCATGAATCCCTTCTTCACCCCCGGTGTGCCGGACTGCAGGTAGGCCTGGTAGGCCGTCATCTCCGCCGTCAGCATGCTGGCGGTCTCGTCGAGAATGATGTTCTCGTACGAGTTGAGGTGCGACAGCACGGTGGAGCCTTGGCTGGCCAGGTTCCAGAAATCGGCTTCGTAGCCGTTGGCCGCGAGTGCGGCCTGGTACTGCGCGATGGTTCCGCCGATGGTGGTGGAGCTGACCATCACGAGGTTCGGAGCGCTCGGCAGAATCGAGAACGCGTACGTGTCCGTGGGTGCGGTCGCCGGGCTGAGCGTGACGTTGCCCGCGTTGTCCGACGCTTGCACGTACAGGCGTATGCGCGAGCCCGCCGGCAGACCCGGGATGTTCGCGCTGTACGAATTGTTCGCGCCCGCCGTCATCGGAATCTGCGCGAACGCGCCGCCGCTGACACTGTAGTAGAGCGACACGCCCGCAAGACCCGAGAACAAGTCCACCACGGTGGCCGTGACCGCGTACGGTCCCGCCGTGTTGAACGTGCTCGCGGGAACCACCACGTTCGAAATCGACGGTGCCGCATCGTCGACGTCGCTGCTGCGCAACCGCACGTCGTCCACGTACCAACCGGATCGCACGACGCTGCCGTCGGTGCCGAAGTGCAAGCGAATGACCACTTGCTCGCCCGCAAAGGCCGACAGATCGAACTGCTCCTCCTGCCAGACCTCGTGGATGTTGGTGAAGCAGGGCTGGCTGGGAATTCCCGCGTTGGTCGTGCGGGCGATCCCGTCGTACCCACCGGCGGGCGTCAGGATCTGGAACGTCGCTCCGCCGTCGGTCGAGATCTTCACGTTACCGCCGTCGAATTCGTTCTCCATGTTGTACCAGTGCCAGAAGGAGAACACGGAGTACGGCCGGTCGGCGCCAACGGTTATGGCGGGCAGATCGAGGGTGGCGTTGGCGTTGTTGGGATAGTTCCCGGCCAGGATCGTCGCCCACAGCTTCGTGCCCGAATGCGCGCCACCCGGTCCGCTGGTCGGCGTGCCCCACTCCCATACGCCGCCGCTCGGCGTGTATCCACCGTTGTCGTTTTCGAAGTCCCACACGAACTCCTCGACGATGGTGAAGCGCGCGTCTCCCGTCGCCGGGACCCGCGTGACGTTGCCGTCGTACGATTCGTCCATCGCAAGGATGTGATAGTCGTAGAAATCGCCCACTTGCGACGGTCCCGGGATCTCGCCGCGATACATGCTCGGCGCGATGGGATCGGGGGGATGCATGCGCGCGCGGTGGTAGAGACCACCGTTCTTGGAATAGATGAGGTACACCGCCTCGACGCCGAGGTTGTCGGTCACTTCCGCCTCGACGACGTACGGTCCCGTGCGGTCATTGGTGTCGCGGAAGAAGGCGTGCACCACCTGCGCCGGCTCGCCGTCCGCGCCGACGCGGAACGAGTGCCGCAGCGCCGGTGCGCCGAGCGGGTGCGCGGAGGTGTGCCCCTCGACGTCGGCCGCGCGAATGTAATACTCGACGTCCGTTTCCGTCGCTTGCGCGGGAATGCTCGCCGCGTATTCGTTGGGCGAACCCGTGGCCGTCATCGCAACCGTGTGGTCGGAACCTCCGTTCGCGCGGTACACGACCGCGAAGCTGCCCGGATCGAGCGCGAAGAAGTCGGACGTAATCGTTGCCGTCACTTCGTACGGGTGCTGCGTGTCTTCTGTATCTCCAAGCGGCGTGTGCGCGATCTCGGGGAATCCCTGCAGCCAGTCGAGCACGCGGTCCATCACTCCGGTGCGATCGCTCGCGTTCGCGATGGCTTCGAAGCCGAACGCGAAGTACACCAGGCGATACACGCCTTCGTACGATAGTCCCGCGGTGCCCGAGCTCGTGATGCCATCTGCGCCGATGTCGGTCGCCGTCTTCATGGCGTTCTGTGCAGCCGCGACCGCTTCCGGCACGGCGGCGTTGTAGACGAACGCCGTCAGCGCGCCCCCGATGGGATCCATCTCGGACGGATAGAGCTGGTTGCTGGCCCCGGTGCCGCCCTTGATGTCGAACGCGAAGCCGGTTCCGACCGGACTGGCCGGATCGCCGACCACGCCGCCGAGCTTGACGTCGTCTTGCACGTACGCGGCGCGCAGATAATTCGCGTAGAACGGTTCGGTTCGGATGTCGTAACCGATGTCCTGCCCCGACATGAACAGCCGACCACCGCCGTCGAGGTACGCAGCCAGCGCCGTTTGGTCGGCGGCGGTGAGTGTGGTGGCGTAGTCGTCGCCGGTGAGCCAGACCACCGCGTCGAACGCGTTCATCTGCGCGACAGTGACCGGCGTACCAACCGTGAGGTAGGTGCGACCCGCGCCGACGATCGCGGCCTCGTAGGCCGCCTGATAGCCGTCGCCGCCATCGTCGTCGACGATGAGGATTTCCGCCGGCATCAAGACGACGTCGAGCGGTGTCGTCGCGTTTTCACTGACGACGATTCCCGTCCGCGTTGCGGCCGGGTACGGAAAGCCCGGCGTGAACACGAGGTCGTAGGTACCGACCGGGAGGGTGATGTCGTAGGCGCCGGTCCCCGCGTCCGAAGACGACGTCACGACCACGACTCCACCGAGCTTGACCGCGATCGACGCACTAATGCCCGCGCTGGTCTGCGAGTCGGTGACGAGACCGGCGATGTGGCCGGACGGAAGCTGATTGAGCGAGAAATTCTGCGTCGTCGTCGCATCGGCGGTAACGTTCACGTTCGCCGACGCGGTCTCATAGCCGAAACGGCTCGCTTCGATGGTATGAGCACCCGCGACGACGCGAACACTGTAGAATCCCGCTCCGTCGGTGGTCACGCGCTGGCCGCTGTCGACCACGAGGATGCTGGCGCCGGCGACCGGGAGCCCCGAGCTCGTCACGGTTCCTTCCAGCGTTCCGACGCCGACCAGTGCAGCGCTCACGGCGGCGAACGCGTTGACGCGTCCGAAGCCGTAGGTGTTGTCCAATCCCGCGGTGCCCAAATCGAGCGCGGTCTGCGCGAGAATCGCTTTCATCTGCGCCACCGTGATGCCGGGATTCGCCTGGCGCATCAGTGCTGCGGTTCCGGACACGTGCGGAGCGGCCATCGAGGTTCCGTTCCAACCGCTCCATTCCCATTCACCACCCGGCACGGTGGAAAAAATCTGCACGCCGGGCGCGGAGATGTCGGGCTTGGTGTACGTGCCCACGTAAGGCGGGACGTTCCACGTCACCGGACCGCGGCTCGAAAACGACGCGATCACATCGGCGAGGTCGGTGGCACCGACACCGTAGGCGCTCGGAACGTTGCCCGGGCTGCCGGTGGTGGACGCGTTGGGACCGGCGTTACCGATCGAAAAGCTCGGGAACACACCCGCGGCGACCATGTTGTCGGTCGGCGCTACCATCGCGGCGTGGGTGCCGGTGGCACCGAGCGACATGTTGACCACGTCGGCGCCGTCGTCGGTCAGCGGATTGTTGTCGGGGTCGATGATCCACTCCATGCCGCCCGCGACTTGCGTGAACGAGCCGCTGCCGCCGGGAATGACGAGGCCGTGCATCAGTCTCGCACCGGGAGCAACACCGATCGCCGAACCGCTCGCACTCCCACCGACCATGGTGCCGCTGGTGTGCGTGCCGTGCTGGTCGCTGTCGTGCGGAACGGATCCCAGAATGATGTTTCCGTTGGCGTCGAACTCTCCCCAACCGCCCGGGTAGGTCGGATCGGCCGGGTTGTTCGTCACCATCTTGCCAGCGATGTCGGGGTGCGCGATGTCGACGCCGGTATCGAGGCCGCCGACGCGCACGCCGCTGCCGGTGAGGCCGTAGCTCTGCCACACTTGCTTCGCGCCGATGTGCGCGATGTTGTCCCACGGCTGCGTCTGATGCGACTGCACGATGGGATCGCGCTCCCGCGGCGGCAGGGTGACGGTGTAGTTGTCGAACACTTCGGTCACGTCGCGACGGCGCGCGATCTGCTCGATCACGTCTTTGGGCGCTTGCACCAGGACGATGTTGTCGATCCAGAACGGACGCACCACACCGCGGCGCGCCTTGACGGAAGCCTGGTCGAGGAAGCCGAGCAGACCGCGCTGCGAGGCGTCGGCGTTTTGACGCAGCCCCGAGAACACGGCGGCTCGCCCCTGGCTCGACAGCGAGCTCGCGGGCGGCCCGGTGTCGCGGAGTCGCACGATGGCGGTCACCAATTGATCGGGTGCCGCGCGGTCGAGCTGTTCCCGCAGCTCAACGGACATCTTTTGCGCCGCAATCTGATCGGTCTCGGTCGCTTGCGATGCGGACACGGAGACCCACAGACACAGCACCAATGCAGCCAATTTGCAGACGGTATCGAATCGTTGCATGGTTGTGTTTCCTTTCAAGGGCTATTACTGGCCCGGGGTCTGGCCCGTGTGGACCAAATACGACAGGAGATAGTCCTCGTACTCGCCGAACAGCTGTGCGCCGCCCGCGCTCATGTCGAAGTCGTCGTACGAGAGCACGGCGCGGGCCCACATGTGACGCACGTCTTTTCCGGCGTTGCCGAACTTCTTGTTCGACTCCATGAGATTGGTCACGTCGGGCACTCTGAACGACGTCAGGTAGTAAACGACGATGTTGTCGGAGGCCGTCGGAAGATACGGCTGCAGATCGAGCGTGGCGCGCGTGGTGCGCTCGTTCTCCTTCCACGACTCGTCCTGGTTCCAGTCGACGAAGAGCGACAGCGTCAAATCCTGATCGAACTCGCTCGCCAAGCGCGCGGAGGCATTCGGGATTTGAATCACCCACAGGACCAGCGCCCTGCGGTTGGCCACGTAGTGCTTGTTGTGATTCAGGAACACCACGCCGTCGATCAGCGCGTTCGACGCTCCGATCTGTTCGAAGCTGCGCTCGGCGATGTTGATGGCAGGGAACGGCGGGGGCGCGGGGCCCTCTTGGAGGTCTTGAATGAGCAGGGGCTCCTCGTCGAGCGGTTCGACCGTGCCATCTGAGAGATAGAGCGTGAGGTCGACCAACGACGCGACGCTGGGGTCGTAGAGGTAGACGTTTTCGGCCGCCTGCGCGTCGGAAAATGCTGGCAGCCACAGGAGCGAGACGAGCGCAATGGCCCGCCACCGTTTCTCCGTCATGATGGACCCTCCCAGGGGTTGAATGTACGCGCGCGGACCGTTACACCCGCGCGTTCTAAGGCGCTAGACGCTCACCGAGTCCGGATCACGTCCGCGCGCGAAGGCCTGCAACGCGAATGAATGTTGAGTGGAAACGCGAGAACGCCACGCCGTACGATCGGGCGCAACCAAGCAGTTCTGAAGATGGAGTGGGATGAGAAGAGGCGAAGCTGCATGGGCAATCGCAGGCTGGCACAACGCCTGATGGTTAGAAACCACCGCGCAAGAACGCTAGCCCTATTGCCCAGGATCAGATTGCCAAGCCGATGCGATTCGTATCACGACGTACGCAGTCGCGTCAAGTGCTTCGTATGATGACGATGGGAATTCTCGAGCGTGAGCGCGCTCAGTTTTGCAATCGCTAGATTGCCCTTCGCAGCGACTCGAAGAAACCGCGGCCCGGTCCGGCGGCATAGAGGTCTTTCGAGCCGACGCCGTCGCGGCTGCGGCCCCACGTGCCGCCGACGCGCCGCGGCACTTGGTGCGCCCAGGCGCCGCGCTCGGGGTGCGGCATGATCGCCAGCACGTTGCCTTGCGGATTGGTGAGGGCCGCGATCGCGAACTGCGCGCCGTTGGGATTCTCCGGGAATTCTTTTGCGACCTCACCGTTCGCGGCGCAATACGTGAGCGCGACCCCGTCTCCTTTTTCGAAGTGTGCACGGACGGTTTCGTTCGAGGTGACGAAGCGACCTTCGCCGTGCGCGAGCGGAATCGGAATCGGATCGCTCGGTCGCTCTTCCATGAAGTCGGTGAAGAGACACTTCGCGGGTCCCTTCTTCACGTGCACCCAATTGCAGTAATAGCCCACGCGGCCCCTCATCTTATTGGGAGCGAGTGCGACGTCGATGCGTCCGTGTTCGAAGCCGGGCACGATGCCGGTCTCGACCAGCACTTGCGCCCCGTTGCAAATGCCCATCACGGGCACGCCGCGATCGGCGGCTTGGATGACGTCATCGAGCACTTTGTCTTTCGCGGCCACCACCCCCGCGCGAATGCGGTCCTGGTACGACCAGCCACCGGGCAGAATGATCGCGGGCGCGTTTTTCACCGCGGCCGACGCATCGTTCCAGCGTCTTATTTCACCGCGCAAGCCAACCGACTCGATCACACGCAGGCTTTCGTACTCGCAGTTCACACCGGGGAACTGAATGATGAGGACTTTGGATGCCATGGCTACCCGTACAGAATTTCGGCGATACGACCGGTGTGCGCGGTGCGGAGCTCGTCGAGGGAAACGGCGAACGAAGCGCCCGCGGTGTGAACCTGAAACGCCGGAGCTTCTACGGTACGGCCGATTTCGAGAAAAGGAACAGAGTGGTGTGCGAGTACGGCCGTAAGCTCTTCCCACGACGCGTCGCCCACTTCGACCACGATACCGCTCATTTCCGAGAAGCAGCTCGTGGCGGATGCATCCCCGAGGTCCAAACGCGCGCCGACATCGAATGGCGCACTCGCGATAGCCATCTCCGCGACCGTCACGAGCAATCCGCCCAGCGCGACGTCGTGCGCTGCCAGAACGAGGCGCTTCGCGAATGCGTCTACCAGCGCGCGCACCAGCGCGCGCTCAAACGAAAAATCCGGCTGCGGGGCTTTCGCGTGTCCATGGTTCCCAAACAGGCGCTCGTATTCCGACCCGCCCAGTTCTTCGTGCAACTTTCCGAGCAGCACGAGCCGCGAGCCAACTTGCTTCAACGCGAAGCCGCGCGCGCGCGAGGCGTCGTCCAGGCGCGCGGCGCACGCCACGATCGGTGTGGGCGCGATCGCACTCCCCTTTTCGCTTTGGTTGTAGAGCGAGACGTTGCCCGAAATCACCGGAAGCGGCGAGTTGTCGCCGAAGAGCGTCAGCGCGCGGCACGCGTCGCCGATGCCGCGAACGCTTTCTACGAACTCGTGAAAGACTCCCGGGTCCTCGGGGTCGCCGAAATTCAAACAGTCGGTGATGCACAGCGGCAACGCGCCCACGCACGCCGCGTTGCGCGTCGCTTCGAACACCGACCACGCGCCGCCGGCGTACGGATCGATGAGCCCGATGCGCGAGTGGCTTCCGATCGACGCGACCAGGGCGACGTTCGCACCCGGCACGAAGATTTCGACCGCCGCGTCCGCTTCACCGGGCCGCAGCACGGCGTGGCCTTGCACTTCGCAGTCGTAATGTTGATAGATGGCGGACTTGTCGGAGATATTGACCGAGCCCAAAAGTGCGAGTAACGATTCTCGGAGGTCGGTTTTCGACGCAGGAGTGGGCAGCGCAAGCTGTCGCTTGCGCTCCTTCCGCTCGCGTTTGTACGCAATGCCCGACGTGATGACGTCCATCGCCGCGTCGCACACCACGCGACCGCCGTGCGTGATCTGGAAACGGCCGTCGGTGGTGACGCGCCCGATCACCACCGCGCCCGCTCTCGTGTACAGGTGCGGCATTTCGAACTTTTCGTTGAAAATGCGCACGATGTCGCGCGACACGCGCGTCGGGACCGCGATCGCGAAGCGTTCCTGCGTTTCCGAGCACGCGATGACTTCGGGCAGCAAATTCGAAAAGGCCTTGTTCACTTTGTCGAGATCGATGCGCGCGCCGAAGCCGCTCGCTTCCGGCATCTCCGAGAATGCGCACGAGATGCCGCCCGCGCCGAGGTCTTTGAAACCGATCGGCACCTTGTGGTCGCGCGCGAACTTGAGCATGTCTTTGATCGCTTCGGCCAGCACGCGCTTGACGAACGGATCCGGAACTTGGACCGCACCCTGTTTCTCGGTAGTCGCATTGCCGTCCAACCGCTCCGATGCGAAGGCCGCGCCACCGAAGCCGCTCGCGTCGGTCGGTTTGCCGACCAGGATCAGATCGTAGGGGACGTTTTTCGCTTCCACGGGGACGCGGCTGCGAATGATGCCGCTCTCTTCCACGATGCCGAAGGCGACCACGTTGACCAGGCAATTGTCGTCGAAGGAGGCGTCGAAGAATGCTTCGCCGCCGTAGGTGGGAACGCCGAGTGCGTTGCCGTACTGCGCGATGCCGTCCACCACCCCGAGTGCTATGTCGCGCACGCGCGACGCGTTGGGCCCGTCCGGATCGCCGAAGCGAAGCGGGTCCATCACGCCGATCACGTCCGCGCCCATACAATAGACGTCGCGCACGATACCGCCGATGCCGGTCGCGGCCCCTTCGACCGGGAGAACTTGCGAGGGGTGGTTGTGACTCTCGTGCGCCATCACGAGGCAGTAGCTTTTTCCGCCCACCTCGCAGAAGCGAATGATGCCGGCGTCTTCGCCCGGGCCGAGTACCACGTGCGGCGCCTGTGTGGGCAAGTATTCTTTGAGAACCCAGCGCGAAGATTTGTAGGAGCAGTGCTCGCTCCACATCACGTTGAAAATGTGGAGCTCGACGATGGTCGGGCGCCGGCCGAGCAGCTCGCACACGCGCGCGTACTCGCCGGTCGTGAGCGACACGCCGTTCTTCTTTAGAAAGTCTTTGACCTTGCCCGCGTCGGTAGGTGCGACGGGAACCAGGTCCTTGAGGTCGATCATGTAAGGGGTCCGACGAAAAAAGAAATGGACGCCGCGCTCACGCGGCGTCTGCCGGTACTATACGACACGAAACGGGCGCGCGCAAGTCGAGCGTTGCTAGCGCTCTAGAAGCCGTTTGAGCGTCCGCAGGTCATTCTCGACCGTCGAACAGTCTTCGACGAATTGCAGAGCGGACATCTCCGTCGCCTGGAACAGCGTGAACAAGACTTCACTGCCGTCCTCGTTCGGTACCACGCGCATCGGGTTGACAACTTCCTTGCCGTCGGCAAACGTCACGATGTGATCCAACACGCCGAACGCGTTGCGGGGGACGAAGCGGAAGCCAATCTCACCCAGCGGAGACTCGAGTTTCCACGCGTCGCCGGAAGGACGAACGGAGCGTGCGAGGCCTCTCGCCCATTCCGGCAGGTTGCGTGGATCGACCACGAAGCCGTACACGTCCGAAGGCGGGCACTTGATGGAAACGCTGACGGTTCGCGACTTCACGGTCGCCTCTCCTTTACAGATATTGCGTCACGCGGTGCGCGTCGACCGCTACGCCGCGGGCCACATGTACCCGATGATCAGCCCCGTCACCAGGCCGTACACCAACCCGTCGAAGGTCTGCTTGATCACCGTGCTGGTCGATCGTTTGTACCAGATCCAGTTCTGCCACAGCGCCAGCGTATAACCGACGAAGGCGACGCAGCCCGCGAAACGCAGCGCGGCCATGGACGGACTCCCCGCCGGCAGCGCACGCCCCGTGATGTAGGCCGCGAACACGCTCACGACCAGGCAGTAGACGAACCACAAGCCGAGAGTCTTCCCCATGTTGAACTGACCGTTGGGCATGACCGTCATCAACATGACCGGACCCTTGTTCAGCTTGTCGAGGAATGCGGGCTCCTTCATCTGCTTCATGTTGTCGCAGCGCGGGAGCATGTACTCGCCCTGGGGTATGTTGAACTTCCGCAACGCCTCCTGCACGGCGTCCTCGTTGGGGACTTTCTTGAAGTCGTTGCTGTGGTACTTGAGCAGCATGTGGAGAATCCAGCTCACCAGAAACACGGCGACCGCGGAAACGAGAATCGGGAGCCAGAGAGATATCACGGTGACCATAGCGACCTCCTCTATCGGCTAATGGATCGTGTGGGGGGCTAGCTCTTCTGCAACTTCGCTACCGTATCCAGAATCGCTTTGCTGTCTTCGGCTGCGTTCACTTCGGTGTTCTTCGACGCGACCTTTCCGTCCTTGTCGATCACAAACGTCCAGCGCTTGATGGTGACTCCGCGCACGAACGGCACTTCCTTGCCGTCGACGGTGGCGTTGTAAGTTCCGCCCTCCGACGTCGGCACGCCGAACGCTTTCGCCACTTCGCCCTTGGTATCCGCGAGCAGCGCGAAGTTGAGCTCGTGCACCTTCTTGAAAATTTGATGGTTCTCGACATTGTCGCCGCTGACGCCGACCACTTCGACGCCCTGCTCTTTCAGTTTGCTCAGGTCGTCGCGGAAACCGCACGCCTGCTTGGTGCAACCGCCGGTCATGTCGGCGGGGTAGAAATACACCACCACGATGTTCTTACCGACGTGGTCCTTGGACTTCCACTCCTTGCCGGTATCGTCGAGCGCTTCGAACTTCGGCGCCGCGTCTCCGACTTTCAGGTCGACGGCAGTGGTGGTCGCGGCGGGGTCATTCGCCGCAACTCCGGCGACGAGGGCGGTGCTCAACAGCAATACTTCGAGTATCAAGTTCATTTTTCTCCTCCTGGAATTTGTCGTGTCGCGGATTATAGCACTGTCATGTCGTCAACGCACGCGCGCGAAGATGGTGTCGACCTCTTTGAGATAGTCGTCGAGATTGAAGACCGCGGCGAGCGACTTCGCGTCGAGCTTCGAGGTGATGCCCTTGCGCACGCGCACCGTCTCTTCGAACGCCTTCCCGGTCTCCCAGGTTTCCATCGCGGCTTCCTGCACCAACGCGTAGGCGTCTTCGCGCGAGAGGCCGGCGCGCGCGAGTTCGAGCAAGAGCTTCTGCGAGAAGATCAATCCGTGTACCTTGTCCATGTTGCGGCGCATGTTGTCCGGGTACACGACCAAGTCCTTCACCACCGCGGTGAACTTGACCAGCATATAGTCGAGCGCGATGGTCGCATCGGGGAGAATCACGCGCTCCACCGACGAGTGCGAGATGTCGCGCTCGTGCCACAGCGCCACGTTTTCCATCGCGGCCAGCGCGTAGCCGCGCAGCAAGCGCGCGAGCCCCACCACGCGCTCGCAAATGATGGGGTTGCGCTTGTGGGGCATCGACGAGCTGCCCTTCTGACCCTTCTTGAACGGCTCCTCGACTTCCAGCACGTCGCTGCGCTGGAGATTCCGGATCTCGGTCGCGAATTGCTCCAATGAAGCGCCGACGAGCGCGATCGCCGACACGAACTCCGCGTGCACGTCGCGCTGGATCACCTGCGTCGATACCGGCGCGGGCTTCAAGCCCATCTTCTTGCACACGTACTCCTCGACCTTGGGGCTCGCGTGCGCGAACGTCCCCACCGATCCCGAGACCTTGCCCACCGACACCGCCTCGATCGCGTCGCGCAGCGTTTTCTCGCGCCGCCCCAGTTCGTCATACCACACCAAGAGCTTCAACCCGAACGTGATGGGCTCGGCGTGGATGCCGTGCGTGCGTCCCACCATGACCGTCTTCTTGTGCTCGATTGCACGCACCTTGATAGCCGCGCGTAGGTCGGCGACGCGACGCAGCAGCAATTCGCCCGATTCCTTGATCTGAACCGCGAGCGTGGTGTCGAGCAGATCCGACGACGTCAACCCGAGGTGGACGTAGCGAGAATCGTTTCCGATGTGCTCGGCGATATTAGTGAGAAACGCGATGACGTCGTGGTGGGTGGTTTCTTCGATCTCTTTGACGCGGGCCGCGTCGAAGCGGGCATTCTTCTTGATGCGCTCGACCGCGTCGCGGGGGATGGAACCGAGCTCGGCCAGCGCTTCACACGCGAGAATCTCGAACTGGAGCCACTTGTCGAGCTTGTTCTGCTCCGACCAGATGCGGCCCATGTCGGGGAGCGTATAGCGTTCGATCATAGGGGCTGCATTCTATATATCCGACGGCCTTTCTTCGAGCACGACTTTCACGTCGATCAACTCGTCCTTGCGGTTGACCTTCATCACGAGCACGTCGCCCACACCCGATCCAAAGATGACGCGGTTGGCCTGGTAGCGCGAATCGAGGGTGACGCCGTTGATGACGATGATCTGGTCGCCGACCTTCAGGCCCGCCTTCTCGGCCGGTCCGCCCTCTTCGATGCTCTGCACCAGCACGCCGCTCGCGGTGGGAAGGTTCAGCGCAGCCTGGGTCTCGGGGGTGATGTCGGTGGCTGACATGCCGAGCCACACGTCGCGCACGCGACCGTACTGCACGATCTCGTCCATCACGCGGCGCGCGCGGTTGATCGGAATCGCGAAGCCCATGCCGACGTTGCTCGCGTACCCGCCCGTGTTGGGCGAGAAGATCAGCGTGTTGATCCCGATCACCTGCCCGCGCGTGTTGACCAGCGGCCCCCCGCTGTTACCCGGGTTGATGGCCGCGTCGGTCTGGATCATATCGTTGAAGATTTGCTGGCTGTCTTCCTCTTGCTTGATGTCGCGGTGGTTCGCGCTGATGACGCCCACCGTCACCGTGGGTTGGGTGTCGACCAAGCTGAACCCGAATGGGCTCCCGATGGCGATGGCCCACTCACCGACCAACAGATCGTCGGAATCGCCGAGCGGCGCGGTCGGGAATTCGTCGCCGTCGAGCTTGATGAGCGCCAAGTCGTAACTCGGTGCGCTGCCGACCAGAGTCGCGGGATAGGTCTTTCCGTCCGAGAGCGTCACCTGCAGGCGCTCCGCGTTCTGGATCACGTGATTGTTGGTGAAGGCGTAGCCACGTTTGTCGACGATCAGGCCCGAGCCCAGCTCCGAGCGCGTTTGCGAGCGACTAGGATAGTAGCGGTTGAAATACCAGTCGTACATCGGTCGGGTGCGCACGGTGTACGACGCCGTAATGCTGATCACCGCGGGTGCCACTCGCTCGGTCGCGATCACGATGGCGTTGCGGCGCTCGTCGTCGAGTCTCGCGCTCGACGTGGACGCGGTCTGCGCATTGGTGTTGAGCAGCGACTGCGCGTGTCCGTCGCTGTTGCGCTGCATCACCACCAGCGCGATGATCACGAGCGCAATCGACACGCCCGTCAGCCCGCCGAACACGAACGGGAGAAACCGAATCTTGCGCGGGAGTTTTTCGTTACCGTCGTACATTCGCCTTGCGTCGCTCCATGACCTTGGCCCAATCGCGATTGAACAATTCGATTCCGATGTCGGTCAGCGGGTGTTTGAACAGCTGCTGAAAGATCTTGTACGGCATGGTCGACACGTCGGCCCCCAGGCGCGCGGCTTCCACCACGTGCATCGGGTGGCGGATGCTGGCGGCGAGCACCTGGGTGCGAAACGCGTAGCGCTCGTAGATGTCGACCAAATCGGCGACCACCTGCATCCCGTCCATGCCCGCGTCGTCGAGGCGTCCGATGAAGGGGCTGATGTAGGTCGCACCCGCCTTGGCGGCGATTAATCCTTGGTTCGCGCTGAAGCACAGCGTGACGTTGGTTTTGATGTCGTCCGCGGAGAGCGCCTTGACCGCCTTCATGCCCTCGGGCGTCATGGGAATCTTGACCACGATGTGCTCGCTCAAGCGCGCGAATGCGCGCCCCTGGCGAATCATCTCGCCGCTCTCGTCGGCGACCACCTCGGCGCTCACGGGACCGCCCACGATGTCGCAGATCTCCTTCAAGACCGCGGGGTAGTCGTCGCCGTCCTCCTTCGCCATGAGGGACGGATTGGTGGTCACACCGTCCAGGACGCCGAGTGCGGCACCTTCGCGAATCTCGTCGATGTTGGCCGTATCGAGGAAAAATTTCATGCCGGTCGGTCCTTTCGTCGGGTTCCCTTCACGGGCTAGGACCCCATAGTATCACGGCTTACCGGTCCCCGGAAGCTCCGGCCCCGGGTCCGAATGGTAGCGAACGCGCAAAAGCGTCAACCCATGCGCCGCGGCGGTCGGGCCCGCCGCCCGACGGTCCTTTTTACGCAGCGCCTCGGCCACCTGTTCCGGCTCCGTGCGCCCCCGCCCCACTTCCATCAGAGTTCCCGCCATCGCGCGCACCATGTGGTGGACGAAGCGCGTCGCTTCGACCGCGATCAGGATGTGCGACCCGTCCCGCACGACCTCGAGCTCGATCACACGGCAGATCTTGTTCGCTTCGTTGGTGACGGGCGTGAAGCTCGTGAAATCGTGCTCGCCCACCAAATGCGCGGCCGCTTTCGCCATTCGATCGACATCCAGTGCATGGTGGGAATGAAACGCGAAGCGCCGCCACACCGCGGTCGGTGATTCCGTGACGCGATAGAGGTAGCGCCGCGAGCGCGCCGAGAAACGGGCGTGGAAGTCGGCGGGAACTTCTTCCGCGGTTACGATCGCGATGTCTTCGGGCAAGCAACCGTTCAGCGCGAGCGACAGGCGCGAGGCGGGCATATCGGACTCGGTTCGAAAGCTCGCAACGTATCCGAGTGCGTGCACGCCCGCGTCGGTCCGCGCGCAACCGACCACGTCCGCCGGATGACGGCACACGATCTGGATCGCGGTCTCCAGCGTTCCTTGCACCGTCCGCGCCCCGGGTTGCTTTTGCCAACCCTGGAATTCGGTGCCGTCGTACTCGAGGTTCAATCGAATGTTGCGCATGCGTTCAATCGACTACGCGGACGCGAGTGCCACCACGGCGATGGCGACCGCGGCCAACACCACGTCCGCGGCGCGCAGTCGGGGCGCTTCCATGGTATGCGGGAGTCGTTCGCGAATGTGCCGCAGCTCGACCGCCTTGGCCAGCTCGCCGGAGCGGTGGATGGCCGATACCAGCAGCGGAATCAACCACGCGCGGACGGTTTCCACGCGACGCCACGTGCCGCCCGAGAAATCGCCCCCGCGAAACGACTGCGCGACCCGAATGCGATCGAATTCGTCTTTGAGAAGCGGTACGAATCCCATCGACAGGAAGACGAACAGCGCCACGTGGCGGGCGGCGCGCCGAGAAAAGCGGCGCAGGGTGTCGTACGCGCCGCGCGCCATCGACTCGGGCGACGCGGTCGACAAGAACGCGGACACCGCCATCAGCATCACACCCAACCGAAGGGCGAAGAGGACGCCGTCCGCCAGCCCTTCGCGCGATACCACGCGGCGCCCGCCGATCGACAGCAACGCGTCTCCCGGGAGCAGCACCGCGTTCAGCGCGACGATCAGAATGGCGAGCGGGAGCAGGCGCGCCAGGCTGCGCGCGGTGACCAACGGTCGCCGCGTCACCACCGCGTGCCACAGGCATACGAAGAGCAGTGTGGCCGACATCGCCGGAGTGCCGCGAATGGTGGTGAGGGACGCGACTACCACGGTGGCGGTGACCAGAAACGCGACCCGCGGGTCGGCGGGACGAAAAAATTGCGAATCGGTGCGCTCCCCATCGGTTCGGTTCATGACCCAGAATATCCCGGCGCGGAAGCCATTACAACCCGCGCCCCGGGGTGGGCAGATTGAACGTTGACACGTTGCGCCTGCGGTGGAAGCATGGCGCCCATGACGAAACACCACCCGTTCATCGTGGCCTCTTGGATCGCGTGCGGTTCGATCGTGGTCGCGCACGCGCAAGCACACAGCGCGAGTCGCTATGCGCCGTTGATGGCGTCGACCGCGGGGCAGGATTCACTTCGCAATCTGGCCCTGTGGGAGGACCAGCGCGTTACCGGCGGCGACAAGATCTTCGCCTATCTGCAGCACGGGAGCCCGCTCGTTCGACGCCGCGCGGTCGAAGCACTCGGCCGCATGCAGGAGCCGAGCGATGCCGCCAAGCTGATTCCGCTCCTCAAGGATCCCAACCCGGAAGTCAGGCGCGAAATCGTGTTCGCGCTGGGACAAATCGGCAATCGCGACGCGGTCGCACCCTTGCTCGCGGCGCGTTCGGGCGCATTCCCCGACGACGTCGCGTTGATCGCGGAGGCGCTGGGCAAGCTCGGCGGCGACGAAGCGATAGCGGCTCTCGACGAGATGCAGCGCGACTTCACGACCCAAGTGCGCGCCGACGCCGCGCTGGGGCTCTCGCGCCAGAAGGATCCCAATGCGGCCAACGCGCTGTTGCTCGCGGTGCACGACCCGGATGCCGCCGTCACCTGGCGGGCGATCTTCGGGCTCGAGAAGCAGGTGCCGATGCAGCGCTCGTGCACGTCGATCGCACCGCTGCTCGAGAGCACCGACCCGCTGGTGCGCTCGTACGCCGCGCGCGCGCTGGGCAAGCTGGCGTGCAAACAAGCGGGACCCGCGCTCGCCGCCTTGCTGAACGACGACGACTTGCGCGTTTCCGTGAACGCCGCCCGCGCGCTCGGCGAGCTCGATGACAAAGAAGCCGTGCGGCCGCTGGCCAAGATGCTGGCCGAACATCCTTCCCACCATGGTCGCGCAGTGGCCGCCGAAGCGCTGGGCAAGATCGACGAAGAGGACGGCAAGGACGCGCTCGCGCAAGGACTCCTCGACAAGAGTGTCATGGTGCGAATCAACTCGATTCACGCGATTGCCGAAATTCTGGGAGAGGACAGCGAAATGTTCTGCGATCAAATGCGCCGCGACGGCGAGCGCCTGGTCCGCGCCGAAGCGATCCGTTGCTACGGGACCGCGGGCCTCGCCAAGCGCGCGTCTCAACTGGACGAGGTTGCGCGCACCGACAAGGATCCCATGATGCGCGCGGCGGCCGTCGAAGCGCTGGGCAAGCTCAAGGACCCCGCGATCGCGCCCCTGCTCGTCCCCGCGCTGCGCGATCCGGATTTCACGGTCGCGACCGCGGCCGTGGCCGCGATCGGCGAGCAGCAATACAAGGAAGGCGTTCCCGCTCTGATGGACGCGTACCGCGCGCGACCCGATCGCGAGTTCGTCGACGTGCAGCTGGAAGTCGTGCGCGTGATCGGCGAGCTGGGCGCGGCGGACGCGCAAGCGTTCCTCACCGAGGCGACATCGCACCACGACGCGCGCGTGCGCGTGACGGCCGTCGAGTCGCTGAAGAAGCTCGGCCTCGCGGCACCGGAGCTACCGAGCGAGCGGTCCTTCCACGAAGCGGCTTTCGACCCCGCGCGCAAGAAGCAGCTCGCGCCCCCGTCGGGCGTGCGCCACGCCGTCATCCAGACCCGCCACGGCAACATCGAGATCGAGCTGTTCGGCGACGACGCCATTCAAACGGTGGCGAACTTCATCAACCTCGCGAAGGGCGGTTTCTACAAGAAGCTCACCATGCACCGCGTGGTGCCGAACTTCGTGGTGCAAGGAGGCGACCCGCGCGGCGACGGCTCCGGTGACGCGGGCTACACCGTGCCGGCGGAAGCTTCGCGGCACCATTACAACGAGGGCTATCTGGGAATCGCGGACGCGGGTAAGGATACGGGCAGCTGTCAGTGGTTCATCACGCTATCGCCCCAGCGACACCTGGATGGCCGCTACACCGTCTTGGGTCGCGTGACCAAGGGAATGGACGCGGCGTGGAAGATCGATCAGGGCGACCAGTTCGACGTGAAGATCCTGGACTAGCCCCCTTGAGACTTTCGCAAGTCCTCTAGCGCCTGCACGTGTGCTTTGAACGCGATCTCTTTCGGGGTTTCATCCAGCGGAAAGAAGCAGGCGTCGACGGCATCGTCACCCGCGCGCAGATCCCCACCCACGCGCCGGCACCGATACAAGAGCAGAACGACCCGCACGCGCGGGTCGTCCATCGCCATGTAAGCGCCAAAGATTCCCTCCAGCGCGACGTCGAGGTTGGTCTCTTCCTTGGTCTCGCGAATCGCGCACTCCGCCACGTGCTCGTCGTACTCGACGAACCCCGCGGGGAGTGTCCACATGCCGACGCGCGGCTCGAACTTTCGCTGCACCAGGAGCACGCGCCCCTCTTCGACCAGCACCACACCCGCGGCCGGAGCGGGGTTTCGATACGCGATGAATCCGCAACTCTCGCACACCGCGCGCATCCGGTTGTCGATGCGGCGCGGCGTCATGCGGTCGCCGCAGCGCGAGCAAAAGAGTGCGTCGTCGCTCATGCCTTCGCCCGCAGCATCTGGCGATTTCTCCACGCCGTTTCGATCTCGCTCAACGGAATGCCGTACACCTTGTTGGTCGCCATCGCGACCGCGTCATACGAATTCATGCCGTTGATCGCGCCGTAAAACTCCATGAGCTTGTCGATGCCGAAGCGATCGACCAAGAACCCGACGAAGGACGCCGCGCACGGCATCGATATCTGGGGTTCGAGCACCGCGAACAGGTTGTAGTCGAGCAAGTTCTTGAGGGGCGGGAATGCGTTCGCGCGCACCAACCGCTTCATCGCTTCTTCCACCGGCACTCCATCGACGTCGTCGTGCAGCCAGAACACGGTCCCTTCCGCCAGCGCGCGCGGCGGCCGGCCGATCGGGTCGGTCATGAAGTGGACCACTTCGTGATTGTCGTTCGGGTTGACGGAATGAAACTCGACATCCTCCCAGCTTACATACTGGTAACCCTTCAAGCTCAACATCTGTCGGATGGTGGTCGTGTCGGGATAGAAATAGTAGTTGATCACGACGCTGCTCTCGATGCCGAGGCGCTGGGCGAGCTGGTCGAATATCGCCTGCTGGTTCGGTTGCGAGCCTTCCGGCATGGGATGACCCGGCAGCCAATGAAACACGAAGTTCTTGGTGGTGGCCGTTTCCCAGTCGATCGGCTCCGGCACCTCGAGCGAAACATTGTCGAACCAGGCTTGACCGCTCATAGCGAGCACGCACGAAACTTTCACAAAACGCGTGCCGCGCGGAACGCGAAAGGTCACGTTTTCCTCCTCGAACAGCCGCGACCCGAGGACGGGCCGCGTCCGCTTGTCGGAGATTCTCATTTCCTGGAAACGATGGCGGTTCTGGTCGTAAAACGTGAGCAAGAAATTGCAATGCGAGAACTGCTCGGGTGTGGCCATGTCGACCCCGTCCGCTTGGATCCAGCCGCGCAGTCGCACGTGGGTGGCGTCCGCGATTTCGACGTCTTGGGAGAGGCGGAAGAAGCGTTTGCTGTTGGGGTCGGCGGCGAAGAAGAACGACCGCTTGCCGTCCTGCACGATTTGTTCGTCGATGCCGTGGCGCGCGGCGAACGCGTCCTCGGGGCCGCGGAAAGGTTCGATGGTCCAACCGCGCGGGATTCCGTCTCCGCCCACGTCTTCGAAGGACCCGTTCACGAGCAGGTTGGTGTCGTAGCCCGATTCTTTTTTGCCACAAGAAGCCGTCAGCGCCCCCACCACCAACAAACTCGCCAACGCCGCGTAGCGAGACACCGTCATGACTCTCCTCATTTCTTCGCCACTTTCTCGGTCCACTCGTCGAGACGATAGGTCAACATGTTCTGTTCGGCTCTGACGATTCGTTTCTTCGCGTCGACATAAATGGTCGCGGGCCCCAGGCGCTCGCGCTCCGCCTTGTACACCGTGACGCGGGTTTTCTTGCCCAGCACGTCGATGGTTTGTTCGCCGTCCACGTACAGCTCGCCGCCGTCCGTTTTTCCCGACGACGGGTCGAGCCATTGGATCCGATGCCGTCCCTCGCTCGCCGAGTCGACCCAGAACAGGAGTTGATACCACGGGTAGAGCTGCCCGACCTCCAGGATCGCGGTTCCGCTGGGGACAACCACGCGACGCGAATCCTTGGTACCGCGCAGCTCGCTACCAAGCACGGCGACGTTGGCAATCATATCGACTGTGAGCGTGTGGATGAATTCTTCCTCGGGCTGTTTGATAATCTTGTCGGCGCGGTACGAGCGCGGGAAATAGGACTCTTCTTCGATGGTCAGGGTGCTCTTGTTGGTCATGGTGACCATGGCGTTGCGGATCACATCTTCCGCTTCGAAGCGGATGGTGTTGTTGTCGAAAACGCTCTTGGTCATCGACTCGTGCCCAACCACCTGATCGTCCGCCTGCACGATCGAGTACTTGGCGCGCGCGGTCGAAACCACGCTCGCCTCCTTGGTCTGGTGCATGGGCGGCGCCGCGACCGCCGGCATCGCGAGCAGGATCGCGACCGCGAGCGTCACTCGTGCCCTATTTGATTTGTTCCGCCACATACGCCTTCAATCTCGCCAGCAGCTCGTCCACGCGAGCGCCGTCTGGAAGTTTGAGTTGGGCGAAGCCGCCCTTCCCGCCACCCGAGCCGCCCAATTCGCGCGCCATCGCTGATGCAGCCGACGCGAGGTCGAGTGGGATGTCGCGCGCGGTGACGCACACGACGGTTCCATCGTCTGCGCCGAGCAGCGCCACCGTTCCCGGCTCCGATTGGAGCTCGGTGGCGAGCGAGCGCGCCAGCGCTGCATCGGCTTCGCGGTGCACGACGACGCGATGGGGACCCAACGGCGCGGCGCGCTGTAGCAGCGCCGGTTTTTGCGCCTCGGCCAGGCGTTGGACCAGCTGCTTCACGCGCTTGTTTGCCGCCTGTGCTTCCTCCGCCATTCGCTCCACCTTGTTCGCCAGCTCGTCGGAGGAAGTGGTCAAGCGATTCGCGAGCGCCTGCACGATGCCGTGCTTCTCGTGATAATCGTCGAGCGCCCGTTGTCCCACATTGAAGTGAACCCGGTGCAACTGCTTGACGCGCTCCGCGCGCAGCACTTTCACCAACCCGAGCTCACCGGTCGAACGCACGTGGGTACCGCAGCACGGAATCGCGTCGAAGTCGTGCACCGAGACGATGCGGGCGATGGTGACACCGTCCGGTACCTTGCGGCGCAAATCGGCCTGATCCAGCTCCGCCACCGGAACCAGTCTCACCGAGATGGAACGGTTCTCCGCCACCACGCGGTTGGCCAGGTCCTCCGCGCGACGCACCGCCGCCTCGTCGAAGCGCGCGCCGTCGAGGTCGATGGTGCAGGTGTCGTCGCCCATGTGAAACGACACCGTGGGAAGGCCCGCGACTTCGATGAACGCGCGCGAAAGGACGTGCTGACCGGTGTGTTGTTGCATGTGATCGAATCGGCGCGACCAATCGACGGTTCCGACCACCCGACCGGACGGTGGTAACTCGCCGTGCACGGTGTGCACGACGGATTCGTCGGAGCCTTCCTTCACGTCGGACACGCGCGCGGTGCCCAACACGCCCGCGTCGGCCAATTGACCGCCGGACTCCGGATAGAAGCACGTGCGGTCGAGGACGACTTCGTGCGCGTCGCCGTCCCCGGCGCGCGAGTCCACAACCGTGGCTTCGAACGCCGCCTGATAGGGCTCGTCGAGATACAACTTCTGCGTCATGGAACGAATGCGCGAACGGGCGGAAGCGACGGTCGAGCGACCGCCTCTAAGCGACGAACGATCGTCGAATAATCCGATTCTCGTCGTCGAGTTGTACGATTTTGGGCGTGTGCGTTCTCGCTTCCGCCTCGCTGTAGGTCGCGAACGAAAAGATGATCACGCGATCGCCGATGTGTCCCAAGCGAGCGGTGGCGCCGTTCAGCTCGATCTTGCCGGAGCGGGCCGGAGCCGGGATGGCGTAGGTCTCGAAGCGATCGCCGGTGTTCATGTTGGCGACGAGCACCTTCTCCCAGCGTACCAGGCCGACCTCTTCCATGATCGCGGAATCGATGACGATGCTGCCCTCGTAGTGCATGTCGATGCCGGTTACGGTCGCTTGGTGGATCTTCGATTTCAACAATAGGAATTCCATCGCCGGGTATCATAACGCGAGCGAAGGCCGCGCACAAGGGAGCCGCTAGAGGGTGGCAGTGGGCTGCTCGGTGGGTGCGCGGCGCGCGAGCACAGTCGCGAGGCCCAACAGGACCAGCGCGGCCAAGACGAGCACGAGGTCGCCGTGGCGCGCGTAGAAGGTCTGCTTGGAGAGGAGGGTTACGTCCAAGGTCAGAACGCCCTCCTTATAGAGGCTGATCGAGGCCACCACCTCTCCGGTGGGCATCACCGCCATCGACACCCCGCTGTTGGCGCTGCGCACGAGCCAGCGTCGAAACTCCACCGCGCGCACGATCGCCATTTGCGCGTGCTGGTAGGGCCCCGGCGTGTCGCCGAACCAGCCGTCGTTGGTGATATTGACGAACAACTCCGAGCCCTCGCGCACGCCGTCGCGGCACAAGTCGGGAAACACCGATTCGAAGCAAATCAGCGGGGTGAAGCTCACGCCTTCGATCGTGAGCGGCGCGCGTTTCGGACCGGGCTGGAAGTTGGCCTGGCCGAACTCGATCTTTCGAATCCATCGATAGCGCGAGCCGAGCGGGAGTGCCTCGCCGAACGGCAACAAGTGGCGCTTGTCGTATTTCTCGAGCGATCCGTCGGCGCGAAAGAGTCCCGACGAGTTGTAGATATTGATCGCGCGATCGGGGCCGTCGAAGCGATGGTCGAGAAAACCGATGTAGAAAGGCGTCTCCAGCCCGCGCGCCAGTTCGATCAGACGCATCTTGTTGACGGGGCTGTTCTCGATATACACCGGCGCCGCCGTCTCGGGAAAGATCACGATTTCGGCGCCGGCCTCGCGTGCTTGCGCGACTTGCTTCTCGATCAACAGGAAGGTCGAGTCCTTGAACTCGGGTTTCCACTTCAGCGCCAGGTCGATGTTGGGCTGCGCCAGCGCGACGCGTAACTTCCGGCCCTCGAGCGCCTGCGTGCGATTGAGCTGCCACTCGCCGTGCAGCCACATGGCCGAGGCCACCAACCCCGCGCACAATCCGCACCACGCCTTGGCGCGCGGGCCGCGCGCGACCACGCAGCCCGCAACCAAAGCGTTCACGAGCACGATCACGAATGACAGGCCAAACACGCCCCACACGTCGGCGCTTTGCAAGAGCGCCGGATGGTCCGACAGCGAGTAGCCGAGAACACCCCACGGAAACGCGAGCTCGCCGCGCGAGCGTGCAACCTCGAACAGCGCCCACGTGGCGGGCGCGGCCAGGAGAAACGGGAGCAACCGCCAGCGCGTCAGCGCGGCCAGCACCAGCATGTGGAAAGCGGGATAGAGCGACAGATACAGCACGAGCACGATCAACGCCGGCGTCATGAGCCACGGGATAGTGACGTCGGCGGACGGAATCAACTTCACGATCCACCACAGCATCGACACGAAGTACGCGAATCCCATCAAGAAGCCCGCACGAAAGGCTTCCTTTCGACTGGGACGGTAGCGCAGCACCGCGGTGAATATGGGCGCGAGCGCCAAGAACGACACCGGGCCCAGCGACGTCTCGGGAAAACACAGCGTCACCAGGAGACCGGACGCCAGTGAGGGAAGGATGAGGGGGAGCGGGGGGAGAATACCGCGCAGGAACTGCTTCATCGTGACACTCGCAACATACTTCCGCGAGTAGAATCTATCCGGACAGCTCGACTTCGCGGCCCGACGACGCGGATTCGTACATCGCGTCCACGATCCGCATCACGGGGACGGCGTCCTTGCCCGAGACCAGCGGTGTGCGCTGCTTGCGCACGCACTGGATGAAGTGGTCGATTTCCGCTTGGTAGCTGTCCTTGTAGAAGTTCTTCTGCTTGCCGAGCGCCGGCGTGACGTTGACCAAGACCCCTTGAATGGACTTGTGCACCTGCAGCGGGGTCAGCACGCCGGCTCCCTTGCTCCCGTACACCTGCAAGTAGACCACATCGCGCGGGTCGCGAAGGTTCCAGTTCACTTCCAGCATCAAGCACGCGCCGCCCGCGAAGCGGACCATCGCGACGCCGGAGTCTTCGACGCCGTCTTTGCCCTTGCGGCCGAACATGCTGCATGTGACACCGGTGGTTTTCTTGATGCCTCCGACCCACATCGCCAAGTCGATCAGCGGGGTTCCCAGATCGAGCAGCGCGCCGCCGCCCGCTTTTCCGCGCTCGGTGAACCACGCGCGGTCCTTCCAGTCGGTGGCGCGGCGGAGCCAGCCGGCTTTGATCACGTGCACGTCGCCCAGCTCGTTACCGATGATGAATTTTTGCAGCACCTGCGCGTCCTCGCGGAAACGGTTGTTCATCGCCACCATGAGAATGCGCCCGTGCTCCTCGGCGGTGTCGACCATCTTTTGCGCCTCGGTGGCGTTGCGCGCGAGCGGCTTCTCGCACATGACGTCGCGACCGGAGCGCAAGGCGGCGATGGCCATGGGGGCGTGGAGGTAGTTGGGGGTGCAGATGTCGATGGCGTCGACGTCGGCCTTCTTCAGCATCTCGGCGAAGTCTTCGTACCAGACCTTGAAGCCGGCTTGCTCTTTGATACGTCGCGCTTTGACGGGGTCTTCGTCGACGATCGCGACCAACTCGACGTCGGGGTTCGCGCGGTAGGCGGGAATGTGCGCGACTTGGGCCACGTGTCCGGCGCCCACGATCGCGATCTTGGTCTTGTCGGCCATCGCGGGCATGGTAGCGCAGGACGCTCCGAGTTGTCACGCCCTCTTCTCTTCCTTCGTCGACGCCTCCCTCTCGATCCCGTAGCGCTTGATCTTTTTCAATAGCCCCTGTCGCGACAACCCCAGCCGCCGCGCCGCGTGCGACTTGTTCCAGTTGGTTTGCGCGAGCGTGCGCTTCAGCAGATTCTCTTCCAAGTGCCCGACCGCACTCGCGAGCGGGGACTCGTGCAGAATCGCGACGTCGAGCGAGGTCTCAGCCGCCGCGCACACGATTCGCTCCGACAGCATCTCGGGGACGATCGCGCGCGGCGATCCGTGCAGCGCCGAGATGCGCTCCACTTCGTTCTCCAACTCGCGCACGTTCCCGGGCCACGGATAATTCGAAAGGATGCGTTCCGTCTCCGGGTGGATCTCCGGGCAATCGAGACTGCGCCGCTGGAAAAAATGCGCGATCAGGTCGATCACGTCCTCGCGCCGCTCGCGCAGCGATGGCACGCGCGCCTCCACCACGTTGATGCGATAGAAGAGGTCCTTGCGGAAGGTCAAATCGCCCACCATCTCCGCGAGGTTCGCGTTGGTGGCGGTGATCAAGCGTACGTCGACGCGCCGCACGCCGCCCTCGCCCATGCGCCGCATCTCTCCCTCCTGCAGCACGCGCAACAGCTTGGCTTGGATGTAGGGCGGGATCTCGCCGATTTCGTCCAGAAACAAGGTACCGCGCGAGGCTTGCTCGAACAGACCCGCGTGCGCGCGCACCGCACCCGTGAAGGCGCCGCGATCGTGACCGAAGAGCTCGCTTTCCAGAATTCCCGGCGCGAGTGCCGCGCAATTGACCGACACGAAGTCAGCACTCGCGCGCGGGCTGAAGCGGTGGAGATTGCGCGCGAGAACTTCCTTCCCCACACCGCTGTCGCCGGTGATGAGCACGCTGACGCTGGAGTCGGCGAGTGTGAGTACGAGGTCCCGCAGTCGTTGGGCCGCGGGCGACGAGCCGATAATGGGCGGGTCGAAACGATCGTGGGGCGATCTCACGGGTGCCACTAACGGCAAGCGAGGTGCCACGGATGGCGTCACGACGCCAACTTCACGTGAGCGCGCGACTTCGAGCGTTGCGGGAGGGCGCAAACAAAGAAACGGCGTGTCCCGCGGGGCTGTTCGCAGGATGGCCGCGTCGCACGCCTAGCTTGCAACCAATTCGATGCTTGCGGGGATTCTAGCGGTTCGTAAGTGCTGTCGCCAATTCGACAGCAATTCGTTTCAACGAGCGGGAGCTTCTTCGACCACGCCGTATGCGGTCACTGTCAACGGCGTGGACTTCTTGGGTCGCATCATCGAATCGGTGTCGAATGTGTCGCCGGCAAACCACACCCGCGCGCCCGCGTAATCGGAGAGTACACCGACGTGGTCGCCCTGAATCCAATATCGACTCCCCTTCTCCGTCGTGACGATGCACTGGCCGTCTTCCACTGTCACCACGCCGATGATGGGCACCTTGCCGTCGGGGAGCGGGAGCAATTCGTAGCGCGTGGCCGACAAACGCGCGAGGTTGTGATCGACGAACGGGAGCACGTCGCCTTCGACCGCGCAGCGCATGCCGGCGAGATTCTTGAGCTGCATCAACAACGCGGCCGATTTGGCGTCGAGCGTGATGGCCTCGGTGCTGTCGATCTCGAGCACCGGGGTGGTAATCGGCGTGCTGCCGCGCAGCGACAGCGTTCCTTCGATGCGGACGCGCTCGCCGGTCTTCACACTGTCGAGGCTCTGCACCGAGCGCACGCGCTTGCCGCCGCACCCCGATGCGGCGGCGAAGGCAAGCAATGCGGCGACGGTCGTAACGACACTTCCGATGCGGCGTGGGTCCATGGCGTCTACTGCACGCGAACGATCGCGTGACGAAGCGACACGCCCGGTATGCTTTCGACGAACGTGAATCGCGTGTCGAATCCCAGCGCCCCGTTGTAGAGGTACAGGTCAGCCGACGAGCGTCGCACATTGCCAACCGACTCGACACCGACCAGGCCGGTGGATGTCGAAACCGTGCCGTAGTCGGCGAGGTCGATCGAGGTAAAGTTGAAGCGCGGATCGGCCGTGATTCCTTGTCCGCTCAAGTACAACGCGGCAAAGAATTCGGACGCCAAGTCGTAGAAGTTTCTCCCCGTCACATTCTGAATGCACGATCGACCGCTGCAGCGACTCTGCACGATGTCTTTCAACATGTCGGGGTTCGCGGCGCCGTAGCGGTCAACCAAGAGCCGAAGGAACAAGTAGATGCCACCGCGCTGTTCCAGGTTCGCCGAGGCGTCTTCGAGCGAGACGCCGGCGGGATCCTGGAGATAGAGATTGGTGCGCCCCATGTTGGCGTCGTGGAAGCCGTTCAAATCCTCGGCCATGTGCGCCATGCCCTCCTCGAGCCACGTTTCCTGTCTCGTCCCGCCTTGGTTGAAGATGCGCTCCGAGAAGCTGATCATGTGCTCGTGCTCGTGGGCCGTGGTGCTGATGTTTTCGGCCGCCGTGAAGGCGATCGGAAATGGGTTGCCCCAGAACGCGGCCGGATCGGCGGCCAGGAGATAGAAAATCTCGGCTTGATTGGTCGTGCCGGCGGGCACTTGGGGCGGCGAATAGAGATCGATCGACAGGAAGAACCCCGCGATGAACCCGCCGCTGCCGCCCGGCGTCATCCGATTTACCACCGGCGTGATCAGGATGATGACCTTGGTGTTTCCGTCGATGTCGGAATAGTCGCCGAAGTGCGCAACGTTGGTGGCCTCGATAAAGTTGTCGAAAGTCTGCCCAAGCTGCTGGAAATGGATCTGATCGAAGTTGTTGGCCGGATTTGCGAGCGTGTCGACGTCGGCGTAGACCAGGCACTTGGTGCCGGTGTAGCGCAGGTCGGCCGAGATCAAATCGTAGTTCGCGGGATCGCTCACTAGGCCGCTGGGCGTGTTGAGAACGTAGAACGGTCGATAGGGCGGCGCCTCGCTCGCGGCCGGCGCTTCGCTCGGCAGTGCGGATCGCGACGGCACTCCCACGCGCTCCACCAGATCATACGCTTCCTCCCAGCGACGGGCGTCGAACGACTCGCGGATTCCAACTTTGCCTGCCGCCGCGCGCCGCGTCGGTCCGCGTTCGGCCTGTTGCGGCGTCGCGCTTGCCACCGTGTTGTCCGACCGAATCTCGTAGCCGTAGTCGTTGGCAAAGGGCGCGCTCGGGTTGGTTCCGTGCGGAATGACGAGATAACGCGTGGTCGCCGTCGGGTTGGGGAGCGAGAGCACGTTGCCTGTCCCGAGTCCGCCGAACACGAAGAAGTCCCCGATCCCACGCTCGACGGTCATGTCGGGCCCGGTGGCGGAGCCGCCCCCGCTCGACACGGTGATGGGGCCGCTGGTCGCGTCCTGGTCGACCACGACCTCGAGTTCGCTCGCGCTTCCCGCGAATGGTGTCGCGACGCCCAATGGATTCGTGAATCTCACTTGGTTGCCACTCGCCGGAGTCGAAAAATTCGCCCCGCTGATCACGAGCGTATCGCCGGGAGATATCTCGGTCGCGCTCACCCCGGTCACCGAAGGGGGATCGGGTTGCGGCTCGGCAGGATCGTCTTCGCTACACGCGAAGAGAGTGAGTAAGCCGACGGCGAGGGCCAGTTTCGAAAACTCGCGAAAGTACATTTTCTTCCCCAGTTGGTTGGATGGCACGGGTGGAGACGGGCCTGGGCCGGGACCGCCGATGCCGTAACGCTAATCCAATCTACCCCCTTACGGCAAGCCCGATTGCGCCCCTGCGGGCACGGGTCTTGCACGACGGGCGTGTTTACTCCTCTTACACGCTCAGGGTTTCCGACCGAGTGGTCACGCGATGCACGACGCATACGGCATTCTCGTAATCGAATCGAACGACTGGGACGCGGAGCAGCTCCGCGCGTCCTTGCGCACCGTCTCGAAGCCGGTCCGCATCCTCAAGTCGTCCGAGCTCGACGGCGAAAACGTGCACGTCGACGTCATCATCCTCGGCTTCACCGACGCGGTCTCTTTGGAGACCTCGCGCGCCACACTCGAAAAGGCTCGTTCGATCTCTCCCGGTGCGCAGGTCATCCTGTGCGTCCCGCGCGACACCCAGGACCTCGACCGCCGCGTCATGGAGCTCAAGGCGCGCGCATTCGTCTTGAAGCCGGTGGACGAAGAAACGTTTCGCTCGCTGATGGAGCAAACGCTGGCGTCGATCCACCTGCGCCGCGAGCGCCAGGAGCACACGCGCGCGACCAAGCGCTCCGCGAAAGTCGACGCGATCGTCGGGACCAGCCCGGTCATCAAGCGCGTGCTGGAGCTGATCGACCGCGTGGCCGAGAGCAATTCGACGTCGGTCTTGCTGCTGGGCGAGTCGGGGGTCGGAAAGAGTCTCTTCGCGCACACCATCCACGAGCGATCGCGCGCCGCGACGGGCCCCTTCATCGAGATCAATTGCGCCGCCCTCCCCACCAATTTGCTCGAGAGCGAGCTGTTCGGCTACGAACCGGGTGCGTTCACCGACGCGCGCGCGCAGAAGATCGGGTTGATCGAGCTGGCCGACGGCGGGACACTGTTCCTGGACGAAATCACCGAGATCGACCCGGTGACGCAGGCCAAGCTGCTCAAATTTCTCGACACCAAGCGCTTCCGCCGGCTGGGCGGCGATCGCGAGATCTCGGTGGAGACGCGCGTCATCGCCGCCAGCAACCGCGAGATCAAGGACGAAGTGCGCGTGGGCCGCTTTCGCGAGGACCTCTATTACCGCCTGAACGTGGTCGAGATTCGCATTCCCGCGCTGCGCGAGCGCCGCGAGGACGTCGAGACGATCGCGAATCACTATTTCGAGGCTTTCAAGAAGAAGTTCGGCAAACCGGAGTTGGTGATGGCACCGGCGGCGCGGACCATGATTCGCGACTACCCGTGGCCCGGGAACGTCCGCGAGCTGGTGAATGTATTGGAGCGCGCCGTGCTGTTGAGCAAGGACGACGCGATCGAGCCCCACCACTTGCCGATCGAGATGCCGGCCAGCGGGCGGCGCGCGGTGCTGCAGCGCCGCGAGGGCGGTCGCATCGAGATGGAGCTTCCCACCGGCACCGTGACGCTCGACGAGGTCGAGCGCGCGCTGATCGAGGCCACCCTCAAGCGCACGCGCGGCAACGTGTCGCGCGCGGCCGACTTGATGGGCACCAGCCGCGGTGCGCTCCGCAACAAACTCACGCGCTACAAGATCGACTCGCGCGCCTTCCACCGGCCTTCCTTCGCCCTCCAAGACTGATCTCGTTGCGCCTCCCGGGCGACGTTGCTAGTATCGCGGCATGGAATCCCAGCCGCGCATCGTGGTTCGCGACGCCGACCTACGCGACACCGCCGACATCGTCGAGTTCAACCGGCGCTTGGCGCTGGAATCCGAAGAGAAAGTACTCGATGCGGCCATTGTGACCGCGGGCGTGCGGCGCGGTTTCTCGCACCCCGAGTTGTGCCGCTACTTCGTGGCCGAGATCGACGGCAAGGTGGTCGGCACCACCATGGTCACACTCGAGCTGACCGATTGGCGCGACGGAGTCTTGTGGTGGTTGCAGAGCGTTTACGTCGAACCCGATTTTCGCCGCGCGGGTGTGTTTCGCGCCCTCTATCGCCACATCGCCGAGCGCGCGCGACACGACCAGGACGTGCGCGGGCTGCGCCTCTATGTCCACCACACCAACCAGCGCGCGATGAGAACCTACGAGGCGATGGGGATGGCGAAGGCGGACTACGAATTCTACGAACACGACTGGTCCGACGCCGTCCGTCGCCGTAACGAGGACTAGAGGGTGTCGGTCTCCACGGGTGGCGAAGCCGGGCGAAAACGCAGCGCCTCCTCATTGCTCTTCACCGCCGCGGGCGCGTGGTTCATCCTGGCCGGCATCGCAGTCAACACGTGGACGATCGAAATGGTCGCGCGCGCGGCACGCGCCCTGCTTCATCGCCCGTTCGTCGCGCCCGAAGTGTGGCGCATCCACGACGCACAGCACGCGTTTCTCTTGATCGGCGTCGCGCTGTGGAGTGCCGCGTGGGCCATGCGTCGCTTCCGCCCGCTCGATCGCTTCTTTCGCAAGCCCCTGCTCGAAAAGCTACTGCTCTCCATTTTCGTCATCGCCGTTCCGTTGCTGTGGCTCGAGGTTGGATTGCGCCCCTTTCGTCCCCAGCACGAAAAAACCACCGCGCTGTTCATGAAAGACGACCGCCTGGGGTGGAAGCTCCGGCCCGGTGCCGTCGACCGCTGGGGCGACGCCGAGGTGCGCGTGAACGAGCGCGGGTTTCGCGGGCCTGTGGTCGCATACCAAAAGCCGCCCGGGGTTGCGCGAATGGTCTACCTCGGCGATTCGGTGACGTTCGGCTATCGGGTGGAACGGTGGCAGGACACCTACCCCTTCGTCACGCAAGCGCGGCTCGATGCGACCGATTCACTGGCGGTGGAGACCGTCAACCTCGCGGTCGAAGGTTACTCGCAGTGGCAGCAAGGCATCGTGCTCGCCGACGAAGGCGATCGCTACCAACCCGACGTGGTCGTGGTCGGCTTCGTGCTCAACGACGTCACGGAGATGTTTTACCTGGCCCGCTTCGGCGGCAACGACGAAGGCTTCCAGCTCCGGCATTCGTACACGTCACGGTGGGATCGCTTACTGTCGAAGAGCGCTCTGGTGTATCAAATTCAGAACGTGGTTCTCGAAATGAAGGCGAGGCGAAGGCTCGGCGATGATCTTCGGCTCGGGGCCGTTCGCCAGCAGGCGCTCGACGTCGAAACATTAATGACGAAGCCCGATCAATCGAACGTGAAGATCGCGTGGGACATGGCACTGGCCGACTTGCAAGGCATCGTCGATCACTGTGCGGCCCGCGGCGTCTCCGTGCTGGTGGCGGCGTTCCCGTTCGCGGTGCAGCTGTCGGACCCCGAGGCGCTGTCCGCACCGCAGCGAACGCTCGAGGGGTACACCCGCGCGCGCGGGATCGACACCTACGACTTGCTGCCGCCGCTGGTCGAGCACATGCGCACGACCGGGGCGACGCGGGAGCAGCTGTTCATCGACCACGATCACTTGTCGATCGAAGGGCACCGAGTGGTGGCCGGCTTACTCGCGCCACGCCTCGCTGCTATACTCGAGGCCCGAAACGAGCGGAGGTAACGCGATGAAATGGAGCGGCAGGCGCGAGAGTGGAAACGTCGAAGATCGTCGCGGCCGGAGTGTCGGACGCATGGCCGTGGGCGGTGGATTGGGCACCATCGTCTTGATCGTGATCGCGGCGCTGTTCGGAGCCGACCCGCGCGACGTCATCAACCTCAATCCCCAGACGCAGCAAACCGGAGAGGAAGTCCCGGTCGATCCTGCCCAGGAACCGATGAAACAATTCGTGTCGGTGGTGCTCGCGGACACCGAGGAGATATGGGGCCAGATCTTCTCGCGCCAAGGTGCGACGTATCAGAAACCGTGGGTGGTGCTGTACGCGGGCCAAGTCGAATCAACTTGCGGGTACGCGACCGCCGCGTCGGGACCGTTCTACTGCCCGCCCGATCAGAAGGTGTACATCGACCTCTCGTTTTTCGACGAGCTGCAGTCGCGCTTCGGCGCCCCGGGCGACTTTGCGATCGCCTACGTGGTCGCGCACGAAGTCGGCCACCACGTCCAGAACATGATGGGCCTCACCGACAAAGTCCACGCCATGCAGGGACAGGTGAGCCAAGAGGAATACAACCGCATGTCGGTCCGGCTCGAGCTGCAGGCCGACTTTCTGGCCGGCGTGTGGGCGCACTACGCGCAGAACACACTCGACGTGGTCGAGCCGGGCGACTTCGAGGAAGCCATCGGCGCCGCGTCCGCGGTCGGCGACGATCGCATCCAGAAGCAATCGCAAGGCTATGTCGTCCCCGACGCATTCACCCACGGGACCTCGGCGCAGCGCATCGCGTGGTTCCGTCGCGGCTACGAGACCGGCGACCTCTCGCAGGGCGACACCTTCGGCGTCGACTACGAGGATTTGTAGTCGACGGGTCCTGTCTGCTGAATTATCGCGGGGGCAACAATTCGAAGCGAATCGTTCCCGCTTCAGTCCCGTCGCCGACGAAAGTAAACCCGCACTTTTCCAGAACGCGAATCGACGGGCGCAGCTCCGGCAGTGTGTGTGCGATCAGCCGCTTGACGTTGGCGTGCGCGAACGCCCACGCGGTCAAGCCGCGTACCGCTTCGGGCGCATAGCCCTGCCGCTGGTGGGTCTCGACGATGGAGTAGCCGACTTCCACCGTTCCGTCTTCGCTCGGCGCGCCGGTGAACCCGCCGTTGCCAATCACGATCGCGCGCGCACCCGGCCGCGAAAGAAGGAAGTACCACTTGGTCCATCCTTCATCGCTCGGATGGGCGCGCAAATAGTCCAGCACCCAATGCATCGAGCTTTCATCGCTCAAGGGCGGCGGCCAGTCGGGCGGCACATCGGCATCGAGCCGCGCAGCAAAATGTTCGCGGCCGTCGACCTCCGCGTGTTGCACGTCGAGCGTCACCGCCACCAAGATCAATCGAGAGGTCGGAACTGCAATGCGTCGATACGGCGACATGCTTTCAATCTCCGGCTAGCTTGTGAAGTGCGTCACGATGATTGTACACAATTCACTTGCTACGATACACCCTCCGTCGGACACTCATGCTGTCGGCTACTTGGCCGACACTGGTGCGTTCACGCGACGGCGTCGACACCTTCGATTGCGGTCGCGAAGGAGGGAGTTATGGAGTACTTGATTAGCTTGTTGAGCGGTGGTGTGGGCGGAAACATCGTTGGCGCGCTCATGAAGAATCGAAGCATGGGCCCCGTCCTGAACACCATCCTGGGAGCGCTCGGCGGCCTCGCCGGGGGACAGCTCGGCGGCGATGCACTGGGAGGAACCACTGCGGCCAACATTGGCGCCTCGGCCATCGGCGGAATTCTGCTGCCCCTGATCGCGAGCTTCTTCAAGAAGAAGTCGCCGGCCGCGTAACACGCGCTGCGTTGCGGTTGTTTTCGCGCGGCCCGTCGTTCGAAACGGCGGGCCGCTTTCTTTTCACCTAGAATCCAAATCCAACGTTCAGGTAAAACCGCCACTGCGGATCGTAATCCACCTCCGGTACGTCGAAGACCGGGTTGACGTACTGCGCGTCGTCGAGCGCGTAGGCACCCGCGACGTTGATCGCGGTCGGATACGAGTAGAACGATCCCATGTTGAAGCGAAGCTCTCCGCCGATGTTGGCGTAGTAGTCGCGACCGAGCGCCGGATCGTCGGTCGGCAGGTTTCCCGTGTTCCACGCGCTCGCCGCCTCGTAGAACACGCCACCGTACACGTCCTTGAAGGTCAGCCACGAAGCCTGCTTGTTGATGCGCCGCCAGATCGGGAAGCGATAGGTCGCGCTGGCCAGAGCGCCCTTGCGACCGCCGATCGCGTAGTAGGTGTATCCCCGAAGCCGGTCCATACCGCCCATGTAGACCCAGAAGAAATCGTCCACGTTCTTGTCGATGACCGAGCCCATGGCACGCAGCTGCAGAGTGTGCCGCCCCCAGGGAAGGGCGAGGAACTCGCGATAATCGACCGTGTACTGGCCGAACTTGTTCTCCGTGAAATCGGGGTTTACGCCGTACTCGAACTCGCCGCTCGTAAACAGGTCGTCCATCGCGTACATGACCTCGACCGTGAATTCGCGCCCCCCGCGCGGATTGATATCGCTGTCCACCGCACGCGCGATCGACTTGTAGTACCAGCGCGCGCGCGCGTCGTTGCCGATAAAGTATTTCCACCCGACTCCCTGCTCGGGCAGCCGCGGCGCGGTGGGGTCGTCGAGTGGGGTGTACTCGGGCTCGAGGAAAATGTTGTACTCGCTGTGGTTCCACCACACCGAGATGTCGTTGCGTTTGGTGAGGCTGTAGGGATCCGCGAACTCGAAGCGGAGGCCGAGGTCCGCCGACCACACGTCGTAGCGGTAGTCGATGTAGTAGTAGCGGTCGAACTCTTCCAGCGGAAATTGGTCCTCGTACTTCTGACGGACCTTGTAATACTGCATGAAGATCACGGGAAAGATCCGGCGCAGCTCGAAGTCGAACACCAGATCGAACTCGCCGTCGGTGCCGTACGAGCCGCCGAAGAAGAGGCTCTGGCGATTCAGAATCTCGTTGCTGGCGACGAACACGCCGAGCCGCGGCGTTCCATCCCAAATCACGAAGCGCGGAAAAAACTGAAAACCGGTGTAATCCCATTTGTAGGGGTTGCCCTGGAATTCGGGCGCCTGGACGCCGATGTCGGCGGTGGGCTCGAGGGGCACGTCTTCGCGCCCGCCCGCGAGCGGCACCAGCGACTCGATCGGTTGCGCGCCGCTTGCATCGGAGAAACCGGCGGCGGCCGCGGTCTTGAGATCGACGCACTCGTCGAACTCCCCCGCCCCGCGCGACGCGTACGCATCCGCGCTCAGCGTGGCGACCGGCTCCGCGCCCGGAGCAATGGTCATCGCGCGGTAGCCCTTCGCTGTGTACTCGGAGTAAACGAGAGTTCCATCGCGCGCGCGATCGGGCATGAACGCGCCGCCCACGACATTGGTCAGCTGTTCGACCTCGCGGGTGGCGGGGTCCATTCGATAAATATTGAAAATCCCGGTTCGATCGGACGCGAACAGAATGGCGCCGTCCGGTGTCCAGCGCGCGTCCCGCTCGTCGTTGGGAGATTGCAGCTCGTAGCGCAAGTCTCCCCCGTCGATCGTCATGGAGGCCAGCTCGCGCGTGCCGTACTTGAAGGTACCGAAGAGGATGCGGCTCCCGTCGGGCGAGTACTGGGGCGAGTAGATCTGCACGCCTGCCACGGCGGCGCGAATCTCGCGCTCGCCCGATCCGTCCGCGTTCAACGTGACCACACGATGCGCCCCGTCGCGACTGATGACGCACACGATCGTGCGACCGTCGGGGGACCACTGCGGCTCCGACGCGCGCAGCTTGTGGGTGAGTCGTTGCTCCTTCTTGGTGGCGAACGCGTAGGTATAGAGGTCGCTCAGCTCGGCGCCGTACACGTTGGCCTTGGTGTGCTTCGCGTACAGCAACATCGAGCCGTCGGGCGAAAACACCGCACGCGACGACACGCCGCCCTCGATCGATTCGAAATTCTTGCCGTCGCGATCGATAGTATAGAGCCCGGTGCCGGCGAAGTCGCTCCCCTCGTTGGACAGCAGCGCAACCTGCTTCCCGTCTGGGCTGAAGGACGGGTCCAGCGTCATAAATCCCGCGTCCGAGAGAATCTCCCCTTCGCGCGGGTTCGCGCGCACGTCGACCAGCGCGCGGTCGTAGCGCTCGCGCAACGATGCCTTCCAATCATCATAGAGGTCGTCGGCGCTCTTGCCGGTGACGTCCTTTAGCGCGCCGTCCATGGTGAGCCGGTACCACTTTCCCAGACGATCGCTGATACGCGCGAGACTCTCGGGCCCGTACGTGGCCGCGATGTAGCGCACGAAACTGTAGCCGTGGTCGTAGACCTGCTCGTTTTGCAGGCTCCTGTGACCGAGAAAACCCATTTCGTCGTAGGTCATCATTCGGTCTTCGGTCACGGCCGCGCGCAGAATCATGTCGCGGTGCGTATCCCAGCAATCGAGGTGCTTGGCCGGCGCTTGGTACTGTGCCACACCCTCGGCCCACCACGCCGGGATGACGGTGCCCGTGATCGGATACGACACGATCAAGTCGGGATAGCCGGTGATGACGTCGGGCCGCTTTTCGCTCTCGAAATCGACGGCCTGGAAATAGAGGGCAGGGATGCGCAACGGCATCTTCATCGCGGCCTGGATCGACACGATGTGTGTAAACTCGTGCGTGATGACGTTTCGCAACCACGGGGTCGTGCCGCGCAGATGAAACTCGAGATTGGTGGCCCAGATCTCGATCTTGGTGTCGTAGTAGTAGGCGGCGCCGTTGGCGTAGTCGTCGGTGTCGAGAATGATGATGTGGCAGCGCTTGGGCTGGTATCCGTACAGCGCCGTGATGGGCCCGTAGATCTCTTCGGCGATGCGCGCGGCCTCCCCGCCGGTCCATTCGGCGCCGGCGTGGAAGTGCACGTCGAAGTGTTCGGTGGTGATGGTCTTCCACTCCAGGCCGGGGTCGGTCGCGGCCTCCACCCGGGGTGCCACGGACCAGAAGACGAGTGACGCGGCGAGCGTAACGATGCGTGGGACACGACGTCGCAAGAGCATGGGCACCGTTGGAATTTCTACAAGGGGAGGGTTATTGCCTGCGCAACGTTTTCGGAGCTAACAATTTAGCCCGCACGGGCCGATCCTGTCAATTCTCCTTTTTTGTTTCCCGCGGGCGCGCCGGCTCGCGTTAAATAGTAATGACGAAACCCCGGACCCGTCTCTACACTGCCCGGTTGGAAGGAACAGCATGACGAACGAAAGCATCGTGGCACTCTTGATCGGCGCCATCGTGGGCGTCCTCGCGGGCTGGATCATCAGTCGATCGCGCAATTCGGCTGTGCGCGCCGAACGCGACGCCTCGATCACCGAGCTCAAGGTTCATGCGGCGCGGCTGGAGAGCGCACTCGAACAGGAGCGTGCATCCGAATCACGTTTGTCGAACGCGTTCAAGGCGCTCTCCGCCGATGCGCTCAGGAGCAGCAACGAGTCGTTTCTCGAGCTTGCGAAGGCGACCCTCGAGAAGTATCAAGACGCGGCCAAGTACGACCTCGACCAAAAGACGAAGTCGGTCGAAGAGTTCGTGAAGCCCCTCAAGGAATCGCTGTTGAAGGTCAACACCCAGATCGAGGAGATCGAGAAGACGCGGCGCCAGGACTACGGCTCATTGTCGCAGCACTTGATGGGCCTGCGCGCGGAGACGACGTCGCTCAACGCGGAGACGCAGAACCTGACCAACGCGCTGCGCACCCCGGTGGTTCGCGGGCGCTGGGGCGAGATTCAGCTGCGCAAGGTGGTCGAGCTGGCGGGCATGCTCGAGTACTGCGACTTCGTCGAGCAACCGGTGATCGACGGCGACGACGGCCGCCTTCGTCCGGATCTGGTCGTCAACCTTCCGGGCGGAAAGTGCGTGGTGGTCGATTCCAAGGTTCCGCTCGAATCGTTCCTCAAGGCACGGGAGGCCGCCGACCTAGAGGTCGCGCGCCTCCTTATGAAGGACCACGCGCGCCAAATTCGCGTCCACATCGGAAAGCTGCGCGCGAAGTCCTATTGGGATCAATTCGAATCGACGCCCGAGTTCGTCGTCATGTTTCTCCCCGGCGAGAATTTCTTTTCCGCGGCACTCGAGCATGAACCGGGCCTGATCGAAGAGGGTGTGAGCCAGAACGTCATCATCGCGACGCCGACCACGCTAATAGCACTCTTGCGCTCGGTGGCGTATGGGTGGAAGCAGGAGAAGATCGCGGACAGCGCGCAGGAGATCAAGGAACTGGGCACCCAACTTTACAACCGCATGCGCGTGCTCGCAGAGCACATCGCCAATGTCGGCAAAGGGCTCAGTAAGTCGGTAGGTGCGTACAACGAGGCGGTGGGATCGCTCGAGTCGAGCGTTCTTCCCGCCGCTCGCAAGTTTCCCGAGTTGGGTGTCACCGGGCGCCAGGAGATCCCACGCCTGGCAACGGTCGAGCGCAGCACGCGCGCGATCCAATCTCCCGAACTGACGCTATTCAAGATCCCGGATAATCGAAAGCCCGACGCCAACACGCGCGCGTAGCTAGCGCGCGAGGTATCCGCCGTCGATCGGGTAGTAGGCGCCCGTCACGAACGACGATTTGCCGGAGCTCAGCCAGAGCACCAGCTCGGCCACCTCTGCGGGCTCGCCGAGCCGTCCCATCGGGTGCAGCGACAGCAGGTTTTCCAACACGCGCGGGTCGTCTTCGAGCGGCTTGAGAAGTGGCGTGTGAATGAACCCCGGCCCGACCGCGTTCACTCGAATTTTCTTGGTCGCATACTCGAGGGCCGCGTTCTGCGACAACCCGACTACGCCGTGCTTGGCCGCGACGTACGCGCTCGCGTTTGCGAATCCGACTTGACCGAGGATCGAAGCCATGTTGACGATCGATCCGCCGCCGGTCTTCAGCATGGCGGGAATCTGGTACTTCATGCCGTAAAACACGCCGGATAGGTTGATCGCGATTACCTTCTCCCATCCTTCGATCGACAGCTCCGCGGTCGGTTTCTGTTCGCCGCTGATGCCAGCGTTGTTACAGGCGCAATCCAAGCGGTCATAGCGCTCCAGCGCTGCATTGACAGTACGCTCGCAATCGGCTGGCTTGGCGACGTTCGCCGCGACGAACATGGCCTCGCCGCCGGCCGCGCGAATTTCTGCAACCAACTGCTCCCCCGCGTCCTCTTTCAAATCGGACACCACGACGGCGGCTCCATCGCGCGCGAAAAGCTGCGCAATCGACTTTCCGATGCCGGACGACGCTCCGGTGACGATGGCTACTTTCCCTTTGAGTATCATTCCGCTACCTCTCTTCCGCGTCTTTTGGGCGCGAAGTATTCCTTCAAGAACTCCACGAAGCCGACCGCCGCGCGCGGGAGCGTTCGGTTCTTGCGCAAGTACAACGTCACGTCTTGGGTCATCATGAGCGGGGGAACGTCGAGGCGCACCAACTGCCCGCGACGAATCTCCGAAGCGACCGCTGCCTCGGGAAGAAATCCCAGCCCCATGCCCGCCATCACCATGTGCTTGATGGTGGCTGCGTTGGTGGATTCCACCACGTATTGGACGGTGATGGCCATGCGCTTGAAGAGCGCGTCGATCATCGCCCGCGTGTGCATACCTTCGTGGTATCCGACGAACGCGTGGGCTTCGAGATCACGGGGTTTGATGGTGTCCGCGCCGGCGAGTGGGTGTTCGGCCGGGGCGACGATGAAAAGCTTCTGGCGCGTGAGCGGCAAGGCGTTCAAGTCGGGGTACGAGCGCTCCCACGGCACCACCGCGAGGTCGGTCTTGCCCTGAATCAGCTGATCCATGACCCGTTCCGACTCGCGGAAGTCGATGTGGATGCGCACATCCGGATACTTGGCGCGATAGGCGGTGAGGATCTCGGGAAGGATGTAGATGCCGATGCTGTTGACGGTGCCCACACTGACCGCCCCCGCGAGCTGCCGGTCACTCTGTCGGAAGTCCGCGATCAGCTGGTCGACATCGGCGAAGACCCGCTCCGCGACCGCGAACGCGCGCTGCCCCGAATCGGTCAATACCACCCCGCCGCTTCGCCGGTCGAAGAGCCGCGAACCGAGCGCATTCTCCAGGGCCCGAATCTGGACGCTCAGCGCCGACTGCGAAACGAGGAGCTCGCGGGCCGCGCGCGTGAAGCTCCCGTGGCGGGCAACCTCGTAGAAGTAGTGGAGATGGTTCAGATTGATGGAAGCCATATCTTTAACTTATGACGCCAATATACATTTTCTATTTTACGAATATCAAGATCGAATCTATATTCCTCTCCGAAGCCGATACCGCGGGAATGAACATGCGGCAACCGTTCGGATGATTGTTGGGTTGAGGCGACCGGTATCGGCTTCAAAAGATTGATCCGCACAGCCAGCAAGGAAGAGGAAGCGGCGCGAACCTAGTCCCAAGTCCCAGAACGCGCCATTCTTCGGTCCCCACCAGAGGAAGGCAGCCAGTCGCAAGGCGGGCTGCCTTCCACATTTTTAACGACACGTCACATGAAGTCCGACCACGGGCTCCCGAAAACGGGAGCCCGTAATTTTTTGCAGTCCCCGCCGCGGGCGTAGCCGGACGACCCTATCCGACTCCATAACGCCAGAAGCGAATTCAAGTTTACTCGTTCACGCGGCCCGGCGTAGAGTTGCCCTCGGCCCCTCTCCCGCGCCGGAGGTCGCCCGTAAAGCTCCCAACTTATGCGATCTGTTTTCGTTCTCCTCGCCATTCCCGCTCTTGTCGTCGGCGCGCTAGCACTAGCGGGCCCCGCCCAAGACCTCCCTCGCGGCGAGGCCCCCCTTCGTCCCAACCCGATCCCCGAGATCAACGGGATGGTGTTCGTGCCGGCGGGCGAGTTCACGATGGGCAGCTCGTCGGAGCAGCTGCTCAAGATGGCCGAGGTCGACGAGTTCCCGCAGCGGCGCGTCTTCGTCGATGACTTCTATATCGATCTCCACGAAGTGACCAACGCCCAGTACAAGGTCTTCCTCGATTCGACGAAAGTCGAAGCGCCACCGAAATGGATCGACAACAGCTACGGCCTGGGTGAAGACGGACTCCCCGTGATCAGCATCACGTGGGAAGAAGCCACGGCCTATGCAAAGTGGGTCCACAAGCGTTTGCCGACCGAAGCGGAATGGGAGAAGGCCGCCCGCGGCGTCGATGGCCGCACCTTCCCCTGGGGCGATAGCTTCGACCGCGCGCTCGCGAACAATGGCGAGCAGCTGATGCCGATCATGAGCTACCCGGCCGGAATCAGCGTGTACGGGTGCTACGACATGGCGGGCAACGCGTCCGAATGGGTCGACGGCCGGTACGAGGCCTACCCGCGGGGACCGGATGATTTTCTCCCCCGCGGTGTGCCCGATCGCCACGAGATGTTTAGCAAAGAACGCCGCGTCTATCGCGGCGGCTCCTGGAACACCTTCTCCAAGTACCTGCGTTGCGCCAACCGTGAGCACACGTCGCCCGGGAAAAAGTGGATTTACGTCGGGTTTCGCTGCGCACAGGATCCGTCGTGGAAGCAGAAGTAGCCGGCGCTCACTGCCTCTTGCGCAATCGATTCTGGATCTGAATAGCTTCCGCGCGGTTGGGATCGATCGCCAGCGAGCGAGCGCACGCTTGGAGCCCCTTCTCGACTTCGCCACTCGCCTCGTACGCCGCCGCCAGGTGCATCCACAAAAGCGACATTTCCGGCACGGCCGCGGTAGCGCGCTCGAGCTCGACCACCGCCCGCTCCACCTCGCTCCTGGAAAGTCGCGCGCCTTCGAACGTCACCGGGTGGTACACGCGAAACGCGTGCGCGTCGAGCCAGGTTGAATCGACCGCCGCCTTCGCGACATAGACGAAGGCGGTTTCGTCGATGTGAACCAAGTCCCACGCGACGCGGTCCCGCATCAATCTCTCGTGCACATTGCGCATGCCCGCGTCCGGCGCCGCCGGGAGAATGAACGAGTCGAGCTGGTACTTCTTGATCGCGGCCCGCAAGCCCTCGTCGCTCGCCTGCGCCAACAGGAAGTCGCGATACAGCGAATAGCTAAAATTGCGCCCGTCGATGAACGTGCGCCGCTCGCCGTAGGCATCCCACATCATGTACGACCCGACCGCGATGGAATGGAACGGTCGCTGGGCCAGGTCGTTCTCCAGCGCGAACGCGATCGCGCGCTCCGGACGCCCGGTGGCGGCGTTTCGCGCCGCCGTGATGCGATCGCTCTCGATTGCGATCAGGATCAACGCCGCGCCGATCGCCCACGCGCCCGCGATCAGCTGCGCGCGCGGGAGGCGCTTGCGCTTCGCGAGCGATCGCAGCCACCCGTCGACGAGCGGCGATGTTTTCGCGAGCAACGCGATCATCGGCACCGCGATCAGCGCGAACTCGACCCGGAATCGGTGCGATTGGAGCGAGAGAACGGCGGTCGCGACCATCATCGCGACCGGAGCGAGCGCAAGCCGGCGCGCGTTCAGAATCATGACGAGCACCGCGAGCCCGAGGAGGACCTCGTAATAGGGGTGGAAGTTCCCGGACGCGATCGCGGGATCGAAGGGCGATCGCCACTCCAGCGTGAAGCGCGACAGAAGCTCGCGCTGTTGCGGGTCGAACGGCTGCAGCAGGAACGCGCGCGGGTTGGGATTCACCAGGCACGACAGCAGCAGCACACCCACGAGTGCAAACGCGCGCCGAAAGTCGCGCGCGTGAAGCGCGCGAAAGCCGGGTAGGTGCGGTGCCATCCATTCGCTGGCGAAGAACACCAGCGCGAGCGCCGGCCCCAAAAGAAAGCTCGAGTGGAACTGCACCCACAGGAGCTGCACCACCACCGGCCACACGAAGAACGACCTACCCCGTATCTCGTGCGAGCGGAGCAAGAATCCGATCAGCCAGGCGAGGAAGAGATACTCGAACAGCTGACCACGGTCGGTGAGCCGCGTGTGCGCGATGAAGAGCGCCAGAACGACGAGCGGTGATGCGACCGCCCACGAAACGCCCACGATTCGCAGCGAGCGGAGTGTGAGCGCCACCATCCCGCCGACCAACGCCAGACGCAGGACCGTCAGCGCCCCCATGCCGCCGGTCTGGTTGAGAAGGAAGTACGCGAGCGCAGTGAGCCAACTCTGCGGCGACCACGGGCTCCCCGCCACCGTGAACGTGAAGGGATCCTGGTAGATGAAGGCACCCGTCTCGACCATGCGGCGACCGGTCGCGAGCAACCAATACAAGTCGGGATTGGGAAACGGAAAAAAGACGAGCGCCATCGCGAACCCGATGACGAGTGTGGCCGCGAACAGCTCGGTTAGAGTCGATAGTCTGCGTTGCGTCATGGATGGTGTCCCGATGCGTACACGGTTGCCCGCGGTGTGAACCAGGGCGGACAACGCGGCCGGCGCGGTCCCGCCCCGCACGGGCGCGAGGGAACGCCGAACCGATTCGGACACAGTAGCTTACGAAGCCGGGCGCCGCAACCCCGGCCGCGGCATGCGGGTTGCCTTGTCGCCTTGGGCGGCGTCGTGGTTTTCGCCGCGACGAAGCAGTGAGCAAGCACCCTCGCGTCACGCTCGATCGATGACAATCCGCGACCGCGCGGGGAAAAAGGAGTGACTCCCGTGAAACGCAACCGATGGCAATTGAATCTCATCATGGCGACACTGGTCGCGACGTGGGCCTTCGTGGGCTGCGACAGCGCCACCGACACCGAGCCCACCGGCGACGTCGCCACGCGCGAACAGACCGTCGATCTCGACGACACCTACGGCGGCTACAACACCGCCGACGAAGCGCCGGCCTTCGGAGATCTCCAACTCGTCTCCGACAACGGCCCCGAAGGCGACGTCGCCTTCGAGGACGACATCGCGCCCACCGACGCCGACCGTCGTCAGCCGCGCCGCTACCTCATGATCACGTGGGGAAACCTGCGCGCCGATTCGTTGATCGACTCCTCGACCGACTGGACCGGCGGCTTGTGCGCAGAAAACGGTGTCTTGCGCGTGGTGCGTACCATCCGTTTCGAGCCGCGCGACTACCTGGTGCCCCGCACGTCGCGCGAATGCGTCGAGTGGGTCTCGCACACGCACCCCAGTTTCGACGGCATCATCGTGGCGCTGCACAAGACCACGAATTGCGATTCGTTGCTCGACCCGGCGGTAATCGATACCCTGTGCGACCGGCCGCCGCTCTCGATCACGTTCAAGACCGGACCGCTCACCGTCACCTTCACGCAAGACGAGCTGGCAGACTTGCACAAGGTGATTCGGGTCGACGACGCCGGCAACGCGGTCGCGTTCAACGTGATCACGCGCGAGCCGGGCGAGTGCGCGAGCGGATTCCTCGCCGGTCAGTGGAAGCCGTTGCATGATCGCAACGACAAGGGTGTGGAAGGTTTCTTCCGCGGCAAGTGGGTCAGCGAGAGCGGACTGCACATGGGTTACCTGCGCGGCGTGTACGGTGTCAACCGTCGCGACCAGCACGTCTTCTTCGGCAAGTGGATCGCCGAGACGGGACGCTTCCACGGCTTGCTGGCCGGAAACTATGGGTTACTCGAAGAAACCAACTCGGGTGCCAACGGCTGGTTCCAAGGCGTCTGGTTCTCGCGCCAGCTGCACACGATGGGTGGATTGCGGGGCGTGTGGGGAACGGGTGACGACGACAAAGAAGGCGGGTTCTTCCGCGGCATGTGGCGCGAGCGCTGCGCGACGCAATAGCGCGATCTCGGATACTCCCCAAGAGACGCCCTCGCGATGCACGAAATCGCGGGGGCGTCGCGCCTTCAGCGCAGCATCTTGAACGCGTGCGACCAGTCGTTGCGCAGAAAGCCGGGGATGCACCACAGGATGGCGAGCGGCTCGATGGCGCGCGCGGCTTCCACCGCCCCCATGTCCGACACTTCCCAGCCGAACTCTTCCAAAATGCCCGCCACGGTTTTCTTCGCGTCGGCGTCGTTGCCGCAAATGAACATGGTCGGCGGTCCGCCCTTCAACTTCGGGTCCACCATCAGGGCGCTCCCGACGCAGCTGAACGCCTTCACGAAGCGCGCGCCCGAGAACTCGCGCTGGAGGCGCTCCATCAGCGAGTCGTTGGGGGGCGTGAAATACTCGAGCACGCCGTTGGTCGGCGGTGTGTCTGCGATCGGGTTGGTGGTGTCGATGATGACCTTGCCCTCGATGGTGTCCTCGTCGGCGTCGCGCAACACGTCCGCGGCGGCCGCGCCCTTGACCGACAGTACGATGAGGTCGCCGAAACGAGCGGCGTCGCGGAAGCTCCCTACGTGCGCGTCCTTGTGCTTCGCAGCGAAGGCGGCCAGCTTCTTCGGGTCGCGCGTCCCCAGGGTCACCGAGTGATCGTGTTTCAGAAAGCCGGCTGCGAGCGCCTGTGCGACCTCGCCCGATCCCAAGATTCCGATTCTCATGATGGCTCCTCGCTGTTATCGCGGCGAGGGCGGCGCTTCGTTCGCACGCGCCTCGGCCGAGTCGGCCACTTCCAGCGCCTTGCCGACTACACTCGCGCCGGGAAGCGCGGAGGCGGCGATGGCGCTGTCACGTTGCGCCTGCGTGAGCGTGCGCGGCGGGTTCGACTCGCTCGACTTCTTCGAGCACGCCGCGAGAGTGCACGAAAGCACGAACAACGCCGCCCACGCACTTGCGCGGTTCATCACGAGCCGCGCTCCTTGTTCTTCCGCACCATCGGCAACACGATCGCCGCCACCACCGCTCCCGTCACGCCACCCACCGTGGCGCCCGACAATCCGACCAGGCGGCCGACGATCCCCACCACCACTCCCGTGACGATCCCGACCACGATCGCGGTCAGCAGAGTTTTTTTCATCTCGGGACTCATAGCCATCCTCCTCGAATTGGATTCAGAGTCGCAGCTCATAGTACACGAGCGGCGTGTTCCGGTACACGACGCGGCCCACTTCGCGATAGCCGCATTTGGCGTAGAACCCGCCCGCACCAGCCTCGGCGTCGTAGGCGTCCAAACGAATGGCGTCGGCCGGCCAACGGACCGCGGCCTCACGCGCCGCCTCCATACACGCACGACCGAGGCCGGTGCGCTGGAGCTTCGGGTCGACCGCCATGTTGAGCAAATACAACGGCCTCTTGCACGGGCTGAAGTACGAGACGTCGATGGCCCACGGCTTTTTGGTCTGGAGCACCAGGGTGGCGACCAGCTTGCCGCGCCGGTGCGCGACAAACACCCGCGATCGCTTCATGCCCGACAGCACGCCTCGCTCCGTCGTCTGTGAAGACCAGTGCCCCTTCCCGAATTCGCGCGTGAGCTCGTCCGCGACGTGGTTGCGAAGGCTGGCGATGGCGTTCGCGTCGCTCGCGTCGGCGACGAAGAGACGAACGCGCGTCTTGGTAGGCATGCCGTCAGTGATCGAGCTTCGCTTCGATGCGCTGGTCGGGGACGAGCCACATCATCGCCACCATGATATAGAGCGCGTCGGAGATCCATTGGTCGACGAAGGCGAGCGCGATCGCGGCCACGTACGCGACCACCGACAGCTTCCCCTTCCTGTCGCTTCCCATCGCCTGTGCGAGCAGTGAATCGGGACCGTGGAGGTTGACGATCTCGCGCGACAGAATCGTGTGGGCGATCGACGCCATCAGGAGTACCAGTCCGTACACTGCCGACGGCTCCGAGGCAAAGTGGTTCTCGCCCATCCAGCCGGTCGTGAACGGGATCAGGGACAGCCAGAACAGCAGGTGCATGTTGGCCCACAGGATCCTCCCGTTGACCTTGTGCACGGTGTGGAGCATGTGGTGGTGGTTGTTCCAGTAGATGGCGAGATAGACGAAGCTCAAGACATAGGTCAGGAACACGGGGAGCAGCGGTCGCAGGGCCTCGAAGGTCGAGCCGTGGGGCACTTTCAGCTCGAGGACCAGGATGGTCATGACGATGGCGAAGACGCCGTCGCTGAAGGATTCCAGTCGGTCCTTGGTCATCGCGGCAGTATAGGGGATCGAACCGATCCCGTCTCCCAACCATCCCGGCGACGCACCGCCGCCGAAATTCCCCTTGACGTTTCCGCCGGATGCATAATAATGCCTCCTAAGGAATAGTTATTCATGTCGAAACTTTCGCGGCAAAAAGTGATTCAGGACCTCGTCGACCAGAAGTCGGTGGCGAGCCAGGACGAGCTGCGCCTCCTCTTGGCGCGGCGCGGCCACGCCGTCACCCAGGCCACGCTGTCGCGCGACATCCACGAGCTCGGGCTGGTCAAGACGCCCGACGGCTACTCCTTTCTCCCCGACGACCGCGGCAAGGCCCACTTGGTCTCGGTCGAGCGCCTGGTGCGCGAGTTCGTCTTGGACGCCAAGGCGGCGCAGAACCTGGTCGTCATCCGGACCAGCGCCGGTAGTGCGCAGGGTGTAGCCGCGGCACTCGACGCGGAAAGCTGGCCCGAAGTGGTCGGCACCGTGGGCGGCGACGACACCATCCTCATCGTTTCTCCCGACACCAAACACGCCACCCTATTGGTGCGCCGTATCAGGGAGATCCTCAACTAGTGACCCCCACCGTGCAGCCCGCGGTGGTCGGCGCCACGGGCTACACCGGGGCCGAGCTTACCCGCCTGTTGTTGACGCACCCGCGCAGCCGCGTGCCGCTCTTGCTGCACGACCGCGAAGACGGCGCGCCGGGCGACTTCGCCGAGGTCTATCCGCAGTTTGCCCCAACGCGTGAACCTCTTCTACCCATCGAGCGCTTCTCGTGGGACCTCGTACGCGAACAAGGCGTCGACCTGTTGTTTCTGTGCACGCCGCACGACGTCTCGCGGCGGCTCGCTCCCCTCGCGATCGAGCGAGGCGTACGCGTCGTCGACTTGAGCGGCGCGTGGCGACTGAAAGACGCTGCCAACCGCGCCGTGTACGCCTTCGAGGATGAGAACCCGGAGACGGCTTCGCTCCTCGACGCGTCCGCGGCGTACGGGATTCCCGAGCTCAACGCAGAGAGCATCGCGGAGGCGCACCTGGTCGCGAACGCCGGCTGCTACGCGACGTCGGTGATCCTCGCCCTCGCGGCGTGGATCGACGGCGGCTTGCTCGACTTGGAGGCGGGTGTCATCTGCGACGCGAAGTCGGGTGTTTCCGGCGCGGGCAAGCAGGCGACGGCGCGCACCCAGTTCGTCGAGGTGAGTGATAACTTCTCTGCCTACAACGTGTTCGGGCATCGGCACGCGGGCGAGATCCGAGAGCAACTCGACCTGGACCCGAGCCAGTTCCAGTTCACGCCGCACCTGTTGCCCATTCCGCGCGGCATCTTGTCGACCATTTACGTCCGCGCCGCCCAAGGCACGCGCGCGCGCGACCTCGACGCGTGCTTGCGCGAGTTCTACGCGAAGGCACCGTTCGTTCGCGTGCACGGGAGCGCGCGGCTCCCGGAGATTCGCCATTCGCTCCACACCAACTTCTGCGACCTCGGCTTCGCCGTGGAGCCCGACGGCCATCGCGTGGTCTTGGTCTCGTGCCTCGACAATCTGGTCAAGGGCGCGGCGGGACAAGCGGTGCAGAACATGAACGTCATGCTGGGCTTCGACCAGCGCGAGGGGTTGCAGTGAAGCTCGTGTTGAAGATCGGGGGTGCGGCACTCGATGACGCGGCGGTCGTGCGGCGGTTCGCGCACGCCGTGGTCGATCTCGTACTCGGAGGCCATCGGGTGCTGGTCGTCCACGGCGGCGGGTCCGCGTTGAGCGCAACGCTGCGCGAGATGGGTCGCGAGACGCGCTTCGTCGACGGGCTTCGCGTCACCGACGCCGCCACCCGCGACGTCGCCGTGATGGTCCTCGCCGGCTTGGTTAACAAGAAGCTCGTGGCCGCGATCGGCGCGGCCGGCGCTCCGGCGCTCGGGTTGTGCGGCGGCGATCTGCGCGTGCTGCAAGCCAAGCGCAAGCGGACGCGCGCAGACCTGGGCTTAGTGGGCGATGTCACCGCGGTTGACGCGTCGTGGTTCGATCGATTGTGGTCGCACGGTGCGATTCCGGTGCTCGCGAGCGTCGCACTCGGGACCGACGGCGAGTACTACAACGTCAACGCCGACGAGGTTGCTTCGGCGTGTGCGGCTGCACTCCAAGCCGACGCGTTGGTGTTTCTGACCGACGTGCCGGGTGTGCGCGACGCGGATGGGTCCGTGCTGCGCTCGTTGGACATGACGCACATCCCGTCAATGGTCGAGCGTGCGATCGTAACCGGCGGAATGTTGCCCAAGTTGGAGGCGTGCAACCGCGCCCTCCGGCGCGGTGTGGGGCGAGTGCATATTCTTCCAGCCGCTCGGACGGACGACGTCCGCCTGTTGACCAATGGCGGCATCCAACACGGAACGGAGGTCGTCGCGCGATGAACGCGAATCTCGAAATGGTACGACAGCAGGAGTCGCAGCTCTTGGTGCCGATCTACGACCGCGTGCCCGTGCTCTTCGAGCGCGGCGAAGGCGTGCATCTGTTCGACAGCGAAGGACGCCGCTACGTGGACTTTCTCTCCGGTATCGGCGTCAACGCGCTCGGTCACGGACACCCGGCGATTCAGGCCGCCATCGCCACGCAGGCCGGCCGGCTGATCCACGTCTCGAACCTGTTCTTCCACGAGCACCAGGCGCGCCTGGCCGCCAAGCTGGCCGCGTTGTCGGGGCTCGATCGCGCGTTCTTCTGCAACAGCGGCACGGAGGCGTGGGAGTGCGCGCTGAAGCTCGCACGCGCCTACGCGCGCCACACGAACGCGAACGGCTCCAAACCCAAGTCGCGCTTGCTGGTCATGACGAACTCGTTTCATGGACGGACGCTCGGTTCGCTTTCGACGACGGGCAACAAGAAGTACCGCGCGCCCTTCGCGCCCATGCTGCCGGGTGTGACGTTCGTGCGATTCAACGACGTCGCCGACTTGGAATCCAAGTTCGACGGCTCGGTGTGCGCGGTCGGTCTCGAGACGATTCAAGGCGAAGGCGGCGTGAATCCTGTTTCGCGCGAGTTTCTCGCTCGGGCGCGTGCACTCACGAAAGACGCGGGCGCGCTGCTGATTCTCGATGAGATTCAGTGCGGTCTCGGTCGCACCGGGTCAATGTTCGCCTACCAGCGCTACGGCGTCGTCCCCGACGTCGTCACGATCGCCAAGCCGCTCGCGGCGGGTCTACCCCTCGGTGCTGTGCTGACCACGCATGAGGCCGCAGCCGCGTTTCGGCCCGGCATGCACGGGACCACCTTCGGCGGCGGACCGCTCGCTTGTGCGGCCGCGATTGCGTTCTTGGACGAGATCACGAAACCCGAGATACGCGAGCATGTGCGCACGATCGGCGACTACTTCCGCGACAAGTTGCTCGCGCTGAAATCGGATCACGACGTCGTCGTCGATGTGCGCGGAGAGGGACTTATGTTGGCCATGGAGCTCAAGTCCCCCGACCAAGCGAAATCCGTCGTCAATGCCGCGCTTTCGCGCGGCTTCATCATCAATCGCACGCACGACACCGTGCTGCGCTTCCTCCCGCCGTACATCATCCAGCGGGAGCACGTCGACGCGCTGGTCGGCGTTCTCGACGAATTGCTATCCGGAGGTAACGTCAATGCGTGACAAAGTGGTACTCGCCTACTCGGGCGGTCTCGACACGTCGATCATCATCCCGTGGCTCAAGGAAAACTACGAGTGCGACGTGGTCGCGTTCGTGGGCGACGTCGGCCAGGGCGAAGATATGGACGCGGTGGCCGACAAGGCGTACGCGACCGGCGCCAGCAAGGTCGTCATCGAAGACCTGCGCGAGGAGTTTCTCGCCGACTACGTGTTCCCTGCCATTCGCGCGGGTGCCGTGTACGAGCACAAGTATCTCCTGGGCACCGCGCTCGCGCGGCCCGTGATCGCCCAGCGCCAGGCCGAGCTTGCGCTGCGCGAGGGGGCGACCGCGCTCGCGCACGGCTGCACCGGCAAGGGCAACGACCAGGTGCGCTTCGAGCTCACGTTTCGCGCCATTGCGCCGGAGCTGAAGATCATCGCGCCGTGGCGCGAGTGGGCGCTGGTCTCGCGCGAGGATTGTCTCGCGTACGCGGAGTCGCGCGGCATTCCGGTCGCACAGAGCCGCGAGAAGATCCACAGTCGCGATCGCAATCTATTGCACGTGAGCCATGAGGGCGGCGAATTGGAGGATCCCAACCACGCGCCGCTGGAAAGCACGTGGCAATGGACGTGCTCGCCGCGCGAAGCACCCGATCGCACGGAGGAAGTGGAGATCGGTTTCGAAGAAGGCATTCCGATTTCGGCAAACGGCGTGCGCTTGGGTCCCGTCGTGTTGATGGAGCTCTTGAACGAGATCGGCGCGCGCAACGCGGTCGGTCGCGTCGACATGGTGGAGAACCGCTTCGTCGGCATCAAGTCGCGCGGGTGTTACGAAACCCCGGGCGGCACACTCTTGCTCGCTGCCTATCGCGAGCTGGAAGCGCTGTGCCTCGACCGCGACCTTGCGCACTACAAGCAGCAGTTGGCACTCAAGTACGCGGAGCTGGTGTACTACGGCCAGTGGTTCACGCCGCTGCGCGAGTCCATCGACGCCTTCGTCGAGACGTCGCGGCGCGCGATCACGGGTTCGGTGACGCTGTCGCTCTACAAGGGCAACGTCGCCGTCGCCGGGCGCCGCTCGCCCAACTCGATGTACCGCACCGACGTCGCGAGCTTCACCATGAGCGAGGCGTACGACCAGAAAGACGCGGCGGGTTTCATTCGTATCGTGGGTTTGCAGACGCGCGCGCGCGCCGCGCAGCACGCGGAGGTCGTCGAATGAAGATGTGGTCTGGAAGATTCGACACGCCGGTCGAGGCGTCCTTCGATCGCTGGCAGCGGTCGTTTCCCTACGACCGTCGCTTGTTGCCGTACGAGGTCGCGTCCAGCAAGGCGCACGCGGAAGCACTCGCGGAAGCTGGCGTGTTGTCGGAGAAGGAGCTGGCGGCGATTCTCGGAGCGCTCGGCCGGCTGGTTTCGGAGGGCGTGCCCGCCGACAACGACCCGTCGATCGAAGATGTGCACCACTACGTGGAGAGCAGCGTCGCGCAGCAGATCTCCGATGTGGGGTTGAAGCTCCACACGGGTCGCAGTCGCAACGAATTGATCGCCACCGATCTTCGTCTCTACACGCGCGATTCCATCGATCACATTCACGCGGGTCTGAGCACGTTGATCGACGCCGTGGTCGCGCAGGCGGAGAAGGCGGGCACGGCCGCGATGCCGGCCTACACCCACATGCAGCGCGCCGAACCGGTGCTGGTCGCACACTGGCTGCTCGCATACGCGGAGATGTTTCTGCGCGACATCGATCGTTTGGAGTCGTGTCGCGAGCGTTTGAATGAATGCCCGCTCGGCTCGGGTGCGGTCGCGGGAACCATCGTTCCGGTCGACCGGCAGTCAATTGCGAGGAAGCTCGGCTTCGACGGGCCCACCGCGAATAGCATGGACGCCACCAGCGACCGTGATTTCGCGATCGAGTTCGTCCAGCACGCGTCGCTGCTCGCGGGTCACATGAGCCGTCTCGCGGAGGATCTGATCCTGTTCTCGTCGAACGAATACGGTTTCGTGCGTTTGCCGGATGCGTATTGCACCGGCAGCAGTGCCATGCCGCAGAAGAAGAATCCCGACGCGCTCGAGCTACTGCGCGCGCATTCGGCGCGCGTGCTCGGCAACGCCGTTACGTTGACCGCGACCGTGAAGGGATTGCCGCTGGCGTACAACAAGGATTTGCAAGAGACGCAAATGCCGCTCTTCGACACCGTCGGTCGGACACTCGCGACCCTCGAGGTCGCGAGCGCGTGCGTGCGCGGGCTCGAGGTCGATGTGCCGCGCATGCGCATCGCAGCGACGCGCGGCGGAATGAACGCGCTCGCCGCCGCCGCCTTCCTCGCCCGCCGCGGGGTTCCGTTTCGTCGCGCTCACGAGCTGGTGGGCAAAGCGGTCCAGCTTTCGCTCGCCAAGAAGTGCGAGCTGGAAGAGCTGACGCCCGACGACTTGCGGCGCTGCGAGATCGAAGTGCCGGTCGAAGACTTCCGCGCGGCACTGACGCTCGATGCGGTCCTGGCACTGCACGACGTCGAAGGCGGCACCGCGCCCGCGCGGGTGGCGGCCGCAATCGATAATGTTCGCGAGCGATTGGGCTCGATGCAGGAGACCACGAGTGAACGTTCGTAGTGCCATCCTCCCGGACGCCGACGGGATCCGGCAACTGATCGACGCGCACACCGGCGACGGAACGCTCTTGCCTCGCTCGCTCCCGGAGCTGTGCGAGAACATTCGCGACTTCGTGGTGGTGGAGAGCGACGGCGTCGTGGTCGGCTGCGGTGCCCTGCACCTCTACGGCGAGCACCTGGCCGAGATCCGCTCCATCGCGGTGTACCCCGACGCGCGCGGACACGGCGCGGGCAGGTTGCTCGTGAAAGCACTGCTGCGCGAGGCGGCCCGGCATCGCGCGACCTGCGTGTGTGTGTTCACGCGCATCCCGGAGTTCTTTGCACCATTCGGATTCGCCGTGACGCACGAGCCGCTTCCGGACAAGCTCTACAAGGACTGCCGGCGCTGCGCGCGTCGCCACGCGTGCGACGAGATCGCGATGATTCGCGGGCCTTTGCCGAAGATGGAGCTTCCCTCGACGCTGGCGCGCATTCGTCGCCCCATCGCATGGGCAGGTGGCGGGCGATGAGCCTGCACCTCCCACGCGGCTTTCTTTTCGCGTCGACGACCGCCGGTATCAAGCAGAGCGGCAACCCCGACGTCGCGTACGTCGAAGCTCCCGCGGGTGCGACCGCGGCCGCGATGTTCACCACCAATCGCGTGGTCGCGGCACCGGTGACGGTTGGTCGCGAGCACCTGCGCGCGTCGCGCGGACGTGTGCGTGCGCTGCTTGTTAATGCAGGCAATGCCAATTGCGCGACGGGCCCCGACGGTCTGGCGGCGGCGCGGCAATCGTGCGAGGCGTTGGCGTCGCTGCTCAGCTGCGACACGATCGGGGTAATTCCCTGTTCGACCGGCGTTATCGGTGTGCCGTTTCCGACTCCGAAACTGTTGGCGGCGCTCCCCAGACTTCTTACCGATCGCCGATCCGACGACAGCGCCGCCTATTCTGTCGCGCGCGCCATCATGACCACGGACACGCGCATGAAAACCGCATCCATGTCCCTCTCTATCGGCGGTCGCGACGTCCGCGTGCTCGCCATCGCGAAGGGCGCCGGGATGATCCATCCCAACATGGCGACACTGCTCGTTTATCTGTTCACCGATGTAAAGGCGACGCCGTCGCAATTGCGACGCGTCTTGCGCCGCGCGGTGGACGCATCCTTCAACCAAATAAGCATCGACGGCGATACTTCAACCAACGACACCGCGCTCCTGTTGGCAAGCGGTGCGTCCGAAGCATCCATGCAGACGCCCGCGGACGAGACCACGTTCGAGCGCGCGGTGTGTGATGTGTGCGTATCGTTGGCGGAGCAAGTGGTCGCGGACGGCGAAGGTGTGAAGCACACCGTCACGCTGCAGATCGACGGTGCTCCCTCGCGCGCGGCGGCCGATCGAATCGCGCGCACACTCGCGCACTCGCTGCTCGTGAAGACCGCGTGGGCGGGAGCGGATCCCAACTGGGGGCGATTACTCGCTGCGGTCGGTCGATCGGGAGTGAGCGTCGATCCGGAAGCGGTGGCGATATGGATCGGCGGGGAGAAAGTGTGCGACCGCGGCGCCGCCTTCCCCTTCGACGCTGGCGCCGTCCACCGGCGCATGAGCGAGCCGAGCTACGAGATTCGGGTGCAGGTCGGGCGCGGCGACGGCGTGGCCCGCATCCTAACTAGCGATTTGACAGCGGAATACGTCCGGATAAACGCCGACTACTCCACGTAGCCCCCCAAAAAAACTTCTCCAGACCATGTAAAACATGCTTGACATATGACAAGCATGCTTTACTATATGCACAGTAACCTTTACCTGATTGGGGGTCTAATCATGTCCGCTTCCACAAAAGACCGCGCTACGCTGGCCGCATTCATCGCGTGGATCGTCGTGTACTTCGCGTGCCGCTGGGTGCTCGACCACACCTCGCTACCCGACTGGGCTCGTATCGTCATCGCGCTTTCGCCCATCGTTCCATTCGTCGTTTTTCTCTTACTGGTAATCGCCAGTGTCCGATCGATGGACGAGCTCCATCGGCGCGTTCACCTGGAGGCACTCGCGTTCGCATTTCCGGCGTCCGTGGTAGTGCTCATGGTACTGGGACTTCTGCAGCTCGTGATTCCGTTCAATCAGCAGCGTTTCAATTTTCGGGACGCATGGCCGATTCTGTGGCTTCTCTATTTGGGGGGGGTGTCGTTCACGTGGAGACGCTACTCATGAAGAGCCGCCTGCGCGTCTTGCGCGCCGAGCGCACCTGGTCGCAAGCGGAGCTCGCTGAGCGATTGAACGTCTCGCGCCAGACCATCAACGCGCTCGAAACCGAGCGCTACGAACCCAGTCTCGGCCTCGCGTTCAAAATCGCGAAGTTGTTCGCGCTGAAAGTGGAGGAGATCTTCCAGCCCGATGAGTAGTCGCAAGAACGAACGGTCGGCGAAGGCGTGATGCGAGCGCAGCTACCGCGCCGATTTCACGCCTTCTGCCGCCTGTTCAATGAGCGCGACGACGGCGTCGGGTTGCGACACGTAGATGGCGTGGCTTCCCTTCACCTCGGTGACCGTCGCACCCGCCCGCTGGGACATCGAACGCTGTGCGGCAGGCGGAATCATTTTGTCCTCGGTTGCAACCAGGTACCAGCTCGGCTTCTTCTTCCACGCAGGTTCACTGATAGTGCCGCTCAGAGCCCCAACGCCCCAAGGAACCTGCGAGTCGGCCATGAATGCGGCCTTCTCTTCGTCCACGTCCGCTGCGAACGCGGCTGAGAACTTCGTCTTATCGAGGGACAGATAGCCGTCTTGCGGAGGGAGGATCGGCGGGACCGGCGCGCCCGGAGGTGCATCCTTGATGAGTGAGGCCACCGATTCGCCCTTGTCCGGAGCAAACGCAGAGATATAGACAAGCCCTGCGACCTTCGGATCGTTGCCGGCTTCGGTAATTACCGCGCCGCCGTACGAGTGACCGACCAGTATGGCCGGCCCGTCCTGCGCGGCCAGAACACGCTTCGTCGCAGCCACGTCGTCCTCCAACGAAATCGTCGGATTCTGAACGATGCTCACTTTGTAACCGTTTTTCTTCAAGGTCTTGTAGACGCTCTCCCAGCCGGCGCCGTCCACAAAGCCACCATGCACCAGAACGACGTTCTTCATGCTCGTACCTCCTGCTTGGTACTGGTCATTCGTATGTGCGGGTCGGTTCGCCTCGGAAGACGAACGCCCTCGTTCAGAAGTTAACGGGGACTCGCGGGGGCAGGCTGACGCCTCAATCGTGCGCAAGACTATGGAGGGGTCGACCAGCGGCCTGGTCCTCGGCGCGGATGGTAGCTCCGCGCCCGTCGCATCGTCAAGTGGCGGGCTGCGGTTGCGCCACGGAGGCTACAATTTCGGAGCGATCCGCTCGCGCGCTTCGGGAGACGTAATCACGGGGATGACCTCAAAATCCGTGAGGTCATCCCAGTTTGATGTCCATTCGTCCAACAAGCGACGGTCGTCGCACTCCATGACCTGCCAGCACATCGACATGTCGGTCGTGATCCAACTCGAGACGTACTTCACGCCGTCAGGCATTAATCGGCCTTGGTCGCGAAAGCGACGGTACACGGGAACGGGATCGCCGTTCTTGAATCGTTCGATAATCATGTAGAGCATCACCAACTCCGTCCCTTCCTCCGCGAGCGTGCCGGTCGACGCGGGCGCGAACCGCCTGAGGGAGACTTCGGAGCTTCGGGCGAGCGCGGAGCCGGCGAAGGCGAACGAGACGGCGCTTTCTCGCGGCGACGACGCCCACCGCTCGAACCACGGCCGGAGCCGGCACTCGGACGCCCACCATGTTGCGGACGCTTCGCGCGCGACTCGTCACGGCGTTCGCGACCGCTCAATTCGAGGCGACCTTCCGGTCGCGCCTTGTAGTCGAAGTCGGGGACGGTGATGCGCGGGAGGCGCTTGCCGAGCGCGCGCTCGATGCGGGTCATGTCGCCTTCTTCGGCGGGTGAGACGAAGGTGAATGCGTCGCCGGTCATCTCCGCGCGTGCGGTGCGGCCCACGCGATGGATGTAGTCCTCGGGCGCCTTCGGCACGTCGAAGTTGACCACGTGCCCCAGCTCCTGCACGTCGATGCCGCGCGCGGCGATGTCGGTCGCGACCAGGACTTGGTGCTTCCCGCTCTTGAATCCCGCCAGCGCTTGCGTGCGCTGACTCTGTGAGCGATTGCCGTGGATGCGCTCCGCACGCACACCCTGCTTCACGAGAAAGTCCGCGACGCGATTGGCGCGGTGCTTGGTGCGCGTGAACACGAGCGCGTCGTGGATGTCGCCACGATTGAGCAACGCGACCAACAGCGACGACTTCAACTCCTGCGCCACCGGATACACGGCCTGCGTGATGCCGACCGCGGGGGCACTGTGTCGCTGGAGATTGATGGTCGCGGGGTTTTTCAGCATTTCGCGCGTGAGCGCCGCGATCGGTGCCGGCATGGTCGCGCTGAAGAAGAACGTCTGACGTCGCGCGGGAATGTGACGCAGGATGCGCTTGATATCGGGCAAGAAACCCATGTCGAGCATGCGATCGGCCTCGTCGAGCACCAGGTACTCGAGGTGGTTCATCTTCGCGTAGCCGTATCGAAAGTGATCGAGCAATCGCCCCGGTGTGGCGACCATGACATCGACGCCGCTTCGGAACGCGTGTTCTTGCGGTCCAAAGCCAACGCCCCCGAACACCGACGCCCCCGAGATGGGCGTGTGGACCGCGAGGTCATTGAGATCCTCGAGGATCTGGGCGGCGAGCTCGCGCGTAGGCGTCAATACGAGCGCGCGCGTCACACCGCGCGGACGACCGATCAGGTGATGAATGATCGGGAGCAGAAATGCGGCCGTCTTGCCACTGCCCGTCATCGCGCACGCGAGCACGTCTTTTCCCGCCAGCGCGGGCGGAATCGCCTCCGACTGGATGGGTGTGGGCCTCGTGAATCCGAGGTCCTTGATACCTTTGAGAATATTGGGGTGGAGCTTGAATTGAGTGAATGGCATGCGCCATTCTAGCCTGCCGAAGCCGATACCGCCAGCGACATTACGAACGTCCTGCGGTGCCGACGAGTCTGCGCTTTTCCACCGCCGACATTCGCTTGATCTCGTGCTCGCGCACCAGCGCCGCTCCGCGCTCGCCGACCCGCTCGACGTACACCAACTCGACGGGTCTCCGCGTGCGCGTGTACTTTGCGCCCAAGCCGTCATTGTGCTTCGCGACGCGCGCCTGCGCGTCGATCGCTACCCCGGCGTACAACGAGTCGTCGGCGCAGCGCACGATGTAGACGAACCAATCGCCGGCCACGCGTCGACTACCCTCCCAGGAACTGCGTCATGTCCAACGCATAATGAACCGGCCACAGCCACGCGATGTCGGCGCTTCGCCACGCGGTCCCCAGCACGATCAAGCCCAACCCGAAGTCGCGCACGAGACCGAAGAGGTCCGCTGCCGCCACGCCTTGCGAAATCATCGCGGGGATGTGAGCAGCTGCAAACAACAGTGCGACTGCGACGATCGCCTTGCGCGGTCCCACCGCCGCCGCCAGGCGAACGAAAAGAATCGCGATGGCGAGATCTTCCAGCAGAACTTGCACCGCGAGATGCGCCTTCGTCGGCGTGAAGACGCCGCGCAGCGTTTCGCCGTACGACGGCGCTCCCGCTTCGAGGAGTGTGAACACGAATAGCACGATGAGCGCGAAGGCGACGCCGATCGCCAGTCGGAAGAAGAAAGCTCGCGGTTGCACCCACATGGTGGCGAATCCCTGTCGACGCAGAATCGGAACCGCGATGATGGGCGTGAAAATGACAATCTGGTTCAAGGCCTCGGCAAGCGTGTTCGACGGGCCCTCGAGCTCCAGCTTGATGCCAGCCGACCAAAGTTGACCGAGTCCCAACGTCCCGACCACACCCAAGAGGACGAGCAAGACTTCGCGCCACGGTTTCGCGAAGGTGGGACGCGGAGGATTTCGCCACAGCGGTACGATGCGGCTCGTCGCCCACCACAACCCGCAAGCAACCGTATACCCGACCGCGAGAAACAGAGAGTGCGACACGCTACACCATCCTCGTTTTCCAAGTCCCGCGCTTGAACAACCAGATCGCGACCAAGCCGGCGATCGACTCCGTGGCGACGATCGCCCAGTAGACCCCCGACTCGCCCGCGCCCCACTTCAACGCCAGAAGATACGCGAACGGAATCTCGAACAACCAGAAGCAAAAGAAGTTGATCTTGGTCGGCGTCATGGTGTCGCCGGCGCCGTTGAAGGCCTGGATCATCACCAATTCCCAGGCGTAGAACAAGTATCCGTACGACACGATACGCAGGCACTGCGCGCCGGCCACGACCACCGCGGGTTCCTGCGTGAAGATGCGAACCAGGAACGTGTTGAAGAAGATGTAGACCAACCCGACTACGGCCATGAACGCCATGGTGGCGAAGCCGGTGATCCACACCGACCGCTCCGCGCGCTCCGGCTGTTTCGCACCCAGGTTCTGGCCGACCAGCGTCGCGGCCGCGTTCGAAAGTCCCCACGCCGGCATGAAGGTAAAAATGATGATGCGCACCGCGATGGTGTAGCCCGCCAGCGCCTCGCTGCCGAATGTCGACATGATGCGCACGAGGCCGATCCAACTCGAGGTCGCGATGATGAACTGCCCGATGCCGCCCAGCGACACGCGCACCAGCCGCCACATCACTTCGGCGTGGACGTGCACGTGCGACGCCGCCACCTTGATGTGCTTGGCGCCGCGGAACAGGATGAAGAACTGCATGACGACGCCCACGCCGCGGCCGATGTTGGTCGCGATGGCGGCACCCTCGATGCCCATTGCCGGCAGCGGCCCCCAGCCCCGAATGAGCGCGGGATCCAGCACGATGTTGATGGCGTTCGCCACCGCGAGGACGCGCAAGGCGACGGCGGCATCGCCCGCGCCGCGGAAGATGGCGTTGATAATGAAGAGCAGCATGATGACGACGTTGCCGCCCAACATCCACTGCGTGTACTTGTAACCCTCGTTTATCGCCCAGGCGTCGGCGCCCATGAGGGCCAGGAGCTCTTTCGCGTAGACGATTCCGACCACCGAGAATGGAATCGACGCGACGGCGCCGACCAGGATCGCTTGGACGGCGGTATCCGCCGCCTCGCTGGTGTTCTTCTCGCCGATGCGCCTGGCCACCATCGCGGTGGTACCCATCGAGAATCCGATCCCCACCGCGTAGATGAGCGTCAGCATGGACTCGGTGAGGCCGACGGTAGCGACTGCGGAGGCGCCCAACGACGCCACGAAGTAGACGTCCACCACCGCGAAGATGGACTCCATCGACATCTCGAGCATCATGGGAACGGCAAGCAGGATCATCGCGCGCGAGATGCTCCCCTGCGTGTAATCCTGCTCGGTACCGCGAATGGCGTCGTAGAGGTCGCGGAATAGCTGGCGGGTTCGGGACATAGAAACGCGAGGCTAGCAGACCCAGCGGGGCGTTTTCCAGGCTGTCGTTACCTTTCCGCGTCGATTATAATTAAGGCCGCGGTGGTACCCCCGCTTTCAGCCCACCCGCGTTTCGTTTTCGACTAATAAGGGAGCATCCATGCAGGGCAAAACGATCCTCGGCGCGTTGATTTTGATCGCGATTCTCGGTGCAACCGCCTCGCAGTCGGCTCCCCCCGTTCCCGTCGACGAAAAGGACACCTCTGCGTTGTGCGCGGAATCCAAGGCCGCCTTGTCGATGCGCCCCACGCGCGAGCCCTTCTCCGCGGCCAGCACCAACATCGACATCACGTACTACCACCTGTTCCTAGACGTCGACTTCACCACCAACTCGCTCTCCGGTGTCGTTCGCGTCGAGGGAAAAGTGGTCGGTTCTCCCCTGTCCGTTCTGGCGCTGGACCTCAAGAGCAACATGATCGTGGATGCGGTGGCGCTCGCGGGCGGTGGTGCGCTCGCGTTCACCCGCCCGGGCGACGTGGTCAACATCACCATGCCGGCGCCGGTTCCCGTGGACGGTACCGTCGCGATCGACGTCACGTACCACGGAGCACCGCTCCAGACCGGCTTCGGGAGTTTCGTGTTCGGGACGCGCGCCGGCGATCGCTTCGCGTGGAGTTTGTCGGAGCCGTACGGCGCGCGCGATTGGTGGCCGTGCAAGGACCACCCGAGCGACAAGGCCGACTCGGTTCGCGTACAGGTCATGGTGCCGAATGCGTACCAGGTCGGGACACAGGGCGTGTTCGTGGGCGTGACGGGAGGCGGGCCCGGCAAGATTATCTGGGACTACAAATCGAACTATCCCATTTCGAGCTATCTCGTCTCGGTCGCCATCGGCGAGTACGTGGAGTGGGTCGACGTGTACAACCGCTCGCCGTTGTTGGCGGGGCTGTATGGGCCGCTCGCGATGCCGCTCAGACACCTGGTCTACAACGACGGGTCAATTACGCTTCCATTCGGTTGGTCAAACGTCACTGACGTGCTCGACGTATTCGAGGATTGGTTCGGACCCTATCCGTTCGCGAACGAGAAATACGGTCACTCGGAGACCACGTTCGGCGGCGGTATGGAGCACCAGACCATGACGTCGCTCGGGGGCACCGGAGTCGGATTGGTGGCGCACGAATTGGGTCACCAATGGTACGGCGACCAGATCTCTCCCAAGACGTGGCCGCACCTGTGGCTCAACGAGGGCTTCGCGACCTACTCGGAGCTCCTCTACTACGAGGCGCGCTCGGGCACCTACCCCGGACAGTTCGAGGGGCTACTGGCAGCGCGGTACAACTCCGCGATCAACGCCACGGGGACGTTGGTGCTTGAGGACACCACCAGCGTGTCCAACATGTTCGCATTCTCGCGCGTGTACGCGAAGGGCGCGGTCGTGCTGCACATGCTGCGTAACGTGATCGGCGACCTCGCATTCAAGAACACGATGCGCGCGTACTCCGCCGACCCGGCCGTGCAATACGGCGTCGCCAACACCGACGACTTCCATCGCGTGGCCGAAGGGGAATCGGGCATGGACCTTGATCAGTTCTTCAGCCAGTGGGTGACGGATGGTTACGGCATTCCGTTCTATCGCTCGTTCAGTTTTTGGCAGGCCGCACCCGGCGGCGGGTGGGACGTGTGGACGACGGTGGAACAATGGCAAACGGAACCGTACTCCAATATCGACGTATTCGAGATGCCGCTCGACATCGATGTGATAACGACCTCCGGCACCGAGCGCTTCCGCGTCCAGAACGACCAACGCCACCAGGTATTCGCGCTGCACGTGACGAACCAACCCACCGGGGTCGCGATCGACCCCGATTATTGGATCCTGCGTCCGTTCGAGATTTTCTCCGGCGTGGAAGACACGCCGTCGCTCCTCACCATCGCGTCGCTGGCCCCGAATCCCGCGAACGATCTCCTTCGCCTCGACTACTCGCTGGGGCGCGAGAGCCGCGTCGACGTGGAGGTATTCGACGTGGCGGGGCGTCGCGTGCTGTCGCAGCCCTCGGTCAGCGCGGCCGCGGGCGCGCGCGTCGAGTCGATCGACATCCGATCGCTGGCGGCGGGTGTGTATTTCTTGCGCCTCAAGTCGATCGACGGGGTGGCGACGCGCAAGTTCGTGGTCGTGAGATAGCGCACGCGTGAACGTCCATCTCGTCGACGGGACCTACGAGCTCTTTCGCCACTACTACGCGGTTCCCTCCCGCCTCGACGCCAACGGCGAGGAAGTGGGCGGGCTGGTGGGAGTGCTCAACACGGTCGCTTCGATGATCAAAGACGGCGCGACGCACATCGGTGTGGCCACCGATCACATCATCGAATCATTCCGCAACGATCTCTACCCCGGCTACAAAACCGGCGAAGGCATCGATCCCCCGCTATGGAGACAGTTCCATCCGCTCGAAGATGCGCTGCGCGCCTTCGGCGTGGTGGTGTGGGCCATGGTGGACCAGGAAGCCGACGACGCGCTGGCGGCGGCGGCTGTGAAGGCCGCATTGGACCCGCGCGTCGAGCGCGTCTTCGTTTGCACGCCCGACAAGGACCTCGCGCAGTGCGTGCGCGACGACAAGATCGTGCAGGTGGACCGGCGCAACCGGACCATTCGCAACGAAGCGGGTGTGCGGGAGAGATTCGGCGTGGGGCCGCTGTCGATCCCCGACTACCTGGCACTGGTGGGAGATTCGGCGGACGGGTTCCCGGGCGTTCCGGGCTGGGGAGAGAAGAGCGCCGCGGCACTACTCGCGCGATACGAACGTCTGGAAGCGATTCCGCGCGACGCGTCGAAGTGGGAGGTGTCGGTGCGGGGTGCTGCGAAGTTGGGTGCCTCGCTTCGCGACCACTGGGAGGACGCGCTGCTCTTTCGCACGCTGGCCACACTTCGCACCGACGCGGATGTGTTCAAGAAGGTCGACGAGTTGGAGTGGCGCGGACCGACGCCGGACTTTGCACCGTTGTGTGAGAAGTTGGGAGTTCCCGAGTTCGCACAGGCGTGGTCAACTCGATAGCGGCACGCGTATCTTCGTCACCAGCACCAGCGCCAACACATAGATCGCGCCCGCGATCAGCAGCATCACGCTGAAATTCCACACCATCGCACCCAGCACGGCGCACACCGAGCCGACCACGCTCGCGCACCCGTTGGCGGCCCAGGCCCAGGGCACGTGCTTGCCACCCGTGGCCGCGATGGCGCGAATGCCGAGCGGGAACGGAATGCCCATGAGGAACGCAACGGGTGCTATCAGCGCCACCGCGATCAGCAATCGCGCCGCGTGCGGCAAGCCGATCAGCTGCTGCAAGATGGTCGGCACCACGAACGCGAGCGCGATAATGGCAATTGGGAGCCAGTACAACACCGGCTTCGCCACCTCCGCGGTGGTGCCCCCGCGACGGTCCGACCACGCCGCTCCCAACCCCGAGAACAACAGAATCGCGAACAGCACCGCCGTCACGGAATAGGTCGGGTGGCCCAAGAACAGCGCGAAGCGCTGCATCAAGACCACTTCGACGATGATGAAAGCGAGTCCCAGGCACAGGAAGTAGACCAGCCACGTCCACCGCCGCTCGCGCGGGATCATGCGCCCCTTCTTCACCACCAACGGCACCGCAATCAGCACCGCGGACAAGACCAGCGAGATGACCAAGGCGCTCAAGAGTGCTATCTGTGCCACCGGGAGCGCCAGCGGCTCCAGGAATCCGGCGCCGCCGAACTGGCGCAGCGCGTCGAGCTTCACACTCTTCCACCGCGTCATCTGGAAGAAGAACGGGCTGTCGTCGCGCACCGGGTGCAGCGCGACATCGGCGTCCTTGTACAGCGCCACCGGGTCGGGGGCGGTGAGCAAATTGGTGTAGGCCGCGTTCGGTGCGGGCTGAACGGGGTCGTGCTCGATCGACCAGCCGGTCGCACCGACGAACTCGCGCACGCGTGCGACTTCGTCAGCGGTGAAGGCGGTTCTTTTTACCAATAGAAGCGCGCGAATCTTTTCGTGCACCACCATCACGTGTCGCGAGGGTTCTTCGATGCCGAGTTCCTCCAGACCCGCGCGCGCGAGTGCCACCAAGCGCGGCATCTCGTAGTACCAGCGCGTGATCGACAGCATACCGTCGTCGCTCAAGTGGGTGATGTACTCCGCGAACGCTTCGGTCGTGTAGAGGTAGTTCTCGGACAGACTGTACGCGCCCGAGACACTGGCCGCCCAGGTATCGATCAATGTGATCTGTATCACGTCGAAGCGATCGGGGCTGCGCGCGATGCAGCTGCGTCCTTCGTCCTGTACCAGACGCACGCGCGGGTCGCGGAAGACATGACCAACGAAATCGCCGTAACGGTTCGTCACCAGATCGATGATGATGGGGTTGATCTCGATCGCAGTCACCGACGACGCGCCCAGCGCGAGCGCGTTTTGCACGTCGACGCCGCCGCCCGACCCGATGATCGCGACCGTCCCGCCGCCGCGTAGCCGATAGCCGATGGTGCTGATGTCGCGCGCCGCGCGCGTCGAATCCTGCGGAGGTGTGACCGGCGTGGCCGCGGCCGCGTCGATGAAGATCATGGGATTGCCACCCGGCTTCTCGACCACGTCGATGCGCGAGAGCGCGTTCCACCGACTGACCACGTGGGTACCGCCGCGCTGATTCACTTCGGTCGTGACCGGCTTGGTCGAATCCATGCGAACATCGGGGAGGAGCGTCGGCATCACCAACAGCGGCGCGTGCACCAGGGCGGCGATCGCAAAGCCGCGCCGCATGCGCGGCGTGGGTGCCAAGCACGCCGCCGACACCAACCCCAGCGCCGACGACAGCGCGATGGCACCGCGCGCGCCCCCGGCCGGCAGCACGAAGAACACCAGCAGCACCCCGAGCGCCGCGCCGACCAGATCGAACGCGTACAGTCGTCCCGCCCGCGCGGGAAACGCGCGCAAGATCAACGCCACCGCGGCGCCGGAAAAGAAGAACGGCGCCATGATCAGGAGGTCGTAAACGAAAAAGTAGAACAGCTGCTTCGGCTCTTGCAGGATTCGAAACGGGGAGAACGGGATCGCGTTGGTCAAGAGATACGCGATCAGCGCGGAGATCGAAAAGCACGCCGGTGCGACCGCGCGATAGCGCTCCTCACGCGGCCCCGGCTTCAGAAACGAAAGTGCCACCCCGCTCGCGCCGATGCCGAACAGTGCCACCGACACCACCAGAAACGCGAAGTGGTACCAAATCGAGACCGAGAAGATGCGAACGAAAGTGACTTGGAACAGCAGTGTGGCCGCGGACACGGCGAAGATGCCTGCGTAGACGGAACGGGTGGGTTGGGCGGCGTGGGTCGGCATGCGTTCGTCGCAAGCCTACCCCACGCCGCCACGCGTTGACAGCATCAATCCGCGAGCGCGGTCTGCTTCTTCCTGATGCGCAGCAGCACGCCCAGCTTCCCGAGCATGCGCGCCGCCCAACTGGTCGTGTCCTCGGTCAACGTGGTCGCGGTCGGGAGCAAGATCAGCGTCAGGAACGTGGACAGGAACAACCCGCCCATGATCACCAGCGCCATCGAGTAGTAGTAGACGCCGCCCAGCGACGGTTTTTGCACCACCATCGGTGTCAGCGACACCAGTGTGGTCAACGCCGTCATGAGGACGGGGCGCAATCGCTCGCGGCAACCGCGCAACATCGCCTCGTGCCGCGGGAGACCTTCGTTGCGGTAATGATTCACGTGCGCGAGCATCACGATGCCGTTGTTGACCACGGTTCCAATCAGCAACAACAAGCCGACCGCCGCCGGCTGGTCGAAATCGGTTCCGGTCGCGTACAGGGTCCAGAAGGCACCCGCCAGCGCGAACGGCAGCGACAGCAGGAGCGTCCACGCCTGGCGCGCCGACTCGAACAGCGAGGCCATCACGGCGAAGATCAAGAGCAGCGCCAGATACAAGTTGGTCAGGAACTCCTGCGCGTTCTCTTTCCGTCTCTCTTCCCAGCGCCCGAAGGTCCACGAATACCCGTAGGGAAAGTCGAGCCCGTTCATCGCGGCGGTGACGAGCGGAATGTAGTCCTCGCGCGTCCCCTCTTCGAAGCGCGCGCCGACCCAAACACTGGTGAGCCGGTTGTCGCGGTTGATCCACTGCTCACCCGGCTTTTCCTCGAAGGTCGCCAGCGACGCGAGCGGAATCTTCTCGCCTTCCTCGGTCCAGATGGGCAGATTGCGCAGCTGCGAGACGGTTTCGGTTTTCTGCTCGTCCAGGGTCACGCGCATCTCGCGCTCGCCGTCGGGGGTGCGGAACCTCTGCAACCGCTGGCCCCGGAAAGTCAAACCGACCACGTCGGCCGGCTGTGTGGACTCGATGCCCATGCGAGACGCGAGCTCGCGATCCAAGTGGACGTGGATCTCTTGCTGGCGCTCTTCGCTCCCCGAGAAGGGATCGACCAAACCCGGGATGCCCTCGATACGCGCGCGCGCGTCGTCGGCCAGGCTCGCGAGCACTTCCGAATCCTCGCCCACCAATTGCAGCGCGACGCGCTTGCCGCGGTCCTGGCGCCAGAACTGGCCGTTCTCCTGGATTTCGACTTTGACGCCGGGGATCTCGGGCAGCATGCCCCGCATCTTCTCGCGCACCATCGCGATGTTCTCTTCGTTCGCTTCGCCTTCCTTCAGATAGATGCGCGTCATCGACCAGTCGTCGCTCCAAAAACTATAAATCGAGCGCGCCTTCAATTCTTCGCGATGCGGCTCGAGGAGCTTCTCGACCTGGTTCACGAGCTCTTCCTTGCGCTCCAGGCTGATGCTCTCACTAGGGTTGTAGTTGATTTGGACGAAGAGCTCGCTCTCGTTGGTGTCGAAATTCTTGTCGACCTTGCTGAACGGAATCCACGCCGATGCGAGTGCCGCCACCATCAGCACCGGTGTGAGCCAGCGATGCTTCAGATTGAAGATCAGCATGCGCTCGTAGATGGCTTCCGTCTTGAGCATCGACTTCGCCTTCGGCTTCGGCTTCGATTTGATGAACCACGACGTCGCCATCGGAATGAGCGTCTGGCTGATGAAGAGCGACACCAGAATGACCAGGCACACCGCGATCCCGAGCTCCTTCAAGTACACGTTCATCTCACTGGGCTTGTTGAAAATGAGCGGGAGGAACACGATGACAGAAGTCAGCGTTCCGGTGATAACGGCGATCGACACCTCGGCGGCCCCGCGCGAGGTGGCGGTCTTGGGGTCCTCGCCTTCCTCTTGGTGGCGGAAGATGTTCTCCATCACCACCACCGCGTTGTCGACCAGCATGCCGATGGCGACGATCAGGCCCAACAGCACGAGCGTGTTCATCGAGCCGCCGCGCGCCCACACGAAGCCGCACGCGACGATGAGAGAAAACGGAATGCACGCGACCGACACCAGTGTGGTGGACACGCGGCGCAGGAACGCGAACAACACGAACGCGGCCAAGATGGCGCCGAAGATACCGGTGAACATCAAATCGCGCAGCGTCTTCTTGATTTCGTCACCCTGGCTGAACCAAGTGAGAAAGTTGACCCCCTCCAGCTCGGGGTCCTTGTCCATCTCGGCGATGCGCGCTTGCACGGCGTCGCACACTTCCACCGTGTTGGCTTTCGATTCCTGCGCGATGGTGACGCCGATGGCGAAATCGCCGTCCAAGTGGCGGCCGTACTCCAGCGGCGGTTCCTCGTAGCGGACGTCGGCGATGTCTTTGAGGCGCAGGCCGTTGGAGGTAATGGGGAAATTCTGAATCGCGTCCAAGTTGTCGAAAGAGCCCACCATGCGCAGCGACCAGCGCGCATCGCCTTCCGTCACCTTGCCGAGCGATTGGTCGAAGTTGCTGCTGCGCAGCTTCCCGATTACTTCGCGCAAGTCGATGCCGTGGGTCTCGACCTTGGCGAGGTCGAGGTTGATGCGGACTTCGCGCGGGTTGACACCGTCCAAGCGCACGTGGGCAACGCCGGGGATGCGCTCGAGCGGCTTCACGATGCGGCGCTCCAAGAGGTCGTAGCTCTCCGAGAGGTCTTTTTTAGAAGAGAGCCGTCCTTCTATGATGGGCATATCGGACTCGCGCGCGTCCCAGTTGCTCGACACCATGATGTCACCGATGTCGTCCGGGAGGTCGCGGCGAATGCGGTCGATCTTCTCCCACACATCGGTGCGCGCGACCTTCATGTTCTGCGACCAATCGAATTCGAGGCCGATGGTGCCGCCCCCGTCGTTGATGTTCGACCACATGTTCCTCAAGCCGCTCACCGATCCGACCGCCTCTTCGACCGGACGTACCACCAGGCGCTCGACCTGGCCGGGCGACGCGTTCGGATACGGGAGCTGGACGAAGATCATGGGATTCTCGATGTCGGGCATGAACGCCAGCGGGAGACGGAAGAGGGCGACCAATCCCAACGCCACCAGGCTCACCAGGATCATGAGCATGGTCACGTGTCGCTTGATGGCAATTTCCGGGAGAGTCATGTCACACCTGCCTATTGCTTTGCGACTGCAGGCGCAACGGGCGCTTCCACCGTCACGCGCGAAGGAACCCACACGTAGATCGCGGGGATCACGATCAACGTGAGCAACGTGCACACCGAAAGTCCGAACAACACCGTGATGGCGAGCGGGGCGCGCAGCTCGGCACCCTCGCCCCACGCGATCGCCATCGGCAACAATCCGAGCACGGATGTAAGGGTCGTCATCAAGATCGGCCGCAGTCGAATGTGGCCGGCGCGAATGACCGCTTCGGTTTTTTCCAGTCCGGCGCGGCGCAGGCGATTGACGGCGTCGATCAACACGATGGCGTTGTTGACCACCACACCCACCAGGAGGATGACGCCGATCAACACCATCACCGAGATATCGGTACCGGTAACGAACAGGCCCAGCACGACGCCGATCACCGCGAGCGGCACCGAGAACAACACGATGAGGGGATGGATGAACGACTCGAAGGTCGCCGCCATCACGAGGTACACCAGAAAGATCGCGAGCAGCATGGCGAAGCGGAGGCTCCGGAAAGAGACCGCCATTTCCGCGTTCTGCCCGCCCAGCTCGGCGGTGATTCCCGACGGCGGCGGATTGTGCGCCAAGCTGGCCCGAATGTCGCCCACCACCGAGCCCAGGCTGCGGCCTTTCAGGTTTGCGCTCACCACCGCCGCGCGCTGCTGCTGCAAGCGATGGATTTCCGCCGGCCCCTCGTCCACGCGAACATCCGCGATCGATACCAAGCGAATGGGAGCGCCGTTGGCACCCGGGAGCACCAGGTTGCGCACGTCCTCGATCGACTCGCGGTCCGACTCCTGGTTGCGCACGCGCACGTCGATCTGACGGTCGGATTCTTTGAAGCGCGTGGGCACCGCGCCCTGCACGCGGTTTTGTAACGTACTCGACATGGTGCCGAGGTCGAGGTTCAACGCCGCCAGCTGGTCGCGATCGAAGACGACGTGGAGCTCGGGATTGCCCGCTTCCAGCGACGAGCGCACGTCGACCAGCCCGCGCACCGCGGAGAGCTCGCGCGACAGATCGAGCGAGTACTCGCGCAGCTCGCCCAAGTCTTCGCCGTACAAGATCACCTCGACCGGCGTCTTCACGCTGAAATACGAGGGTCGGCCGAACTTCGCGGTGACGTCGGGGATGGTGCCGAAGCGTTCGCGCAGGGTCTCGACGGCGGCCGCTTCCACGCGGTCGTCGGTCTTGTTCTTCAACACCACGTTGATCTGCCCGAAGTGCTCGCCCACCGTGTTGAGCGAAACTCCGCCCGCGACCAATCGGCTTCCGACGCGCGAGTAGCTTTGTTCGATGCGCGGGTCCTCGGAGGCGGCCGCTTCGAGATCCGTCATGACGCGGTCCGTGGCCGCCAGCGACGCGCCCTGCGGCAGGCTCACTTCGAAGAAGAACTCGCCTTCGGTCAGCTGCGGGATCAGTTCGCGCCCCAGGAGTGGAATCACCGCCAGCGACGCTGCGAAGAGCGCCAACGCCACCGCCACCGTGGTCTTCTTGCGACCGATCGCGCGCCGCACGAAGCTGTCGTAGGCGCGCGAGAAGCGGCCCAGCGACAGCGCGCCGTGCGCGTCTTCTTCGTCCATGGTGTCGGTGCTGACACCGGCGACGTCGACCTTGCGCACGCGCGCTCCTAGCGCCGACAGCATGGGAATCGCGGTCAGTCCCACCGCGAGGGCCGCGAACTGCCCGATGCTGACCGTCACCGCCTGGTCGCGGAAGAGCTGGCCCGCGATTCCTTCCACGAACACGATGGGGAGGAACACGGCCACGCTGGTGAGTGTCGACGCCGCGACCGCGGCCGCGACTTCGTCGGTGCCGTCGACCGCCGCGCGCGCGAGCGGGACGCCCTGTTTGCGCTTCCGATAGATCGATTCCAGCACCACGATCGAGTTGTCGAGCATCATACCGATGCTCAAGGAGAGTCCGCCCAGCGACATCACGTTGAGCGAGATACCGAGCTGATACATGAAGAGGAACGTCGCCACCACCGCGAGCGGGATGGTCATGGCGATGATCACGGTGCTGCGGAACTCGCGCAGGAACAAGTACAGCACCACGATGGAGAGAAGGCCGCCGATGACGGCCGAGCTCCGCACTTCGTTGATCGACTGCTCGATGAAATGCGATTGGTCGAACAGGATCGCGAGCTCGTCGCCCTCCGGCAGCTTCTCGTTCCACTGCTCGATGCGCTCGCGCAAGGCACGCGCCACGTTGACCGTGTTGGCGTCGCCTTCCTTGAAAGCGGCGATCTCCACGCATTCCTTGCCGTCGACGCGCGTGATCTCCTCGCGCTCCTTGGAGCCCATGCGCACGGTGGCGACGTCGCGCAGGCGCACGGCGGCACCATCGCGCTCGGCCACGATGACTTCGCCGATCTCTTCCACACTGTCGAACTCGTTCAGGGTGCGAATCAGGAACTGGGTGTCGGCGCCGCGCAACGAACCGCCCGGCAGATTCACGTTCGACACGCCGATGATGTTGCGCACGTCCGCGATCGGGATCCCGAGTGCGGCCAGGCGCTCCTGGTCGATGTCGATGTGGATCTCGTCCTCGAGGCCGCCTTTGACCTGCGCGGACGCCACCCCCTTGATGGTTTCGAGGTCGAGCTTGATCTTGCGGTCCGCGAGGTTGCGCATCTCGTTGAGCTCGCCGGTGCCGGAAAGTGCGATGCGCATGATGGGATCGAGCGAGGGGTCGAAGCGGAGCACGATTGGCTCTTCGGCTTCCGAGGGCAGGATCAACCGGTCGAGCTTCTCGCGCACCTCCATCGACAACAGATCCATGTCGGAATCCCAGTCGAACTCGAGTGTGACTTCGGAAACACCGGGGCGCGACACGGAGTGGATCGACTTCAAGCCGCGCAGCACGCCCACCGCTTCTTCGACCGGTCGCGTGACGAGGTTTTCCACTTCCTGGGGCGCGGTGTCGGGGAAGTCGGTTTGAACGGTGATGGAGGGATACGAGATGTCGGGAAAGAGCTCGAGCGGGAGTCGGTTGTAGCCCACCACGCCGAAGGCGGCGATCGCGAACGCCGTCATCACCACCGTGACGCGACGCCGAACCGCGAGTGCGATGAACCCGCGCATGCGCCTACGAGCCGCCGGGGCCGGCGCTGGTGTCCCCCGCCGCTTGCGCAGCGTTCTCGGGGTCCAAGACCTTGATGGCAGCGCCGTGCTTCAGCGAGCGCTGTCCCTTGACGACCACGCGGTCGCCGATGGTGACACCGTTCAGGATCTCCGCGTTCTGGTCGTCCTGGAAGCCGACCTCGACCACGCGCCGCTCGGCGGTGGTGTCGGCCTGCGAAACGTAGACGATCTGCTCGCCGCGATCGTTGACGACGGCGATCTTCGGCACCAGCGTCGAGTTGTTGCGCCGCTCGGTGACGATGCTGACTTGCGCGAAGTCGCCGGGGCGAACGCCGGCGGGATACTCGGTGATCTCGACCGTCACCTTGATGGTGCCGCTCGACGGATCGATGGTCGGGCTGACGAGCCGGATGCGCCCCCGAAGCTTGGTGCCGCTGCTTTCGAGCAAGAGGTCGACCGGCTGGTCGGGCTTGAGCTTGTTGAACTCCTTCGAAGGGACGTGCACGCGCGCGAGGAGCGGAGTGAAGTCGGACAGCACGAACAGCTGGGTTCCCACGTTGACGGTCTGCCCCGGGTCGACGTCGCGCGTCACGACGCGTCCCGCGAACGGTGCGGTGACGCGCGTGTAGGACAGGTTCAAGCGCGCCATCCCTTCGGCGGCCTTGGCGGCAGCGAGGTCGTTGGCGAGGGTCTCGTACTCCTCCGCCGAAACCATGTCCTGTTCGCGCATCTTGTTCATGCGCTCGACGCGCGTTTCGAGTTCCTTGCGATCCGCCTCCGCTTGCTCGAGGCGGAATCGATACTCGTCGTTGTCGATGAGGAGGAGCTCGGCGCCCTGCGCGACGTTGTCGCCCTCTTCGCACAGCAACCGCTCGACCACGCCCGTCACGCGGGCGAGGATCTCGGCCTCCTTGTCGGCCGCCAGCGTGGCGGTGGCCGTGTAGTAGCTGGCGATGGTACCGGTGGCCGCGGCCGCAACCGCAACCGGCACAGGGGGTTGTTTGGGGGCTCCGTTGCCCGGCGCTCCCCCCGCGGAGCCCTGGGCTTGTTCCGCGCCGCCGCCCTTATTGCAGGCGCCGAGGGCACTGGCCACGGCTAGGACGAAAGCGGGTGCGAGCCACGTACGACGAAACCGTCGGGTCGATTTCATACCGCGAACCTACTTTTAGTGAGGAAGCCACCCGCTGGACCGGGGTCAAGTGGGGATACCGGACCGTCCCAGATTCAGATCAGCCGGGCAGCGGACGCCCGGAGTGGACAGCCCATAATACGCTACAGAGGGAAACGGGTTTCAGGCGATCTTCGGACGGCCGGTCGCGTCAGCGGCCGATCGGGAAACCGACCCCGGCCATGAACGCCCACGCGCGGTTCTTGAGGTCCAGGTCCTCCCCGGTGTCCGAGAGGCCGTCATCGATGCTGGTCAGCCCCAGGTCGTAGCGACCGTCGAACACGAGAATCACCTCGCCGACTTCGAAACCCACCCCGGCTCCGAAAGCCAGTCCGAACTCGAAGTCCGCGATTTCGTCGCCGATGTCGCCGCTCACCTCGAAGCCCCCGAAATCGATCTCCGCGTCCGCGCCGACGTTGAACCCCAGCGTGGGCCCGGCGAAGGCGCTGATCGTCACCGTCTCCGACACCGGTGCTTGCCCGACGAGCAGAATCGGAAGCTCGAGGTAGGCGAACTTGAGCTCGCCTTCGATGTTGCCGTTTTCACCCGAGGCGCCCTTACCGAAGAAGAGGCCTTCGAAACGGAGCCCAAAGTTTCGCGACAAATCGGCTTGAGCGAAAAACCCGCCCGCGAAGGTCGTGCGCGATTCGGCGTCGTTCGCGTCGTCGCCGCCCACGGTCGCGATGCTCACCCCACCCTTGAAGCCGGTGGTCCACAGGGCGTCGGCGCCGGCGTGGGTCGCGCTCGCTGCGCCCCACGCGAGCATTGCCGCTGCGATTACGCTCGCTCGCATCTAGGGCGCGCCCGCGCCCAGCGGGAACTTGACGCCCAGCATGACGCCGACGCCGGCGTTCTTGGCGTCGACGTCTTCGACGATGCTGGTCGCCCCGATCGCGTAGCGGACGTCGGCGATGATTGAGAACGACGACAGGATGTACTCCAGGCCGCCCCCGAACGCCGCGCCGAATTCGAACGACTCCGCGCCTGCGACCTCTTCCGTCCCGTGTTCTTCGATCTCGGCTTCTGCCGTTGTGTTGAATCCGAACGTCGGGCCGGCCACGAGGTTCACCGCGAAGTTCTCGCCGGCGGGGAAACCGACCGTAAACAGCACGGGAAACTCGATGTAGTCGAGCTTGAAGACCGTGTTGTGGATGTCGCCGTCGTCGGTCGGGAATGGTCCTTCGGCGCCCTTTTGGACGTAGAGCCCGTCGATGCGAACGCCGAACCCTTCGGCGAAGTCCATCCCGAAGAAGGCCCCGCCGATGAATCCGTTGCGCGAGCCCAGCCCCTCCGCGTCGTTGCCCGTCATATCGGCGATGTTGACGCCGCCTTTGACACCGAAGTACTTCGTGCCCGCCTCGGCGTCGCCCAGCGAACCGACCAGCATCGCGGCGCACAACAAACCACCATAGACGTATCTCATTCCTACTCTCCTTTGTTGCAAGGTTGGCTAACTCTCAATGACATCCCCGCGCTAGTCTTCGAGCGCGTACTCGACGGTGGTCACGACACGGACCGTCTTGTCGAGTTGTGACTCTTCCATGACTCCCGGCGCGCGATCGCGCGGGAGAATCTGAAACACGCCTTGGCTCGCGGTTCGAATCGGCCCCAAGTCGCTTCCCGAATCCTTGGCGAATTGCTCCGCCGCTTCGCGGGCGCTGGCAGTCGCTTCGGCGATCATCTCGGGTTTGAGATCGTTGAGCTTGGTGAACAGATAGGTGGGTCCGCCACCATAGCCGCCCTGCGACGAGAACACGACCCCCGACTGCACGAGTGAACCGAGGTCTTGGCTCGCCTTTTGTACCAGAGTGGGATCTTGTACGCGCACCATGAGGGTCCCACCGATGATGTAGCGGCTGGTAACGGTGCCCTCGCCGCGATACGGGTTCGCGAGGACGTCGGTCACTTCGAACCCCTGCAGCTCCACCTGCGAGGCGTCGATCGAATGCTTGCCGAGAAACGCGACCACCGCCTGCTTGCTCTCGTCGAACTTCTGCTGCGCGCGCGCGAGGTTGTCGTCGGTGGAAGTAAAACGAAGCGGCCACAACGCCATGTTCGCGGTCGCATCCCGCTCGGACACACCTTTGACCGACACGTAGCGGTCGGCGGTCCGCCCGCGCACGAATCCGTTCCCAATGAACCACCCGGCCAAGACGACGCCGGCGGCGAAGATGATCGCGGCGAAGCGGGAAACCACGGCAGACCTCCTCCAAGACGCGGTTCGCGATGAGCCGACGAGCCTATCAGGCTGGGCGCCGATGGTCAACCCGGTGGAGCGTAATGGTTTGGTTGTGGCCGTGAGATTGCGCTTGGCACGGCGTGTGCCGAAGCCGAGGCATGGGAACCGTATCGACGGGATGGGTGCCTCCGCATTGTCCCAATCCCAATTGCCTCTACTTCAACACGTTGTCACCCAACTGGCCCTTCACGCGCAAGGGCTTCTATCAGCGCCAGCGACGGCCCCACCGTATCCAGCGGTTTACATGCTGCGCCTGTAAGCGTCACTTCAGTACCCAGACCTTCTCGACTTCTTACTGGCAGAAACGCCCCGACGTCATCGACCGCATCGTCTTGATGGTGGTCGGCTGCATGGGCAACCGACAAATCGCCCGCGCACTCGCCTGCAGTCCATCCACCGTCGCTCATCAGATCGCTCGACTCGGACGCCACTGCCTGCTCCTGCAGGCGCGCGAGCTCGCTCGCATTGCCGAACTCGACGAAATTGCCATCGACGGCTTCGAGACTTTTGAATGGAGTCAGTACTTCCCGTTCCACCACAACGTCGCGGTCGACGTCGCGTCGGGCTATTTCTTGTATCACACCGACAGCCCGCTGCGGCGCAAGGGGCGCATGACGGCCCAGCAGAAGGCACGCCGATTGGCCCTCGAGACGCGCCTCGCAAAGGCTCACCCGAGAGCCGTAGAGATGGGCGTGCGGGAACTGTTAGCCGATATTCTCCCCAAGCGGTGTTCCGTGACGCTTCGCAGTGACGACCACGCGGCTTACGCACGCGCCATTGCCTCTTTCGGCAGCGATATCACGCATCGCATCACGTCGTCGAGAGAGCGACGCGACGAGCGCAACCCGCTTTGGGAGATCAATCTGCTCGATCTGATGATCCGTCACAGCACCGCCGCGCATAAGCGCGAGACGATCGCGTGGGCGAAACGCCGTCAGGCCTCGATCGAGAAACTCACGATCTTCCAGGTGTGGCGAAACTATATCAAGCGGCGGCGCGAGAAGGGGAGCCGTGTG